>Ga0315278_10001267_pt1 | contig 22008 bp, 16 predicted proteins | sample YL17G06_0_MG_FD_203880 | JGI IMG/M metagenome (GOLD analysis project Ga0315278, IMG submission 203880) | Sediment microbial communities from Yellowstone Lake, YNP, Wyoming, USA - YL17G06_0 | ecosystem: Environmental > Aquatic > Freshwater > Lake > Sediment | place: USA: Wyoming | collected... | reverse complement strand
AAGATGACGATGATGGCCAGCGACAGCCAGTGCACGGGCGCGACGCGGCCGCGCTTCCAGCGCAGCCAGGCGATCTGCGCCACCGAGGCGACCATCGCCACCGCGGTCGCGACGTAGATGCCCTGCCACTTGAACGCGATGAAAAACAGCAGGAGCGGAAAGTAGTCGGCGATGAGTTGCATAACCGTCCATTATACCCGGCCGCGGACGTTTGACGCCAGCGGGCGAAGCCGGCTCCAGCGGAGCTATTTCCGCGGCGGCGCCGGGGGCACGAGACGGCGCAGGCGCGCCCAGTCGAAGACGGGGCCAGGATCCGTCTTGCGCCCCGGCGCGATGTCGCTGTGGCCGACGATGTCGTCGAGCGGATACCGGCGTTGCAACGCCTTCGCTAGCCGGGAAAGCACCACATATTGCGCGCTCGTGTACGGAATCAGGTCGGTGCCTTCGAGTTCGATGCCGATGGAGAAATCGTTGCAGCGCGGCCGGCCCTTCCATACCGAGATGCCGGCGTGCCACGCGCGGTCGGCGCAGCTCACGAACTGGAACAGCGCGCCGTCGCGGCGGACGAGAAAATGGGCCGAGACCCGGAGTTGCGCGACCGCCGCGAAACCGGGGTGCGCAGCGGGGTCGAGACGATTGGTGAACAGCCGCGCGATGCCGTCGCCGCCGAAATCGCCGGGCGGCAGCGAAATTCCGTGAACGACCACGAGCGAGATGCGCGTGCCGGCGGGCCGCGCATCGTGGTTGGGGGAAGGGATCTGGTGCGCCAGAGCCAACGTGCCCCGGGCGTCGACGCTCAGGCGGCGGCGCGCCTGCACGGGCGCCGCGGCAAGAGCATGCCTCTGCGGCGCCGGCATTGCACCGGCGATCATCGCGCGACGCGGCCCTGTGCGGTCGCGCCGTGCCCCATCCGGTAACGCATCGTCCGACCCTGCCGTCGTGAAAGAACTTTTTCATTGTAGCCGTACCGCGCCTCTGCCCGTCAATCCGGAGGCAGCCGGATGGGCGGCTCATTGGTAAGATAGGGTCAATGCGCGCTCAGCCCGTTCCAGACACGGCACTCGTCTTCGTCCCCGCAACGTCCCGCGACAGCATTGGACGATCGCTGGTCCGGGCACACCGCGCCGTTCACCGATGAACACCGGGGAACATTCGCTTTCGGTCTCTGCCGGCATCAGGCGCGGCGCGCGCGATGGCCGCATGCGCACGGCACGCGGGGTACGCCGCAGGCAGAGGGCAACGCATTGACCACAGCCGCCGACAAGCCGGATCCCCTGTCCTTCGCCCAGCAACGGCTGTGGCTGCTCGACCGGTTGTTGTCGGATGAATCGGTCTACAACGTGCCGCAGGTCGTGCGCGTGACCGGGCCGCTCGATCCGGAGGCGTTGCGCCGCGCGTTGAACGAGGTGGTGCGGCGGCACGAGGTGCTGCGAACCCGTTTCGCAGTGGAGGACGGGCAGCCGGTGCAGGCGATCGACGCGGAACTCGACCTGCCGCTGCCGGTGGAGGATCTTCGTGCGCTGCCGGAATCGGAGCGCGCCGGCGAGGCCCGGCGCCGTGCCAGGGCGGAAGGGCGCGCGCCGTTCGATCTCGCGCGGGGCCCGCTGCTGCGGGCGCGGTTGCTGCGGTTGGGCGAGACCGAACACTGGTTCCTGCTGACCTTGCACCACATCGCCACGGACGGGTGGTCGAACGGCGTGTTGTGGCGGGAACTCCCGGTGCTCTATGGCGCCTGCCGCGACAATCAGCCGTCGCCTCTCCCGGAGCTGCCGGTGCAGTACGCCGACTATGCGGTGTGGCAGCGGGAATGGTTGCAGGGCGAGGCGCTGGAGGAACAACTCGGGTTCTGGAAGCGGATGCTGGCGGATCTGCCGGCCCTCGATCTGCCGACGGACCGGTCGCGGCCGCCGATTGCCAGCCATCGGGGCGACCGCGTCGCCTTCGAGATCGATGCGGACCTGACGCGCCGGCTCAAGCACCTCGGCCGGAGGCAGGGGGCGACGCTGTTCATGACACTGCTGGCGGCGTTCCAGGTCCTGCTCTACCGCTACACCGGGCAGGAGGACTTCGCGGTCGGCGTGCCGATCGCAGGACGCCGAAGACCGGAACTCGAGGCGCTGATCGGCTTCTTCGTCAACATGCTCGTGCTGCGCGGAGACCTGCGCGGGAAGCCCTCGTTCAACGCGCATCTCACCTGCGTGCGCCAGCGCGCGCTCGACGCGTACGCGCACCAGGACCTGCCGTTCGAGAAGCTCGTGCTGGAGTTGGCGCCCGGCCGCGACACGTCGCGCAATCCGCTGTTCCAGGTGGCCTTCGCGCTGCAGAACACGCCGCCCGCGGAGTTGAGCCTGCCGGAACTGATCGTCGAGCGGGTGGAGGGCGTCAGCAGCGAAAGCGCGAAGTTCGACCTGTTCTTCGCGCTGACGGAATCCGGAGGCGCTCTGCGCGGGCGAGTCGATTACGCGGTATCGCTGTTCGACGCCGCAACGGTCGAGCGCATGGCGGTCCATTTTCAGACGCTGCTGGCGTCGATCGCGGGTGATCCCGAACAGGGCATCGGGCGCCTGGCACTGCAAAGTCCGGCCGAGCGCGAGCGCGTGCTGGTGGAATGGAATCGCACGCGGGCGGCGTATCCGGAAGCTGCCCGCATCGAGGCGCTGTTCGAGGCCCGGGCGGCCGCCCAGCCGGAGCACGTCGCCGTGGTCGATGCGAGCGGAACGCTCACCTACGCGGAGCTCGACGCCCGCGCCAACGAGCTGGCGCGCGTGCTGGGCCGTCGCGGCCTGCTGTCTCCGCGGCGGGTCGGCGTCTGTTTCGAGCGCGGGCGGGAGCTCGTCGTCAGCCTGCTGGCGATTCTGAAGGCCGGCGGCGCTTATGTGCCGCTCGATCCCGAGCTTCCGGCCGAGCGGCTCGGCAGCATGCTCGACGACGCGGAGATTTCGCTGGTGCTCACCGTGGAGCGGCTGCTGCCGCGCCTGCCGGCAGGCCGTCACGCCGTGCTGTGCGTCGATCACGACGTGGCGCCGGTCATGGCCCAGCGGCCCGGCGATGACGCGGCGGTCGACACCGCGGAGGACGTCGCGTACGTGATGTACACGTCGGGCTCGACCGGCACGGCGAAAGGCGTGGTGATTCCGCATCGCGCCGTGATCCGCCTCGTGCGCGGCACCGATTACGTTCAACTGGGCCCTGACGACGTCGTTGCGCACGTCTCGAATCCTGCATTCGATGCCGCGACCTTCGAGATCTGGGGAGCCCTGCTCAACGGTGCGCGGCTGGTGGTGATTCCGCGCGAGGTGGTGCTGTCGCCGCCGGAGTTTGCCGCGGACCTCGAGCGCGAGGGCGCGACCACGCTGTTCCTCACGACGGCGCTGTTCAATCAGATGGCGCGGGCGCTGCCGACTGCGTTCCGCCACTGCCGCACCGTCCTGTTCGGCGGCGAAGCGGTCGAGCCGCGCTGGGTGGATGCGGTGCTGCGGATGGGTCCGCCGGCGCGGCTGTTGCATGTCTATGGCCCCACCGAGACGACCACGTTCGCAACCTGGCATCAGGTGTTTGCGGTCGAACCGGCCACGGCGACGATTCCCATCGGCCGCCCGATCGCGAACACCGAGGCCTACATTCTCGATGGCGACGGCGAACCGGTGCCGGTCGGCATTCCCGGCGAGCTCTGCATCGGCGGACCGGGGCTCGCGCGCGGCTATCTCCGGCGACCGGAACTCACCGCGGAGCGCTTCGTGCCGCACCCGTTCGCGGCCGATCCCGCCGCGCGGCTCTACCGGACCGGCGACCGCGCGCGCTACCGGCCGGACGGCGCCATCGAGTTCCTGGGCCGCCTCGATCGCCAGGTCAAGCTTCGCGGCCATCGCATCGAGCCTGGCGAAATCGAAGCGGCGCTGTTGCGCCTGCCCGCCGTGCGCGAGGCGGTGATCGTGCTGCACGGAGCGACGACGGACGACCGCCGGCTCACCGCCTACGTCGTCCCGGCGACGAGCGACCCGCCGGACCCGGCGCACCTCTGGCGCGAGCTGCGGCGGACGCTGCCGGAGTACATGATCCCGGCCGCGTTCGTGTTTCTCGCCGCCTTGCCGCTCACGTCCAACGGCAAGATCGACCGCGCGAAACTGCCGGATCCGAGCGATCTGGCCGAGCAGCGGATCGGCTGGCATGTTCCGCCGCGGGATCCCTCGCAGCAGGTGCTGGCGCGCATCTGGTCGGAACTGCTCGGCGTGCGCAATGTTGGCATCCACGACAGCTTCTTCGACCTGGGCGGGCACTCGCTGCTGGCGGCGCAGATGGTGGACCGGGTCGAGCGCGCCATCGGCATCAAGGTGCCGCTGACGACGTTGTTCACGCACTCGACGATCGAAGAATTCGCCCGGGCCCTGCGGGATGAAGTGGCGCACGTGCGGTCGCCGGTGCTCGCGATCAACGCCGGCGGTACCCGGCCGCCGGTCTTCTTCCTGCACGGCGATTTCACCGGCGGGGGGTTCTTCAGTAACGCGCTGTCCCGCGGACTGGGCCCGGAGCATCCGTTCTATGTCGTGCACCCGCATGGTCTCATCGACGACGTGTTGCCGGCGACGATCGAGGCGATGGCCGCGGAGCGGCTGGTGGCGGTGCGCGCGGTCCGGCCGCACGGTCCGTATGTTATCGGCGGCCACTGCGCCGGTGCACTCGTGGCGCTCGAAATTGCGCGCCTCCTCATCAGCGACGGCGAAGAGGTGGCGCTGGTTTTCATGATCGACGCGACGGCGCCGTGGCAGGTGAAGCGCATCTACGAGGGCATGGCGATCGGCACGGCGTCCGAGCGGCCCTCGCGGCGGCGAAAATTACCTCCGGCGCCGGTCGCAGAAGCGCCTGCCGAGGAAGGTCCTGCCGGGAACACGATTGGGCGTTACCGGCAGGTCATCGGACGCTACGTCCCCATGCCGCTCGATGTGCGGTTGCTGGTATTGCGGCCGGAGACCAACCGCGACATGCGCCCGACGCTGGGCTGGTCGGCGCTCAGTGCGCGCGCCGAGGCCCGGGTCCTGCGCGGCGACCATCACACGTCGATCACGGATCACGTGAACGAGACGGCGGCAACGCTGCGGGCGTGTCTCGAGGATGCGCCTGAGGCTACTTGATGCCCAACCGTTCCATCCGGTATCTCATCGCTCGAAAGGTGATCCCCAGCAGTTTCGCCGCCGCCGTGCGGTTGAAGCGCGTCTTCTCCAGCGCCTCGTTGATTGCATGGCGCTCCACGCGATCGAGATAATCCTGCAGCGGCCACTTGCCCCCCGTGGGTGATTCGGACAGATCCGATTCCTCCTGCACCGGCGTGAGGTGCAGGTCCTCGGCGGTGATCCGCAGCGGATCGGCGGCCAGCGAGAGGCCGCGCTCCAGGATGTTCTCCAGTTCGCGCACGTTCCCCGGGAAGGGATAGGACTCCAGCGCCACCAGCGCATCGGCGTCGAGCTTGGCCGGCGTGCCGCGCGAGAACTTGGCGAGGATCGCGTTGGCGAACATCTCGATGTCTTCGCGCATTTCGCGCAGCGACGGCATCGGCAGCTCGATCACGTGCAGGCGGTAGTAGAGGTCCTGCCGGAATTCGCCGGCCTCGACCAGCGCCGAGAGCTTCTTGTGCGTCGCGCTGATGATGCGCACGTCGACCGCATCCTCCTGCGTCGAGCCGACCTTGCGGACCATCTTTTCCTGGATCGACCGCAGCAGCTTGACCTGCATCGCGAGCGGGAGGTCGGCGACCTCGTCGAGAAACAGCGTGCCGCCGCTGGCCGCCTGGAAGAAGCCGTCGCGATCGCCTTCGGCGCCGGTGAAGGCTCCCTTCTTGTAGCCGAAGAACTCGCTCTCCATCAGGTTTTCGGGAATGGCGCCGCAGTTGACCGCGACGAATGGCAGTTCGGCCCGCAGCCCGCCCGCATGGATCATCCGCGCGGCAAGCTCCTTGCCGCTGCCCGATTCGCCAGTGATGAACACCGGCGCCTGGCTCCGGGCGAGGCGGTCGATCAGCAGGCGGACCTGCTGCATGGCCGGCGACTCGCCGAGCAGCTGGTAGCTCGAGGTCGCCCGCGGCATCTCCGGGACCTTCAGCGCCTGCTTCACCAATGCGCGCAGCTGCTCCAGCGCTACCGGTTTCGAGAGGTAGTCGAATGCCCCTGCCTTGAGCGCCGCTACCGCGTTGGTGGCACTGCCGAACGCGGTGATCACCGCGACCGGGACGTCGAGTCCGCGGGTGGTGATGTGCTCGACTACGCGCAGGCCTTCGCCGTCGGGCAACCGCATGTCGGTAAGACACAGGTCGAAGGGCTCCCTGTCGAGCAGTTCGATCGCCTGCTTCACCGATTCGGCGCGAACGGGATCGAGCCCCATTCGCGAGAGGGTGAGTTCGAGAAGCTCGAGCAGGTCAGGCTCATCGTCGACGATGAGCACCTTCGGCTGGCCACGGATCTTGCGGGACATGGTGATCTCTCTCTTGGGTTCCGATCAGTCGGCTTGCAGGCTCGCCGCCGTTGACGCCGGCGGAATGCCCGGCGCGTGGCGAGCAACCATCGTGGAAGGCGTGTAGCGATTCAAGCTCAGCTCCCTTCCGCCACGGCGGCGGCCTCGCTCACGCGCTGCCCGGCCCGGCGCAGGGTCATCCGGAAATGCGCGCCGGGGGTTTTCGGCAGCAGATCGAGCGTGGCGCCATTGGCGTCAGCCAGTTCGCGGGCGACGTAGAGTCCGAGCCCCGTGCCGCCGGGCCGGGTCGTGAAAAACGGCTCGAAAATCTGCCCGTGCAACTCGGTGGGGATGCCCAGGCCGTCGTCGTTCATCTCGAAGAGTATCGCGTCGCCCATGTAGCCGACACGGGCGGCGAAGCGGATGCTCTTTTCCGTCTTCCGGCAATGCTGCCACGCGTTGCGCACCAGGTTCCAGACGATCTGGCTCAGCTGGCCCGGATCGAAGAGCACCTGCAGTTCGGCCGGAATCTCGACGACGATGCTGCCCGGCGGAATGCTTTCCGCCTGCGCGATCTCCTCGATCAGGGAGTGCATGAAATCGGCCAGCACGATCACTTCCTGCATCTGCCGATCGCGTCGGGTGAGTTGAAGCACCTCGCCGACGATGCGGTCGATGCGTTTCGCGTTGCTGCGGATCATCGCGAGCAGCCGCTGGCCGCCTTGCGTCACTGCGCCGTCCTCGTCGAGCAGTTGCGCCGCCTGGTTGATTGCCGACAGCGGGTTGCGGACCTCGTGCGCGATCGACGCGGTAAGCCGGCCCATCGCCGCGAGCTTCATCTGCTGGGCTTCGCTGCGCGCCCGGCCGAGATCCTCAAGGTAGATCAGCGTCCCGCCTTGAGGTCCCGCTCCGACCGGTACCATCCGCACGCGCAGCAGCCGCTGCGTGGCTTCGACCTTGAGCGGCGGCGGTTCCGCGCGATTGCCGCGCCAGCTCCGCCAATAGTTGTCGAGCGCGGCGGAGAAATCCGCGAGCCGCATCCCGCCGCGCATCTGCCCGTAGCCGCCGAGCAACCGCGTGATCTGCGTATTGTTGCTGCGGACGATGCCGTTGAGGTCGACCACCAGAACGCCATCCTGCATGTCCTGGATGATGAGGCGGTTCACCTGCTCGAGATTGGCGACGTCGATGCCGCGCTGCTCGGCCAGGGCCTCGGAGGCCTTGGCGTAGCGGCCGAGCACGACCCCGATGCCGATGGTCGCGAAATAGCCGAACCCGATGAGACCGGTCTGGAACGTCTGCGCGTCGGTGATCTGCCCGTCCAGCAAGCGGACGAAATCGAGCCCGAGCAGCACCACGGTCGCGAGCGCGGCATGAAAGAACGCCGTGCGCGCACGCAGCAGCCACCCGCTGGCCGCGAGCTGCGGAAACAGCAGAATCGGCAGTGGCCCGCCGGCGCTGCCGCTGGCGACGGTCATCAGGATGATGAACAGCATGTCACCGGCGAGCAGGGTCGAGAGCAGTGCCGGCAGCGGCACCGGAAACGGGTCGCGGCGAATCCACCAGAAGGTGCCCAGTCCGAACAGCAAATAGAGCGCCGCCGCGGTGACAAACGCGTACGGTGCCACCACGTGGATCGTCTTGAGGTCGAGCAGCAGTGCGACGGCGAACAGGATCGCCCCGGACACCACGCGATAGAGGCCGATGGCGAGCAGGCTGCTGTTGCCGGAGTCGCTGGCCGACCTGGCCTGCGTCCGTTGCTCGCCGACTTCCCCGTCGAGGGTCGCCACGTCCGGAACGCCGTTCGGGAGTGTGCCGTGCCCGCTCATGAGCGCTGGATGCACTTCGCGTCACCGCACTGGAAGCCGCCGGCTACCGGCTTGGCATCGGCGCGCGGCAGGTACACGCCGCAACGCGCGCAGCGGACCATCGCTTCGGCCACCGGCGTTTTCGGCGCCTCTCCGCGTCGCGCGAGGTCGGCGCGGCGCCGCGCCTTCGCGGCGTTGACGAGGCGCAGGCCGAACAGCACCGCGAAAATCAGGACGATCCAGAAGATGACCTTGCCCATGATGGCCGCTAGCCTTTGCAGTGGGTGGCAAAGCACGCCATCAGAGGACCTTGCCCGGATTGAGGATGCCGCGCGGGTCCAGTGTCGATTTGATGGCGCGCATCAGGTCGAGCTCGATCGCACTCTTGTAGCGCGTGAGTTCCGTGCGCTTCAGCTGGCCGATCCCGTGCTCGGCGCTGATGCTGCCGCGATGGGTGCTGACGAGATCGTGCACGATGCGGTTGGCGCGCGGCCCGTTGACCATGAACGCCTCGGCGTCGGCCCCCTCGGGAGCGGCGAGGTTGTAGTGCAGGTTGCCGTCGCCGAGGTGGCCGAAGGTGACGAACCTGAGTCCGGGCAGCGCCGCCGCCAATGTCGCCCGCGCTTCGTCGAGAAAGCGCGGAATCGCCGAAACGGGCACCGAGATGTCGTGCTTGATGTTCGGTCCTTCGCGCCGCTGCGCCTCGGCGATGTTCTCGCGCAGCGCCCACAGCTCGTTCGCCTCCGCGCCCGACTGCGCGATCGTGGCGTCGGTCGCGATGCCGGATTCGATGGCCGCCGCCAGCGCGCCTTCGAGCTGCGCGACCAGCGTTGATTCGGTCGCGCTGTCGTCCGCCTGCACCAGCGCGTACCACGGGTGGCCGGGCAGGGGGTCCGGGAGCGCGGGATGGTGCTTGCGCGACAGCGCCAGCGACAGCGCCGACATCAGCTCGAAGCCGACTAGCCGGTCGCCGAGCGCCTGCTTCAGTTCACGCAACAGGCGGACCGCGGCCGCGACATCGGGCAGCGCCGCGAGCGCCGTGGCCCGCGTGCGCGGCGCCGGAAACAGCTTCAGCACGGCGGCGGTGACGATGCCGAGCGTGCCCTCGGCGCCGATGAACAGCTGCTTCAGGTCGTAGCCGGTGTTGTCCTTGCGCAGGCCGCGCAGGCCGTCCCAGATGCGGCCGTCGGCGAGCACGACCTCGATGCCCAGCACCAGCTCGCGCGCGTTGCCGTAGCGCAGCACCGCGGTGCCGCCGGCGTTGGTGGACAGGTTGCCGCCGATCGTGCAGCTGCCCTCGGCGGCGAGCGACAGCGGGAACATCATCCCGGCGTCGGCCGCGGCCTGCTGCACGGCGGCGAGGGTGACGCCGGCCTCGACGGTGAGCGTGGCGTTGTCGGCATCGACGGCGCGCACGCGATTCATCCGCGCCAGCGACAGCACGATGGCTTCACCCGCCGCGTCGGGGATCGCGCCGCCGCATTGCCCGGTGTTGCCGCCCTGCGCCACGATCGGCGCGCCGGCGATGGCGCAGGCTTCGACGACGGCGGCGACCTCGGCTGTCGACTGGGGACGGACGACCGCCCGCGCGCGGCCATGATAGCGGCCGCGCCAATCGGTGAGGTACGGAGCGACGTCGGCAGCCGCGGTGAGGACCTGCGCGGCGCCCACCACGGCTTCGAGCCGCGCCTGCAGGGTTGCGCGAATGTCGGTCATGAAAGAGGATAATAGCGAAAACCCCTGCATCGCGCACCGGACATTCGCCCTGCGCCCGGAATGCAGCATCCCCGAGGAGCCCCCATGACCCGCAAACCGCCGCCTGAGCCGCCGGCGATGCCGTTCTCGCCGCAGGACGCGCTCGATTTCATGCAGAAGATGTGGAATCCTCTCGGCGTCCCGATTCCGGGATTTGCCTTGCCCGGGACGGCCAGCGCGCTGCCGTTTCCCAATCCGGCGGCGATGTTCGCCACGCTCGACCCGGCCGAGCTCGAGCGCAAGATCGGCGAGATGAAAGTCATCGAGGCCTGGCTGGCGATGAGCCTCAACCTGATGCAGATGAGCATCAAGACGATGGAAATGCAGAAGGCGTCGCTGGAAGCATTGCGTGCCGCGCAGGCAGCCGCGACCGGCCATGCCGCTCCCGATTCGCAGCGCAGGAAGTCCTGACCCTGCGCCCCATCCCTTCAGTTTGCCGGCGGCCATCCCCTCATGAGCCTCATCCTCCATTACGGTTCCGGTTCGCCCTACGCGTGGCGCGCCCAGCTGGCGCTGGAACACAAGGCGCTGTCCTACGAACGGAAGATCCTGTCGTTCTCCGACGGCGACACGCGCAAGCCCGAGTTCGTGGCGCTCAACCCACGGCACCAGGTGCCGGTGCTGGTGGATGGCGACTTCATCCTCTACGAGTCGAACGCGATCGTCGAATACCTGGACGAGGCGCATCCGGCGACCGGCGCGCCGCTCTTTCCCGGCGACGCCCGGACGCGCGCGCTGGCGCGGCGGTTGATCCTCGAGATCGACAACTACTTCTACAAGGCCGCCGATCCGGTATTCGCGCAGGCGTTCTGGGTCAAGCCGGGGGAGCGCAACACGGAGACGATCGCCGCCGGCAAGAAGGCGATCGCGGAGGAGGCCGCACTGTTCACGGCATCGATGCGCGGCGAGTTTCTGGCCGGCCCGCTGTCGGCCGCCGATTTCGCGCTGTATCCGTTGATCGCGTTCGCCAAGCGGTGCGAGGACAAGAAGTTGCCCGACCTCGGCTTCGAGACGCTGTTCACGCCGCAGCTCCTGGCGTGGAAACAGCGCATCGAGGCGCTGCCGTTTTTCGACAAGACGATCCCGCCGCACTGGAAAGAGGGCTGAGCGTTGTCGCCGGCCGCGACGTGGTCGACCCTGCGGTCGGCCGTGATCGTTCGCTAGTCCGGCCCCAGGCAGGCAGTGCGCCGCGCCTGCGTTTCCGGTGGCGCGTCTGCGGTCACCGTCAGCCAGCAGGTGTCGAGCGGCGCTGCGCCCAACGTCAGCGTCGTCGTGAACAGCTCGTCGCGCCGGAAGGCGTGGACTTGCAGCGTCTCGCCGGCGCGGCGGTGCTCGAGCATCGACTCGACCGAACTCCCAGTCACCCGCAAGCCGTCGATCGCAATCACGACATCGCCCGCGGCCAGGCCGGCGCGTTCGGCGGCGCCCCCCGTATAGACGTGCTGCAGCCTGGCGTCGGCTCCGGTGGCCACGGCGGCACCGAGCGAGGAGGGCGCGCCATCGTCCGTGCCCGTCGTTGCGGAGCGCTTGCCCGGGCCGCCGCCGCGATCGGCCGCATTGTCGGCGGCGCGCAGGTTCAGCGTCACGCCGACGTTCGCCAGCAAGGCCGCGAGCGGCGGATCTTCGGTGCCATCGACGTAGCGCGCAAAGAATTCATCGAGCTCGCGGCCCGCGAGTTCGCCGGCAAGCCGCGCGATGCCATCTTCCGGCACGCCGATGGCAGTCTGGCCGAAGCGCTGCCACAGCGCCCGCATCAGCGCATCGAGCGACGAGCCGTGCTCCCGCAGCGTGAGATCCAGCGCCAGCGCAACCAGCGAGCCCTTGGCGTAGTAGCTGACCACGGCGTTCGGCGTGTTCTCGTCGTGGCGGTAGTACTTGATCCACGCATCGAAGCTCGACTCGGCGACGCTCTGCACGTGCCGCCCCGGATTGCGCAGCACCGTCGTGATCGTGCGCCCGAGGAGCTCCAGGAAGCTCGCCGAATCGATCACGCCGCTGCGGGCGAGCGCCAGGTCGTCGTAGTAAGAGGTGATCCCCTCGAACGCCCACAACTGCCGCGTGTAGTTCTCGCGGGCGAGGCCGTACGGCGTGAAGGCCGCCGGCTTGATCCGCTTGACCTGCCAGGCGTGAAAGTACTCGTGGCTGGCGAGCCCGAGGAAGCGGCGATAGTCGTCGGTGATCCGGGTGACGCCCGGCTGCGGCAACTCGCTGCGCTTGCACAGCAGGCTGGTGCTCGTGCGGTGCTCGAGACCGCCATAGCCGTCGCCCACGGCGGCGACCTGGAACAGATAGCGGGGGAAGGGCGCGCCGCTCCCGGGAGAGCCGCCGAAGAGATCGCATTGCCATTGGCAGATGCGGGCCAAGTCCCGGGCGAGCCGATCGAGATCGGCGCGCTGCCGGCCGCTGATTGCGACTTCATGTGGCGCGCCGCCCGCTATGAAGGAGGTGAGCGCGAAATCGCTCATCTCGACCGGGTGGTCAATCAGTTCATCGTAGTTTGCCGCGTGGTAGGTGCCGAAGCCGGCGGATGAGGTTGCACCTCGGGGCAGCGTCGTGGCCACGCGCCAGGTGCGGCCGACGTCGCCTGGCGGGGCGACGATCTCGACCTGGCACCGGCGGTCCGCGTGGCCCTCGGGGCACAGGAACACCGCAGGTCCGTTGAAGTAGCCGCGCGTCGCGTCGAGGTAGGCGGTGCGCACCGAAAGGTCGTAGGCGTACACATGGGCCACCACGGTCACCGGCTGGGCGCACGGCTCGGCGACCCAGACGTCCTTGGCTTCCTTGCTGACGGCGACGGCCTGGCCCTGCGCTTCGGCGCGAACCATGACGAAGTGGCGCGCGAATTCGCGGATCAGGTAGCTGCCGGGAATCCAGACCGGAAGCCGGAAGCGCTGCCCGGCCGGGTCGGGATCATCGACCGTGCACCGCACCTCGAACAGGTGCGCGTGCGGGTCGAGCGGAACGATGCGATAACGGACAGGGGAAGCAGAGCTCAACGTTCGCTGCGCGGGAGTAGGTGTACGGGAATGGCGCCCCAGAGACGAATCGAACGTCCGACCTGCCCCTTAGGAGGGGGCTGCTCTATCCACTGAGCTACCGGGGCGCGGGTTGGAATGATAGCGGATTGTGCAAGGCCAGGTACGTTCTGCAGCAAGAGCGTTGCGATCGCTTCCTGACTCACGGTCCGGGCCCCCGAAGGCGTGGCAGAATCACCCGGGTGATCCCCTGGCTTCGAAACGACAGCCCATTCCCGCCAATCGATTCGGCGCTCAGCGAGCCGAACGGCCTCCTTGCCGCCGGCGGCGAATTGTCCGCGAACCGCCTGCTCGCAGCCTATCGGCGGGGAATCTTCCCCTGGTACGCCGAGGGCCAGCCCGTGCTGTGGTGGAGCCCGGATCCGCGGATGGTCCTTTTCGTCAACGAGTTCCGCATCACCCGTTCGCTGGGGAAAGTCCTGCGCAGCGAACGCTTCGAGATCCGCGTCGATACTGCGTTTCGTGCTGTGATCGAGGCCTGTGCCAGAGCGCCACGCTCGGGACAGGTGGGTACCTGGATCACGCCGGCGGTCATTGATGCCTACACCGCGCTCCACGAAGGCGGCAATGCCCATTCCGTCGAGACTTGGCGCGGGGGCCACCTCGTTGGCGGCCTGTATGGGGTGTCGATCGGCCGCATGTTCTTCGGCGAATCGATGTTCGCGCAGGAAACGGATGCATCAAAGGTCGCTTTGGCGCACTTGGTCGACCGGATGCGCCGGGCCGATTGCCCGCTGATCGACTGCCAGCAGCAAACCGCGCATCTGGCGACGTTGGGCGCGCGGCCGATTTCGCGGGTGGGGTTTGCGGAGCGTCTCGCCCGGTTGGTAAACTGCGCCGGACCGGAAGCGGTGTGGGTTGTCACACCGCCGTCCAGTGTGCTCGTATGACCAAGCTCAACGACCTCCCCCTGGCGTCGCTGCAGTTCTACGCGACAGCACCTTATCCGTGCAGCTATCTGCCGGGTCGCGCCGCGCGCTCGCAGGTCGCAACCCCCAGCCACCTGATCGAGACGGCGGTGTACGGCGCGCTGGTACGGTCAGGGTTTCGGCGCAGCGGGGCATTCACCTACCGGCCGCATTGCGACAATTGCCGGGCGTGCGTGCCCGTTCGGGTGCTCGCAACGGCGTTTCGGGGTAACCGAACACAGCGAAAATGCTGGCGCGATCACGTCAATTTAACGGTAGTTCGCCGAAATTTGGCCTTCGATCCCGAACATTACGCACTCTACCTCCGGTACCAGCAGGATCGGCACGCCGGAGGAGGGATGGATCAGGACAGCCGGGAGCAATACCAGCATTTCCTGTTGCACAGCAACGTCGCGACCGAACTGGTGGAATTTCGCGAGGACGGCCAGCTTCGGATGGTCAGCCTCGTCGATCGGCTGGCCGATGGCCTGTCGTCCGTGTACACGTTCTACGAGCCGGGCGTGCGGGGCACCAGTTACGGTACCTACAACATCCTTTGGCAAATCGAGCGTTGCCGAACCCTGGAATTACCCCATCTTTATCTGGGATATTGGATCGCGGCAAGTCGGAAAATGGCTTATAAGGCGACATTTCGGCCGATCGAGGGGTTGGTTGATGGGGTTTGGCGGATGATGAAGACCACGACCATGGAGTATTGATGCCGGGCTCGCGGGCGTAGCCGCGCCCGGATCGACGCCCTAACTGGTGCGGCCTGTGGGCGAACGAAGCATAAAATAATTACTTGAACTATTTAATGCCAAAGCATAAACTTGGCGGATGGAAGGAGACGCGTTGATCAAGGCCCGCCATGAAGCACTCGAGGGGATTCTCGACGAGCGTCAAAGGCGGCTGCACGCGGCGGTGGAAGCGAAGGTATTGGGGCATGGTGGCGTCAAGCGGGTGAGCGTGGCCACCGGGGTGGCGCGCGGGTCGATATTGGCGGGAATCAAAGAGCTTGAGTTGCCGCCGCAGGCGCTGCCGGAGGGGCCGCACCGCGTCAGACGCCCAGGCGCTGGGCGCAAGAAGCTGGTGCAGCGGGATCCCGGCGTGCGCGAGGCGCTGGAGCGTTTGGGCGAGCCGGCGGAAAGAGGCGACCCGCAGTCGCCGCTGCGCTGGACCTGCAAGAGCTTGATGCAACTGGCGCGCGAATTGAGTGCGCAGGGGCACGCGATCAGTCACGTTTCGGTGGGTGTCTTGCTCAAGGACATGGGGTACAGCCTGCAAGGCAATCGCAAGACGCTGGAGGGCGCCAGCGATCCCGACCGTAATGCCCAGTTCGAATTCATCAACGCCAAGACGCAAGCGGCCTTGAGTGCGGGGCAGCCGGTGATTTCGGTGGACACCAAGAAGAAAGAGTTGGTCGGTCGCTACAAGAACGGCGGCAAGGAGTGGATGCCGCAAGGAGCGCCCGAGCAAGTCAAGGTGCATGACTTTGTGGACGAGGAGTTGGGACGAGCCAATCCCTATGGCGTCTACGATGTCGCCAGCAACACCGGCTGGGTCAGCGTGGGGACCGATCACGATACCGCGAGCTTCGCCGTGGCTACGATCCGGCGCTGGTGGTATGCCATGGGTCAGGCCGCCTATCCCGCGGCCGGAGAGTTGATGATTATGGCTGACGGTGGCGGCAGCAACGGTTCGCGGGTGCGACTGTGGAAGCTGGAGTTGCAACGTCTCGCCAATGAACTGGCGCTGACTATCCGGGTGAGCCACTTCCCGCCAGGCACCAGCAAGTGGAACAAGATCGAACATCGTCTGTTCTCGTACATCAGCCTGAATTGGCGCGGTCAACCCTTGGTGAGCCACGAGGTCATCGTCAACTTGATCGCCGCAACCACCACCCGCGCCGGACTGAAGGTGCGCGCTGAAATCGATGCGGCTCAATACGCGAAGGGAGTCAAGGTGACGGACGCCGAATTCGCGGCCATCCGAATTTCCCGTGATGACTTCCACGGTGAGTGGAATTACGTCATCTCACCGAATCCGAATCGATAAAAGTACACGTGATTTGTTTATGCTTCCTAAGTTCAGCTTCGTGCCCTGCAGCAGCATCGCAAATGCAGATAGAGCGCTGAAGTGGGATCATTATTCCTAACGGGGGCGAGGATGCCTGTGTTCGGTGCCAGCAGGTGCGGACGTGAACGATGTAGATGATTCCGTGATGGTGACCCAGTTGCGCTTTCCGGCACTTGATGGGTTCGATCTGGGCGGAGTCTGTTATCGACCGCGCGTGGCCGCTGGAGCAGAACGCGCCGTAGTGTTCAACTGCGGTGGTGGCATTCCAGCGAGCCATTACCGCCGATTTGCTTCCTACCTTGCGAAGAACGGCATCCCTGTTCTGACCTACGACTATCGCGGCATCGGGCAATCCCGGCCAATGCATCTGCGAGGATTCGCCGCGACGGCCGAAGATTGGGCGGAATACGACTGCGGCGGCGCGATTGCATGGTTGTCGGCACGCTACCCGGGTGCCGAACTCGTGGGAATTGCGCACAGTGTTGGTACGCTTCTGCTTGGGGGGGCGCCGAACGCGGGTGCACTCTCACGGCTCGTGCTCATCTGTTCCCACACCGGGTACTTTGGAGACTATCATCCGCGTTACCGTCTTCCGATGGCGCTGCTATGGCACGGAGTCATGCCGGGGCTTACCCGACTGCTCGGCTATTTTCCTGGACGCCAACTCGGGTTGGGAGAGGACTTGCCATCAGGTATTGCGCTCCAATGGGCGAGGCGACGTACTCCCGATTTGAAGCTAGCGGGCACGCGCGAATCGGAACGGGCGCGTGCTGGATTGGCGCGCTGCACCACCCTTCGCCACCCCGCGTTGGTGGTTTCGTTTACGGACGACGCGTTTGCCACCGAGGCCGGAACGCGTCGGCTGCTATCCTATTATTCACAGATCCGCCCGGTATCGATGCGTATCAGTCCTTCGGATGCCGGAATGGAAGCCATCGGGCATTTCGGGTTCTTCCACAGCAACGCTCACGCGACGCTGTGGCCCCGCGTACTGGCATATCTCTTGCATAAGAACGATGAATTTGGCGACTCATTGGAAAGGAATGCCGTCCAATGAGGGCAAATGACCGTTGGTGGCCGTTCTGCCGCCAAGCGGTGGCCGCGCATTGGCATTTTGTGAAACAAATGGTCAGACTTTCGCCAAATCGAACTCGAAAAGACAAAGCCCGCGTGCGCGATCTTGATGTCGAGCAGGCTTGGTTGCGAGTCGCCATCGGGTCGGTCGCATTCACCTACGCGTGGTTCCTGGTCCTGTCGGAAGGTGGTTTCACCCCGGGACTAGTTACGTCGGTGGTCGCGAGTGGTGTGGCTGCGCTGGTTGGCGCCTGGATGGTCAGACGGCTCAATCGCAGCAAAGATAACGTTGTCTCACTGCGGTATCTCGGAATCGTCAACGATATAGCCGTCATTACTATCGCGATGGGGGGAGCAAATGAGGGGGGGGTTCCCTTTGTCGGGCTTTACCTTTGGGTAACCGTGGGGAACGGCTTTCGCTACGGGCCACGTTACCTCCTCGCGGCGTACTGGCTCTCGCTGGTCGGGTATAGCTGCCTCTTGCTCTTCGTGCCGTTCTGGATCCAGCACCGTGCCTTCGCGCTGGGACTGCTTGTAGTGCTCGGGGTTGTGCCTTTGTATGTCCAAGTGCTGTTGACGCGGTTGACAGCGCAAAAGGAGGCCGCGGAACAACTATCCAATGCCAAGAGCCGTTTCGTCGCCAACGTTAGCCATGAGCTTCGCACACCCCTGACCGGCGTCTCGGCAGTGTACGACCTGTTGCTGGCGAGGAAAATGACACCCGACGATCGCGAACTGGTCGGGATGCTTGGGAGCGCAGTAACGACGCTGAAAGCGTCCGTCGACGCCGTCTTGCTGATGTCCAAGCTCGAAGCGGGCGCGGAGATGGCGGAGAAGCGGCCCTTCAATCTCTGGTTTTTCCTTCAGCAGCTAACGGCCTCGGTGCGGCCGCAGAGCAAATCCAAAAGCCTTGCCTGGAATCTGCACGTCGACCCAAACGTGCCTTCGACCGTTGTCGGAGATCAAAACCATCTTGGCCATGTGCTCGGCAATCTGCTCAATAACGCGTTCAAGTTTACCAAGTGCGGAAGCGTCACTCTGAGGGCAAGTCTGGCCCGCGAAGGGAGTATCCGTCTTGAGGTGATCGACACCGGCATCGGAATCCCGCTGGACCAGCAGGAGCGGCTCTTCGAGCGGTTTGTTCAGGTGGACACCTCGTCGACCCGTCGCCATGGTGGAACCGGGCTCGGCACCTCGATTGCACGAGATCTGGTCGAACTCATGGGCGGAAGCATCGGCGTTGTAAGCTCCCCGGGTCAAGGCAGCACATTCTGGGTCGAGCTTCCGTTGGAACCTGCGGCGGTTCAGTGGCAGCCTCATGATTGGACGGGATTGCGACAAGTTCTGGTCGTGGGCCGTGACGAGCCTTCGCGCAACGATGTGATGGCGTCGACGAGGGCGCTTGGTCTGGAGCCGATTGTGGTTGAAGCGAATCGGATGGATCCGCCGATCTTCGATCCGCAGCGGTACCTTGCCGCGTTGCTGGTGATGGAGGCTGGCGACGCTGCAGCCTATGCCGAAACTGTGCTCCTTGATCGCGCTGGCGTTGCGTGTCCGTGGGTAGTCGTTGCTCCGAACTACAACGCAATGCAGCGGGCTGCGTTGGTGCGCGGCGGGGTTGCGGCGCTCTTGGAACCGACATCTCCACTAGAAACGATCTGCACGGTACTTGCCGCGCTGCGCAATCGTCTGGAGTCGACCGTCAGTTCCACGCTGTCCGAGATCCGGGCCTGTGGTGTCGTTCGTCCACTAACGATACTCCTGGCCGACGACAATCCAAGCAACCAGCTTCTGTTGTCGAGAATTCTGCATGATGCCGGGCACACGGTGCGGACTGCCGAGAGAGGCGACGAAGCCTTCGATTCGCTCGCAGCAGGCGGATTCGATCTTGCAATTCTCGATCTGAACATGCCCGAGATGAGCGGGCCGGACGTCGTTAAGCTGTACCGGGCCGGCTCCGTGGGTGGCGACAAGTTACCCATCCTGATCCTGTCGGCCGACGCCACGTCGGCGGCGAAACGGGAAAGCCTGGAGGCAGGCGCCGACGAGTTCCTGACGAAGCCGGTCGTTGCGTCCAGTTTGCTCGCTGCTATCGAGCGCCTTGTCGCGGGGGTGGGTGCACGTCTCGAGCCGACGGGGCGTTCCGACCAGGAGGAACCGACGTCCTCACCAGCCAAGTCGCCCATGGTTGATCCGGAGCGCATCCAGGCCTTGCGGCGAATCGCACGAGGAGACGCCAAGTTTCTTGATCGTTACATATCTGCTGCATTCAGCGAGCTGGAGCAGGCAATTTCCAGTTTGCGTGTCGCAGCGGACACAGGCAACAGCCGCGCCGCGCGAGACCAGCTTCATATCATCGAGGGCACCGCCGCCTCAATCGGCGGGGTAGCCGTGGTCGCGAACTGTAAGACCTTGCGCATTTCCCTCGATCAGGACCACGGTGCGGATCGCAGCCGTTCATTGGCGCAATTGTCGACTGCCTACGCGCTGACCAAGTCGACTGTCCTGGCCAGTCTGCACGAGTTGCACGATAAGGCATTGGGCGGTCGTTCGTCACACGGATGAAACGGCATGGCCCCCCCTCCTGAGCGTAACGCGATCCTTCACCGCCTGCGAGCTGTCGTCCCGGATAAGGTGGGAGTCGATCCGGCGCTCCTTCAGCCTGAAGCGGAGCTGGCAGATATCGGGATCGACTCGTTCTCACTGATCGAACTAGTATTCCTTGCCGAAGAGGAGTTCAAGGTGGCCATTCCGTTCGAGGGTCTGGCGGTAAAGACGGTCGGCGATGTTCTCGATGTCATCCAACGGCGCATCGCTGCCGAAAGTACCTGAACCGGTCCCTCTCGCAGGGTCTAGCCTCAATGCTCTTCACTTAATGATCCTGACGGCTTTTTTGATGTCGATCGCCGCGAGGGGCTTGGCATGACGCGGTCGTAGCGGGAAATTGCTCATCTTGCGCTGGCCCGGCTCGATGCTCTGGGCATCACCTTCATGACCCTGCGCCGCCGCGCCCCAGCCCTGCTCAAGGAGATCGCGCTGTTGCCGCGCTCAGCCTGGCGCACTGTCGAACTCGATGTGCCGACACGCAAGTACCGCACCCCCCGCGTGTTCGAACAAGCCACCCGCATCGAGGGCAAGAAATTCCGCCAACTCTTCATCCAGGACCTGGGCCACGATGAACCCACCATCCTGCTCACCAACGATCAGCGCTCCACCTCGCCGGCGCTGATCACCCGCTACGCCCAGCGCATGTTGATCGAAAACGCGCTGTCCGATGCCGTGCGCTTCTTCCACATGAACGCGTTGTCCTCGGCGGTCGGCCTCAAGGTCGACTTCGACATGGCGCTGCTGGTCATCGCCAGCGGCCTGTACCGCTTGCTGGCGCGCAGGATGAGGGGCTATGCCGATGCCCAGGCTCGATCCATCTTCCGCGATCTCGTCGATATACCGGCGACGGTCGACGTCAGCGCAACCGGCGTGCAGGTCCACTTCCACCGCCGCGCACATCTGCCTATCATCATCGCCTCAGGGCTGTTGGACTCGCCCGTCCGCATCCCCTGGTGGAACAACCTGCCGCTGACGATGACCGCGCAAGGCTGATGAGCGAAACCACCGCAGGCATTAGGCGAATTCCGTGCCGTGGAAATTCAGGCTAGCGAAACGATTCGCGGACGACAAGGACCGCTGCGGTTCCGCCGACGGCGAACGAGTTCGACATGGCCGCGCGGACCCGCGCGCTGCGACCCGCGTGCGGTACGTAGTCAAGGTCGCACGCGGGATCTGGGTCATCCAGATTGGCAGTTGGCGGTAGGGATTGCCGATGTAGCGCCAGGGTGGCGATAACGAGCTCCAGAGCGCCCGCCGATCCTACCAAGTGGCCATGCATCGACTTGGTCGAGCTGACAGCGAGCGCGCGCGAATGCGGACCGAACACGTCCTCGATTGCTTGGGTTTCCGTCAAGTCATTCAGTTGCGTACCCGTGCCATGCGCGTTGATGTAGTCGATTGCATTCGGCGCGAGTTGCGCATCGTTTAGCGCGAGCTGCATTGCGCGGGATTGCCCCGCCACTGACGGCTGTGTCATGTGACTGGAATCATTGCTCACCCCATACCCGGCGAGCTCCGCGTAGATCCGCGCGCCGCGGGCAACAGCGCGCTGGTACTCCTCCAATACGACGAATGCCGCGCCGTCACCCAACACCGTGCCATTGCGGTCGCGGCTGAAGGGGCGGCAAGTCGCGGCGACGTTTTCCGCTCGCGCGGGGGCAAGCACCTGGAGCGCCAGCCATGCCTTGATCGAAACGAACGCAAACAGTGCCTCGGTTCCGCCGGCAAGCATGACGTCGGCATAACCGTGTCGAATCTGGCGCATTGCCTCGCCGACCGAGACAGCCGAGCTCGAGCAGGTCGTCGTGTAGGTCAACGAAGGTCCTGCGATTCGATAGGCCATCCCGAGGTGGGCGGCCGGCCCGTTGTACATCACCTTGACCAGAGTGAATGGGCTCAGCCTGCTTGCACCCTTGGTTAGGATGTCCGCGTATGCAGCTTCCTGGCTGATTGCGCCACCCAAGCTCGTTCCGACGGCTAGGCCGATACGACTGCGATCTTCTGCGTCAAAGTCCAACCGGGCATCGCGGATCGCCGAGTCCGCCGCCAAGAGTGCGTACTGAGTGAGTCGATCACTAGTGGCAAGCTGCGCCCGCGGGAGGGCGATCCATGGCTCGCCGGGTACGGTGGCGCCGACGGTGGCGAAGTTGCCGACCTTTGACTGCAATTCAATGCTCCTGACCGCCGATTCGCCGCGCATCAAGCTTTCGAACATCCTCCCAACATCGCACCCGTGCGGCGATACAACCCCTAGCCCGGTGATCGCTACACGGCGGTTCGTCACGCGGCGGCTGCGACCCTGGA
>Ga0315278_10001266_pt1 | contig 22023 bp, 27 predicted proteins | sample YL17G06_0_MG_FD_203880 | JGI IMG/M metagenome (GOLD analysis project Ga0315278, IMG submission 203880) | Sediment microbial communities from Yellowstone Lake, YNP, Wyoming, USA - YL17G06_0 | ecosystem: Environmental > Aquatic > Freshwater > Lake > Sediment | place: USA: Wyoming | collected... | reverse complement strand
TTTAATGGACACCAGTAATGAAAATATAAAAAAAGAAGATGTATACAATTTAAAATAATTCATAAGCTAGATATTAATAAATTACCCGATTTACACGATTATCACGTGTTAATTAATAAACCAAATAAAAAAGATGATACACTTGCGAGTTTTGAAACGTTTTGTACGCGTCACTTTCCTTTTTTAATGGACACCAGTAATGAAAATATAAAAACATCATTTGTAGAAGAACGTACGGGTGTACAAAAAATAATTTCAAGTATAATTTTTTCAGATAAAGATTTTTACAAACCGGTACGTATTAAACGTCGTTAATTTATTATGTAATTTTTTTATTTTTTTTTCATTATTATATATAAGGATGTCATCGAATCAAACAGACACCACTGATGTAAGTATGATTACATTGCAACAAGCTAATATTAATATACGTAAAAAAAGTGTTATAGATTTTAGTAAACTTATTTTTACAGATGAAGAAAACACGATTATTCGTAAAGAAGTTGAAGTTATAAAAGAAAAATATCCTAATTATATACCTATTGTTGTTAGACCAAATGATAATAAGATAAAATTAATTAAATGTAAATTCTTAGTAGGAGGTGATATTACAATAGGACAATTCTTATCTATTTTAAGAAGGAAAATGGAAAATTTAAAGTCATCGGAAGCAATTTATTTATTTATAAACAATAGTTTACCAACAGCTACATCATCTTTATCTACAATATACACAGAAAACCAAGATAAAAATACTGGTATGTTATATATAACTGTATGTAAAGAAAACACATTTGGTTAACAAATTTAATTAACTTTTTATTTAATTAAATTTAAAACACATAAACGTACATAAATTAGATGTAACTGTATAAATTAGATGTAATTGTATAAAAATAAGATACGCCTAATCCAACACCTAAAAGTATATTCATAGTAATTGATATGTAACATTTGATTGATGTATATTTGTAAACTTGTAATTGTTGTTGTAGTTGATTTTTTTCTAACAATAAATTTGAAAATTCCAAGTTTTTATAATGTTGTTTTTGTTCTTCAGAATGAGCACGGATTTTCATTTTGTATAGTTTATTTTTATGTTGATTACATTCTGTTTGTAACAATTCATATTTTTTAAACATATACAACATTGTTGTTTCTTTTTTAGTATTTTTCTTTGTTTTAAAAATTAATTTTTTAGTTTTATCACTTTCACAAGAATCAGAGTTACTATCTGTATCTGTATTAGATTCTGTATTAGATTCTGTATTTGATTCGTCAATCTTTTTTTTATATGTCTTATGTAATTTTTCTACTTCTTGGTTTGTCAAATTTGAATTTTCAACTTCTTCAAATGATCTTTTTAATGACATTTTTTAAATTTGGATTAAATGCATTTTCATTTCAATTTTTTACAATTTTTGTTTGTTTGTTTCTGTCAATTTGTTTGTAAATGAAATAATACAAAAAAATTGAATAATAACGGTTATTTCTTGATAGTAAAGATGACTGTTATTGATTTGCAAAATTTAGAAATTGAAAACTTGAAATTGGGTAAATCTGGTAGAGCTGTAAAATTGATGTATAATAAAGAACCTGTTCAAATTTGTACATCTACACTGTATTGTCCATTTGGTGTAAAGTTTGTAGCAAAAGAGTGGTCTAATTTTACAGAATATTATATTGATTGTTTTTTAAATAATTCTAAAAGTGATATTTCTGTTAATTTTAAAAAATCAATTGAAAATTTTGATGAATTGATTCAAAAACTTGTAAAGGAAAATATTACATTATTTAATTCAAAGACAGAAACTGCAAATGATCAATTTTCATATTCACCTATTTTGCGTGAAAATGGTAATTATCCAAAGTTAATGCGTCTTCAATTGACAAGAGATAAAAATGGTAATTATGAAAGTTTTCTCTTCGATGAAAATAAACAAAAAATCCTATTGAAAGAATCTAATATTGAAAATATATTATGTAAAGGAAAGGTTTGTAAAACTATTATTGAATGTGTAAAAGTTTGGTATTATAACGGAAAGGTAGGTAGTATGTGGAAAATAGTTCAATTGAAATTTTCAGAAAAATCTATTAGTGAAGAACCGGAAGAACAAGATCAAGGACTAGAACAAAAGGGTGCGATTTATAATCAATTAATGATTATCGATTAAATATATTATAGGTACATGTGCGAGTAACTTGAATTTTCATTTTCATTATTTAATTGACTTTGTATACTTGTAAATAATTTTATAAAAATGTCATCTTGTATTATAATTGTATCTTGTATTAGATTATTATTCATTAGTATACTTTTGTTTAATTCTAGTAATATTTTTTCTATAATTCTATAATATTCTCTTATACCACTTGTAATTGATTTGTTGATAAAACCTTTACAATAATCTATTATGTAATTTATAGATTCGTTGCTAAAAATAATTTCTAGTCTTATTCCAATATTTTTTATAATTTCTGGTATACAATGGTTTTGTAAAATTTTTACAATTTCTTGATCGTTAGGATTAGATACTTTGATAATGTTTAAACGATCTAATAAGATTTTGTCTATTTTAGATTTATCATTAAAAGTAAATACGTAAAAGACTTTTGATAGATCAAAATTCATCCCGTAAAAGTAATGATCGCTAAAGCTGTTGTTTTGAGTTGGGTCAGTTAAATAACATAAGAAAGAAAAAATATCTTTTCCGTTATCAGTTTCACTAACTTTATCTAGTTCATCAAAGTATATTATAGGATTTTCTATTTTTGAATCTATGATATTTTGTAAAATTTTACCAGGTCCACTTTCAACGTAAACATATCCGTGTCCTAAAAAAAAGGATGAATCTTTTATCCCACCTAATGATATAGTTTTCATAGGCAATCCTAATATATCTGATAATACTTTAATAAATTTACTTTTTCCTACACCAGCTGGGCCATATAATGCTATATTATTTCTATTACTTGTAGGATTTGTTATAAATTTACAAATGACATTTAATATTTCATTTTTTACACTATCCATACCTTGAATTTCATTGTCAAATCTTTGTTTTATATTTTCTAAAAAAATATTTGTTGTAGTTGTAGTTGTAGTTGTAGTTGTAGTTGTAGTTGTAGTTGTAGTTTCGTTGATACTATTATTTATACTATTATTTATATTATAATATTTTGACCAAGGATATGATAAGCTCATATCTACAAATAGCTGATTTTTATAATATTCTGTACTATTTGAATCTGTTCTTTTCATATTATTGTAATGTTTAAAAATAACAGATTTATTCATATCATTTGTTGGTAATTTTAATATTTTTTCTCGGATATTATCCTCTTGTAAGTTCTTATTAACCAATTTATTAATATGAATAATAGCTTTTGGTAACTCTTTTTTCGGTAACTCTTTTTTTGGTAACTCTTTTTTTGACAAAGACTTTTTTAGTTTAGTCGAGTGTTTTTGACAAAATATATTATTCGATTGACAAATATCATTACACAATTGATCTTTTTTTGTTCCTTTTTTAAAAATATAGGCACAGTACCTTGCCATTACTATTACTCAATAATAATTATTTACGCAATTCAAATAAAATATACATAATAATATTTATTATATATACAGAATAAATATTATTATATGGTTTTATAAACAATTTCTTTTTGCAATTGAAAGAGCAATTGCAATACCTTGTTTAGGATTTGTTACTAAATAGCCACTAGATGAATGTAGTTTTTTTGTTTTAAACTCATTCATTACTATACCTACTTTTTTTTTGATACACGATTTCTTTTTATTTGTCAAGACTTTATAATTTATATTATTTTTCGTTTTACTTGGTGTTTTGAATTTGCCACCAGATTGTAAAGTAACTTTACTTTTTAAAAAGTTTATGATTTCTACATTACTAGATTTTTTCATTGATTGTTCAATATTGTTAGCTCCGTTTTCTACAAACAATTTTACAATTTCCAAATTGTTATTTTTTACAGCATTTAAAAGGAATTTATTAAGATTGTTTACTCCATTTTTAATTAAAAATTCCACTATTTGTAAACGTCCCCAACTTGCTGCCCATTCTAGTACATCTGTTTTCCATTTACTTCTTTTTTCTAAATTTTTAAATGGATATGGAAACATATCATGTATTTCTTGAATATATTTCACAACACTTGTATAACCAATATAATTAGGGAAATTTGTAAATAGATAATCATTTTGCAATACATATTTTGCAATTGTGTTTTTATTTGCTTTGCAAATTTTGTTTATTCGTGTATTAGTATGGCACAATTCTTGAATGTCTTTGTATTTTAAATGTGATATATATTCTAAAATTAATTCTACAGGTTGATCTTTTATATTATCCATTGTTATTAATATAATATAATAAAAGAAAATAGTGTTAAAAATTAAAAATAAAATTATATCTAAATTGCAAATATGTCATTATACAACACAATAAGTCAAGTATTAACTAACAGTATAACTAAATTAACTAACAGTATAACTAAATTAACTAACAGTATAACTAACAGTATAACTAACAGTATAACTAAATTGACTAACGGTATAACTAACAGTATAAATAACGGTATAAATAACGGTATAACTAACAGTATAACTAACAGTATAAATAACGGTATAACTAACAGTATAAATAACGGTATAACTAACAGTATAACATGTACAAAAGATACCCTTAACTTTAGCGGGCAAGGTACTTTGGATAATCGTATGAGAAATTATATTAAAAAAAATAATAAACAATGTCATGGGTTTAAACCATTTGTGATTACTATTAAATCAAAACAATTATCGAAATATATAAATTATATAACGGATTTGGATGAAAAAGTAAAGTTATTAAACAATGTACAGGATATTTTATTTGAGACAAGTAAGACATTGTATGCAAAATTTGATCCTCATTTGATTTACACATTTCAAAATGAAATCAATGTTGTATTTTTTTACAATGACACCGGGGTAAATATGTATAATGGTGATATAAATAAAATAGTTACAAATATAGTTAGTGTTGTTAGTATAGAAGTTTATAAAAGATTATCTCATCTAAATTTTGATTTAAATTTTCATGGGTATTTTGTAGAATTTGATATTGATTATGAAGTTTTAAATTATCTTGTTTGGAGGCAAATGGATTGTAAAAGAAACATAGTAACATTATTGTATAGATGTTACAATACATGTAATGAAAAAAATGTAGTAGAAGGTACCCTTAACTTTAGCGGGCAAGGTATTGCAGTTACAGATATGATATCTGATTTGGCCAATAAAACAGGAAAGGATGTAAATCAAGAATATATGCATTTATTAACTGGTAATATTATAAAAAAATATTTGTTTTACAAAATTAAAAATAAAAGTGACAAAAACATTATTGTAAGACGATCGGTAGGTATGGAAAGTATATATTTTTCTGATAATTTTAAAACAGTATTAAAGAAGTATATTGTTAATAAAATTAATTAAATTAATTTCTATATATTATTATATATTATTATGTTGGAATCTAAAAAATCAATTGGTTTAGTTATTATGGAAGCAAGTGTTATTGGAGTTTGTTTAATATTATTAGTATATTTAGTAAAACGATATATAAATATGGTTCCAGATATTTCAGGATATAAACTGGATATAGAGCTATTTTTTATAGTTGGATTTTTGTTTCACGTGTTATTTGAATACACTGGTGTAAATCTTTGGTATTCTGTAGAATATTGTAAGTTATTAAAATAAATAAGTCTGTGTGTGTGTGCGCGAATGATATTAAAATATATATTATAATAATATTATAATGAATGTTATTACAATAGATAATAAACAATATGATCCATATTTTATTTTGGATGTTACAAAAGAAGATAGTTTAGAACATATTAAAAAATCTTTTAGAGGTAAAGTTAAAAAGTATCACCCCGATAAATACACTGATCTTTTAAAAAAAGAAAAATATGAAAAGTATTTCAAGATATTATCGGAATCGTATCAGTATATAAAAAATAAAAGACAAGATACCTCAGTTTGCCAAAATAAGAGTAAAGGGGGTGAGCAGATTAAAAAAAATATTGATTTGGATAATTTTAATAAAACGTTTGAAAAGTCAAAAGATCCTAATTATTTTGGTTACGGTGACGATTATAATAGAATAGAACGAATAGAAGATTATGACACCATAGATGTAAAATACTGTAATCAATTTGAAAATCGTAAATTTACTACAAAAGAATTTAATAAAATTTTTGAATACAATAAAAACTCAGAAGATGATAAAGATAAAGTTATTACAAAATCAATGATTCATAAAACAACAGATGGATTTTTTGGATACAATACATCGGATATAACAAATTGCGCTTTAGTAAGCTCATTTAATGGTTTATTAGTAACAGGAGATAATTTTGGAGAAAGTGGTATTGGTTATTGGGGTAATAATTACAGTGATTACAAATTTTCTTACAAAACATCAAAAAATCCTAATAGTAAAATAATAATAAAAAAAGATGGCAAAAAAATAGATGCAAAAAAAATAGATGCAAAAAAAATAGATGCCACAAATGAAGATGACACAATAGAACCCAAGATAACATCTGAAGAAATATCAAAATATAAAAAAGGATATGATCAATATAAATATAAAGGGGAATATGATCAAAATGCCAGTGGTAATTTTTCCCAACAAGAAAACCTGTTGTATAAAAAAACATATGAAGATCTTGTAAAAAAGGAATTTGAAGATAAAGATATGGTTATAAAATATATAAGTCAATATTCGTCAGAAACTATAGATAAAGCTTTATCTGGAGAATTGCAAGAAAGTCGAAAATATAGTTCGGCATTGCGTAAATACATAAAGGGTGCGTACAGTTAGACATTTATTACACAACGTTACATAATTTAAAATTCACTTAGTAAAAAAATGAATTTTTAATGGATTTAATTAAAAATTAATATGAATGATGAATGTGGTTATTGGACATCCAGTAAAAATGCTTGTGAAATTTTTGGAGTTACGGGAAATACAATTAGAAGATGGGCTGACAGTAATAGAATTTCATATGTTGATTTTTTTGAATCATTTGTATTATATAAAAAGCAAAATGATCCCGATTATATTTTAACTCATCCCATTTAACAAACAAATACAAATTTATTTAACAAACAAATTTGCAAATGGTCGTGTTCATTTAAGTGACCAATCTAAAGCAAAACATTTATTTGGAGTTTTGGGTTTAAGTTTACAAAATACATCTGGATTAAAACAATCTAAAAGAACTTGTAAAAAAGTATTACAAATTAGTTCTGAAACTGGAGAATGTATAAATACATTGGACTCTTTAACTATTGCTGCAAAAGAATCTGGTATACCAAGAAGTACATTGGCAACCATTATAAAGCTCCAAACAACTAAAGATAAAACGACGTTTAAATATATTTAAAAAATATTATATCATATTTTAAATATTAACAATTTTATTCATTAAACTTTTTCTTTTTAAATTTATTCATCATTTTATTAAATGGATTTATACTTTTTACACTACTTGTAGTTTCAGCTATACTTTTGGTTTCAGATATACTTTTGGTTTCAGATATACTTTTGGTTTCAGATATACTTTTGGTTTCAGATATACTTTTGGTTTCAGATATACTTTTGGTTTCAGATATATCATTGTACATAATTAAATTATCTTGAATTGGTTCTATATATGGTTCTATATATGGTTCTATATATGGTTCTATATATGGTTCTATATATGTTTCTATATATGTTTCTATATATGGTTCTATATATGGTTCTATATATGGTTCTATATATGGTTCTATATATGGTTCTACAAATGGTTCTTGAATTGTATCTACAAATGGTTCCACAAATGGTTCTATATATGGTTCTACGTCTTGTATAATTTCTTGAATTTGTTCTACAAATGGTTCTTGAATTGTATCTACAAATGGTTCTACAAATGGTTCTATATATGGTTCTATATATGGTTCTACGTTTTGTATAATTTCTTGTATAATTTCTTGTATAATTTCTTGAATTTGTTCTACAAATGGTTCTTGAATTGGTTCTTGTATAATTTCTTGAATTGTATCTACAAATGGTTCTACAAATGGTTCTACAATTGGTTCTTGAATTGTATTTTCTATAAAATTAGGAAAAGGTAATGCATTAAAATTATTAATACTATTTGACAGACGATCTAACAATATTTTTTCGTCATTTACAGTATTATTATTTGGAGTATTTTCATTTAAAATATTAATTTGCATTTTTTCTCGTTTGTTAGATCGTCCGAGTTCCTAATGGTGGTGTCTACGACGCCCGTGATGTCTATCTTTTAGTTCAAAATATAGACTTTTATGTTCAGTAGAACGTAAAGCATCACGAAGTCTTTCAGATTCTTGAGTAGATAATGCACATTTGATACTTGCTTCAGAATCTGAAATCTTGTCTTTAAGTGAGCTATATTCAAATGCCATTTGCTTGGCAAGATCACCCTTATTTTTAAGAGCTTCTATTTGAATTTGTGCTGTGTTGTCACTTGCTTGTTTAGCAAGGTTTGCATATTGATTTGTTGAAGAAAGCATTGTTTCAGCCTTACCTTGGTAAATATCTTTTGAAACATTTGCAAAGTTTGACCAATTTTTATCATTACTATCAGTAAGAAATCCAATAAGTTCATTTGTATTTTTTTGCGCTTCCATACGACTTGCAGTTATAGCATCATTTGTAGCACCGTGAGCTCTATAAATAGATTGGTCAGTACCTAAAGAACTTCTGTAAATATTATCATCTATGTGACTACCTACACGTTCAGTGGCTAAGAGATTTTCTGTTGTACCCTTACCAACATTCTCATTTACAGCAGCAGAAGTTCTATAAACAGTATCTTTAACTCCTGTACCTTGATCTTTAATACTATCATTTAAAAGATTAAAGTTGCGATTTTGCCTATTTTCATTGGCATATTGTGCTCTGTCTTGTACATCCAAGAGTTCTTTTGTTTGATAACTTTGGGTTTTTAATAAGTTCTCGTCGACTTTTCCGATTATACTGGATAAATATTGCGTTTGGTCGTAACTAGCTTTTAATTGGGATGGATCCATTTTTTATAACTTATATTGTTATACATCTTAACAAGAAAAAAAAAATTCATAAATCCCGTACAAAATGTTTTATTTAATTAATATATATTAATTCGCGGTTTTACCTTATTTGATTAAAGTATACCAATTGGTATTTGTAGCTTATTTAAAAACAATATATATTTAATGTTATTAAGGTATATTGTATAATACGCTATTTTTGTATATTTTACAAATCGTGAACATTTTTCTATAAAACAAACCATAATTGCGTACTAATTGGATATTTTTTTTTGTTTGTTTATTATAATAAAGTTATAAAAAAATGGATAATGAAAATTATATCTCTCCTAATAAAATCACAAAACAATACGATATTACATCTGGTACATTAAGAAGGTGGTCAGAAGCTGGTAAAATAAGATGTTTGCGCCCTAATGGTGGAAAACGTATTTATAACATTGAAGATATTAAAAAAATTTTTAATAAAGACAACAAAATGGAAGAAAAAAATACAAATCAAAAATTAATTGAAAAGGAGTTACCAGATAATTTGAAAACTATTTTTGATAATTTGAAAAAAAATATTTCTAATAACAATGATACAGAATCAATTAATTATATAAAATCTGAAATAGATGTTTTGACAACTTTAATCAATCATCTTAAGGAAACCCAAAAATAATTAAAACAATGTAAATTAATAAAATATTAATTTACAGTAATTATCAGTAATTTATTAATTTAGTAAATAATTATCAGTAATAATTGGCATAGTATCAGTCCTACATATAACACAATTTGTTTTACCAGATATAGAATATAATCTACTCCAACATACAGAATGAACAGCATTGTAACATTCGTATTTACAACAAATAGTCGTCTCACTTTCATAATCTATATCATCTAAGCAAATAGGACAGGTTTCATTTCTACCAATACTATAGTCAATTTCATTTGCCCAATATTCTGCTATAAGAGAGTTATAATTTTCAACAGACCACTCGCAAGGATCCATACAATCAAATTTCTTAGATCCTAACCAATAAATATGCTTACAGATATTATTTCTTATAGTATAATCTGGACAACTACACATTGTATTAATAGTATCATATTCTTTCCAAACTTCTATAATATAAATCTTATTTGAAGCTCCTAAAATTTTACAATCAATTCCGGATATTAAAATATCATTTACATAAATAATATCAGCATCTATTAAAAGAATTCTTTCTGTTAAACTTCTCAAACGCCTTTTGTAATCATTTTGACAATTTTGTAATTTGCTCATTAAAATAATACATTTTTAAAAAAAATTTTAGTTTTTTTATAAGTTTTTAGTTTTTACTTTTTAAATTTTTCATACTGGTCTATAGTAGCTTTTAATTTTGGTGCATCACAACTAAGGTAGCTTTTTAATTGCGTCATTTATAGAATTCTTAATATTACTAATTTCTTCTATAGATTGTCTTATTTGTTCTTCTAATAAAAATTGATGTTTTATAATTTCATTTTCAAAGTAAATAGAATTTAATTTGACATCTATAACATCAAACTTTTCACCAATTGTTTGAATTATATTATTTAAATTTCCAAGTTTATCATCAATAGATCGATTTACATTTTCAAACAATGTTAAAATTTTACATACATCTTTTTCAGTGTCTGTTTTATATTTTATTATTTCATCTTTTAATTGTTCTATAACAGGTACCGGTAAGGTAAAATTTAAATTTGTTATAATTGTTTGCAAATTATTCATAATATCAAGTTTATATTTATCAAAAGTATCATGTATATTTGTAACCAATTCCGTTTTTTCTATTTCATTTGCTTTATTTTTTGTTTCAAGTTTTATTGTTAGCTTATCTGTTAGCTTATCTGTTAGCTTATCTGTTAGCTGATCTATTAGCTTATCTGTTAGGTTATCTACTAAATCTGTAAACTTTAATTCTAAATAATCACGCAATTCCTTATAAACTAAAATTTCTTTGGTTTTACAATTACAACATCCTTGTAAAGATTGCGAATCTAAATTAGTGTTTAAAATATCCAATTTATTTTCTAATTTTTTAATATTATTCATTAACTCAATATTACTAACTTTCTTAAACATTTATGTTAAATATACACAAGTTATTTTATTATAATCCTTAACGAAATTTATACATAGACATTAAATTTTTGTGTTAAAACGATCATTATTTACATTTTGCGTTAAAACGACTATAATATTTTATTAATATTTATTAAGAAATGTCAAACAAGAGTAAATCTATAGATTATCTATTCGAAGATCCTGAAATTCCATCACAAAAATATGCTTTAGTAAGTATAATTGGACCCCATATGCAACAAAAATGTGACGTATGGGGATTAAAGATTAGGGGAACTGCTGATTCTGTAGATAAAGCAAAAAGTTTATGTAAACGATTATTAACATTGGATAATAATTATGATATTTATACAGTAGAGGTTGGGAAATTTTTTCCATTAGCTGTTGAACCCAATCAAGTTGGAGATATAGAATATCAAAATGACCAATTGAATACATTAGTAAAAAGTTATTTGGAAAATAAAGAAAGTGCAAATGAAATGTGGCATAAAAGAAAAATAGAAATGATTGATCAAGCAGTTAAAGAAGGTAAGAATCAAGAAGAATTCTCAAATAAACCAGAACATCCCATTGCTATTTTACAAAGAATTCGTAATTATGAAGATTCTATTACAGAAACAGAAAGATCATTAGAAACTTTGAAAAATGAATTAGAAAGCTCTCGAGAAAAATTTTCTTGTTATACTGAAGAAGAACGTGAAAATGCATTAAAACAATTCCAAACTATTATAGAAAACAATGATAAAAATACAAGTTCTCAAGACAAGACATTTGACAAGCCATTCACAATAGAAGAAATACAAAATACCCGTCCAGACGAATCCGTAAATGTAGATTCTATAATACAAAGAATCAAAGTATTAGAGGAAGAATTAGATGAAATGTTGGAATTTAAAAAATCTATTTCACAAACAGCTGCTCCAAGAGGATATGATAAAATTTCATCAACAATTACAGATATAGAAAAGGAATTAACAAGTTTAAAAGAAAAATTAAACAATAAAGATCTTGTTAATAATTACATTAATGAAAATTATACAGAATCAAAATACAACTTTGATTAAGAAAATTATACAGAATCAAAATACAACTTTGATTAAGAAAATTATACAGAATCAAAATACAACTTTGATTAAGAAAATTATACAGAATTATTTTTTACTTTTATAAAAGATTAATTTATTTTATAAATATAATATAATATAATATGAGTGATCCAAACGTTTTATCTGATCCAAAACTTTTATCTGATCCAAAAAGTACAAATGTACAAGCAAACACGTTTTTTTTACAGACGTTTTTAAAACTAATTTTAAAATATATACTGGAAGGTTTAATTATTACCCTAACAGCATATTATATACCATTAATGTATAAAACATCTCTTCGTAAACCAACCTTTAACGAAATCTTTTCTATCGGTTTAACTGCATCGTTAACTATGGTTATCTTGGACGCTTTTTCTAAATCTACAGCATTTGGTGTAAGGTTAGGAGCCGGTCTAGGTATAGGTAAAAACTTGATCGGTTTGTAAACTTGATCGGTTTGTAAACTTGATCGGTTTGTAATTTAACTATTTACTAAATGTGAAGTTTTGTATTACAAACACTCGAATTATGAACAACCATTTCTTTAGTTTTATAATTGTTTAGTTCTATTAATACGTCATCCCATTCATCATCTGTTACTTTATTATAGCACTTTAAATATAATATAGAATCTATTTGTAATCTATCGTATTCATCTATAGAATATGTAGTATAAATTTTATTAGATTCTAAATTAAATTTAACACCCTTCATAAAATATATTTAAAATATATTTTAAATTTTTAAATTAAATTTTACTAGAATCAAATCAATTAAATCATTTTGCTAGAATTAATCACAAATGGATTATTAGAAAGTTGAGAAGTTATTAAATCTGGTTGAAATCTATCATTTGGAGATTCGCTTTCTTTTTTATGTTTTATAATCATACCTACACTTTCTTTACTAGGAATGTGTTTATACTCATTTGTAATTTTAGATCGAGTATCTTGCTGTTCTTTTAATAACATATTATCAGTTAGTCTTACATCACCTTGAGAATCTTTTCCTGATACAATTTGGAATTGTTGAGGACCACTTGGACGTTCTCCCATTAAAAGTTCTTGCTTGGCTTCTCTAATATCTGCATTATCATATTTTGTCCTTGATGCAGATTCACTTGCATAACCAGCATTTCCTGTATATTCATAATGAAGTTCATTTCTAACCCGTTCTGGATTTTCAAATGTAGAATGTACCATTGGATTTTTAATAATTTTACCGGCATTTGTAACATAATTACTACTATTATTTGTAACTAATTCCTTACCTGTTGTTTTTGCCTCGTATTTATTAACAATATATCCCATACCATCATCCTTATGAACTTGCCCCTTATATTTATTTTCAACAAGACTTTGTTTTTGAGTAGCCTTTGCTGTAATATCAGATATTCCTGCATTATAAGCTGAATTAGATCCTTTATTATATGCTGTACCAACTTGACCATTACTTTCATACATTGTAGTTTCCTTTAATGTTCTACGAATATCATCCTGTGGTTTTATTGTAGGACCAGCAGCATTCGACACCTTTGCATTAAGTAAATGACTTTTTTCACCTGTCGTCGCTCTTTCTGATTCATATTGTTTCATAGAAGATCTTCCATAATCAGCTGTATTTTGATTATTTAAAATTTTACCATTTAAATTTCTAGTATAATCTCCTTCAAAATTTTGTCGCTTAGGTTCTTGAAATAATGAACTAGCTAATTCAGAACTATTATCTACACCACCACTTACACGTTGAATCGTACTTTTAATTTGACTATTGCCACTACCATAATATTCCATATTATAACTTTGTCTAGAAGATGATTTCATATTTGCAGAATAATCTTCCCTTACCTTTGGAGCTGTAAATTCACCTGGACCACTAAATCGATGATTATTTTCAAAAAATGTATCTGGTCTATTCTTAACTACCTCACTTTGTACACCTCTTAAATTACCTCGCTGTCCAGATATAGTCCTACCTTTGTACGTTTCCTTTGGTTTATTACCAGGTCGCAATTCATTCACATCTTTATACGTAGGTCTTATATCATTATCTATCGTACCAGCTTTTTGAGCAGATACACTGACTTGTTCAACTGGTCTTTCATTTTGCCTATACAATGATGGAACATACCTATCAGTATCAACTTGCGTAGAAAACACTGGATTACCATATATATTTTCAGGATTTTTATCGTAAAAACTTTTAGTTTCCTTTTTATGTTTAAATGTTGACGTATTACCTGTATGATTATCTAACAATGACTGATTGGAAAACATTTCCATATTTTGTTTAGTATTACTTCCAAAAAAAGGCACCATGTTAGCATGAGAATTTTCAAAAGGCTTGTTTGTTAATAAATTTATCTGCTCGTCTTTAAATGGCAAAGATCGAAAAGCAGACTCATTTTCCGTATTGCTTTCCCTACCTACATAATTTTCTAAAGGCTTAAACATCGGTATAACATCAATCTTACCCTTAGAGCTAATGTCATTTTCTTTTACATTTTTAAGACGGTTAATATCATTCAGTTTACCTAATTGTTCAGATGATAATCCAACAATATCAGGTGACAATACAGGTGATAATAAAGAATCATTTCCTACTGCACTATATGTATTATATAATGGAGGAATAAATCCAGTATCAGATGGGTTTTCAGCTGCTTTATAATTTTGTAAAGATCTTTTTAAAATCTCATCATTTGCTTCATTTACTACGTTAGATGTATAAATTGTCTTACCATTTGGTTTATCAAATGCTTCTATATTTTCCCTTACAACTTCTGTATCTCTAGGATTTCTACCATCTCTACTAAAAAAATATCCAACTAATGTAGTTAATCCTATTAATGGCAATGTCAAATCACTCATATTATATTACAATTTGTAAAGAAATAAAGTTTAATAAATTAAACACTAAAAATAAAAAAACTTCATAATATACACATCTTTAGTTAATTGTTTTTAGTTCTTTAGTTAATTGTTTTTAGTTCTTTAGTTAATTGTTTTTAGTTCTTTAGTTAATTGTTTTTGGTTCTTTAGTTAATTGTTTTTGGTTCTTTAGTTAATTGTTTTTAGTTCTTTAGTTAATTGTTTTTAGTTCTTTAGTTAATTGTTTTTAGTTAATTGTTTTTAGTTCTTTAGTTAATTGTTTTTGGTTCTTTAGTTAATTGTTTTTAGTTCTTTAGTTAATTGTTTTTAATTCATTCCCAAGAAAGTAATCGTTTGATGACAGATTTATCCAGACTATAAATCTTTTCTTGTACATCAATAAATCCAATAGGTTTGTTTGTCCTTTTATATTGAGCATGCAATTGTCTTAATGTTCTGTAAAACATATTATCATCTTTGACTTCGATTATGTGTTTAATATGTGAGTCAACATACAATTTGTATACTGTTTTGACTAATTTAAGAATTGATGCTTTAATAAATGTAAACATAAAATTATGTTCAATATAGAATTTTTCCAATAATTGAAGAGATTCTGGTTTAGAAAGCAATTCAAGATATCGCATTCTAATTTGAGGAACATTTCCTCGAATAGATTTTATAATACTATACATATTAAAATCGTATTTGTACAAATTCCATTCTCCAGTATTCTTTTCAAATACCTTTACTACAATACCTCTTTTAAATTTACAATCAAAATTAGATAAATTATTTGACAACGTATTTAATTCATATTCATTCATTATCCTTGGTCTTTTAATTCCATATACGTTTTTAAATTGATTCGTAAAATCTTCAAATTTCTGTTCATTATGAACTCTTGAAATATATACAAGCATATTAACAGTATGTTTTACAACAATACGATTTTCACGATGCAACAAAATAAACATGTATGTAAAATTAGGATCCATTGCAGTCAAAAGACCTCTGTCAAATGTTTCCCAAAACAATGTATCAAAATTTTTTTTACTAGTCCAAAAACTATCAGATGCATCAATACATCTCGTAGTTGCTACACGCCAAATACCATCATAATTATACAATCTAACAAGAGTACCATCTTCACAATATTCTATACGAATATTATCGTTCAATTTTACCAAATCAATAACTTTTGAAAAAGAATCCAATTCTTCAATTTTACTATGAGACATACATACAACTTTGTTTGTCTGTTTTTCAAAAATAATACCATTGCATTGTTTTTTCAATTTTTCAGTTTCTTCTGTTTCTCCTGTTTCTTCTGTTACTTCTAAACCAAGGTCTTCAACTACTTCAGTTTCTTCAGTTACTTCAGTTTCTTCAGTTACTTCAACTACTTCAGTTACTTCAACTACTTCAGTTACTTCAACTACTTCAGTTACTTCAACTACTTCAGTTTCTTCAGTTTCTTTAACTAAACCAACAGACCCTTTGATATTTTTAATGTTATTTTTAACTTTATTTTCATTTGCATTTGCAAGTAAATAGAGATCATTTTCAGATACACTTTTCTCTTTTACACAAATACCAATGGATTCACATTTTTCTTTTACTCCTTCAAAAGAGTTTTTAGAAATCATTTCACATACATCAGAAATATTAATAACAGACATCATATTCAAATAATAAACTTTTATAACTTTTATATTTTATAACTTTTAAAATATAAATTCAATTTTTTATTAAACTTTTCAAGTAAATTTGATAAACTTAAGTAAATTTGATAAACTTATCAATCGTATTACCAATGGTAATAGTACTCTTTTCAATTTGTGACAATCTATTTCTAGCATCTTCGACACGTTTGTCATCCAAGTTATATGTTTTTGATTGCATTTCTACAAATACATTATGATTAACACGTTTTACATTTTGTATATCGACTTCTTCAATATAATCTTTAGAGACAAACATTGGATATTCAATCATTTTATAGATTTTGTTTTCTATAAATGCATTTCTAAATTCTTCTATAGTTAAATCTCCACCAAACATTTTTAGACAAGATCTTGGTGGAGCAGGAGTTAAATTAGAATCTAATAAAAATGTACCCGTTAATTTACTATACATAAATTTAACAAGATAGTTTGTCATACTATACTTTTTATAACTATTATTTCTATATGCTATTAAACATGAAAAACTACAAAAAACACCTTTGACTTTAAATTTTTCAACCTTTGTATTGTATCTATCCGGATTTCTTATTGGTACAGTGTCAAATGTATGACAACACCACCAACAACACACATCTGTATTATGCAACCACTTATCACTATAAACAAAACGTTTCATCAATTCAAAATAACCTTTTTTACGATTATCTATCTGATTATCTATCTGATTATCTATCTGATTATCATCTGTTTTTTTATCTTCTAAATTAATTTTATCTTCATTTCCAGAAAATTCAACAGAACAAAATTTGTCAAAAATATTATTTTCTTTATGGTAATTTTCCAATTTGTTAACAATTATATTATCCTGATGTTCTCTATACTCAATACGTTTTTCATATAATCCTGACAAATTATCTTTGTTATCTTTGTTATCTTTGTTATCTTTGTTATCTTTGTTATTTACAATTTCATTTAAAATATATTCTTCTTTATCTAACAATTCTTCATATTCCTTTTGAATTTCAGATAAATGTTTATCATTTTCTGTTTTTAACTTTTCAAAAACATTATTTATAATATCTTTGTCTTCCAAAGATTCTAAATTAATTACATTATCATTGCATATATCAGCCTCTTTTACATCTAAATGAAGAATGTAATTATTATTATCTTGCAGAACTGTTGTTAATGGAATTTTTTTCCTTATAGATGAACTAAAATATTTCACAGCAGCTTTACGCCCACGCTTTTTTTTCTGCTTTACTTCTTCAATAACAACTTCCTTCTTCTTTCTACCTCTTTTCTTTTTTTCTTCCGGGACCTTTGGAACTTCTTGTAATGTAGTATCCTTACGAGGGCGGCCCTTTTTACGCTTAACTACAACTACGTCTACGTCATTATTTATTTCCAACTTTTTTAATGAATCATTTATATTATTTGTTAGTTCCTCCATACTATAATATTTTACTTATTTACTTTACTTTTCAATTTTTGTTAATTAATTTATTAAATTTAATTTCTAAACAAAATATAATATAAATGAATACTTTAGATAATTTAAATATCGATGACACTTGTCCAAGTATTCTTGACGTACTTGGATTTTTAAAATTCCCAGATATTAAACCAATCGATTTTACTGAAAATGAAAGTACACTTTCACAAGCAACTACCTCTATTTATCCAACACCACCACCTACACCAAGTTCTATAATACCACCTACACCAACTTCTACACCAACTTCTACACCAACTTCTACACCAAGTGATTTATCATCTTTATCTTCCAAAAACTTATCATCTGTGTTATCTAGATCTAAATCATTATCAAGTATTTCATCAAAGACACCCATTTCATTACCTAAATCAAAATCATTGTCATCTATTTCATCACAATCTGGAAAAGGATACAAAAAAAGTCGCAAAAGTAAATCAACGATTAAACGTAAAAGTAAATCAAAACGTAAATTAACGATTAAACGTAAAAGTAAATCAAAACGTAAAAGTAAATCAAAACGTAAAAGTAAACCAAAACGAAACAGCAAACAAAAAACAAAGAGTAAACTAACAATTAAACGCAAAAGTAAACGCAAAAGTAAACGTAAAAGTAAACAAACAATTAAACGCAAAAGTGAACCAAAACGTAAAAGTGAACCAAAACGTAAAAGTAAATTTTAAAATAAAAGTGATTTAATAAAATAATTAATTTTTTTCTTTATTTCGAAGTTTAAAACCAGAACTAATATGTAATTTAGGCATAGAATCTAAAAATTCACAAACAATATCACCAGCTTCATTACTATAATAAACTTTTCTAATACCATATCTTGATAATTTATCAATACACGAATTACAAGGTCGAGAATTTTTAAGTTTATTTGTTCCTATTCTAATTATAAGTATATCCATCCCCTTTACAGATTTATTAGGCATTTTACAAAGAGCATCTACTTCAGCATGTATTGTATATTTAATACTTGTATTTTTAACCAAATTTGTTTTTATATACTTGTTATATCCAGACGATAAAACCTCACCACTTTTAATTAAACAAGCACCGTGCTTATGCTGTAAACTAGAGTGCTGTGCGATTCTTTTTAACAAATTAATATGATCTTCAAACTTGTACATTTAATTTTATTTTAACATATTTAAAAATCAATTTTTTAAATACAATTACTACCAAAACTAATCACAACTAACTACCAAAACTAATCACAACTAACTACCAAATAACCACAACTAACTACAAAGATATATATTTTAATTCCAAGTTAAAACCATATGTTTCATTTTTTTTCCATACATTTCTAATTTCCATCATAGATTGATTATAAGTAGTATTTGCACGAGGTAATTTAAAAGGTATTTTTGACCCTGTTTCAGAGTCTTCCACTTGAACAAAATATTTACCATTATTACTTGGCAAGTAACATCTTAATGTAAATGACAATTCATCTTCTGAAAAAAAATTATAAATAGTTTTATCAAATGTCTCACTGAACTTTGATCGTAATTCATTCAACAAAACATCATTTATATGCCTTAATAACAAAAGCAATGATAAACTATCCCGTTTAGTAAAATGAAATACTAAAAATTTTTTATCTACAAATTTAATTGTTGGATTATATACACTAATACCCATATTTGGTGCAAAATAATAATTACAATTACCTAATACTTTTTGATTTTTCTTTAAAATCTTGAATGTACCATCTTTTATTAATTGTTTAATAACATCAGAATTTAATATAATTGTCATTTAAATTATAAAACAAATAAAAATTAAAAAGTTTACTTGCAAAGTTTAAAAATTACTTACAAAGTTTCTCTAATATCTTTTCTACAAACAGGACAAGTTACCCTTTCATTACATAACCAATTTTTAATACAATCTTTATGAAAATAATGTTTGCAAAATAATTTTACTACTTTATCATCTTGTTTATATTCATCCATACAAATGTTGCATTCCAAAGTTTTATACGTATTTTCATTATCAGAATTTACTATTTCACAAGGTAATGTATCAAATTGTTCTTTTGTTAATGTAACTTTGATATCATCATAATTTGTATCATAATTTGTATCAAGATTTGTATCAAGATTTGTTCCTTCCAATAATATTCCAAATAAATTATTGATTAATGTAGAGTTAAACATATTTGTTGTTCTCCTATACGGATGATATCTAATATTGTCACTTTCACTAATTTCAAGATATCTACGTATACTATAAATACGATTTATAATTTGAGTATTAATATTAATGACATCGCTTACTTCGTCTAATCTTGAAGATGTTAATGGTCTACTATTAACAGCATCAACCCATTCGTCATATATTTCATCAAAGTCATCCATTACTTTGAATATACTTTATCTATTTTAATAATTTAAATTAAATTTTTTATATATACTTGGCAAATATTATACTTGGCAAATTGTTATTCCGATACATCAACGTTACACATTGTTACATAAAAATGCAAAGTTTGTGTGAAAATATATAGATTTAGTACATTACTCACTATATATTAAACGAGCACACTCATATCTGAGCCGGCTGTATCTTGCATCCAAAAATATTTTATCACCAATTTTTTAATAAAATATTTGTACTTCCTAGAATATCTCTGTCTATTGTAAAATTGCAATCTTTACAAGTAAACATTTCAGCCTTTGTTTTTGTAAAAGTATTACAAGCTAAACATCTCTGACTCGTATATTCTTCTGTTATTATATGTATTTTGACATTTGTAAATTCTTCAGCTTTGGTTTTCAGCTTTTCAATAAATTTACAATGTCCTAATACAACCATATTTCTAACTGTTTTTGAACTAATCGTTCTGTTAGAGCATTTTATTATATCATTTTCTTTTGTTAATTTTGGTATATAGATATTTTTATAATTCGTACATAAAAAATTAATACTTTTATAATGTAATTCATCTTGTAAATGTTGGATCCTTAATCTTAATCGTTTAATTTTTAATATATTTTTACTATTCTTTTTACTTAATAATTTATCAAGTTTTAATAAATGAGCATATAAAACTCTTGATGCTTGTTCACCAATTGTTATATAACTATCATTGTCTGGACTGTAAATCGTTTGAAATTTTCTTATACCTGGATCAAGTGAACATACCCAGTTCGATTCATCATTCCTTTTCATTTCTATTTCTTTTGGTACACACATATAATAATATAATCCATCAAAATGAATTGTACAATCATTCGTTATTTCTTCTATTTTTTCAGTAGTTCTTAGTCTAAAATTCGTAGTTCGTTCTTCGTAAATTCCTAAATCTCCATTTTTATAAACTTTTATGGATTCTTTCGGTATTCCTATAGTCCATTTTAATAATTTCTTACTTTTATATTTTAAGTTAAAATATTTAATATGTCCATTTTTTAAATTACTAATAGCCGATTGTAAATTTTTACAAGATTCAAATACTGCTGATTCACGAATAGCTTTTGGTGTCTTTAGTATCCATTTTATACGTGAACAAGATGATTCAGGTACAATTAAATTACGTAATTCTAATTTACTATAATAAGTATTTGAATTTTCAGGTTTTACACCTTTATAAAGTGGTCTTTCAGTCCCTTCATTTAATAA
>Ga0315278_10001265_pt1 | contig 22028 bp, 15 predicted proteins | sample YL17G06_0_MG_FD_203880 | JGI IMG/M metagenome (GOLD analysis project Ga0315278, IMG submission 203880) | Sediment microbial communities from Yellowstone Lake, YNP, Wyoming, USA - YL17G06_0 | ecosystem: Environmental > Aquatic > Freshwater > Lake > Sediment | place: USA: Wyoming | collected... | reverse complement strand
AAATACCTTTTGTATTTTCAAAGCGCTAGAAGAATGTTTTCAGCGCCCTGAAAATTCCCCCAGTGATCTAGAAAATTTCCACATAACTCCAGGGGACCCCAGGGGTGTGGAATATTGATCGCTTACGCTATTTCAAACTCATCAAAGCCGTCAAAGAAGACAAAGAATACGAAAAGAAAAAAGCCATCCGCCTGCTGACCTCATATGTGGATTTACAGCCCCACGCCATTGAAATGAAAACCCGCATCATGCTGGACCATTTCCTTGAAAAAACCGTAAAGGCAGTGGAAGGCAAAGGCCGGGCCATGGTGGTGACGCGGTCGCGCCTCCACGCCGTCAAATACTACCAGGCCTTTCAGAAAATAATGGCGGAAGAAGCCCCCTTATATAAACCCCTGGTAGCCTTTTCCGGGACCGTCATCGATCCCGACACCTCCGCCGAATACACGGAAAACAACCTCAATAACCTGGGCCCCAAAATTAAAATAGAAGACGCCTTCAAAACTCCGGACTACCGCATATTAATCGTGGCGGAAAAATTCCAGACCGGGTTCGACGAACCCCTGCTCCAAACCATGTACGTAGACAAAAAACTCGAAGGACTACACGCCGTCCAAACCCTCAGCAGACTCAACCGCACCTACCGCGGCAAAGACGACGCCGTCATCCTCGACTTTGTCAATGAAGCCGAAGACATTGAAACGGCTTTCCAACCCTATTACCAGAAAACCATCGTCGAAGAAGGCGTGGACCCCAACCGCCTCTATAACCTGCAAACACAATTGGAAAGCTACGACATTTATACACAGGACGATATCCAACGTTTCGCCGAAATATTTTACAACCCCAACGAACCCAAAGAAAAATACCAACCCATCCTGGACCTCGCCGTACACCGGTTTATGCAGACAGAAGAAAACGATCGGGAAGACTTCCGCACCATATTACAAAAATACATCCGCTTATACAGCTATATCTCCCAGATCATCACCTTTGAAGACATCTCCCTTGAAAAACTCTACGCCTACGCCCGGAACCTGAACCGGAAACTCCCTAAACGGGAAAATAATATCCCCTTCGAAATCGAGGACTCCGTCGATCTTGATTCTTTCAGGATACAGAAAACCTTTGAAGGCAAACTAAAACTGCAAAAAGAAGATGGAGTAGTCAGTGGGCCGGGGGATGACGGTTCCCGTCCTGTTGAAGAGGAAAAGGATATCCTGTCCAATATAATCAAGACATTGAATGATTTGTACGGCGTGAATTTAACCGAAGAAGATAAAGTGGACATCGAGCGGCTGCTGCGGAAGCTGTATGCGGATGAGGAGTTAAAAGCCGCCATGACAGCGGATAATACCTTGCAAAACAAGAAAGAAAAATTCGATCGGGTAACGGACAAGCATTTAACGGATTATGCGCATTCCAGGTTAGAGTTTTACAAGAAGATGACGGAGCCGCGGGTAAGCCGGTATATAAAGGACAGTTGGTTTGCCGGGTATCGGAAGGATTTGACTGTAAAGAATGCGCAGTTCGCGTAGATAGGAAAACAGGTTTAGCCGCGAAGAACGCGAAGGACCGCGAATTAGGGGCAAACCGCCGCATCGATACCCCTTTGCACCGCATGAATTTTTACCGGCGCTGCAGCGACTTTTCTCTTTGCCCAGCGGCTTTTTGTCTCAGCCGCTTTCATTTTTCCCTATGCGGCGCCTCTTTTTGTCAGCGCAGCGGCATTTTTGGCCTGCTCGGCATCATTTTTTATCAGTGCCGCTGTAACTTTTGGTTCCGCCGCAGGGACTTTTAGCTTCGCCGCTGTAACTTTTGGCTCCGCCGCAGGGACTTTTCACTCCGCCGCTGTATTTATTGACATCTCCGGGGGAAAGACCGATTGGGGACAGGCAAAATTTTCTATATCCCCTTCGAAACCCAGGACTCTGTCGATCTTGATTCTTTCAGGATACAGAAAACCTTTGAAGGCAAACTAAAGCTGCAAAAAGAAGATGGAGTAGTCAGTGGGCCGGGGGATGACGGTTCCCGTCCGGTTGAAGAGGAAAAGGATATCCTATCCAATATAATCAAGACGTTGAATGACTTGTACGGCGTGAATTTAACCGAAGAAGATAAAGTGGACATCGAGCGGCTGCTGCGGAAGCTGTATGCGGATGAGGAGTTAAAAGCCGCCATGACGGCGGATAATACCTTACAAAACAAGTGTGGCGGAAGGGGACAGGTAAATTTCGGTCGCCACGTATAACGGATATTTTTGATAAAATCCAAAAGTATGGTATAATACCTTCTTATACTTTAATTGGCAATAGAAGTCTTTATCCTTATTATTAAAATAAAATTTTCTAACCAGGGGAAGGAACAATTACCAATCGGATCCAAACGGAGGAATAGTATAAAAATGAAAAAGCTTAAAAATATAGCCATTGTTGCCCATGTCGATCATGGCAAAACAACATTGATCGACGCCGCTCTCAGGCAAACAGGCGCCTTCAGGGACAACCAAAAAGTGGCCGAACGTATCATGGATTCCAATGACATTGAACGGGAACGCGGCATTACGATTTTCTCCAAAAACGCCGCTCTATATTATAAAGATTATAAGATCAATATCGTCGATACACCCGGACACGCCGATTTTGGCGGGGAAGTGCAGCGCATTATGAAAATGGTGGATGCCGTACTCCTGCTGGTGGACGCTTTCGAAGGTCCCATGCCCCAAACCAAATACGTGTTGAAAAAATCCCTGGAACAAGGCCTCAACCCGATCGTGGTGATTAATAAAATCGATAGGCCCAATGCCAGGCCACACGAAGTACTGGACGCCGTCTTCGACTTGTTCGTCGAACTGGATGCCAATGAATCCCAATTGGAGTTTCCCGTTATTTACGCCTCCGCTAAAGAAGGCATCGCCCGCTATGAGCTAGAAGACGCCAACAACGACCTGATCCCCCTCTTCGACACGATCCTCAAACATGTTAAAGAACCCGGGGGCGACCCGGACAACCCCATGCAATTCTTAACCTCTGCCATCAGTTACGACAACTACCTGGGCAAAATGGGAACCGGCAAAATTCATAACGGCGTCGTCAAACAAGGCCAGGAAGTCGTGATTATCAAACAATCCGGGGAACAAAGGCCGTACAAAATCACCAAACTGTTCACCTATACCGGCCTGAAAAAAACCAGCGTACCCTCCGCCGCGGCCGGCGATATTGTCAGCATTGCCGGTATCGATATTATCGATGTCGGCGATACCATCGCCGCCAGGGAGTTCCCCGTCGCCTTGCCCACTATTTTTATCGATGAACCCACCCTCGCTATTACCTTCGTCGTGAATGACAGCCCGTTTGCAGGTAATGACGGTAAATATGTCACTTCCAGGCATGTGTGGGACCGCCTGCAAAAAGAATTGCGGACCAATGTCAGCATGCGCGTCGAAGAAACCGATAAAAAGGGCGTTTACAAGGTGAAAGCCCGGGGCGCGCTGCAACTTTCCATCCTGATTGAAAATATGAGACGGGAAAATTATGAATTCCAGGTTTCCAAACCCGAAGTGATCTACCGTGAGATCGACGATGTAAAATGCGAGCCCATGGAATTGGCTATTATCGATGTGGCCGAAGAGTATGCCGGCGTCGTTATTGAAATGTTCGGTATTCGCAAGGGTGAATTGATTAATATGACCAATGGTTCCGGCGGCTATACCCGGTTGGAGTTTATTATTCCCTCGCGCAGTTTGATCGGGTTTAGAAATGATTTCCTGACCGCTACCCATGGCTCCGGTATCATCAATCATAGTTTCCATGGTTATGAACCTTTCAAAGGGGAATCTACCCGCAAAACCAAAGGCGTCCTCGTCGCCCTGGAACCCGGGGTATCCGTGGCGTATGGTATTTTCAATTTGCAAGAGCGCGGTAATTTTTTCATCGGGTCCGGCGTTCCTGTTTATGCCGGTATGATTGTCGGCGAACACAGCAAAGACAATGACCTGGTAGTGAATGTCTGTAAAACTAAAAAATTAACCAACATGCGCGCCGCCGGTTCCGATGACGCCGTCCGTTTAACCCCGCCCCGGCAATTCTCCATTGAACAGGCGTTGGAATACATTGAAGACGACGAACTTTTGGAGGTTACCCCGCAAAGCCTGCGCATGCGAAAAAAATACCTGGATATCCACCTGCGAAAACGTGCGGACAAACTCAGAAAGGTTAGCTAAAAAGGTACGCTTTATTTTTCTTTTTTGCCACGGACGAACACGGACAAACACGGACTTAGGCATAAAAAAAACAATCTGTGCAAATCCGTGTAATCTGTGGACTTACGTTTTTTCGTGTAAATTCGTGTAATTCGTGGGCCTGTTTTTCTAACTATTCGTGGTCCGCAGCGGCAAAGGTTTGGCTGCATCCGTAACAGCGCCGATCTTTACCGCATAACTGGTTTTCTTTTTAATATCCTCGTCCGTCACCAGGTGCACATCCAACAAACCGTCGGATTTATATCCCGTCCGTTGATAATTAAGTTCCGCCAGGGTCAGACTCCAGCCTTCCAGCCACAGCATTAGTTCCTTGCGCTGCTCTTCATTGCCGTTAAAATGAACCAACATATCGATATCGCTGCCCGGACCGGCGGTGGCGTTCTTGGTGCTGCCGAATAAGTATAAACCTTTGACCCCGAAACGTTCCGGGTCCAGGCGCCAGGCGATCCGTTCGGCAATATTATAACGCCAGCGCCAGAAATCTTCCGCACTCCTGGGCCGGGTTTCTTTTCTTTCCACCGGCTCCGGGGATCTTGCACCGGGTTCGGCAAAAATACCCACTGCCTCATCCAATTCGGCGTTCATCAAAATGCGCAAGATAAGCCCATCGGCGCTCCGGGGCACATCGATAACCCGGACCGTGTCGGCAAAAGAGGCAAACTCCGGCAGTAAATCCGCCAGGATATTGTCGCTGCGGGTAAAAAAACTTTCATTGAATATACTACCCGCATCATCCGGGTAAAGGGGCAAATAACGGATAGCGGCTTCCACCAGGTCCTGGAAAAAATGGGTCCCGAAAGAAAGTTCAGGCACGTAATTCCCTTTCTGGCGGGCAACCTCGATTAAAACCGCCGTATTATTGATATCCGAATAGGTAACCCCCACCCCCAATTTTATATCCCCACGGCTGCCCCACCTGCCCGGTCCCATTAAAATAAACTGCCGCTTGGGCAATATTTTATTAAGTTTTCCCACGATGCGGCCCACCGTTTTCATTTCCGTCATATCAGGCAGGCTGTTGTAAGCTTCCGCGTCTACGTAAACCACATGGGTAATATCCGGTACATAACCATTGGAAACATAACGTTTCGCGGAAAATACGATTTTATCCTGGGAAATATCTTTCGGAATCGGGGCCGGTTGAATGTTCAACGAATAGCTCTGGGGACGGCACTGCAGCAAATAGAGGTCCCGTCCGTCATGGGCAAATTCGATGTCCACCGGCGTACCGATGCTCTTTTCCAACACATCCAGGATGCAGCGCATTTGTTTGATAAAATCCGTTCGCTGCAAAAGCCCTTCAAACGTAACCACCAGCCTGTCCTTTTCAAAATCGATATTCAACAGGGAAGTCGGTTTCTGGATAAGTTGGTCCCGGGCCGTGGATACCACGTTCTGGATACCCGGGATATCATTGCCGAATTTCTTTATCAGTTCATTGATTTCAATGGTTTCAAAAGCGTTGGTGTCCAGGTTGATAACATCGATGTGTTTGGGAGAATAGCGCATGATTTCGTCCGGGGTCACATTGACCCGCAGGTCGGGTTTTCCCGGGGCGATCAAAGTGGGGTAATCATTGGCCACGCGGTCCACGGCGCGGGTTCCCAGGCCGGGCACCAGGCGGATCAGGCCATCCAACCGGGTGATACGGGCGGACCAGCGGAACTCATTATTGCTGAAGGCCACGCCGGCAAATGTGGGTAAGAAATAATTCCCCACACGGGTTCCCACCACTTCCTGGATCATGACCCCCATTTCTTCGTGGTAATCCAGCAGCCCCCGTTCGTTACGGTACTCGATGGGGTCGGGCCCGAAAGTGGAAGCATATACTTCGGCAATGGCGTCCATCAACGCTTCCAACCGCTCCTCCTTGGAACCCTGGTTAGCCAGGAACAGGCTCTTGTACTTCCCGGAAAAAGCGGCGCCCAAACGGTCTTCCAGGAGACTGGAACTGCGCACGATAATGGGCGTATTCCCCAGGTCATCGATGGCTAGCGACAGCCCGCGCATGATTTCCGGGGAAAAATACGAATTCTTGAATATCTGGATGATGTTCGGATACTCCACGTTGATTTCATCCATCTCCTTGTACTTCTGCTCCCAAACGCCCTCCAGGTTGTTGTAGTGCAAAAAATCGATCAACCCGTCGGACGTAATATACCAGGTTTTGGGGGTTTTGATCTTGCCAAATAATTCTTGATACTCTTGCGAATGATTAACGATATGGCTGGCCAGGAAAAGCCCGGCGCTTTTGCCCCCTAATTTTCCATGACTCCGGGCAGGGAAGATAACTCCTTTTACCAGATCATAGTAATCGCTGATCAAAATATGATTTTTAGCGATCTTGATGAACTCCAATTGATCGGAAAGAAAATGGCGCACCATGGAGACCCGTAAACTCTTTTCAATGGCCCGCGACACCCGGATACCCTCGCTCTCGAGATATTGGAACCGGGTAATGGCATTGAGCAGGTCGTTGAGGGATGAATTGGGGTTTTCCAGGGCCTTCACCAGGAAACGGGATTTATCGTCTTCCAGCCACTGCCGGATAAGGAATAATACCTGGTCCTCGTTCAAGCTTTCGGAAGCGATCCTGAAGATTTCATTATTGACGGTATTAATCTTATCCATGGATTCCTTGCGGCTGGGTTGGTTCATATCAGCCAAAGGCAGGGATTTACGGGCGTCGTTTCTCATCCCGGCCCCGGTCTGCCGCAGCAATTCTTTGGCTTCGGCCACGCCGTTCCAGCAAAGGTAGTGCAGCATTTTCTGCGATAAGTACATAAAAAGCCGCGCATTGGAACTCTGCAGCAAATCGACAATCACCCGCCATTCGCTGGGAGTTTTCCTGGACAGTTTTTCCTCTGCTTCCTGCCACTGGTGATATACTATTTTCAATTCCTTATGCAGCGCCATGTGGCTGATGCGGTCGGCAATGGCTTTGATTAACTGTTCTTCTTCTTTTAGAAAATAATCGCCGGCGCTTTTAGGCACTTCACGGTTATAAGACACCACCAACTCCCCTACCACCGCGTTATGTATTTTAATCTCCGCGGTCTGCCGCCAGGGGGTCTCGATGTACCCGTCGGAACTGTAAGTGTTTTCTTTGAAAAGAATCTTCGCCTGCGCCGCATCTGAAAATTGAAAACCGCTGGGGATGATGCGGATGATCTCCCGGAATAAATCTTCCAGCGGGAGTTCGGCGAATTCCTGGTTATGAAGCAATTCTTCCAGTTGAAACAAACATTCCAACTCTTTGCGCCTTTCCCGCAAATCCCGGAACAGGGTGTATAAATTGGTATTGATGCTGTTGGTCGACGTCATTTGAATATTACCCCCTTTCGTTTTCGCCCGTCCACTTTGACCATGAGGGGCGATTTTAATTGCACGTGCCGGGTATAATTTCCCCGGTGAAGTAGTTCTTGCTCATTAATCCACTGCCAGTCGATGGGAAAATTCCCATTTTTGGGTAATGAAAAATATAAAACCCCCAGGTTGGAAATGTTGTGGAAAAAATGGGAACCCTGGCTCAAATCGATACTTCCGCCGCTCCCATGCGCTTCGGGCAGTTGCGATTCGATAATCACACGGGCGCCGGATATCTGTCCCCAATCCACGGGAATACCCAACCACGGGTCTGAGGTCCCCCAGCGGCCGAACCCAATCAATAAATAAGGTTTCCCCGCGTCCACCAACCGGCGGTTAAAGGTTGAAATTTCCTGGGCAATGACCCTGGAGTCTTTTAAAGCAAAGGTCTCCGGCGCCACATAAAGAATATCTTTAATATTTTCCACGCTGCCGTTGCCCATCACATTGTCCGAAGCGGCCAGTACGGTCCCCGGGGCCCCGGTAAGCTTATCTTCATCCAGGTCGATCATTTCACAGGAAACCGCCATGGGCCGAACCTGCAGAAGCCCGAACCGGGTGGGTTGCTTTTTAGCCGAATCGATAGTCAGGGCAAACTCGATCTCCACATCCGTCTTGAAAGTGGTTTCGCATATTTCCAGGACGGATTTTATTAAACGATTCACCGGTAATAGTTCCACCTGTAGAAGCGGGGCAAAGTTAATGATGCGGGGACCGGGAAACCCGGCCCCGATATCGATGCGGTCCGATTCATGGTTATAAGTGGAGGCGATATAGATAAGGGTGTTGTCGTATTCGGCCTCCTTAAGGGATGCTTTTACCAGGTACTCCGTCTCTTTGCAGGGATCATAGGCCGGGGGTTTACCCATGTTGACCGCCCAGAAATCGATCTGCGTTTGCTTCAGCAGGTCCTTGATGGAATTGTAGGGCGGCGCGATGTCCGGGTATTCGGGCGAATAAGTCCAAACCGCGCCCCCGCCCACGATGGTTTTCCCCAAACCCAACGCCAGGTTTACAACGCCGTCTTCGGGCCCGGCATGCCCCGTAGGATAAAAGTTATAGGACCTGCCTACCCCGGATATATTGGGATAAAACCGGTCCTGGTGGCGGAGCCCCACCACCTCCTGGATAATCACCGCCATCTTCTCCGCTTCGATTTTATGCGGGGTGGTCTTAATATAAGATTTGGCGCCGCTGAAAAATGTGGAGGCGTAAACGAATTTGATGGCTTCGGTCAACTTGCGAAATCGTATGTCGATATCGGCCTGGTTGTTGGGGATCATCTTCGTCTCATAAATCCCCGCAAAAGGCGACTCTAAACTATCTTCCAGTAAACTGGAGGAACGGACCGCCAGCGGCAGATGAACTTTGGCGATCAAGGCCCTGAGGTCGCCGATCAAATCCGGGGGGAGTTCCGCTTTTATAAAATGATGCGCTATCCGCTCGTCGCTCTGATCCGAAAAAGCGATCTCGTACAGGTTGTTCTGCTCCATGAAACGGTCGAAAAACTGGGTGGTGATAACGGTTAACCGGGGAATTTCAACGATAATGGGACTGCCCCCACTACCCCCGCTCCGCCATTCCCCGAAATGGGATACGATTTTTTCTTTGATAAAGGACAAACCCCGGGCTTTGCCCCCCAACCGACCGTCGCCGATATAAGTAAATTCATCGGACTCGCTGTAGAAATCGCGGTTGAATGGTTTAATGAAATCCATTTTGCCTCCGGCGGCCAGGGGGCTCTTTTAAAAAACCGCCCCCTGGACCCCCGTAAAATTTTTGTTTATACCCAGCCGCGGCCCTTACAGGCCTGGGCCACACGGTCGATGGCAATCACATAAGCCGCATCCCGCATGTACAATTTCTTTTTCCGGGCCAGGTCGCTTACCGCGATAAAAGCAGAAGTCATCTTGGTATCCAGCTTGCCCAACACTTCGTCCTTTTCCCAGAAATAATTCATGTTGCACTGCACCTGCTCGAAGTAACTGCATGTCACTCCTCCCGCATTGGCAAGGAAATCCGGGATCAAAAAGATTCCGCGCTCCCTGATGACTTTATCCGCTTCCAACGTGGTAGGACCATTGGCGCCTTCGGCAATAATTTTAACCCGTGGGTTGATCTTCTTTACACTGTCCGCATTTATCTCATTTTCCATCGCGGCGGGAATCAAGATATCCACTTCCTGTTCGATCCAGGCGTCGCCCGGCAAGATTTCATAACCCAGTTCCCTGGCTTTGTCTTTATTAATCCCGCCGAAATTATCCGTAATCCCTTGCAATTCTTTCAAATCAACGCCCGAATTCTTCTTGAAAGCATACGCCTGTTGATCATTCTGGTCCCAGCAGGAAACAAGAATCACTTTTCCACCCAACTGCGTATAAAGTTGGATCGCATATTGGGCGACGTTTCCAAAACCCTGGACGCCGGCCACCGTGTCTTCCGGTCGGATACCCTTTTCTTTCAGGGCTTCCCGCAGCGTGAAAACAACGCCGTAACCCGTGGCTTCGGTTCGTCCTAATGAACCGCCCATGCCCACCGGTTTGCCCGTAATAAAACCCGGGTATTTGGCGCCGTGGATAGCTTCGTATTCATCCAGCATCCACAACATATGCTGGGCGTTGGTCATCACATCCGGGGCCGGGACATCTTGCAGGGGACCGACATTTTGGGCCACCTGGCGTATCCAGCCGCGGCACAGCCTTTCTTGTTCGCGGGGGCTGAGATTATGCGGATCGCAAATCACGCCGCCTTTACCGCCCCCAAGGGGTATATCTACAACCGCGCATTTCCACGTCATCCACATGGACAATGCACGAACAGTATCGATCGTTTCCTGGGGATGAAAGCGAATCCCGCCTTTCCCGGGACCCCTGGAATCATTATGAAGGACACGAAATCCTTTGAATATCTTTACCGATCCATCATCCATTACAACGGGGATGCTGAAGTGATATTCCCGCAGCGGGTTCCGCAGTAAATCCCTGGTCCCCTGATCCAGGTCCAGTATTTCCGCGACCCGATCAAATTGTGCTTGAGCTGTCTCAAATGCGTTGTAGTTTTTTGCACACATATTCAAATTCTCCTTTTATATTTTAATTTAGTTGTTGTTTTTAATCGTTTTCAATTTTTTGTTATTCCCAGAATGTCGCTGTAATGGGTATCTTTTATCCTGGAAAGCCACTCGCAGGCATTGACGATATTCCGTTTTGCCAGTTCGGCTGCTTCATCCCCATTTTTCCGTTTGACGGCATTAACGATTTCCACGAACCCGGCAAAAATCACATTGTTTACAAATTCATCGTTTTTTATAAAATACTCCCAGAAAATTTCATTGCCGGTATTTAACAGGTCCATGATTTTAATCAGTTTATGATTCCTGGTCATGGCGGCCAGGAGGCGGTGGAATTCGCAGTCCGCATCGACCAATTGTCTCAGTTCTCTTGCTACGATGGCGCGGCTCATGCTGACGATACAATTCCGAAGCGAGGAAATCTCTTCTTCAGTGGCGCGGCCGGCGGCGCAGCGAATGATAACCGGCGTAATCATAAAACGGGCTTCCAATTGATCTTTAATGCGCGTTTCTTCGTCCGGCGGGTAGGAATTCTCATCCAATGCCATGGCTTCGGCGCTTTTGGTTATATACACGCCGCTGCCCCTCCTGGCGCTCAATATCCCCCGTTCCTCCAGTATCCGCAGCGCTTCACGGACCGTGGTACGGCTGATGTCCAGGATCCCGGCCAGGTCCCGCTCCGAAGGCAGCCTGTCGCCTTTCTTGAATTTCTGTTCTTTCACATATTCCAGCAACTCTTTTAAAGCCACATTCTTTTTCATTTTTTGATTTACACCAATATCTTTTTAATGTCACATTGGTAATACCAAAGGATAGTACGAAATGCACTTTTTGTCAAGAGGAAATTTTTTTTTATTGTTCATTCATATTGGTTAGACCAATTTGGAAAATAAATGCCTTTTTTATTTGGGAAATTTGAGGGCAGCTTGAAGGTGAGAAGGTGAGAAAAACAATCTGTGTTAATCTGTGTAATCGCCCATACGTGGACGAATGTTTTTTTCTTCGCGTGTCTTCGCGTTCTTCGCGGCTAATTTTTTGTGTTAATTCGGGTAATTCGTGGGTGGTTGGGTATTTATTGGACTTTTCTTACCAATTGACCGTCTCTATATTCTTCGCTCGATTGTTTTACGCCTTTTTCGTTCCAGAAGGAAGTGATGCCGTGGAGTTTTCCATCTTTCATTTCGCTTTCCATTCGCATATTGCCGTTTTCGTACCAGTCCTGGTGCAGGCCGTTTTCCTTGCCGTTATCGAATTGAGTTTGCAGGGACATATTGCCGTTTTTGAACCATTCTTTATAGGGGCCGTGTTTTTCGTTGTTTTTCGTTTGCATTTCCAGGCGTTGGTTACCGTTTTTCAGCCATTCGAGGTAGGTTTCAATTTCGCCTTCGTCGGTGGTTTCGATCCGGCGTTCCAGTTTTTTACGGCCGGGTTCGAAGAATTCTATTTCGTGGGTAATTTTTCCTTTTTCGTCCCATTCGTACCATTTGCCCGTTTCTACGCCGTTTTTATATTCTTGCCGGTTTTTCCCCTGGCCGTCTTCGTACCATTCGAACCATTTGCCGTCTTTTTCATCGTTTTTATAGAGGCCCTGGATTTTTCGATTGGCGTTTTCATACCATTCGATCCACATCCCCTCTTTTTTGCCGTCCAGGTATTCTTGTTCGCTCTTTTTTTCGCCGGTTTCATACCACTCGGTCCATTTCCCGTGTTTTTCGCCGTCTTTTAAATACCCTTCGGTTTCAGTATTGCCGTTGATGTAATAAGTGACTACTTTTTCCAGGCCTTCCGGGACTTCCTGCTCTTGCGTTTCTTGTGTCGCTTGCGTCTCCTGCGTTTCCTTCGTTTCCTGCGCCATTAAAACCCATGAAATGCTCAACATCACGGTAATGGCTAATATAGAGATAATTCGTTTCATTATCGCTGCTCCTTTTTAAGGCCAATAATTTACTATAAAATGGAAAAAAAATCAAGAGAAAAATCCTATTCATCTAACTGGCTCAGGATATGGGGGGAGTTCCTCCAGTTGGGAACCACTTTTATAAATAGGTCGAGGTAGACTTGTTTTTCGAAATAGTCTTCCAGGTCTTTGCGGGCAGTTTCGCCCACATGTTTCACGAAATTCCCATGTTTGCCCACCAGGATTTTTTTCTGGGAACGGGTTTCCACGTAAATCTCGGCCCGGATGAACATGACTTTCTCTTTGTCTGTGATTTCCTCCACTTTTACGGTAGTTGTAAAAGGCAGTTCGGCTTCGGCGGAAACCAGGACTTTTTCCCGGATTATTTCGGAGACATAAAATCGTTCAGTTTGCAGCGTCCATTCTTCTTCCGGGTAGAAGTTCTCATTTTCCGGCAGGTACTTATAAATCAATTCTTCGATTAAATCGACGTTGACGCCCCTGAGTGCGGACAGTGGGACAATTTCGCTCCACTGGTAGGCGTCTTTGAAGCGGTTGATTTTTTCCAGGGCTTTTGCTTTGTTGTACTTATCGATTTTATTAATCAACAGGAAAATTGGTTTCCCGGCATTTTCAAACATAGAGATGGCAAAATCATCTTCCCGTTGGTCATCCATTTCCATGAAATAGAGAACCAGGTCGGCGTCCACCAGGGAGGCGTGGACGTCTTTCATCATTCGTTCGTTCAGTTTGAAATAAGGTTTATGAATTCCCGGCGAGTCGAAAAAGATGATTTGTCCATTCTCTGTGGTTTTGATACCCCGGATTTGTTTGCGGGTGGTTTGTGGTTTGTTGGAGACGATGGAGACTTTGGTTTCCAGGATGGCGTTTAAGAAAGTCGATTTTCCCACGTTGGTGCGGCCGATGAGGGCGACATACCCGGAATGTTTTTTAATTTTTTTTTCCATTAGGATTTCCTTTTTTTAGCCTTTTTTTCTTGGGAGGATTCGGTGGGTGAAGTAAATAGTTGCGCAGCAGCCTCAGCAGTATCCAGAAAGGGAATTCATGTTTAAGTCCTATGTTTATGGCCACCAGGAGATCTTCCAGTTCAGTTAAAACATCCTGGTAATCCGCGAGGTTATCTTTTAATTCTCTCACGGCGGATAAAGATAATCTCAGGGATTTATAGACCACCAGGGAGGTCAGTAGGGCGTCCTGGAGGGTGAATTCTTCTTCATTGGCGGCAAATTCGTAGAGGGAGTGCAGGGTACGTTCCATTTTAACCGGCAAGAGGGTGCGGTACCAGCCCAGGTTTGAAAAGGCGTCCACCAGGAACGGTGGCGTCAAATAGCGATCCCGGTAGTGTTCAAAAAAATCTTCGGATCTTTCCATGTACATATGGCACATTTCCAGCAGGGGGTTTTCTTGAAGTTCCTGGCGAATTTTTTCAAAGGAGCCGTCATCATCTACTTCCTCCAGTATTCCCTCGATATCGATATTATTGTCTTCGATGTACTGGCGGATCATATCGATGGCGTTTTCCAGGTTATCGCTGGCCACTTCAAAGGCATTTTTCCCTTCCTCATCTGCTTCCACTTCTTTCGTATAGACCACGCATTGGTCTTGTGCGATGCATCTCTCGCACCAGTAATCGCAGTAATTATACGGGCTGATAGAGATGTCGCCGTCGTTCATATCGTCATCGGCCATCGAATTATCGGTTTCTATATCCATTGGTACATTTTAAATGAAATCGCGGTCCATTTCAATAGCCTGATGTTTTTTTATTTTCCGCGCCCGGCGCCAACTCCTTCCCGAGAATGGTAAAAAGAGGGGACATACAAGTTTTTTCTCCTTTTAGAGCAAGCCGCTGCTTCTTAAAATTCAAGAGATAGCCAGAGTTCTCCCTTCTCTAAAATCGCCACAAAGACACCCCTGGTGTCCTGGCGCATTGGAACCGGCGCGCGATTTCCGCGCATGTGCGCGCAAGGATTTTTCAGTGGCGCGAGACGTTCGTGCATGTGCACGGGAGGTTCGTGCATGTACGCGGAGACTTCGTGCATGTGCGCGGGAGAATTTTTCAGATGATTTTAGAAGTTTTTCATCTGATTTCAAAGTGACTTCAGGTGATGTCAATTTGTTTTCATCTGGTGTCAAGGTAATTTCAGGTGATGTCAATCAGTTTTCATCTGATGTCAAGGTGAATTCAGATGATGTCAAAGTGATTTCAGATGATTTTAGAGCATTTTCATCTGCACGGAAGAATTTTTCAGATGATTTTAGAAATTTTTCATCTGATTTCAATGTGACTTCAGGTGATGTCAATCTGTTTTCATCTGATGTCAAGGTAATTTCAGGTGATGTCAATCTGTTTTCATCTGATGTCAAGGTGAATTCAGATGATGTCAAAGTGATTTCAGATGATTTTAGATTGTTTTCATGTGATTTTGAAGTGTTTTCATGTGCGCCAAAAACCCGTTCAGGTTCATCAATAATTAATTCAGGGAAAAATGGGGCCGGTTTCGGTGTTGCTGTCATGAAAATACTACGACATCGTAGGGGTTTGATTCATCAAACCCCCAAAGTAAATGTCTGTAAAGGGCTTGATAAATCAAGCCCCTACAAATGGGACCCCCGGCATGGGGGCGCGTGCCTGATGGCGTTCAGGATGGAATCTTCCGGTTCAGTCCTACAAAATGGCCCCCCGCGCCGCGGGGCCCCAGCATGGGGGCGCCGCGGGGGGGGCGGCATTTTTTTGACATGAAATTAACAGATATTTTTGACTTATGGAAAAGTCATGTGACCGGGGCTGAACAGGATAAAGTAAATTCAGACCCGTTTCTTCAAAGAAAAACGCTTCGATCGTTTGGCCTCAATACCTGGCATGAAAATTGCTCTAATTTATAAATAAAATGAAATAACGGAGTAACTATTGAGAACGAGAACCGTCTCTCTTCGATTGTCCATCGGCCTGGCCCTTTTTTTGTTCCGGGTCTTTACCTCAAACATCGCCTATGCCGCCTCCATCGATTTAAATGGCATCGAAGAACTACTAAAAAACCAAAATTATTCCATCGCCCTTGAACGGGCCCTGACCATACTCAATACCAAAAAATCCCTCCTATCCCCCATCGAAGCAGGCAAACTGCACTATCTTATCGGCGTGGCCTATCACAAAAACGGCAACGCCGATATGGCCGCCACTTATTTGAAAAAAATCGAAATCCAATTCCCCACCTCTGAATACCTGAAACAATCTCTCCTGGAACTGGCCGATATTTATAAGGAAGATTATTTTCAACGGGAAGCGTACCTGGAGAAGGTTTTCGATAAGTTCCCCCAAACCCCGGAAGCGGTCTATGCAGGCATCGAACTGAGCAAAGATTATTTCAGCCTGAAAAACTATAAAAAGGCGGTCCCTATTATCGAAAAAATGGTGAAATCGTGGAACGTGGGCGAACAATACCCCGAGTTGGAGATGCTCCTGGCAATCGTATACGCCGGGACCGATGATAATACCCAGGCCTCCGGTTACCTGAAAATAGCGGAAAACAAAATCCCCAAAATCATCAACGGCAATCCCTCGTACCTTTTCGAAGCGGGAAAAATTCATTATCATAACCGGGACCATCAAAAAGCGGCCGCTTATCTCACCAAATTAATCAATGTCTACCCCACCTTTAAAGATATCGATGAAGCGGCCATCATCCTGTCGCAATCATATCAACAGCAAAAAAATTCATTCATGAGCGCCGTCTACCTCATCAAAGTCCTGGCCAATAACCCCACGGATCAAAAGAAAAAATACGGTCTGCTGTTAAACCTGGGCAAAATCCTGGCCACACTGAAACAGGAAGAACTGGAAAAAATAAAAACCAATTACCCCCTCTATTGCGATTCAAAAAGACTAATAACATTGGTAAAGGAAAATTCCCCGGATCCCGACCATAAGCGAACCGCAGCCATATTGCTGAGCGGCGAATTCCAGGCAGCCGGGGATTTAAAGCAGGCCGCCGATAATTACTACCGCTTCCTGGAAACAAAAAGAGACCCACTGGTGGAAAAACTCTTTAGAGAAAACCTGGACGTTTATCTTGACGCCCTCCGACAGGATAAAAACTATGAAGAAATATTCAAATTCTGGGCACTCATCAAAGCAAAGAAAAGTTACCTCTCGGGCGCCAACCTGATGAAGTTGGGGGCGACTCTCTTCGACATGCAATTGTACGGCAATGCACATGAGATTTACCGCTTCATGGACCAATACACCATGTTTTCAGAGTACTGGCCCACCGTGAGACAACAACTGGCGCGCCTCTATATTAAAATGGAGCAATACGACGAATATCTCGACATGCGCGCAAAAATAGTTATGGACGATGCGCCCGAACCCGAAAAAAGCGAGTTCCTCTACTATACCCTCCAGGCCTACAAAAAAACCGCGAACGGCGAAGAAGTTAAAAACCTCATCAAAACAGTCGCCGTTAATCCGAAAGAAATCCAAAATGTCTTCCAATATCAAATCCTGGAACTGAAAGCCGAAACCCTGGCCGAAGAAAAAGACCCCGGCGCCGGAACCGCGGCCATCGAGTTATTTAATGAATTATTCAACTATAAAGGATTGACCGCGTCCCAGAGGATCTCCCTCCTGGTTAAGACCGCGGATTTAAACTACAACCTGGGAAATTGGCAAGCGGCCCTGGACAATTACACCAGCGCCGAAGAATACCTGGTAAACGATGCCGGCACCGAAAATAAAGAGTGGATTTTATTCCACAAAATCTCCATATACCGGAATACCGACCGCCCGGGGGAAGCCCAAAAAGCGCTGGCTGACCTGAGGAAATTAAATCCCACCTCCTTCTGGCTCCGACAGGCCGAAAAGAGAAAATAAAAAATGTCGGATAAAGAAGAACTGGAAGAATTAAAAAAAACCTTCGAGGACTTCATCGCTACTTCCACCCAATTACAACAGTCCTATGAGCTGCTGAAAGCAGAATCCCAACTCTTATCCCTTTACCTCTCAAACATCCTCGAAAACATGCGTTCCGCCATCCTGGTTTTCGATAATCATTTCAACTTAACCCTGTGGAACGGCGTATCAAAGCTCTATTTCCCTGCCCTGGAAGAGAAAAAACCGCCGGTTCTACAAGAAGATTTAACCCCGGGTAATAAAATCGGACCCATTGCCGGCATAAAAAATCTCCTGGAGGGGCAGGGACAGCAAAAACTCAGCGAAATCGAAACAGAAATCGACGGCGAAAAAAAGTGGCTGGAAATCCAATCCACCGATTTCATCGATAATAAACTCAAAAAGACCGGGTATTTGCTGCTGATCCAGGATAAGACGGAATTCAAAAAATTACAAATCAAATCCCAACAGGAAGACCGACTGCGGGTCATGGGCGAGCTGGCCGCGGGCATGGCCCACGAAATCCGCAACCCCCTGGGAAGCATAGAATTAATGGTCACCCTTATGCAGGAAGACGAAGGCCACAAAAACGATAAGCACAGTTCCGAACTCTTAACCCGCATACGAAGCTCCGTAGATAACATGAACCACATCGTCACCAACATCCTGCTCTATACCAAAGACCTACACCTGGAACTTTCCGAATTCGCCGTGGAAAAACTCCTGACCGATGCGGAAAGCATTGCCCTCAATACCATTACCAAAAAACAGGTCATGGTGGAGAAAAACATCGTCCCTACCCTGCTGACGGCCGATTTCGAGTTGTTAAAGCAAAGCATTGCCAATGTGCTGATAAACGCCGCCCAGGCCGCGCCCATCCAGGGCCGCATAACCATTGAAACCGAAGCCAAAAAAGACCGCCTGCTGATTAAAATAAAAGACAACGGCCCGGGAATCCCCGAAGACATCAAAGAAAAAATCTTCAAACCCTTTTTCACCACCAAAACCACCGGCACGGGACTGGGACTGGCAATGGTAAAACGCGTAATCGAAGCCCACGCCGGCAATATATTTTTCCAATCCGGCCCCAAAGGGACTTTATTTATTATCGAAATTCCGCTAAAATAAACACATGGAACCCAAAGATATATTAATAGTCGATGACGATGAAAATATGAATTTTGCCCTCGGCGAAACCCTGCTGAGAAAAAATTACAGCCTGGATAAAGCCTTTTCATATCTTGAAGCCAAGGAAAAGATTAATTTCTTTAATTATCCCATGGTCATCACGGATGTCCGCATGCCCGACGGCAGCGGCATAGACCTGGCCGCCGAGATCAAGAAAAAAAGCCCGGAAACAAAAATCATCGTCATCACCGCCTACGGCAAAATCGAAGACGCCGTCGCCGCGTTGAAAAACGGCGCCGAAGATTACATCTTAAAACCCTTCCCCGCCGAGAAAATCCTGGAACTGGTGGAACAACACTTTCCCGGCGCTTTCAACCGCAACCCGGCGGCCGATTTTTTAACCAAAGACCCCCAGTTGCTGGAGATCGTCGAAAAAGTAAGCAAAGCCGCCCGCAGTAACGCCTCCATCCTCATGAGCGGCGAAAGCGGCACCGGCAAAGAAGTACTGGCGCGCTATATCCACCGCAGCAGCCCCCGCAAAGAAGGCCCCTACATTGCCATCAATTGCGCCGCGATACCGGAAAACCTCCTGGAAAGCGAATTGTTCGGCTATGAAAAAGGCGCCTTTACCGGCGCCGATAAATTCAAACCCGGCAAATTCGAACTGGCCGATAAAGGCACCCTCGTTCTCGACGAAATCGGCGATATGCCCCTTAACCTCCAGGCCAAAATCCTGAGAGTGCTCCAGGAAAAAGAAGTCGACCGCCTGGGGGGCAAAAAAGCCATCCCCGTGGACGCCCGCGTCATTTCACTGACCAACCACGATATCCAACAAAAACTCCTGGATAAATCCTTCCGCGAAGACCTCCTTTTCCGCCTCAACGTCGTCGAATTCGAAATCCCACCCCTGCGCAAACGACCGGCCGATATCCAATACCTTTCCCAATACTTTCTCAAAGTATACGAACGCGATACAGGCAAAACAAACCTGGAATTCACAAAAAAAGCCCTGGATAAATTAATGGCCTATTCCTGGCCCGGCAATGTCCGCGAACTCCAAAACGTCATCCACAGGACGACAATATTCAGCGAGGGAAATCCAATCCAGGAAAACGATATCCAATTCAAAACCTATATATTCCAGCCCGCTTCCTCCCTCGAAAAAGGAGTAATCACCGTCGCCGATATGGAGAAAGACCTGATACTACACACCCTGGAAAAAACAGGAAATAATAAATCAAAAGCCGCTGAAATCCTGGGCATCTCTTCCCGTACCTTACGCAATAAATTAAAAGAATACAGCCTGGACGATGGCAGCGAGGATTAATAAAAAAATGCCTTCGGCGACCAGAAACCCTTTTGAAAAAGGGTTTCTGGACTTCCTAAAACTTTTAAAGGAGATAACGTGTCAAAGCAAGACCAACTAGAAAAAGCAATATTGGAAAACAATCCCGGTAAAGTCGAAAAACTACTCAAACCGGGACTCTTTGGAATGATCGAAGCAGTGGACATCGATTCTCCACTGGAAGGAGAAGGCGAACACACCGGCTGGACCCCGCTGATGGTCGCCGCGGAAAAAGGAACCCGGGAAGTCATACAAGTACTCCTGGACAACGACGCCGATATCGATGCAGCGAATAACCGCCACAAAGACGGCGAAACCCCACTATCCATCGCAATAAAAAACAACCGCCCGGACATCTCCCAATTCCTCATTACCCACGGCGCAAACATTAACGCCAAAAACAAAAAAGGAAACCACCCCCTGCATATCGCCGTTTCAACCGGTAACGAAAACATAGTCGGCCCCCTTATCGCCGGCGGCGCAGAGATCGACGCCAGGAACAACAACGGCGATACCCCCCTAATCGCCGCATTGGCCAACGATCATAAAAAAATAGCGGAAATACTATTAAATAATGGGGCTTCCGTTAAAGTCAAAACCCAAAAAGGCCTCTCGCCGCTCCTCCTGGCCTCGGCGAAAGGGTATCAAGATATGGTGGGAACCATTATCGCCAGGGGCGCGGAGATAAATGTAAAAAACGCCAACGGCGATACCGCTTTCACAATCGCATTGGCCAATGACCATGAAGAAATAGCCGAAATACTCATGAACAACGGAGCAGACATTAACGGCAAAAATCAAAAAGGATATACCCCGTTAATGCTTGCCGCGCAAAAAGGATATGAAAACCTGGTGAACGCATTGCTGGCTAAAGGCGCCGCTGTCAATGACGGGGATAACGAAGGAGAGACGCCACTCTCAATAGCTGAAAAAAATAAAAATGCCGCCATCATCCAGGCCATCCGTGCAAAAATAAACCAAAAAGCCGGGGCCATCGACTCAGTCAAAGACGCGGACGCGGCGGAAATCAAAAAATTGCTGGACGCGGGGTTCGATGCAAACACCCGGAAAGAAGATGGAATCACAATGCTGATGATAGCTGCGCTTAATGACCGCCAGGATATAGTAGAGTTATTAATTTCGTCCGGGGTAGACCTGGACCTCGAAGATGACAATGGCGATACCGGGCTCATCCTGGCAGTGCGGCAGGGGCATCACCCGGTCGCGGAGCAGCTCGTTTTTGCCGGGGCCGATATCGATGCCATGAACCATAACGGGTGGAGTTCGTTAATGTTTGCCGTCGTTCAAGACCGAAAAGACACAGTCGAATTATTAATCGCCAATGGCGCCAATATGGACCTGGGGAGTAACGGACCCTGGATAAAATCATACCTCGAAGGCGAATTTGAAGAGCTGGGGAAACCGGGGCCGGATGGCGGGGTAGGCGCGGGCGTTCCCGTGAAAGGGGGGCGCAATGATGAGTTTTTCAAAGCCGCGGAGAAAGGCAATTGGGATAAAATAAAAAAATCATTAAGTGAAGGGTTCCCCATCGATACCCGGGATGAAGAAGGTTCCACAGTCCTGATGATTGCCGCCTTTTTCGGGCAAAAGGCGTTGTGTTTCCGGCTCATATTAGCGGGGATTGATATTCAGACTAAAAATAAGAAGGGAAATAATACATTGATGACAGTTTGTGAGAGTGAGAAAGAGCAGTTGGAGCTGGCCGCTTTTTTAATAATGAAAGGAGTGGACGTCGATGAAAGCAATTCCGATGGAGTAACCGCGTTGATGAAATCTGCCGGCAAGGGGCATTATCGAACCGTGAAGTTGCTTATTGCAAATGGGGCTGACGTCGATCGTAAGGACCGGGACTCCGCTGCTGCGTTAAATTGGGCAGAGCAGCAGGGGCATAAAGATATCGTTAAATTGCTTATCGCCTCCGGCGACAAGAAACCCTTTCGAGAAAGGGTTTCTTGACTTCCCAAAGCTTTTCATTATCAAAAGTTTTTGGGGGTCCAGGGACCTTTTTTCAAAAAGGTCCCTGGATGC
>Ga0315278_10001263_pt1 | contig 22057 bp, 18 predicted proteins | sample YL17G06_0_MG_FD_203880 | JGI IMG/M metagenome (GOLD analysis project Ga0315278, IMG submission 203880) | Sediment microbial communities from Yellowstone Lake, YNP, Wyoming, USA - YL17G06_0 | ecosystem: Environmental > Aquatic > Freshwater > Lake > Sediment | place: USA: Wyoming | collected... | reverse complement strand
ACCAACAGAAGCAAAGCCACTACCGGTCTTGACAGCAATGCTCTGGTAAAAACGATCATCGAGTAGATCGATGGACTCGGCCACGGCCTTGGACGGACGATTCAGGTTGTAGGCGTTGGCCGGCTCAACAGCGCCATCACAGATGAAGTAGACGCCGTCGTTGGTACCGCCGACCTTTGGCCCAGGATCTGGAACCACCGGAATGCCGGTGCCACCCGTGGTGGTCGGATCGTTCAGCAGGTCGTAGCCGGGCAGCAGAGGACCGCCGCCGGGGATGAAGTAGCTGGGGTTGGCGAGGCGATGGAATGTCATGGGCTAGAGGTAGCTGACTGCGGTAAGACCGCTTAGTAGGCTATTGCCATCATCGATACTTCCCGTACCACTCACGGACTTGGTCGGTGCTGTCGCTGCGGTCGTTCCTATAATGTTACCAGTTACTGACGCGTGATTGCCTGATGCGACCAAGATGTTCACAGCCGCATTTCTAGACCAACGAATAAGGTTGTTGTGAATCCTAGCCTCGGCATCAGTAGAATTAACCATGAAACCACTGTAGGCACCATCAGCCACAATGGCACTATCTAGCAAGGCATCGGCCGCACCATTAAGACTGACAACTGGAGCTGTCCCGGCCATCGTTACAGTCGATGCCAAAAATACGATGAAGCTCTCAATACTACTGGTTCCACCTGTAGCCACCCATGCGCCAGGTACTACTGACGTGTGTCCCCAGAACTCACCACCACGTATGCGGCTAGAGTTTACAGCACTGAAGTGTGGTGTAAAGATGGCCTTTAGCCCATTACTACGACCAATGTTCAGAACAGACACATCTGACCTAAGTAGCTCCACCGGAGTAGAGGTGAAACTGCCGGATGTCACATCAGACGTTGCATCAATCGTAACTTTCGATGCAACACAGTAATCCATGTATAGGCACTGACGTTGGTGGTTGGCACTTGGATTACGGAAGTTGAACACGGTGAGGTTGTCGACAGTGGTATCAGCGCGAGCACTTCCACCACCAATCTCGACGAAGGCGGGGCCGCCACCAATACTGTCAACATAGACACCGGCCAACGTACCGGTACCATCTGACGACGTACCGTTGCCGTCGAACGTGACGTCATCGTAACAAGCTTTCCCTCCGGAAGCACCTCCATGCATAACAACTGTTGAAAAGTTGTGAGCTGGGGTGATGGCTGTTCCGTACTTGATATGCAACTTCCTGACGGCAATACTCGTCAACGTATTGGCCGCAGCAGTTAGACCGTTGAGCGATACGATTGCCTTGTCGATCGTGGCTCCTACCCCTCTGATGCTGCTGGTGCCGACCTCGATCGTGCAGTTGTCGATCGTGCAGTGTTCGAACTGCTTCGAGTACAAAACGAACATCTCGCTCTTGGCGGTGTTCGGAACTGTGTTGGTCGTAAGGAAACGACAGTCTCGAAGAGCGACGGATGCTGCCAACCCAGCAAACGCATGACCACTTTTCGACTTGAAGACGCAATTCTCAAACACAATGTTCGAGCAGTTCTGTATCTTTACCGCATATGCTTTGTACGCCACCGTAGCGATTGACGTAACCTCGAACATGCAGTTACGAAAGACCGTAGGAACCCTAACGTTCTCTAGATCTAGAGCATTGACGTCATTGGTAGAGCTCAGGAAGTAACTGTCTTCGACCAGCACACTCGAGTAGTTGGTGTTGGTTGTGTCGTGCAGATATACGTTGAACTTGTTTGGTGAACCATCAACTGCATTGAAGTTTCCACGCTTGATATTAAGGCGCTGCTCGCCGGAGACATCAAAGGCCCCATAGCTACGACTGTTGGTACCAGGGCTCAGAAAGACGTCTTCAAGTTCTACGAAACCACCTTGCGTAGCTCCCGCCACGTACAGGTTTCCGCCCTGAAACTGCGAGCGAACGAGCCGTAGGCCGTTACCCTCGAACATCGGCGAGACTTTGAAGCTCTTGAGCATCGCAGAGTTCGACGATAGATATACGTTCTGAGTGTCTAGAATGCCGTCGATCACAAAGTCTGAAGACCTTGTTGCATCCAGAATCAAAGCAGCAATAGTCGCATCGCCCTGAAATGAGATCGCGCCAGAGTAAGTTCCAGGTGCAGTATCGGTGATGTAGTAGACGCCCTTCCTCGCAAAGAACGAGCCACCAGCAGCGTATGTGTTGAATACGGTGTCGACTATGTTCGATGAATAGTCACCGCCGAAAGTCGCAACACCATCAGTCAATACCGCGGTATAGGCGCGGCGACGTCGAACCGCAGTATCTGCTGCTAACAGCGCACCCTTGACGGTTGTGAACGCGGTACCAAGACCGCCCGCAGCACCGGATGGCTCTACTAGAGCGGCTGTGAACCCAGCGGTGTTGATACCGACGAGCTCGGCACCCTTAGCAACAGCAGTACTGATCAGATTGTTGGTGAACTGGATGAAGCCAGCTTGCTTTCGTTGAACGCCCCAGACATTCTGACGTACGAACTCGCCCTTGGTCATTTCGGCCAAGCTCGAGCGTGTTCCGTACCAGATGCGGTAGGTACCGGCTGGCGCGGGACTTACTGCCAAGGTGATGGAACCGACGAAGAAACCAACCCCTGGGTTGACCGTGATGGAGGTTACGACGCTTTGGGTGTTGGTCGCGACGTCAACGATGTCGTTGTTGGACAGGTCGGTGACGTGGAAGTACGGCTCGAGCCCCACCTGTGTGTTGGGGGTTCCGGTGGGGCCACGGTACACGGGGTTGGCGGCGGTGCCGACGATGATGGCGGGGCCGACAAGATCAACAGAGGCGGTAATCGCAGTGTCGGAGTGAAGGAAGTCGTCGATGACATCGGTGTTGAGCGCGAGAGCTGCAAGTCCACGGTTGGCAGCTCCGGCACGTCCATCCTCACCGAACGCTACGAAGTAGACACCCTCGTTCGGTCCACTCGACTTCAAGGGATCGACAGGAGCGGGCACACCACCACCAATGACCGGCGGTCCTGACGGATTGTTGAGGTAGTCGTAGCCGACGGGAAGACCACCGATGTAGCTGGGGGCGGTAAGGCGATGGAACATCAGAATTTCAACGTCCAGATGATTTCGAGTTCTACGGCACCGGTCTTGGAGATCGTGTCAAACGTATCATACGCTACCATCTGGTTCAGGTAGTTACCCGGTACCGCCGCCGATGTCATGAGTCCGACTTCGCTGAGCGGAACCGATATTAGCGAGCCGTATGAAATGTCGGTGGGGCCAAACAATCTCCGGAACGTCGTCTCGGTGGCGGTGGTGTGGACCGGCGGGGCCTGAACCGTTCCAGTCCAGATGTCACCGGGTGACCCCGGATACGGCCCGGCGGCGCCACTGACTCTGACGGGCCGCTCCAGTGTTGTTACCAGTGGATCGATGTCGGTCTGAATGTTGGTACCGGTATAGGCGGCAAGACCACCACCACCGTACGGAAACGTGTTGGCATGGGCCAGGGCGAGTTGCCGGGTTCCACCGATACCCAACGCGATGTACTTGATACGATCGTCTCGTTCGGCGACATCAGGGTCAAGCGTCTGCAGCGATATCAACTCAGCCAGCCACTCTCGACCCAGGTTCAGGAAGATGTTGTGACCGTCTCGACGCGTCACGATCTTGCCACGCTCACGGGCGATGATGTGGACGTTCTGTTTGACTTCAATCTCGTCGATGATTCGCATGGCTAAAACCTAACGTCCCATTCGATCTCAAGATCGGTATCGATCGTGATCTGCACGGTTGGAAACGTAACATACGCGACCACTGGCTCAAAGGCATTGAACAGATTGGCCGAGCTCAGGAACAAACCGGCCTCGCTGAGCGGCATCTGCACGATGTCGTTGGGTCCTGTCCACGGGTCGTTGATGAAGTAGGTGGCGGGACCAAAGAGGTTGGTTCCGACGCCCTGTCGAAACTGTGCGAAGAACCTGGTCGTAACGCTATCGGGATGGCTGAGTGGCTGAACAATCGTCGAGGCCGACTTATCAAACTCCGGTGAGATCCAACCGGGAATAGGACCGAAAGCATAGACCGATGAACCGAGACCGCCGCCGGTGATGTTGACGGGACGCTCGAGTGTTCCGATCGGTGGATCAATCGGGAACTCGTCGTCATATTGGTTACCAGTGGTGGCGTTGGGGTCAGCACCGGCCGGGTATATCACCGACCAAGGCGGCGAGTTCACCATGCCGAGCTGATTCTGACCTTTGCCTCCGATACCGAGACCCAGGTACTTGATTCGATCTGAACGTACCGGTGTATCGGGTCCGTAGCTACCTAGCGTAACGACTTCGGCCAAGTACTGACGACCATATGCGGTCCAAGTATTGTGGACCTCACGGACATCCACGATCTTGCCGTGCCGACGAGCGACGATTCTGACGTTTGGCTTCATGTCATCGTCCTGATGGTCGCGTAGGTACCGGCCGGCAAAACCATGCCGACGAACCAGGGATCGATAGCGTCAGCCTGATAGACCCTGATCTGTAGCATGGCCCAAGGGTATACACCGGCGCTCGGTGCCGACTGTGCTCGAATCCCAACAGTGACGACATCGGTCACGACCACTGCCAACGACATCGTAACCTTGGCGGTGCCGTTGTAATCGGTGAACGTGAACGGCAGCAACGCTACTTCGACGGCGTTGACCAAGACGACGAGCTCGAGTAGCCCCGCTAGCCCCCCCATCGGACCAAACGACCGAATCGATGCCGACGTCAAAGTTCCGACGGTATTGACCGTGTTGGTCGGCTCATTGACGTCAGCCGCCACCGTCGTGAACGCCGGACCCACCGGTACCGTAAATGTTGGACCAGGATCAAAAAAGCCGTACAGGATATCGGCGGGTTCGCCTACCAGGAAGCACTGACCCACAGTGATGGGCAGTGCCGCACCAAATCGGCTCGACACAATCCCGATAACCAAATCTTCCGGACAGAGCCACTCTTTGTCGAACGCCCAAAGCACCGGTGAGTCCGACGTCGGGAACGTAGGTGGCGGGTTGAGTGGGTCAGCATCGGCATCAAACTGGTTGAAGATGGTACCGTCGCCGCGATAGTGGTCGAAGATCGTGGAGCTCCCGAACATGCCGCCGCAGACCGAGTCGAATAGGTTGAGCTTGACCTCCGCGGTCATTACGTCATCGACCGAGATCTCATCGTCACGATCGGTACCAGACAACACCGCGATCAGTGGGTATGTGTAGGTCGGTTTGATCTTGAGGATGAATTCACGTACCGCCAGGAACGCCGACAGATTGAATACGGCGGAGTCAACACTAACGAGGAACCGGAAGTACTTATCGACTTCACGGAGATAGCCTTGGTTGAGTAACCCCTGGAACCAGCGCGGATCCTTGACGTAATCGGTGACGACTGCGCCTTCGACCAACGGTGCGAACTGGGTAACGGTATCGCCAACCACATAGTCGATGCCAGTAGCCGGATTGGTCTCGAGCCCCAAGATCTTGGGATACGTGTAGGACCTGACCAGCGCCGTGTTACTGGTGTCTTGGATCAGGATACGACCGAGCAACGGTGAGAAGTCGGTCCTGCTCTCGATGATGGTGCCGGCCTCTTCCGCGAACGGCAGACCAAGCAGAATCTGTGTGCCGATCCTGAGATTGTAGAGGGTTGGGCCGTTGAAATACGCGTACCAAAGCCCCCGCACCGCCGACAGGTAGTCGAGCTCGACATCCAGGTCAGCCAGCTTGTCCAGTGTGAACTCGACCGGTATGCCGAAGTTCTGCTCGATGACTGGACGATTATCCAGGAACGTGAACTCGGCCCAGACACGATCAGGCGGAGTCAGACTCTCCCAAACATCGGGGGTACCGACAACGAATCGAATGCCGTGACCATTGCGCACTGGCTCGAGGAAGTAGTCGACGTTGCGGCGCAACACCGCCTCTTCCTTGGCTTGAGTATCGACCACAATGTTGGCCGAGAGCGTCGGCACATCCAAGACCAGTGGTGATACTGGGATGTAGGTGCGGCGCACCACCTTGGCCAACAAGATCGAGTGATCGGATACGGCCGGGTCAATCGGCAGCTCCGACAGGTTGACCGGTAACGTGCTGGGCAGCGCCTCACACATACCCACCACAGTCGTGGCGAAGAGGTTGTAGTACAGCGCCGACGACGGCATCGCTGCGTCGGCCTGAGCCAACTCCATCGAGGCGACATCACCGGCCACGACCAAGCCGTTCCAGAAGTCGAGCAGCTGGCTGGTTACGTAGCTGCAGATCTGCCAGGTCTTGGACGGAGACGTTGGCAACGTATCTTTCAGAATGATGTCGGTAACTTCAAGCGATGGAACTGGACTGTAGATCAGCTTGGCGATTCGGTAAGCGACACCATCGATACAGAGCAGATCGTTCTCGACAACACCGTATTGATCGAGTCGATGGTAGACACGATAGGTGTTGGTTCCAATACCAACACCCGCACCACTCTCATCGATATTCACGGCACTGGCGTCACCTTGTGGTTGGTGGGGTGCCGAAAGTCCCGTTATTTTTCCACCATCGTTAATGAACAAGTCCTGTCCACCAAGCTGCGGCAACGAGAAGTCGATGACTTCGAACCAGAACGGTGCCGAAATCCTCACCGCATAGTTTGAGGCGAGGGTCTGGAACGCTCTGACCGAGAACCTAGAGTCGATGCGCCTCAGACGGACCTGCAGCTCGGATGCGAATGTGAAGGCGTCGCCAACGCCGTCCGACAACGTAGTAGTAAAGGACTCGGCACGAATCGCCGCCCTGAACTCGATAGAACCACCGCCCACCGGATACAGCGACCAATCAATCAGACTGCCGAATACGGTCTGAAGACTGACCGGCATGAACCGGACCTTAGTGATCTCGGGGAGAGGCTCGGGCAGCAGAAGGTCGTAGTGGAGCCACTTCCTCGTGAACTGTCGCTGCACATCACGCAGACTCTTGGCGTAGTCGTGCTGCCAAAGACTCAGGAGCTCACCCGACACGACCTGAGCGACACCACTCCACAGTGTGGAGATGCGCTCGGTGTCTTCGACCAATCCCCAGAAGTCGCTCATCAGGCCGAAGATGAAGCTGACGTCCGGAACAACGCCTCGAGGCAGCACAGCCTCCAACACGTTGATGACGATGATCGACGGATTACTTGGCAGCAGACCATCCGAGACAATCAGGTCGAACCGATAGAAGCCGGCGACATCAGGCAGGAACGTCGCGACGACCTCATCGTCATGGTAGATGCCACGCTGCCGCAGAACTTTGAACTGAACGTTTGGTCCAAGGTTATCAGGGATGTTGCTGCTGGCGAACTGCATGTAGTACTGACCGATGTGAGGCCCGCCAACCTCGACACCGACGGCCGTGACCGACCGCACCTCAATACCAACCAGCAGAACGTCGCCAACGACTATCGGGTCCAGTAGCGCCCCAATCGTCGGTGAATAGAACTTGTTGGTGAACCCACTCAAATTGATCGGGTAGCTCCTGCCATCGGCCCCAGCGACCGAGTAGATGCTGGTGATCGGTGCTTCGGTCAGACGCCAACGGTAGAGAAGGCTGGCACCTTCAGGGTCGAAGCTTGCCGACCCATCGAGCTGGATAATCGAGCAGAGCTCGACCGACCGATCGATACCGGCATCAGCAATGGGCGCCAGGTTGGCGACCAGCACCTGGCTGGACATGCAGAGCTCTGAGAGCTCGAATGCTGTCGGACTGGTAAGGGTACCGCAGGCACTGACATAGGTCGCGTTGGTAGGTGGGAACGCCAGGGTACCGGCATCGATTACCGGCAAGATGGCACGGAGAACATGCCCAGTAATACCGAGGTTCGATACTTCGGTGACGTACAGGTACACAGACCCGTTAACGTCGTTGATGGCAAGCCTGACAACGACCGGAACACCAACGGGAAGGTATGCGTTGCTGCCGGGAATCAACTGGAAGGTACTGTCTAGAACTATGTTCGGTGCATAGTGGACACCACCGACATAACCGATACCTGCGGCCGAGAAGAAGAGTCCAGCACAGCTGCTCGCCGCCGTAGTGGTTCCGACAAACATGTGTCGGTTGGCCAGGTCTGAAAAGTCGAGCGGTAGGTTGTCGATCGTGAATGTGAACTCGAGCGTCCGGCTTGACGGCGCCAAGGCCGTGACCGCAAGCGCCGAAGTTCCAGGCGTGTATGGCCCGCCACTCGATACCTTGAGATTGTTCCCGACGAAGAGTGGAGGACTGAAGCCCGTTATGATCGTGATGTCTGGGTCCGAGAAGATCGAACCCATAGAGAAGGGCGAGTCGAAGAAGCAGAAGACATCGAAGGCGGCGGGTGGGTTCTCGAATTCGAGCGCAGTTCCGCCCCACGGGACTGAGCCCCATCCGCCGCCGCCGAATCCGCCGGACATCAGCCTACCTGTTCCATGAGCTCACCCAAGGTCATGGCTGCTTCGGAAACTCCGGATACAGCCGGTACATGATGGGCGGAGGGAACCGCTGTGCAACCGTGTCGGTTGGGATCAAGCCCTTCTTCATCAGCCACTGATGCATCAGCGGCTGCCGCTGGTACAGGAAGATGCTGTGCAGCTCGGTCCAGCCGTCCGGGAATACCAGATCGGTAGGATCGAGTCCTGACCACGCCACGTACTTGTCGAGCAGCTGAACAGCGTTGAGGCCGTAGTCGAAGCTGTTGGGGTCGGAACCAGCTAGGTTCACGGACCTGTTCATGCACGGGTTCAGCGCAACGATGTCGGCGCGTCGGATTCTGAATTCGGCCATCTGATTCTCCGTTGAGTGCTTGATTCAATCAGTCATGTTTTTATAGGTACATCGGCCATTTGAATCATCGCGAAGTTACCAGGCGCCAGGGAACTCAATGTATCCGTGTCTACGACAGCCTGGCTGAACGCCGAATATTTGTAGACGAACTGTAGTAGCCCGACCGTGTTGCCTACGCCGGTTCCGATTGAAACCAATAGTTGAATGGCCTTGATGCTGACCCCGCCGCTCACGGCTAGCAACGGGAGCTTGTCCCCATCCACTACGGAGGCTGGAGGGGTCGGGATGATGATCCCCTGCGAGGTTGGGGTTCCGACGCCGCCACCTAGATCGGTCGTCGTGCCCATAGTGAACACTAGCCGGAGATCTATCGAGTCTCCGACCACGCGGTAATGGCCGGTCAGCGAGCCGTCACCGATAGCCGCGAACACCGTGTTCCATCCCCAGGTGTTGGTCACAACGTAGGTGCCCGCGCCAAATAGGATAGAGATCCCAGTACCCGGCACGACGTAGACCCCCGCTCCTGCCGGGACCGTGATGCCGGTGATGGTGGCGGCGATGGTGCTGGTGAGTGAGAAGATCGCAGTGCCCTGGATGCCGCCCGTCGTGATGACGACACCGTAGGTGGCAGGCGTTGTGCTGACCGGCGTGCCGAACGCAGTCACCGTCCCTGTCGATGTGTTCCCGCCGCCAGAGGTGTAGCTATTGAAGGGCCAACACACAAACGGAACTGCCCAGGCTCCTTCCGCTGTCCAACTACCAGCACCACCAGCACCACCAGCAGCGGCACTAATAATGGTGCTGCCTGACCTCTTGAGGAACTCACCATCAGTGACCCCCGCCATCGTCAGGTTGGTGCCACCGGTTTCCCTCAAGCCATTGGCGATGCCTGCGGCGGCCTGCGTAGGGTCTGATCCGTATGTGGCGAATTTGGTAGTCATCGTTTCCTACTCAGATGTTCTTGACGGCTTCCAGAACTGCTTGCCAGTCAATGTTGGTCGCAGCCACTCCTGTTACCTGCACCAGAATATTGGTGCCACTGATTGTGAGGGTGGCATCCCACGAGGCCGTATCCTCGTTCTGGGCGATCATCAGGGTACTGCCCACCTGGGTAATCGTTCCGCCAGTTCTACGGAAGGTGCCCGTGAAGTAGTAACCAGCCGCTTCTGTGAAATTGTCCTTCAAGCCTGTCACACGTACGGTTAGCTGAACAGCCCTGTCGTTAACGCTCAAACCGGCGTACGTGATGATCGTGGTGGCGGTGGCGTTGGTGGTTCTGACTACGCCACGTTGGATGGGATCGTCTACAGGGCTGATCACCCAGTTTGTAGTGTCGTACGCAGTATAGCGGCTAGACCTGCCTGGAATCTGAGTTGTGGCCGTGTTCACGCCAAAGCCAAGATTGTCACCAGAAGCTGGAAATACTTGAAGTGTGTTCGCCCCGCTGTTGATGACGATTACCTCCAGCCCTGCCAGAGCGGCTGGTAGCGTCACAGTGTCGTTGGCATTGGCACAGACCGAGATCTGATTCACGTCGCTGGTCAGTGCGCCGTTACCCTGGGTCTGCGTGGTCGAGGCCGTGATACCCGCCGTGGTGATGCGACGGAACGTGATCTGCTTGGTCGACACATCGCCCGAGATCGTTCCAGATCCGATTCCGAGGTGGTTCGATGTTCCAGCAGCCGGCACATCATCCGCGATCAGAACGTTGCTGCCACCCGTCGTGAGCGTCGCGCCAGCACTCTTGCCGATGATTACGTTCCCTGCACCTGTAGACAGAGCACCGGCCACGCTGCTTCCGATGCACACGTTGTCAGCGCCAGTCGACAGATTCGCGGCCTGATACCCGAACGCTACGTTGTCAGCTGCGCTGGTGGCAGCGTTAAACGCCTCCATACCGACTACCGTGTTGCGAGTGCCAGTCGCCAAGCTCGCGGCGTGGTATCCGACCGCTACGTTATTGTCTGTGTTCGTGTTGGCATTGAGTGCCTGCACGCCGACCGCTGTGTTCTTGACACCAGTCGTATTCGAGTACATCACGCTGCCGCCAACAGCCGTGTTGTAGCTACCAGTGCTATTCGCTAACGCATTAGCCCCGACGGCCACGCAGAAGTCCACAGCGGTAGCTGCGGCAAGCGCGTGGTCTCCTATCGATACATTCTGATTCCCTGTACAGAGAACCATTGCTGACGAGCCCACAGCGACATTCGATGTCCCAGAAAAAGTCGTAGACAAAGCATCGTGACCGATAGCCACGTTGTCAGACCCATTCCCCAAAGCATTCATCGCGTGGTAGCCAACCGCGACGTTGCGCAGGCCAGTCGTGTTGGTGGTCAAAGCTCCAGAGCCAACAGCTGTCTGGCCACCAACTGTACAAACTGCGAGTGCGTTGTGCCCGACAGCTACGTTGTCAGACACGGACACCGATGCATTCAACGCATTGAATCCGACCGCCACGCTGCGCAGACCCGTCGTGCTTGAGGCGAGAGCCTTAGAGCCAACAGCGGTCTGTTCACCAACTGTGCATGCCGTGAGTGCCAAGTGTCCAACAGCTGTGTTGTCATCCCCTGTTGCCGCGCCGAGCGCGTTTGCGCCTATCGCTGTGTTGCCTGCTCCTGACGTGACTGCGTCTAGAGCCTCCGCTCCAACACCCGTGTTATTGCTGCCCGTTGCAGCCTTCAGCGCCTGGAACCCGACCGCCGTGTTGCCACCTCCCGAGACACACGCCTCCAACGCTTTGTACCCAACGGCCGTGTTCTGTATACCCGTCGTATTAGTAGCGAGAGCACTTGCGCCTACCGCGGTTTGTTGGCCAGTTGTCGCAAGTGTGAGTGCGAGGTAGCCGACAGCGGTGTTGTCACTACCAGAGACGCAGGTAAATAGCGCCTGATAGCCGACAGCGGTGCATCTAGCGCCTCCATTGCTAAAGGCAAGTGCTGCAAACCCAAAGGCTGAGTTATTAAGTGATGACGTATTGGATTTAAGGGCCGCATATCCCACGGCCGTATTCTCGCTGACACTGTTGTCTTGAAGCGCGAAACCTCCAATCGCTACATTGAAGCTCCCTGCAATGCTGGTCGAGAGCGCCGCGCGACCAACAGCAACATTGGCGTTGCCTGTTTCCAAGCCATACCCAGCAGCTCCGCCGATCGCGACGTTATCGTCACCACCTATGACTCTAAATAAAGAGTGGTCACCGAGTGCAGTGTTTGAGTTGCCATCCGTAATATCTGGGGCCGAGTCGACGCCGATAGCAGTGTTACCACTACCAGTAGTAACAGCCCCCAGTACAGCGGTACCCACAGCTAGATTGAAGTTGGGTATGTCCTCGAATCCGGGAAGACCACCACCACCCGGAATCCAAGCAGCGGTACCGGTCGTCAACAACTCCACCACGTTGGTGAGTCCTATCGAGTCGATGCGGTAGATATGTCCAGCCGGTTCGAACGCACCGAAGATACTGTCGGTCGACGGTGAGTACGCCCACAAGTACCCGCTGTGTACTATGTATCTGAATATGAAGCCGGGACCTGTCGCTTCATCGGTCGGTGGCAACAGGATGGGGGTGGCGAGCGGTGTAGCTAGGTCTGAGGCATCGAACGCACCGATCTGTACCTGATTGGTAGCCAGAGCCGCGACGATCAACGAGTCATTGGTAGCTTCGTACGTGACCGTGAAGACAGGAACGCCGATAACAACGGGTCCTATCAGCAACGTGCCGGCCGTATTGAACGACGAGATGAGGCCGCCGAGGAAGTCACACACATAGATCCGACCACCACCAGGACCCGCACCACCACCACCGATAGCAAGAAGTGCTCCCTTGGCTGATACTCCCGCCGCAAAGAAACCGTCGAGCGTGGGTGTGGTCGCCAGGTTCTTGATCCTGACGACTCGAGCGTTAACAGCATCGACTGTGTACAGCCTTTGCGCCACATCACCGTAGTGGCTCGTATCAGTATCGAGGATAAGATCGAAGATCGGTTCAGCTGCACCCGCGATAGTCACGGGGGTACCGACCACCATAAATGGAACAGAGACACCGATGACAAAGCTGGTGCCGATGTTCCGTCGCAGCGCAACCCAGATGATGTCGTTGGCAGCATCATAGACAGCACCGGATGGAACGACTTGTTCCGGAATGGCTTCGGTCCAGATCAGGTAGGCGGTGCCGAACGAGGAACTACCGGGAGCTCCAACCAAGATCTCGTGAGCAAAGACACTGAAGTAGGTCGTGGAGTCAGTCTCTATGTAGATCAAGAAGAGACGCAATCCTGCCGAGACAACGAAGGTTGGGATTCGAGCGATGGTTCCACCACCATCACCGAGACCGAGCCGCTCCGTGATCTTCTGGGTAGTCTTGCTGACTCGAGTGACTCCACCACCAGGATTGCTGGGCAGAAAACCGATCCCAGTGTTGCAGAACCACGCGCTGTCACCGTGTAGGATAACGTCGCTCGGAACGTTGCAGTTGGCAAAGCCAGCAGTGGCGGTGAGGACATCCCCAGTGGTCGTTGGGTCTGGGACGATATCGAAGTTGGACGCATCCAGCTTCTTGATGGCGGTGGCGACCAAACCATCGGTGCCATCACCCATCCATCCGTACTCGTTGCCACCGATGTTCGTCTCGTTGGGTTTGGCCGTGGCCGAGCCTGATGCGATCGTCGGAAGCGGAAGGGGGTCTTGCTGGTACGGCGGGACAACAAACCCATGCTTGGGTTCCGGAACGATGAAGTTTCGGATGTCCGTCGAGGACGGTCCAACTTGACCGGCGAGTCCCCAGATTCTCAAACGTACCCGGTAGGACCCCGGCACATCTGGCACCAACGAGCTCGTGATTGGCGTATCGGTATCGGCGGCGCCGAGCTCAAGCGGCGTCAGAGTTGAATAACCGCTGGCTGCCGGAGCATTCAACAGCGTCATCACCCAGGAACCGATCAGATCACTGGACTCTTCTCCAGGATCTTGTTCGGTCGTGACTGGCAGCGTAACGGCACCGAGGAATGCCTCACCTGCTTCACCGGAAACTTCGTCTTGCGTGAATTTGATTTGAGCGAGGAGAGCCATCGTCTTATCCTTCAGCCATGCCGATATTTCAGGAACTCGACCCCGAGATCGCTTGGAAGTTGATCGAGGGGCATGAGGATGCCCTTCTGCCCGAGGCCAAGGCCAAGGATGCGTTCTACCGTCAGTTCCAGTGTCCTCGATGTCACCAACCGCTCCAAAAAGAGTTCAGTGGTCGCCATGCCTTCGGCGGCGACAACCTGGTGGCTCGAGCTCTGCTCCGCTGCGGGGGTTGTGACCTGCTGCTCGAGCCAGAGACCGGTCTCATTGTCGAGAATGGCAACCCCGCCAAGGCTGCGGCCGCACCCTCGACCAGTCCACTGATCTTGCCAAGGCGTTGAGGTCATGCTGTGTTCCTGACGATGTCCAGGACATCTGGGATGAATGCAGCAAGTCTACCAGTAGTCAGGGCGTTCTGAGACCTGTGGACGTAGATATCGCGATCAACCGGATGAACCACCGCGACCATGTCGATCGGGTTCTCGATGCTGACAGCACCTCGGTCCGACGTGATCTTCTGGATGTCGCTGGATTCGATCGCGGCGTTGGGTGGGTTGTTGTTGATGTAGGTCTCGAGGTCCTGCTTGACCAAATCGGCGGTTGACCCCGACGTATACCTCAGTGCGAACCGGACGAAGTGGGGGATCAGATGACGGCTCAGTGGGCTCGAGCAGACAACCCGTTCGGTCTCGGCGGTCGCGAAGTTGTTGACATCCTCGGTCAACTGAGACCGGTCGTACGTGATCTGGAGACTCCGGCCCGACAGCTCCGTCGAATTGACCGGGCTGTCGGAGACACCGTTCTCCAAGATGGTTGGGCTGAAAATGATGCGGGGCTGCTCCGCCGGGCTGAACGTCAGGACTGAGTTATCGACGGTCAGGTAGTAGCCGTCGGACCGATACTGACTGGCCCGGAGCTGCAGCGCGGCATCCAAGTTGTACTGGTCGCCCGTACCCTCACTGACCAACTCGACATCGAAGAAGTAGAGGTCGGGTTCGACTACGTTCAGAGCCATGTCGGTCGTGCAGATCCGCTGGATGCCAAGCCGCTCCACCACAAAGGTCTGATCGACCATGCTGTTTGGAAAGAATCCAGAATCCGGGAACGGTGGCGTGACCGTCAAGGTCGTGGCTGCGACAGCCGTGACCGTGTAGATGCCGTGATGTGGTGAATCGTTGGCCTGATCAGTCAGAGCGAAGTTCCACCGAGTGATTGCGGTCAGTCCGTGGTCTCCACGGAATGCGAACAACAAGGTATTGGCCGAGCCGGTCTTTCGGACCACGAATGAGACATCGGTATCGAACTCGATGTTGCCACCTACGTTGAGCGCCGCCACTGTCTTGCCGGCCACCGCATTGATCTGATCGATGACACCGCCGACCGTCACCTGAGTGGTGAGGAGCATCGGATCATCACGGATAAACGTGAGGGTACGGTCAGCCTGACCATCAATCGAGAACGTGAAGGTCTTGCCCGCCACCGCCACTGCCACAGTCTCGTCGACGAACCCCACGTTCCCACTGAATGCGATGTACTGGATACGGAGATGATCCCCGACACGGATACCAGACCTCAAGAAGTCCTGCGACGATGACGTGAATATGCTCAGCAGTTGAGTGGATGCGCCATCCGCGGGCCTGGCAGTCTCGGGTGGAGGTGGGATTCGAAGCGAGATCAACGATGGGTCTGGCAAGAAACGCAGATGACCAGCAGCAGTATCGAGCTCGAAGATAGAGCTCTGGTCGAACTCAATGCTGGTGGGGTCCAGGAAGAAGCAGCGGACCGACCCCAAGGACCTGGCGCCCACCTGAACCCGCACATTGATCTCAGGTGCAAACTTGGGTGCGTTGTACGGGATCGTGATCGCCGCGTTGATGATCCTGAGTCCCGATGTCGTCGGTAGTGTGTAGGGCCCGTGGTAGATCCCAACCTGCTGCCCATCCATCACCTGGATGACGTCGAGGCCACTGTCGAGATCAAGCGTTGGCTCGTACCGAGCCCAGCCGCCTTGGTCATCGATCTCGACGGACCTGATGTCCCAGCTGCTGTGTGCCTCGTCCGGGCTGAACAGGAAAGGCCTGGCAGTCCCACCCGACACGATGGCGCCGGCGTGAAGCGGTCGAATACCAAACCGATCATCACTGATGGGGATGGCACCGAACGGTACCGCCAATGATGAGGCCTGGATCGCTGCCGATATCTCAGCGATGACCGCAGCTAAGGTGTTGGATACAAACGACGCCACCGTCACGACTACAGAGGCAGCGCCCTCGAGCCCCAGGAACGTGATGACCAGTGATTTACCAATGACATCGTAGATGCCGTTTAGGCCACCAGCCATACCCGAGACAACGAAGCCAGGGTCGGATACGTTTTCAATGATCGCTACGTTACCAGCAGTGCCCGGTAGCTCGTTGGTCAAGGCAAGGACAGCGGCACTCGATACCTTGGCCGAAAGTCTGAGCGGTCCCAGCACTCCATTTATCGCCGCGATGGTTACGTCTCGAACCTCGGAGGGTGCGCTGAGCCCCAGGTAACTGATCGGTATGTTGCCCGGCGTGACTATCCCATTGTTGTCGTACTCGAACGTGACTGGCGCGTTAGTACCATCGTCCAGTGTGAAGTTGTCCCCATCGACCAGGTTGACCGCCGCCACTACCGTGATGTCACCAACCGCGGCGGTACCAACCGGCTGACTCACGATACCGAGCACTGCATCACGAACATCCAGCTTGACACCTCGAGCTGGGTTCTGAAAGGCACGACTCTGAATATCGATGGGTCGGGCGTACGGGATGATGCTGCCGACCGGCTGTGACGATGAGTCCAGGAGCTCGACCTTACTGATCCTGACCAACGGCATGTTCATGGAGCCGGCCAGGTTAGGCCGATACACCTCGTAGCGCAGATTCGAGTCGGTGGCGGGCATCGCCTGGGTCAACTTGATCTGCGTGGCCATAGGCAGTGAATCGACCGTGTAGTCGCCGGCCGATGCCCCCTCTTTGATCCTGACGACATAGCTGGACTGCACACCCAGTGCGATGAAGTCAGTGCCACCACCCGTGTAGACAACATCACTACCCTGCACGGTACTCAGATCTGACTCGGCGATGATGGTCTCGCGTGGGTCTGTCAACTCCACATTGATGGTGTCGAGCAACTTCCATCGACGATCAATTGCGTCCGGCAGCAAGGGGGCTGGGTCTGTGTAGAGCTCGGTTGGCATCCCTGATGTCTGGATCGCATTGATCACTCGGTAGATGCCGGTATTGGGACCTTCCAGCACCTGCAGCACCAACCCGAAACGAGCCGCGTCTCGGAACAGGCGGTACATCGGATCTACACGCAGGTAATCGATATCGACTCTGAAGCTGTTGCCTAGCTTGAAGAAGAGACCGACATCGGTCTGGCACTCGGTGCCGACCAGCTCAGGCTCATTGTCGACAACCGCGTCCAACACCAATGATGCTTCATCAAAGGATGAACCAGCCACGTGAATGTCTGTGGTACCGCCGATGTGAACCTGACCCTCCGGCACCGTCGTGGTACCGAAAGGCCCTTGTGGGAAAAGGATGCCACCGGGGATATCGCTCAGCGTCAGCTCGCTGCGTCGAATCACCCAGCGGATCCCAGCCGCACCGTACGAGAGCTCCTGCTCTTCGAAGTCCAGGAAGCTGTTGGGCGGCTGGTTGAACGCCTGACGGACATGCAGGTCCTTGGCGACCGAGCCGTCCGGGAACGTCGTGAACAACGTGGCGATGTAGCTGGAGGCCTCGCCCGCCGTGGTCAAGGCAACGAAGTCGGCGTCGACCAGTGGCAAGCTAAGTCGACGACTCAGCCCCTGACCCTCACCATCGTCGTTGGTGGCGGCGGTAGCCCCGGAGCCCAGGATGGGACCGAAGCCCCCACCCTTCAGGATGTCACGCTGCATCTCCGGGTCATTGAAGCCGACGCTATTGAGCCGACGGACCTCTGGGAACGCCTTCGTGACCTTGGTGGCGATACCACGGAGCGTGACCATCGACCGCTCGGTGAGCTCGCCCTCGGCCCTGGCCAAGTACTCATCAGCCGAATCCTCATCCTCACCACCGCTGAAGCGTCGTAGGTTCGTGATCCTGACCGCTGAGGACAACGCTGCAATCGACGCTATCGAATTGGGCTCGATGTTGTACTCGACACCAGGATTCTCCGCGATGACGTTGATGTCAAAGTAGTAGGTGTTGTCGCTCGCGACGTTCATCAACATCTCGTTAGTACGGATGGACTGAACTTCTGTCGGGAAGAAATGCAGGCCAGTCTTACTGGTCAAGAAGTTGATGGGCGTGACCGAGATGTTCTGTGGCTGTGCGAAGAAGATACGGGTAGGTCCTCGAGCGGTCTGGCCTGGACGACGTTCCGAGAAGATGTTGGCACCGAGGGCCTCAGCCTCCTCGATGGTCAGCTGACTGGCATCTCGGAAGCTTTGACCCTGCCGGATCCGCATGATCTCGCGGACCAGCGGGTCCCACAGCAGTGTCAGCGGCTTGAGCAGTAGGTCCGTGATGGCGTCGCCCTCGGACGTGGCCAAGTCTGGGAACGCCTGGTTGATCCGTTCGTACAGGAAGGTCGACAGATCGATCGTGAACGGGTCGGTGCCGAGCCGCCGGACCAGTGGCTGGATCACCTGGGTGTCGAAGGGACTACCGGGCGTAACATCCAACCCTGGATCAAAAACACCAGCACGCTGACGGACGAATATCTCAAGATCTCGAACAGCCATTAGAGCTCCAAGTTCGCGGTAGCGGTTCTACCAGCCTGTGAGGATATCTCAATGGTACCGATCAGCGCTGCTTCGGCGATGTTCATGCTGGCGCTGAGCAACCGCGCGTTGAGAAGTCGCTCATCCCTGGGTACCCGTTGGTCTCGACTCTGCAGCGCTACGATCTGACGCGTTGTCTGGTTGACTGCGATGGCCAGGTTACCGACGACCTCACCGGTCTTGTCGGCCCCGAACGTGCTGCCCAGGTTCTCGAGGACACCACCACCGAGGCCTGGGTTGAAGATATCGGTGCCAGGTGTTGTGAACAAGATCTTCAGGTACAGCTGCATCAACCGCAGGATTCCCTGCACGCGTCCTGATGTCCGGGGGATTCGAAACCTAAGAAAGCTGTGGGGCGTGACAGTCAAGTGCTTCGACAAGACTGTTACGCTCGTGAGTGTCGAGCTCGCCAAGAGGTCAGGGACCTGAGCGAGAAGTCGATGCTTGTCGATGACGATGACATCCGGCGATGTGACGAGGTTGATCTGCACCTCATCCACCGCGGTAAAATCATCACCTTGAATGGCCAAGGTTAGGGGCACGCCGTTGACGCCGGTGCCCGGTACGTACTCGATACGCGTCAGGATGATGGACTCCTGCGGTAGTACGATCTGGAAATCTATGGCCACGTCCTATCCTAACACCAGTGGGCTAAGAACTGAGGCCCGCCGAGGTTCAACCCGACGGGCCTCCCGAGACTTCTGCCAGTTCCGGAACTACCGAGCAGGAAGATGAGGCCTGAGCGGTAGGTTTGTCAACCAGCTCGTTGGCGATGGCGCCCTTTACGCGGAAACTGCAGCTCGAGCTCCCGGACATTCTCGATCCGACGCTGGACCCGTAGGTCCGAGATTGTCTGCTGGGCCTTGGCCAACTCCTCGATGAGCAGGGCGTTGTCTCGCAGGATTATCTGGTACATCTCGGAGTGCACGGTCGACGGCCCCATCGTTGCCAGCAAGTTCTCACTGCCAGCTAGCCGACGGGTCCGGGCAATCACGGCGTCCACCTGCTGCGGCAACGTCAGCGGTATCTCGGGCGCTTTGTTCATGCATTCAGGTTAGGCCCGCCCCACTCCGGATGCAACGACTCCGACAAGGTCAGGGCGACCAAGCCGTTGACGCGATCACGGTAGTCGTCGGTGAGACCATCGTGGTCGTCATCATGAGGCGCGACCTCATCGGGATGGATCTCGGCCCACTCCTTCATCTCGAAGTTCTTGCCGATCAGCTGGTTGAAGAGCGAGTGGAAGGTCTTCCGGTAAGTCTCTTCGTCGGCGGTGAAGTAGCGCTGCAGCTTCAGCTGATGGATGAACTGATCGGGATCTCCAGAGATCACGCTGGGCCACGCCTTGTAGAACCGCTTGTTCAGCGAGGTCAGGTAATCGAGGACCCCCGAGTCCATCGAGCTGAACGCACGGAACCGACACATCGGATTGTCCGGCCAGAAGTAGACCGTGATGGTGCCGTCCTTGTTGCGTGACGTGATCTTGGCATCAGGCAACCCCGAGCCATCCAGGCGGGTCCCGGCCTTGGCGATGTACGCGTTGGCCTCGGCAGGCTTGAGTCGTTCGTCGCACTCGTACAGACACCAATCACGGCCATCACCATCACGGCTCCGGAAGTTGCCGATGTTCCAATCCCAGCAGCTCTTGCCCCAGCCGGTCTCGAGCACCCACTGACACAGCGTGATGATCAAGGATGGCTTCGAAGGCTGCACCTTGAAGCTGGTGACCCAGGACCGACCCATCGCATCGAACATGGTTTCGGGCGTGCAGGGGGTCCGGACCGCGGTCAAACGCTTGGGCATGGCCCCATCTTACAGCTAAACGAAAACGATAAGCCAACCAGGGGCTCATGGCTCCCGTTTCCAGCCCCGCAGGGCTGGAACGTGAACCAAGGCCCCTAATGGCCCCGCTGAGAGCCTCGTCGACCTGGACGACCCAGATGCCCTGGTACCCGTCAAAAGCTTCCCAGCGTGTCTCCTGTGAGGTCATTTTCCAGAACGAGGGGTGGAAACGGCATCCCGGAGGAGTTCAGGATGAATTCGAACCACTTGAGGAGGCGGTCGTGGTCGAAGGCCTGATCATGGACGGTTTCGAACCCCCAGTCTCGGCTGAGGACGGGCTCGAACACAACGAACCACTTATCGACGTGTCGGAGGATCGAATAGGGGATGAGGCCACCTGGTGAGAACCTGGCGATCGCCCCCACCGCACACCACCAGCGAGCTCGAGGGTCTGTTGGCTTGACCCTGTTACCGAACTCATCACAGGAGGGCCCACCAATACACCAACAGTTGATATCGGTGAGCAGGTTACGCGCAGCTACAAGAATGTCGATCTCTTCAGAAGTCAACGGTGTCATCAGTACTCTTATCACCCATCTGGTGGAGTATTGACGGTCTGGTCTGTCTTCTTGTTGAACTTGCTGGGGTCGATCTTGAGGACCTGTTCGACCGACTGCAGCAGCTGCATTTTGATACGAGCTACCCGCCCCAGTTGATTGGGATGCGTATCGGTACCCTGGCCGCTGATACTTTCGATCTGCAGGCCGAGCGCCTCTTCGAAGGTAAAGGCTGTGAACGACTGGACGGACTGCGATCCCAGGAGCGAGGCGTACCCGTTCGATATCTCGAGACGCTGCCGGATGGTCTCGTCCTGGCTCGCCTGCTCTTCGTTCTGAGTCTTGGTGTTGGGTGCATCGGCCATTACTTCTTCTTCTTTGTGCCGTCAGGGTTGTAGTTCGACGTTGCCGTGAACGCCTCCATGGCCGCCTGGCTGGGTGGCCGTACCGGTGTCTTCTCGTCGAAGCTGGTATCAAGCAAGGTCTCGAGCCGGGCTTTGATCATGAAGACCATGGGCCGTTCCTTGGCGAGTTCATCCAGGAGTTTCACGACATGTCGGATCTCCTCGAGGATCTGCTGGAGCTCGTGCCTTCGTATCTGAACGACGTCGTCGCGACCAGCCATGCCTGCAGTCTACCTGATAGCTAAGCGAAAGGCGCCGGGAGTGTAGCCCCCGACGCCTCTCTGGGGGCGATGGCGAACCATCACCCTCCACCACTCACCTCGCCGGATTATGGCGAGGATGAGACTTTCTTCTTCAGCGCGTCGATCTTTGTCTTGATCAGATCAACGTGCTCTTTGCTGACTTGTTGCCCCGCCGGTGCCCAACTGTTGTATCCGGCTCCGTCGAGCTCAAGGTTGAACTCCTTGACCAGAGTCTGCCACACGGCCTCGACATCCTGGGAACGTAAGCCGCAGATTGATGCCATGAACGTAGGTGACAACGAGACGTAGCCGAGTAGGCGGTGCTGAGCTTCAATCTCGGACTTCAGCCGAGCCCGGAGCTCACGGTACCGAGTTCGTTCCATAGCCATAGCTTTCCTTTGAAAGAATCGGGAGGCAGC
>Ga0315278_10001262_pt1 | contig 22060 bp, 19 predicted proteins | sample YL17G06_0_MG_FD_203880 | JGI IMG/M metagenome (GOLD analysis project Ga0315278, IMG submission 203880) | Sediment microbial communities from Yellowstone Lake, YNP, Wyoming, USA - YL17G06_0 | ecosystem: Environmental > Aquatic > Freshwater > Lake > Sediment | place: USA: Wyoming | collected... | reverse complement strand
ACGATAACATCCTGCTATGCGACCGGTTCGGTCACCGGAACAGGCGACTTTGTCGGCGGACTGGTGGGGGATAATTATTCTGGTACGATAACCGACTGCTATGCGACCGGTTCGGTCACCGGTAACTGGGATGTTGGCGGGCTGGTGGGGATAAATCAGGGTTCACTAACTTCCTGCTATGCGACCGGTTCAGTTACCGGAACATCCTTTGTCGGCGGACTGGTGGGGGATAATTCTGGTACGCTAACCGGCTGCTTCTGGGATATGCAGACCAGCGGGCAACCGACTAGCGCAGGCGGAACAGGCAAAACAACGGCGGAAATGAAACAAATAAACACTTTTGCTAATTGGGATTTTGTTGAAACTTGGGGTATTGAAGACAATCAGACGTATCCTTTTTTGACACTAACCTATCCTACTGGTGACCTTAATCACGACAAGGTTGTCGATTTTTATGACTTTGCTATCTTTGCCAACCACTGGCTGGAAGGGACATGATTGCTCTGTGACTGATTATTGGTGCGGTTATTTTGAGAAGGAAACGCTAATCATAAATGATTTTGCCACCGAATATCCTTGACTTTTTAGAAAAAGCTGAGATTCTATAATAAATGTGACTCAGCGATGTAGCTGAGCAGGAATATAAAATGTTATGTGGAAAATCCCAGATTAAGGAGCAGTATAATGGCAAAGAGCGCCAAACCAGCAACGAAGAGTGAGATTATGTCAAAAATAGCCGAGTCCACACAGCTTTCCCGCAAGCAGGTGGCGTCCGTGTTCGATGCCCTTTCGGGCCAGATCAAGTATGCCGTGGGCAAGAAAGGCCCGGGCGTCTTTGCTTTGTCGGGCCTGATGAAGATCAAAGTCATTAATAAGCCGGCCACCCCCGAACGTAATGGCATCAACCCGTTCACCAAGCAGGAGCAGGTCTTTGCGGCCAAGCCCGCTCGCAAAGTCATCAAGATTCGGCCTTTCAAGGCCCTCAATGACATGGCTAAGTAACGGACTAAGGTGTCGAAGAAAACCAAGAAGAAGTGATAAATTTTAGTGAATAACAAAGGCCGACAGTATAGCTTGTCGGCCTTTTATTTTAGTCCCAATATGGGGCACAAAAGAGTTGACAAGAGGGGTGGGCGGTGATAGTTTTGTAAGCGGTGAAAAATTGTAGCCCTGTTCTGTGATTATGCGGGGCAATGGGAATTTATGGAGAAAAACCGTTCCGCCATTGGCGGACAAGTTGTAAGGAGGTCGAAGAATGGAATCTTATCTGAGATTTTCAATTATTGTTCTTGTATGCGGTCTTTGTCTGCCAGTAATCGGGGCACAGCCGGTGAGTGTGGCTCCGGCGGCAGAGGCCAATACCCTGAATCTGCCGGCGTTTCCGTTTCTGGCAGAGATAACGGGTGATGATGTTTATGTTCGGTCAGGCCCGGGCACCCAGTATTATAACTGCGGCAAGGCCGGGAAAGACGAGAAGGTCAAGGTTGTGGGCAACAAGTTTAGCTGGCTTCAGATAGTTGCGCCGGCGGGCAGTTATTCCTGGATTTCCAAGCAATATGTTCAAATCGACCCGCAAAACAAGACCATCGCGACGGTTATCGGGGACGCGGTTCGTGTTTACGCCGGTTCGGACGAGGTTCAGCCGATGCATTCGACGTCGATGCAGTTAAAGCTCAACAAGGGCGACAAGGTAACGATAGTTGGCGAGGAAAAGGACGGTTACTGCAAAATATCCCCGCCTGAGGGGGCATATTTGTGGGTGAGCAGTCAGCACGCCAAGCCCCTTGGGACGCTGATGGCTCCGGCCCAGACCCCGACCCCTGCCCCGACCTCGGTGCAGCCGACGACGGCCCATCCTGTGCCGGCGACGCCTTTCCCGACGAATTCCGGTTCGCTGAAGCCACAGGCGTCTTCGCCGAATGAGCCGAATATGCCTTCACCGGCACCGGCGCCGGCTCCCGTGACACTGGAAGAGCAGAGGATGGGCGAGGTACAGGCACTCAAGGGCAAGGTTGAGGTGGAGCGTTCAAAACCGGCGGAGCAGCAGAATTTTGCTGAGCTGAAGAAGGGGCTTGGGGTGATTGTGAATGACAAGCAAAGCCCCAGGGCGGCGCGTAACGCACAGAGTTTGCTGAAGGTGATTGAGAGATGCGAGCTTTCGCAGGAGATCGCCAAGGCGGTAAAGGTTCAGGAAGAGCAGTTCGGAAAGACGCAGCAGCAGATAGAGAGCGCAAAAAACGAGCAGCTTTCGAAGATTGAAGACAAGAGCATATTCGCGGTTATCGGTAAGCTTCTGGAATCGCCTTTGTTCGCGGAGACGCCCGGTGCGAAGTATTACCGCGTGGTTGACGAGAACGGCAAGACGCTGTGTTACGCCCGGCCCACCGGGGCGGCGGCGGACGTGGATTTGAGCAAGTTCGTGGATAAAAAAGTCGGGCTTGTTGGGGCAATCGAGGCGAACACTGAGTTAGGCGACGCGGTGGTGCAGTTCACGAATATAGTGGAAGTTCGGTAAAGGCCGGAATAAAAAAGGGAGACACGGCGATTTACAATCGTTTTTTGTCACCCGTCTCCCTGTTGCAACGTGTCTTTTTTCCCCGTTTTAACGGGATTGGCGAATAACGCCTGTCTGCACATGCAACGCCTTTATTATACCTGAAATTTCCTGCCAAGTCAAGTAAAACAGGCGGGGAATCCGTGCAGGTGTGAGGCGGCATTTAATGAGGGGGATGGTTTTCGCAGGGGAAATATTTATCACAGAAGCCAAAGCAGGCCGGCTTGTTTTTGGTTGCAAAAACAAGCACATCCTTTATACTTGTGCGATTGCAAAAAAACCGTGAGTTAATGTTTTCGGAGCAACAAAATGAACTTGATGGTATGGTTTCGCAAGTATAACAAGAAAATAATGGCGGTTGTGGTTATCGCACTGATGATTGTTTTTACAATCGAGCCGCTGATGAATTACTTCAGTTCGACGAGGGCAGGCGAGGGGAAGGTAATCGCCCATTACGGCGACGGCAAAAAGATAAGCAGGCAGGATGTAGAGAAGGCGAACCAGCAGATTGAGATATTGAGGACGCTTGGAATAGAGCCGTTACTCAGGCCTGAAGACCCGCGTCTTGGGTCAACGCAGGACCTGCGGATAATTTTGCTCGGGGAGTTGATTTTCCCGGAGCGTTCCAGCGCCGTCGAATCAATCAGCCGGATAAAGCAAATTGTGAGTATGGACAATTACGGCGTGTCCGATAAACAGATAAATGAAATTTACGCGAAGCAGTATCCTGCCAGTATATACTGGGTTTTGCTGACCAGGGAGGCCCATGAGGCGGGGGTGCGGACGCCGATAGAGCAGACAAAGGCGCAGCTCGAGACGATTATACCGCGGCTGCACCGTGGGGCGACATACTCGCAGGTTATCGGCGCGATAGAGAAGCGAAGCCGAGTTTCCGAGGCGCAGGTGCTCGATGCGTTCAGTGATATGACATCGGTCATCGAATACTGCAGGACGATTTGCGCGACGGAGAACAGGACAATTCAGCAGGTTCTTAACCAGACAAACCTGCGGCGGGAGACCATCGACGTCAACTACGTTGTATGTGGGGCGGACATGTTTGCGGATGAGTCGTTTAAGCCGGGGGCGGACAAGGCGGCAGAGCAGTTCGAGAAATATAAAGGGAATTTCGCCGGCGAAGCAAGCGAAGGCAATCCATACGGTTTTGGCTACAAGCTGCCCGAGCGAGTGCGTCTTGAGTATATCGCGGTTCGGCTGGATGACGTGGCCTCAACGGTGAAGCCATTGACGCAGCAGGAGGCGGAAGAGTATTACCAGCAGCACCTGCAGGTTTTCACACGAATGGTTCCATCGGACCCGAATGACCCCAATTCGGAGCCGGTGGCGAAGACCCGCAGTTACGCGGAAGTGGCGTCGATGATATCTAAGCAGCTTTATCAGCAAAGGGTTGATTCGAAAGCGGAGCGGATATTGCTTGAGGCCAAGTCGATTACTGAGGCCAATTTGTCTGGAATCGACGCTGAACAGAGCAAGTTGACCGATGAACAGATTAAGAAGGGGTCGGTTGATTACGCGAAGGTGGCGGCGGAGCTTAGCGATAAGCACCAAGTCAAGGTGTACGCCGACAGGACAGGGTTGTTGAGTTCATCTGATATCCAGGGTGACAAGAATCTTGCCCCTCTATACGCTGGAGGGGCAGGGGTTACGGAATCATCTTTAGCGAGAGTGGTGTTCGCGGTCGAGCAGTTGAAGACGAGTGAGCTTGGTCCTCTGGATGTGAAGGCGCCTCGGCTTTATGAGAATATCGGCCCGCTGAAAGACGCCCGCGAGATGACGGAGGGTTACGCCGGCAGGAATATGATGTTAATGCGCGTTGTGTCAGCTGAAAAGGCGGCCGAGCCGAAAAATATAAACGAAAAGATTAATAAACGCAGCGTTCGATTCGACCGGCAGGACGCGCCCGGTGAGGACTCAAACACGATAAGAGAATTTGTAATTGAAGACCTGAAACATCTCGCGGCGATGGATAAGGCCAAAAACAAGGCGGAGGAGTTTGTTGCTCTGGCGGCGAAGGACGGGTGGGAGGGCGCTGTCGATAAGTTCAACAGGATTTACGGCAAGGGCAAAGACGACCCCAACACGATATCGAGCAAAGAACAGGCATTTAGGTTTAAGAAGCAAAGCGGGCTTCGCAGAATCAATAATTCGGAGATTGAAACCCTCATTACCCGCTACGAGGGCAGCCCGATGGCCAGAGTTCTTATCAACGGGACAAAGCGGGAAGGCATGCTTGTGGATAAGCTTTACGCTCTTGTGCCGGAGGACAGTAATACGCTGGCCAAGCCGGGGACAATTGTGGAGTACAAACCCGGTATGTGCTATTACTGTCTTGAGAGTATGACTATTCACCGGCTTTATCAGGAGGGGTTTGATATGGCCAAGGCGGCGGAGGTTGTCAGGGACGAATTTGTCGATTCTCAGCCGCTGGCGTTTATGCATTACAACCCGAAGAACATAGCGAAGCGTATGAAGTTTGTGGAAATACAAGAGCGGCAGGACGTAGCCGGGCCCAATTCGGTTCCTGCCGACAATAATCGAACGGACAAATAGCCGTGACATACCGTAAAACAGAGGAAAATCCGTGGCCGCTTATGTTTCTGGTGGGACTGGCGGGATGGTTTTTGCCGGGCGGCGGGTACCTTGTGCTGAAAGAGACCGGGCGTGCGCTGATAATATTTGTGACGATAGCCGCGACGTTTGGGGTGGGGTTGTACATCGGCTCGATAGGCGTAGTTGACCCCATCGGTTACAAGCTGTGGTATATGGTTCAGATGACGAATTCGCCGTTAGTGGCGATTATCGGATATCACACTCAAGGCGGCGGTTATCTGGTTTATGGCCGGCCAAATGAAATGGGCCAGATATATACCAGCACGGCTGGCCTGCTTAACCTGCTTTGCATAGTCAATTCCGTATATATGGCGTATATTCGCAAGACACAGGGCGAGGAGCAATAGGCATGCTGGCACTTGCGGCGATTGTGATGGCGGAGTTCACTATACCTGAGGAGATTGGGACCAATCCCCGGTCTTTACTGCTGCTTTTGCCCCTGCTGGTGTCGATAGCGGTGATATATAAGGCGACCAAAGTGTCGAGGGTTTCGGCGGGCAGCTTTCTTAAAGAATCGGCGCTGTTGTTCGGCTCGATACTGGTTTTTATGGTTATAACGGCACTGGTACTGACGGCCGTGGCCTGGTTTGTTGTCGGGTAATCGCAGGCCCGCCCTTAGCGAGGCCTCGCCCAGAGGCGGGCATAACCGGATTATCCGCCTTCGGCGAGACCTCGCCCTCAGGCGGGTTCGACTTCCTGGCAATAATTCTTGATTACACCAAGCTCAATGAGGGCGTTGAGAGCGGCTTTCTGCTCGGCCTCTTTTTTGTTGTTGCCCCAGGCGCTGGCAAAATGGCGCTGGTTTATCACTACCTGTGTTTCAAAGCATTTGTTGTGGTCCGGCCCTTTTTCGTCCAGAAGCTCATAAGCCGGCGTTGCGTTGAAGTGCTGCTGGGAATGCTGCTGCAGGATTGATTTGAAATTGCCCTGCGCCTGCTCGATATGGGCTTTTTCGATGATGGGGTCGAAGTTTTTCAGGATGAAGTTTTGTGCCGGCTCAAAGCCGCCGTCGAGATAAATGGCGGCGATAAGGGCTTCGAGCAGACCCGCCGCCAGTGAATGAGTAAGCGACTGGCTGCCCGCCATACCCTTGCCGACCTTGAGAAATTTGTGCAGGTTAATCTGGCTGGCGACTAGGGCGCAGGTTCCGCGGGAGACGAGCATGCTTTTCATTTTTGTGAGGTCGCCTTCGAGGTAATCGGGGGAGCGGTCAAAGATAGTTCTGCAGATTACCAGTGCAAGGACGGAGTCGCCGAGGAATTCGAGTCGTTCGTTGCTCATTGCCCGCTTATCGACCGAAGAGGCATGCACAAAGGCCTCGGCCAACAGGTTGCGATTGGAAAACCTGTAGCCGACAATCTGCTCGATTTGGTCCAGAATTTCCTGTTCCATCAATAATCCTGTTTTTGAGTATCATCGCGAGCAGATTACGAACGCCGCTGGTGTAGGCGACCTTCGTAGCCGGCTCAACGATGTTATAAAAATATACTACAAACAATGCGGTCGTTTGTCAAGTTTTTTTACCGTCGGCGACAAGCAGTGGCGTTTTTTGCTTGCGTTATGGGCTGGTTTGGGTAGATTTTAGGGCGGTAGCCGAATAATTTTGCAGGAGGCCTGGTTATGATAGGCAAAAGTGTTCGTTTGGAAAGAATAATGGACCGCAACAGCGGCAGGACGGTCATCATCCCGATGGACCACGGAGTAACGGTGGGGCCGATTAAAGGGCTGGTGAACCTGCGAGATGCGGTAAGCAAAGTCGTGGCCGGTGGCGCTAACGCGGTGCTGATGCACAAGGGTTCGCCGAGGTTTTGCCATCGAGGCCGGGGCAAAGACGTTGGGCTTATCATACACCTTTCGGCGGGGACGACACTTAGCCCGGACCCCAACGCCAAGGAGCTTGCCTGCACGGTTGAGGAGGCGTTGAAAATCGGGGCAGATGCCGTATCGGTGCATATCAATCTTGGAGCGGATACCGACAAGGAAATGCTGAGGCAGCTTGGATACGTCGGGGAACGATGTATGGAATGGCAGATGCCGCTTCTGGCGATGATGTACACGCGCGGGCCGAAGATAAAAAACGAGTATGACGTAAACAACGTCAAGCATGCGGCGCGAGTGGCGGCGGAATTAGGCGCGGATATTGTCAAGGTGGTTTATACGGGCAGCCCGGAGAGCTTTGCGGAGGTGGTTGAGGGGTGTCATCTGCCTGTGGTAATAGCGGGCGGCGAGAAGATGGAGACAGACGAGCAGATTGTGGAAATGATAGAAGGGGCCTTGAAGGCGGGGGCGGCGGGGCTGTCGATAGGCCGAAACGCGTTCCAGCACAAAGACCCTACGAAAATAGTATCGGTTTTCAGCAAAATGGTGCACGACGGTCTTTCGAAGGAAGACGCGCTGAAGATGCTGAAAGAATAGGAAAAAGGGGTCAGGCCCCTTTTTGCGTTGAGTATTTGGAGATTCGAATATGATAGGCAAGAAGATACGATTAGAAAGAATAATTGACCGCAACAGCGGTAAAACCGTGATAATCCCAATGGACCACGGCGTTACAGTGGGGCCAATACCTGGTCTGGAGGATATGCGCGAGGCGGTCAGCGGGGTTGTGGCGGGCGGTGCGAACGCGATTTTGATGCACAAGGGGATTGTTCGCGCGGGCCATCGAGGGACGGGCAAAGACGTGGGGCTGATTATTCATCTTTCGGCGGGCACGTCGCTTAGCCCGGACCCCAACGCCAAAGAGCTTGTCTGCACGGTTGAAGAAGCGGTGCAGCTTGGTGCCGACGCGGTGTCGGTGCATATAAATTTGGGCGCGGAAACCGATAAAGATATGTTAGGCCAGCTCGGTTTTATTAGCAAGAGGTGTATGCAGTGGCAGATGCCGCTTGTGGCGATGATGTACACACGTGGGGCAAAGATTAAGAACGAATTCGACGTAATGTATGTTAAGCACGCGGCCAGAGTCGGCGCGGAATTGGGCGCTGATATTGTGAAGGTTCCCTATACCGGCAGTGTTGAGAGTTTCAAGGAAGTAGTCAGAGGGTGCACTGTGCCGGTTGTGATAGCCGGCGGGCCTAAGATGGATAGCGACGAGGATATATTCAAAATGGTGGAAGGGGCGCTTGAGGCAGGTTCGGCGGGGGTATCGATAGGCCGAAACGCCTTCCAGCATAAGAACCCTGAAAAAATGGTCGCTGCGCTTTGCAAAATGGTACATCATGGCGCCAGCGTCAAAGAAGCAATGAAAATGCTTCAGGTGAAATCAAAATGAAGAAACTTTGGGTAAATGTGTCGCCGTATGACAAGAAGATAATAACGACCGCATTAGAGAGCGGGGCGGAGGCGGTAGTGCTGCCGGAGGGTAAAACCGAGACGGTGCGGCAATTGGGCAAAATCAAAATCGTCGCAAAAGACGGGGACATAAGGCCGGGCGTCGATGTCGTTTTTGTCGACATAGCCGGCAAGCAGGATGAAGACAAGGCAGCAGGAATTGCACCGGGCAAAATCGTTGTCCTGAGAATGCTCGATTGGACGATTATCCCGATTGAAAACCTGCTTGCGAAAAGGGGTAAAAATATCATTGTGCAGGTTACCAATAGCGCCCAGGCAAAGCTAATGGTCGAGATACTTGAAAAGGGTGTCGATGGGGTTCTCTTGAACACGACTGACGTCAATGAGATTAAAAAAACGGCTGAGGTATTGCAGGGGATAGGCGACAAGATTGAGCTTGTAATCGCGACGATAAAAACCGTCAAACAATTAGGTATGGGCGACCGGGCTTGCTTGGATACCTGCACGCAGATGTTGCCAGGGGAAGGGATGCTGGTGGGCAATACCGCGTCGGGATTCTTCTTAGTTCATTCGGAGTCGATTGAAAACCCCTACGTTGCGGCCAGACCCTTCCGCGTTAATGCCGGGGCGGTTCACGCGTATACGCTTGCCCCGGGCGGCGGGACGAAGTATCTTGCGGACCTCAAGGCAGGCGATGAGGTGTTGATTGTTGATTTCAAAGGCAAAGGTCAAGTCGCGTATTTGGGCAGGAACAAGATTGAGAAACGCCCGATGATGCTTATCGAAGCAGAGGCGGAAGGCATTTCGATAACTCTTGTGATGCAGAACGCCGAGACGATTCGATTGGTCAGCCCTGAAGGTCAACCCATCTCGATTACATCGCTAAAGCCGGGCGATAAGGTTTTTGCCCATATTGAAAAGGGCGGCAGACACTTCGGGATGAAGGTTGAGGAAACGCTTATAGAGAGGTAACTATGGACTGGACAAGCGATATAGTCCCCGTGCTTTTGGCGGTGGGATGTGGGACAGTCATCGGTATTGAACGTCAGCTAATGCACAAGCCGGCGGGTTTGCGGACGAACGTTTTGATATGCCTCGGCGCAGCGGTATTCACTATAATCTCACGGGAGATGGCATCCGGCAGCCAGGATTCGATTACGCGAATAGCCGCGCAGATAGTTACAGGTGTTGGCTTTCTTGGCGCAGGCGCGGTCATACAGGACAGGGGGGGTATTCACGGGTTGACAACGGCTGCGACGATATGGCTGATGGCGAGTATCGGAATGGCCTGCGGCGCGAGATTCTATGGTTTGGCGATTTTGAGCACTATCCTTGCCCTGGTTGTGCTGGTAGGTCTTGGGCAGGTGGACAAGTACCTTCTCTCTCGCCACGACAACTCAAAGCCGAACAAAGGTCGATAGTATTCGAGTTATGAGCCGGGGGTAGGCGTCGCGGCGATCCAGTTGTTCGGGTCGTTGCCGTATAACGCCGTATTCGTCCGAATTAAAGAATTGGCGTTCCCATCAGTTCCCTTCGGCCAAAGGTCAACATCTCCCGGTTCTCCGCCGGGATGCCAGCCATCGCTGTAATCAACCCGCTCAACACGGATATATTGCCTTACGTCGAGTTCGTCCACGTCGCCGGGCTTCGATAGTTCGAGCTGCTCGCCGTCATTTGCAAGCCAGCCGGAATATGGGCCGTAGATTATGCCCGTGGGGACACTCGGATAACGTGCGCGGAATGCATCTACATTCTTGACGACGAGGATTCTTGCCCCTGCGGCGATTGTTACAGCAGAAGGCGGTGAGCCGAATGTGTAGTCGATGCCATTGGTGAATTTCCAGGGTTCATCCTCGACCGAATCATACAATGTTACTGCCGAGCCGGAGGTGTTGCTAAGCTCAATATACTCGTATTCATCATTGGCATAGCTGCCTGTGGCCGGCCAGTCGGGGTGATACATAATCTCGGTGATTACAATCGGGCCGACCTTGGGATAAGAATTTGCGTAACCTTGGGTATTAGCGTTCATCGGGACGAAGTTATAACTGCCGGTGCTTGCCTTGTAATACCTGCCGAAGGATACGCCGGTTTCGGAGGCGCCGAAGTCCTCTTTTTCACGATAGCCGGTGAGTTTGCTGTTTGCGTCGAGCGCCGAGGCGAGGCAGACGGTGTCGCCGTTCTCGCTTAGGGCAAAGCCGATGAGTTTATTGGGGTCAACACTGTTTGGCCCAAAGTTATTAGTTTCATATACGGTCAGGTAACCATTGGCGGGTAGGCTTGTGTTTGTGGCAAAACGATACTTCATAATATTGGTGTCACTGTTGCTAAGGAACCAGCCGCCGATATTGATAGGGCCTGATGTGGTGTTTCGCAGTTCAATCCAGTCGGGGGCAACATCGTGTGAATGCGCCAGGACCTCGTTAATCACGATTGCGCCGGGGTTGGGGATGATGTTTGAGTCGTCCGAGCCGGGCGAACCTTTTATATATGCGCTTGCTCGCCAACTGTCTTTTTTGCCCCAGTGATTAACGTTTGAATCAGCCGGATTGATGATGGTAAGTGAGTAGCCATCTCCATCGACGATTGAACGCCAGCCGTCTATGTAGTTGAAGTCGAGAATTGTTGCGCCGAGGGCGTCGAGCAGGCGTATTCTCTCGCCGGCGTTGTCTAATGAGCCGTCGTATTGGCCAGCAATATATCGGCCTGTGCCGTATTTCGCCTCGAACGCTGCCTTGTTCCTGACGACGAGGATGTGCTGACCTGCCGTGAGCGTATTTGGCCCGAAGGTGAAATCGACGCCTTTGTCGAATTTGACAAGATTCAGGTTAATAGTATTTGAGCCAATGTTTTTCAATTCGATGTATTCCTTATTCGGGTCATTGGGGTCGTTGGTATCCAGCGGATGATACATAATCTCGGTAATCCGCAGAGAATTTTTGACGTTGCCGACTTCATATACGGCCTCATTAAGCGGGCTGAATTGTTTTGTGCTGCTCTTGTATATCCTTGATTTGAGATCGGTGCTTTTGTTAAGCGTGAAAGCACCGGCATATTGGATTGCGATTGATGAGACGTTTGGTTCCGTTTCAATGATAGCGCCGCCGGGGACTTCCAGTTCAGCGGTTATCAGAAAATCGGAGCTTCCCGTCGAATAATTCAAGCCGTGGATGGCCAGAATATTGGTTCCGGTGTGGAGGGCGCTTATGTAAGTGCTTATGTTGATATCTTCAGTGCCGGTGGATTCGATATTTGAAGTTGCAGCAGAATTCCACACTGGTGAAGCGGGGGCGTATTTGCTTGCCACCTGTGTGCCGTTTATATAAGCCACAAAGCCATCATCGTATCGCATACGCAAAATAAGCGAGTGTATGTTGTCAATATCGCCAGTATTAATGGTAAATGGTATGCGGATGTAGCATGTGTTGTTATTAGCCATAGCTGAATTGACGTTTATGTCAATGTATTGTTCGTAGCCGGTGCCACGTTCGTAGCCTACGCCGCCTGAGCCGCTTGTCCAGGTCGAATCGTCATACGGCTCGCTGCTGCCGCGCCACGCAGTGCCTATATCGGCCGTCGGGACTTTCACCTTCTTGGAGGCGTTCTCAGATACTAAGGTAATTAGCTGCGTTTTGGTATAAGGAGTCCGAGGGTCGCTGCCGTCAGTCGTGTAATAGATAGTGCCGCCTGAGCCGCAAGGGTCGGTGATAGTAAAATTGTCGCTTGAGGAAACGTAACCGCCGAATTTGTAGGAGCCGTTAACGTTAAATACGGGGGCGCCGAAGGCGCGATTGAATAAGCCGTTGTCCTCACAGGCGAGTAAAAACAGCGGTTCGCGGACCGGTATAAAACTGTTGGGGACCCATGTATCCTGATACGGCAGGACCGCTGATACCTCGGCGGAGGCCTCCCACCACTTTGCCAATAGACGCGATTGAGTCAGTGCGCCGCCGTTACGAAAGAATTTGTGAAGACGGTCGGCGAAAAGCTGCCTGAAGTTGGGATTTGCCTTGAGGGCACGGTAAAAGCGAGGGATATAATACCAGTCATCCATAAGGCCGTTAAGCCCGCCTCCGTTGCTGCCATACCACGGCATATCAGTGAAGGCATTAACATCAAAACTGCCGTGTCCGCTAACAACCCAGCTTTCAATTCCCTCGGCGTCCCAGATGGTGTATCTGAATTTGCCTGTGTCCGACCTTTCACGGTGGACGGTCCAGTTATTATTGGGCCAGTCAAAGTTTGCGGAGTAGATTTGGAGAATGAGATAATCTGCAAACTCGGTGACATCGAACCGGTCGGCGAAATAATTATAATCGGCGGTACCAGAGAGGTCGTGTGTTTTTATGTAATTTGAGAGGTCATTAAAGGCGGTCCAGTCGCCGTCTCTAAGTCCGCCATGGGTAATGATGTCGAAATCGTTATCGGTATTATACCATTCCTGGTAGAACTGTTTGACAGACCGGCCGGTCGGATTAAAGTAGCCCTTGTACGAGCCGTTAATGTAGAGATTGACGAAGGTCCCCGTTTCCTGTGCCCATCCCATATCGTGGAACAGGCGTCTCATCCATTCATCCTTGACAAAGGGAGTACACCTGTCGTTCATACCTGCGCGCAGGCAGATGGTCTTGTGGCTTTGCACTTCGGGTGTAAACGAAAAGAACGGGTAGTCAAATTGATTATCGCCATAGTTGTCGCGGAAGAAGAGATTAAAGCTGATTTTATAGTTACCGATCCAGCAGGTTACCCAGTCGTCGCCGCGTATAAAACGTGGTCGCGTATAGTCGCTGGCGTGGATGCGTATGCCGCAGTTTGTCTGGTAATTGCTGTCTGCGGCTGGGTCTATGATTTCGAAGGAAACGGGCCGTTCGTAAGCTATACCCCTGTGGATGACGTTATTGTAACTGCCTGTACCGCTTGATTGCCATACGCCGTCAACGTAAGAGCCGCCGACGATGGCCATAATGCCGTTTGGTTCGTAGAAGGTCTGGTTGGGGTCGCCAACAAGCGAAATGAGAGGCATTGCTTTGATGGCGGAGCTTGCGCCGAAGATATATGTGTGCGTTTCAATCGGCGAGGGTTTCCAGCCGGTCTTGATGGCCGCTGCCCGCACATATTTTGTGCCGTTTATGTTTATGGGTGCGGTATATTTAGTGCTGGTTGGTGTGCTTGTTTCGCCGACGACGGGATTACGACCATCGGTGGTGTAGTAGATATTTGTGCCCGACGTGGTGCAGGCCAGGGTGAGGTTAAAGGATGCATTATAGAAACCGCGTTCTTTGCTGAACTCGACTTTATCTATTTCGCCGATATAACCGCCGTTGTTACCAGCGGCTGGTGTTGGAATGGGGAAGAACCGCCAGTTTTCTTCCGCGTCCGGGTAACGTCCATAAGAGATATTGGCTGTCTGCTCGCCGAAAACAATGGTGTCAATCTGTGTAACGCCATCGGTATCGAAAAGCCCTATTTGCTCACCACTGCCTGAGAGCTTGAAGTTGGTGTGGAGCGGGCCTTCTATTGTTTCGTCGTCAGCCCAGAATACGAGAAATCCGCCGGCAGCGATGGTGGTTTGCGATGAATAGCCGGTTGGAATATGAAATTTGGTTTGGTTGGCGAGGTCATCTGTCAGATACATTCCCGCCATATCGACGGATGTGTCGCCAAGATTATAGATTTCAATCCAGTCGTCGTAGTCACCCTGCGAGTCGTGTATGCCGCTGGCGCTGGAGTTGGAGGCCATAAACTCGTTAATGAAAAGCATGCTGCCGTGTGTTTGCCATTGATTCGCAAAGAACGCGAAATCGTTGAAATTAACGCCATTCAGGCCATCGAAGTCCGCGCAGGTGGCTGTTTCTTCGCATGACTCAGCACCCAGCCACTGGTCGGCTAATATCTTCAAATCGTAGATATTGACCCAGCAGTTACCGTTGAGGTCTGCTGAGGGGCACCAGCCGGCAAATGTGGAGGCGGTTAATATGAGAATTACGGCGGGCAGGAAAAAACAATATCCCTTCCGGTTAGTTGCCATTTTCATCAACCCCTTATTTGGGGTCCCCAATTGGACGTATCTTCTTAATTTTAACAGATTCAAGTCCGAAAGGCAATAGCATCAGGACAAGGCGGGGGTGATAAGGACTGAAACGGCCTTGTTGCCCTCAAAACGCCTCAAAAACGTGGTTTGGGCTTGTTATATGTCCCAGTCGGCGGGTGGTTTTTCGGCCCGACCGGTAAAGTGCAAACGCTGGATTTCGCGGAGGAGTTCGCTGCGTCGGCTGTTGCGGAGGCAGTCGGAGATGATTTTGACGTTTTGCTTTTGATAATACTGCATCAGTGCTGCCTGGAGGCGTTTTTCCGCCCGGCCGTGGGGGATATGGATTTCCTGCCCCTTCGTATTCTGTCCACTGACAAACATTGCCGTCGAGAGTGTCAAGGGTACGGGGACGAAGTCCTGTACCTGCCTGGGTCGCCATCGTCGTCGCACAAGGTATTCGGTAAGCTTAATTGCGTCGTCGGTTTGACAGCCGGGATGTGCGCTTATGAAGTAGGGGACTAAATACTGTTCTTTGCCTGCTTTGCGGGTTGCCTCGGTGAAGCGTGCCTCAAATTCCTCAAAAATCTCGAAGCCGGGTTTGCCCATCAGGTCAAGCACATGCGGGCAATAGTGTTCTGGGGCGACCTTGAGATGGCCGCCGACGAAGTGTCGCGTCAGGGTATCTATGTAGTCGCTGTTTTGCAGGGCCAAATCGTGGCGGATGCCTGAGGCGACGTAAACATTTGATTTTTTCGTCCCGGTTGTTTTCCATTTCAAAAATGCCTCGAACATTCTTAGCTGGCTGCCATAATCGACCCGCATATTTTTGCAGATGGCGGGGAAGATGCAGCTTGGTTTGCTGCAAGTTCCGGCTTTTGAGCATTTCATCCCGAACATATTTGCGGTTGGCCCGCCTATGTCGAATATCGTGCCGTGGAAATCGCGATGCGAGCGAAATCGGTCGGCCTCGGCAATCAGCGATTCAATCGAGCGGGAGGAGATGTCTTTGCCCTGATGAAAATATATCGAGCAGAATGCACAGCCGCCGAAACAGCCGCGATGGGTGGTTATCGAGAATTGCACGGGCTTTAACGCGGGGACGCCTCCTGCGGAATCGTATTTCGGATGCCAGCACCGGGTAAATGGAAGCTCATACAGCGAATCGAGAGCAGTGCTGTTAATCGGCTCGGCGGGCGGCAATACTACGATTTTGCCGGGGTCCTGCTCCTGAATGACAGCGGAACCGGCGGGATGCGCCTGTTTTTGATATTCGAGTTGAGCCGACATAGCAAGCGTTTTGTCTGCCTGCTGTTGTGCGAGCGAAGGCAGGCGCACGGCATTGTCCGGCAGTCCCGAAAGGGACGCCTCGCGGCGGGGGGAGCCGGTTTTAATCGTGTAGGCCGTACCGGGGATGTTGGTCAGGCGGTCGATGGATTCACCATTGTTTAATCGCTTTGCGATTTCGATAATCTGCTGTTCGGCCATACCGTGAACAAGGAGGTCGGCCTTGGCGTCGATAAGCACCGAGCGTTTTAATTTGTCTTCGATATAATCGTAATGCACAAGCCGGCGAAGCGATGCCTCAAGCCCGCCGAGAACTATTGGCACATCAGGATATGCTTCGCGTGCCCTGGCCGAATAAACGAGCAGGGGCCGGTCAGGCCGTAAGCCCAATTGTCCGGCGGGGCTGTAAGCATCTTCTTTTCGCTTATGCCCGAGCGAGGCATAAGCATTCAGACGTGAATCGATGCAGCCGCTGGTTATGCCCCAAAACAGCCGGGGTCTGCCCAATGCTCGAAATGGCTCAACGCTTCGCCAATCCGGCTGCGCCAGTATCGCAATGCGATAATCTTTGCTTTCGAGAAGCCGAGCAATCAGGGCGACGCCAAACGACGGATGGTCAACATACGCATCGCCGGTAATCAGGATCACATCGATCGCATCCCATCCTCGCTGTTTTACTTCTTCCGCCGTCGTCGGCAGAAATTTAGTTGTGTAGGTTTGTATTCTTGCCATAGCACTATTCTACCAAAGTTATTTGTATTTCCTTAATACGAAAGAAGAATAATCAAAGTTGCACGAATTGCCAGCTATTGATAATCTATCATCCGATGCTATTCAAAAAAGACAATCAAAGCAATTTGCCGGTCGGGGAATGTTACGCTAGAGAGCCGAATGTAAATGTCCGCAGGGTTGTTGAGAGGTTGTTGCGGGTAGTGCCGCAAGAGCGCCTTGAAGGATTGGGAGGAGTAATACTATGCGATACCGAAAAATTCAAAGAACACTATGGGGATAACGAAAAGGTTACCGCTGCCAGGTATATTCAGATAAAAGATGACAGTGAAAGCCCTTGGATAGAGATATGTGTTGATTGGTATATAGGCGGGTTTCCCAAATGGGTACTTAAGTTTTCTGCGGTAACTGATTTGATGATTTCTTGGCCGTTTTACCATGAAGTTGGGCATCATATTGTCAGGAAGGATGGAAATAATGACGAGAATACAGAAAAGACAGCCGAAGAGTGGCGCAAAAAATTTCAAAAACATTATATGCTTAGATATCACTTCATATTTTCATTTCTGGCGCTGATAACTTTATTCCCGTTCAGAAAGCGTTTGGAAAAGATGTGCGGATATCAGAAATCTGGAAAGACGTGATGTCGGTATGCTCACGTGTATTTCAGCGGGTAATCGGCGGGGTTGGCAAGGCAGTCCAGTTCAAGGTCAACATCGAGGTCTGGCCAGTAGAGGTGGCAATCGTGCAATAGCCGGACATTGAGAATCTCTTTGACCTTTGCCTGTTTGAACCAGGGGTATTCTTCGTATGACAGAAAATATTCACTGTCTTTGACGTAGAGCCAAAAACCACGCAAATCTATATGCGTTACTTCAATCGTTGAAGTGTTTTTTCCACGCGATTTCGATTTCATTTTGACGCGCCTCAATTACTTTTTTCAATTCCGCAATCTGTTTTTCTGAAAAACCGACGCTTTTAACTAATGAGACCTTGGGCGTTATCCAGAATTTTGCTTCTCCATCCGGCGAGGCAACGTGAATATGGATTCTGGCCTCCTCGCGAGAGAAGAATAAAAAACGATAATTTTTATGTCTGAAAACCGTCGGGCTCACATTGATATTATAGCACCTTTCCGGCATTTTTCAATCGCGGAAACGGCGATTTTACAAGGTTATTGGACGCAAATGGGTTGCCCAGATTGCCTGCTTTTCGCGGTCAAGTTAACCGATACAGGTGTCTATTGCCCAGTTCAAAAAGTGGGTAAAAAAGTGAAGCGATGTTAAAGAGATGGCCGACTGTGAGAGCAGTGTTGAAAAGTGAAAAATAGTGGCTCTGAAAAATGACCAAACCGGCCATAATTAGCCAGGCCTTATTGACCCGACACGCAAAACGCATACAAGGCAGATGGTGATTCTGGGTCCAACAAGCGACGGCTAAAAGCTAAAAGGCGAGAGCCACATGAACAATGGGAGAGCAGACGATGCTCTCCCATTCTTTTTTATGGTAAGCGCAGATATGCAGATAATAAAAAGGGAGGCAAGGACTCAGCTTTTCATCATTGACCAATCGTCGGTCTCGATTTATTTTTCATCTGACCCGCCTCCCTTGCGAAAACTCCTCCGTTGACCCTCGGCGGTAACCAGCCGGTGGCTCATAAGTGTAATTATAACAGCCCTGTCTGCCCCGGCAAATAAAAAAAAGACAAAATTGACCGTTTTCCGCTGCCGCGTTATTAATGTCTTCAAGGCGGCGTTTTCGCCCTGAAAAAACGTTTTTTTAAGTTAAAATCCCCCAAATCTATGCCGATACAGTGTATAGGGGTAATTTGCCGCAGAACCTCGGAATTGGTTTATTGGGGAAGACCGTGAAAGTTGAAAATCTCGCCAGCGATATAATCGCCTTTACACTCGAGCGTGAGCCGCAAATGAACGGCGAGCTTGAGGCCGTAATCGATATGACAGCCGAGCATTCGGATTGTAACCTCATTCTCAATTTCAAGAACATCGATATCATCACAAGTGCAAGTTTGACAAGGTTGCTCGAACTCCGGCAGACACTGCTCCCTTTGGGGCACCAGATGATTCTTTGCAACATCCACCCCTTCACAAAAAGCGCATTTGAGGTTACGGGGCTTGACGGGGTTTTCACGCTTGCCGCCGACAAGCCGGCTGCCGTGGCGGTCCTTCGCAGCAACTGGCCTGCCCCGACCCTGTAAGGCAGGCAATCTGTTGGCCCGGAACTAAACATCCCTAATTTACGAAAACCTGTTGCAATTTCCGCGAGCGGAGATTAGCATTTAGGTTGCCGGTCTGGCTTAGGATGTTCCACCATGACCGGAGTTGCTGCCGAGCAGGGACACAGTTCCCTGCCAACGACTTGCAGGGACAGGCAGGCAGGTTCGCCGTGATGGCTGAAAAAACCCAAAACAGGCCGGGTAAAAGCGCCCCTAAGGGGGACGTCAGCGATTATGTCAAGTCGCTTAGCGAGGAGTATCGCATGCTCGTCGTCCTCAAGGCCCAGTTGTATGGCGGAAGCTGGGAGCCGATGCTCGATGACCTTCGCAATCGTCTTGCAGGCAAACCGTATATTTTCAAGCTCGCCAGCAGAATCCAGGAAGATATTGAGCGGATTGAGCAAATGCAGAAATTCGAGGCCGACCGTAAAGTTGACCTTGCGGATTATGTGGAAGTTTGATAACGCCTCGGTAAGATTGGTTGTCCGGGCATAGAATTTGTCGTCGGCCACGAATCGGTCGGCGATGGAGGTGGTGAAGATGCTGAAATTCCGTTTTGCACTGTTAGTAGTGGTTTCCCAGATTGTTTTCGCGTCGATGCTTTGGGCGGGGGACGATTCACGCTGGCTTATCCCGCGAGGGATGGTTGCGTCGACCGAGCTTAAAATCGTCTGGCAGTTCAATCTGCCTATGGGCGAGGGCGAATCGCTTGACCAGTTATTTTTGTGCGGCAATCGACTTTGCACGTTGTCCAGCCGGAATTTCCTGTCCTGCATCAACAGGGCGGATGGCAACGTGATGTTCGCCAACTCTATTGCGCCGGCTGGGCTTCCGGTAGTTGATTTTGAATCTTATAAAGGCGAACTGATTACCATAGTCGGCAATAAACTCGTAGAGCTCAGCGTCGACTTTGGCAGCGAGAAGACGACCACAAACATCACCTCCGGGGCAGTATGCCCGGTTGTTCGCAATGACTCCTTTTTCTATATTGCAGGCGCCGACAAGCGTATTCACGTTTTAAAGGCCGACAACAAGGTGCAGGTTTTTGAGGTTGCCGCGGAAAATGACTCTCGTATAACATCGGTTTTGGCCGAGCAGGAGTTCGTTGTATTCGCCACCGAGGCGGGCAACGTGATACGTATAGCTGCCGACAAGCCCGCAAAGGTTTGGCAGTTTAACGCGCCGGCGGCCATCATCGGCCCCGTTGTTCACGACGCGAATTCGCTGTATTTTGCCTGTCGCGACACGTGCGTTTACCGGCTCGAATTATCTTCGGGCAAACTATTGTGGAAATATCAGACGCAGGGGATTCTCGATGCCGCCCCTCATCTTGGCGGCAAACTGGTTTACCAGTGCGTTCCCGATATGGGGCTGGCCGCGATTGACAAGACAACAGGTAAACTTGTCTGGCAGGTTAAAGACGGGGTCGGCCTGCTGTCTGAGTCGGGCGATAAGACGTTTGTTATTACCAAAGGCGGGCTTCTGACGGCGGTGGATAACGCCAAGGCGAAACAGCTATATTCGGTCAACATAGCCCTGCCCGTCAAATACGCGACCAACACCGCTGATGCGAAGATTTACATTGCCGACGCCGAGGGGCGAATTGCCTGCCTTGAGCCGGCCAAGTAACCGCCTTGCCGATATCTGGTTGTGAACTTGAAAGGGGACATTCGAATGGATGTGAAAATCAAAACCGCTCTGATTAGTGTCTCCGACAAAACCGGCGTTGCCGATTTTGCCCAGACGCTTGCCGATATGGGCGTCAAAATCATCAGCACGGGCGGCACCGCCAAGGCGTTTGCCGAGGCCGGGGTTGATGTTACCCCTATTGAAAAAGTTACCGGTTTTCCCGAAATGATGGATGGCCGCGTCAAGACGCTGCACCCCAAGATTCACGGCGGGTTGCTTGCGCTTCGCGACAAGGCCGACCACAAGGCCGCGATGAAACAACACGGAATCGAACCGATTGATTTGGTCTGTGTGAACCTGTACCCCTTCGAGCAAACCGTTGCCAAACCCGGCTGCAAAATCGAAGAGGCAATCGAAAATATCGACATAGGCGGCCCGAGTATGATTCGCTCCGCGGCTAAAAATCACAGGTTTGTTGCCGTTGTTACAAGCCCCGACCAGTACGACAAGGTCGTAGAGCAAATGAGGAAAAATAACGGCTCAGTAAACGAAGAGCTTCGAGGCGAGCTGGCCAGGGCCGCGTTTGCCCTGACTGCCGTATACGACGCTGCGATATCGCGTTACCTCAACAAAAAAGCGGACGTTGAATTTCCCGAACGGCTGTCGATTCCGCTCAAAAAAGAAATGGCCTTGCGTTACGGCGAAAATCCGCATCAGCCGGCGGCGTTTTATAAACTTGCCGCGAGCGGCGAACCCTGTGTCGGCGCGGGTAAAATTATGCAGGCGGATACTGAAATCAGCTTCAATAACCTGCTGGACTCCAATGCCGCCTTCGAGCTGGTTAAGGAATTTGACGAACCGGCGGCTGTCATCATCAAACATCTCAATCCCTGCGGCTGCGCGATTGATGACGATATTTGCGTCGCTTACCGCAAGGCATACGAAGGCGACGTAACAAGCGCATTCGGCGGTATCGTGGCCGTCAACCGCAAGGTCAATATCGAACTTGCGCAAACGATTATGGAATCATACAGCAGGTTCGGCAAGGCCCTCGGCGCAGAGGGGTTTTTCGCTGAGGTGATTATCGCGCCGCAATTCGACCCTGAGGCAATCGAGATAATCCGCACGCTGAAAAGCTGGGGCAGCAGGGTGCGCCTTGTTGAGACGGGCGCTATCGATAAGAACAAAATCGACGGAGGCGAATTTGACCTTCGCTGCATAGTAGGGGGAGTGCTGATTCAAAAACGCGACCTCGTCGGCTGGGAGCCGAAATTACTGACCGTTCCCACGAAAACAAAACCCACCGATGAACAACTCGCGGACCTGCGCGTTGCCTGGCTTGCCGCCAAGCATACCAAAAGTAACGCCATCGTTCTTGCCAAAGGACGTAAAATCATCGGCATCGGCGCGGGCCAGATGAACCGAGTGCAGTCGGGTTTCATCGCCGTCAAACACGCAGGCGAACAGTCAAAGGGGTCAGTAATGGCCTCCGACGCGTTTTTCCCGTTCCCTGATAATGTCGATAATGCCGCACAGGCGGGTATCGTCGCGATTGCCCAGCCGGGCGGCTCGAAGAAAGATAACGAGGTCATCGCCGCCGCCGACAAATACGGTATCGCGATGGTCTTCACCGGCAAACGACATTTCAAGCATTAATCCGGAAAAGCGGCGCATTAAATGT
>Ga0315278_10001261_pt1 | contig 22066 bp, 17 predicted proteins | sample YL17G06_0_MG_FD_203880 | JGI IMG/M metagenome (GOLD analysis project Ga0315278, IMG submission 203880) | Sediment microbial communities from Yellowstone Lake, YNP, Wyoming, USA - YL17G06_0 | ecosystem: Environmental > Aquatic > Freshwater > Lake > Sediment | place: USA: Wyoming | collected... | reverse complement strand
GTGAAAGAGGTCGTGGACGAGGTGTACGAGCTGTTCCTTGACCTTGATGCTGGGGAGCACCAGATCGAGTTCCCCATCCTGTACTGCAACGCCAGAGCGGGCCAGGCCACCCTCGATCCGGAGTCGCCGGGCCAAGACCTGGAACCGCTGTTCAAGTCTCTGGTCGAGTACATCCCGGCCCCCACGTATGAAGACGACCACCCTCTCCAAGCCCTCGTCACGAACCTCGACGCGTCCCCGTACGTGGGTCGCCTGGCGATGTGCAGGGTCAGGCACGGGACGATCCGAAAGGGTCAGCAGGTCGCATGGTGCCGGGTGGACGGGACGGTCGAGCAAGCGAAGATCACCGAGCTCTACGTGACGGAGGAACTGGACCGGGTCGACGCAGCCGAGGCCGGACCGGGGGAGATCATCGCCATCGCCGGACTGCCGGAGATCACGATCGGAGAGACCCTCGCCGATCTGTCGGATCCGCGTCCGCTTCCGGTCACCCGCGTGGATGAGCCCAGCCTTTCCATGACCATCGGGATCAACACTTCGCCCCTGGCCGGAACCGACGGCCCCAAGGTCACCGCCCGACTCGTGAAGGCGCGCCTCGATCAGGAGATCGTCGGCAACGTGGCGATCCGTGTCCTCGACACCGAGCGTCCGGACTCCTGGGAGGTTCAGGGTCGCGGGGAGCTACAGCTCGCGGTGCTCGTGGAGATGATGCGTCGCGAAGGCTTCGAGTTGACCGTGGGCAAGCCGCAGGTGGTCACCAGAACCGTGAACGGGAAGATCCACGAACCCGTGGAACGGGTCGCGATAGACGCGCCCGAAGACTACCTAGGGGTTATCAGTCAGCTCCTGTCGATGCGCAAGGGCCGTTTGGAGCAGATGGTGAACCACGGCACCGGATGGATCCGCATGGAATACGTGGTGCCCGCGCGAGGTCTGATCGGTTTCCGAACCGAGTTCTTGACGGAAACGCGCGGCGCGGGTCAGTTGCACCACGTCTTCGAAGGCTACGAGCCCTGGCACGGCGAACTGCGCACCCGTCCGACGGGGTCGCTGGTCGCAGACCGGCAGGGAGTGACCACGACCTTCGCCCTGCTGAACCTGCAGGAGCGCGGAGCGATGTTCGTCGGGCCGACCGAAGAGGTGTATGAGGGGATGATCGTGGGGGAGAACGCGCGTGCCGACGACATGGACGTCAACCCGACCAAGGAGAAGAAGCTCACCAACATGCGGGCATCGGTCTCTGAGGAAACCGTTCGGCTCATCCCAAAGGTGAACCTGTCACTTGAACAGGCCCTGGAGTTCATCCGGGAGGACGAATGCGTCGAGGTCACCCCCAACCACGTGCGACTCAGGAAGGTCGTCCTGACAGCTCAGCAGCGCGTCAAACAAGGGCGCATCGAGCGCTCGAAAGGCTAAGAGAGGTTCCCGTCAGGCGACTGGGAGCGCCTCGGGGGCGCCCGTCTCTGGGGCAGGAGCCGAAGCGGGCGTTGCAGCCGGGGGGGCCGAAGCCGGTGTTGCAGCCGGTGGGGCCGAAGCCGGTGCAGCTGCGGGCGCTCCGTCGCGAGGTCCCTTGGGTCCGCCCGGTCCACGACCGCCGGGTCCGCCCGGTCCACGACCGCCCCCGCCGGGCCCGCCGCCGAAGTTGTCGCGCCGAGCACGTGTCTGCTGCGGGACAGCCGCTGGGATCAGCATCATCGGAGGGCGATGGCCGGAACGCTCGAGGCGAACCTGCACGTATTCGGTGTCCTGCCTGCGCTCGACTTCGCGCCATCCATCGGCGATGAGACGCCGTAGGCGACCGTCCGCTGTCTTGCGCAGCTTGTCGCTACCGGGAACCTTTACGTACAGACGTTCGTGCCTAACCTCGAGATGATTCGCCATGCTTCCTCCGTGTCTGGGGGCAGTCGTTCACCGAAGAGCGTATCAGCCGGGCGGCGGGCACTGGTTCTGAACCGCCCCGGGCTGTAACATGCGCGCAACGTCGGCCTTAGGAGACTGCAGTCTTGAGCGACAATCCCGCGGACCTCATCTTCACTGGCGGAACGGTCCATACCGTGAACCCCGCGCAGCCGAAAGCCGGTGCGGTAGCCGTCAAGGCCGGTCGGATCACGGCGGTTGGCAGCGATGCCGATATCCGGTCGCTCGCCGGCCCGAACACGCGAGTATTCGACCTGTCCGGGAAGATGCTTCTTCCCGGCTTCCAGGATTCACACGTCCATCCACCGTCTGGGGGTCTTGAGCGGTTCCAGTGCGACCTCAGCGACCTCTTCGATCGAGACGCGTATCTGGCGACTATCACGGCGTATGCCACCGCCCATCCGGAAGTCGAGTGGATCCGCGGGGGCGGTTGGTACATGCCCTGCTTCCCGGGCGGAACGCCCACCAAGCAGGAGGCCGACGCCGTGGTGCCGGATCGTCCGATGCTCCTGACGAACCGCGACGGCCACGGTGCGTGGGTCAACTCGAAGGCGCTGGAGATCGCCGGCATAGACCGGAACACCCCCGATCCATCGGACGGGCGGATCGAGCGTGATGCCTCGGGCGAGCCTTCCGGCACCCTGCACGAGGGGGCGATGCGGCTGGTCGAGAGATGGATGCCGAAGTTGGACCGTGGGGATGTCGAACGCGGACTCCTTGAGGGACAGAGGTACCTCCACTCACTCGGCATCACCGCCTGGCAGGATGCCATCGTCGGTTCCGACCAGTGGGGAGACACCCAGGGCATCTACACGGACACTTCTCTCCGCGGCGACCTGACGGCGCGCGTGGTCGGCGCCCTGTGGTGGGACCACGACAAGGGTGAGGAGCAGATCGAAGGTCTCATCGAGGCCCGGAAGCAGGCCAGTGCGGGACGCTTCAACGCCACTTCCGTGAAGATCATGCAGGACGGCGTGCTGGAGAACGGAACGGGGGCTCTGATAGACCCCTACCTGGATCCGTGCGGTGTCGCCGGGTGCACCCACGACAAGGGCAACCGCGGGCTGAGCTTCGTTGATCCCGAGGCACTGAAGGGTTACGTAACGCGTCTCGACGCGGAGGGGTTCCAGGTGCATTTCCATGCGATAGGGGACAGGGCGGTTCGCGAAGCCCTGGACGCCATCGAAGCTGCACGGCGAGCCAACGGTTCCAACGACAATCGCCACCACATCGCACACATCCAGGTTGTCCATCCGGAGGATCTGCCGCGCTTCGCCGCTTTGGACGTCGTGGCCAACTGTCAGCCTCTATGGGCGGCCAACGACGCGCAGATGGTTGACCTGACCCTGCCTTTCCTCGGGCCGGAGCGCTCGGCATGGCAGTACCCGTTCGAGAGCCTGCGTCGTTCGGGTGCTCGGCTCGCGTTCGGCAGCGACTGGTCCGTATCGAGCCCAGATCCGCTTCTCGAGATGGACATAGCCGTGAACCGCTCGGAACCCGACGACCCCGAACCCCTACTGCCACAGGAACGTGTATCGCTTGAAGATGCCATCGGGGCCTTCACGATGGGTTCGGCCTACGTGAACCACCTGGACGACGTGACGGGCTCCATCGAAGTGGGCAAGTACGCGGACCTTGCGGTGATCGACCGGGACCTGTTCAGCCCGGATCTTCAGCGGGTCAGCGAGGCCGAGGTCGTTCTAACCATGGTCGAGGGGGAAGTCGAATATTCGGCGGACGAGGTGTCGGCCTAGGCTCCCTGCTGACCGCGTGTCTGCAGGTAGGAGTCGGCGTAGATGACCTTGTTGAGGAGGATCTGCACCGTCTTCCACACCTCCTGCTGCTCGGCATCAGCGGTGTCTACATCGTCGATGGACGGCTCTTCCATGGCCGCGGTGCGATCTGAGATCGCGACATATAGCTTCCCGAGAGGAGTGGAGGTATCGCGCTCCTCGACCATGCGGATGACTTCCTTCAGGTCCTCGTCGAACGGGTTGGCGACGATCATCTGCAAGCTGGCTCCCATGAGCATCGCGCAGTAGACCCGGTTGATGAGCGACCTGTTCTCGTGCGGGACAGCGTTCGAGACGTTCGACAAGCCTACCGAGACCGCCGGTGGCGGGTCCCATGCCACCTGGATCGTCCGTACCGCTTCGATCAGCTCGGGGCAGTACTCCTGGCATCCCGACACAGTCAGAACGAGGGGGTCGATGATGAGGTCCCCGACTGGGAAGTCGATCTCGACCATCCGGGGGATGAGCTTCTCGATAGCGATGTTGACTCGCTCGTCCGCCGACACGGGTATCCCGGTCTTGCCCAGCGTGAGAGCCACCAATCTCGCGTTGTAGCGCTTCGCGAGGAGGGGGACCTCCGCCAGGCGCTCCTCTTCGGCCGACACGGAGTTGATGATCGGCTGGGCCTTGGTTACAGCCTGGAGCCCTGCCTCGATGCCGCTGATGTTGGTGCTGTCCAAGCTCAGGGGAACATCGACGACCTCTTCCACCGTCCGAACCATCCATGGGAAGACCTCCTCCCAATCCTTCTTGCGCGGCCCTAGGTTGAGATCCAGCGCCTGGGCGCCTGCCTCTACTTGCGCCACGGCAAGGTCTTGGAAGAACGCTGCATCGCGTTCCGCCAGAGCGTCCTTGACCTTCTCCGAGATGATGTGGATGTTCTCGCCGATGATGTACATACTCGTCTCCTCCTAGGTCATCGATGCCGCTACGGACGGGAACAGCGATAGATCTGTGTGGGGTAGGAATAACGCAGAAGTGAAGGCCTCATAGAAGGAGTTGTCCGCCGACAACTCGATGTACGTCATCGAGGAAGCGATGCCGGCGATCTTGGCTCGCATCTCGCGATCGATCAGAGCGAGGAATGCGCCCTTGACGGACGTGTTCCCCAGGAATTCGAACTGCTCCCACGGCCGATCGGGAAGCAATCCGATACCCACTGCCTTCTCGACGTTGATGTACTTGCCGAACGACCCGCCGATCAGTACCTTCTCGACGGATGCGAGTTCAACGCCGACGCTGTCCGCCAGGACGTTGAAGCCGGCGTAGACGGCGGCCTTGGCCCTCAGAAGGTTGTCGATGTCGACCGCCGTGATGGCGATGTCGTCGCCCGCCTCCGCGTCCGCCCCCCAGGCCACGACGTACTCGGCACCGTGCTGCCCGCGACGGATCCGAGAGCTGCCCAGCGTCTCGTCTATGTGTCCACCCTTGTCCAGGATGCCGGTGAGGAACATCTCGGAGACCAGCGAGATCAGTCCGCTCCCGCAGATCCCCCGAGGCTGTCCCTTCCCGATCACCCGGTAGGTGGGCTCGTGGCTTCCGCCATCGATCCAGACCTCTTCGATGGCTCCTCTGGCGGCTCGCATCCCGTGGACCACGCCTGAGCCCTCGAAAGCGGGGCCCGCCGAGCATGCACACGAGACCAACCATTCCGACGAGCCCAGCACCATCTCGCCGTTCGTGCCGATGTCGATGAAGAGAGCGGTCTCCGAAGACGACTGAAGGCCTGCAGAGAGTGTCCCCGCAGTGATATCAGCACCTAGGTAGCTGGCCACTCCGGGCAAGAGATCGACGGTTCCATCCGGGCACATGACTATGCCCACATCTCGGGCGGGCAGGAGTGGTGCCTGATTGAACGGCGTGATGAACGGGTCGAGACGGATGCTTTCCGGAGAGATGCCAAGGAGCAGGGCCATCATCGTGCTGTTGCCGCCGATCGTGGCCTTCACTATGGCGTCCGGCTCGATGCGGGCGCGCTTGCATACCGCCCCCACTCTCTCGTTGATGGTGGCCAGGACGAGGTCCCGCAGCTCGTCGCTACCGCCGCCCTTGGTGGCGTAGATGATGCGAGAGATGACGTCCTCGCCCCTGGCGATCTGTTGGTTGTACTCGGAGGACTGCGCCAACACCTCGCCGGTGGTTAGATCGACGAGGAAGACGGTGACGGTCGTGGTCCCGATGTCGATTGCTAGACCGCACAGCGGCTCTGAGGCGATCGCGTCTGCCGCGCCCACCTTGATGAGGCGACCGGTGCCGAGAGGCTCGTCCGCGATGTCGTAGATCAGGCCAACATGCCAGTCGGAAGCTCTGAGCGTCTCTCCGATGTGGCGGATCTGCGACAGGGTCGCTCGCAGACGATCGACGCCGGCGTGGCGGCGCAACGCTGTGCACAGACGAGCCCAATCGTCGGTCTGGTCGTCCATGGAAGGCGGGGCGAGCTCGAGCATGACCCGGCGTACCGTCTGCGCCTTCCCAGGGTCGTACCCCACGGGGACGACCACCTCCGGAGCGATGTGATCGGTGGTAAGCCGACCCTCTATCTCCTCGACCGGTGGCACCTGCACGGAAACGTCGCCTTCGACGACGGTCTGGCAGGCCAGGGCGAACCCGGCTTCCACATCGGCCTCGGATAGCCGAAGGACGCTGCGACGCCGCACTTGACCCGAGCTAACCATCACGGCGCAGCGCCCGCAGCGTCCCTGTCCGCCACAGGGTTGCTGGATATCGACACCCATCTGGCGAGCGGCTTCTACCAGAAGGGTGCCCGCCCGCACGGTGACCGGCTCCGTACCGCTGTCGAATCGGACGCTGTACTCGGCCATGGGTGTCCTCAGTTGGCGGAAGATCCCTCCGCCAACACCGTCCTCATGTAGGCCGGTAGATCCACCGCTTCGCGGGGTCCGACCATCACACTCCAGCCGGGCAATTCCTCTTCGAGTTCGCCCGAAAGGACGGCCACGTGTCCGGGGAGCACGATCTGCCGATGGTTGACCCGGTCCGCCACCGAGAAGGCCTTGACGGCCTTGGCGATCGATTCCGCGTCGAACTTGCCGGCGGCCCAAGCCGTCAACACGCTCATGCCCTCGGCGTCGGCGACCAAGAGCCAGGCGGGAAGGCCGGACCCCTCCACCTCGTTGGCAACACTGAAGTACGTGATGCTGAAGTTCGTCGTCACCAAGAGCGGCGCGTCGGGGGACGGCGCGTTGATCTCGTATAGGGCAGGTTGCACCTGGATCGGCTGCTGCGGATCCGTGTAGATGTTCTGGCGCAGGACCAAGAGCGCGTAGACGAGGTCGGGCGCGAAGTCATCGAGCACTACGAAACCTGCGTACTTCGCTATCGCTTGCGTTGCAAGAACGGACACCACCCCTGGATCGTCGGGCGTGCCGATGAACTGGATCGTCGGGTAGCCCAGCGGCCTGAGGTTCTTCAAGGCGAGGCGACGGACCTGCGTCTGCAGGGCCAGGGGTGCGCTCATCCCGTCGGCCGTGAGGTGTAGGACGAGGTCCTCCACCCCCTTGCTCCCGACCTGCTCGCTCGTCGCGGCGAGTTCATCCACGTTGACGCCGGCGACACTCAGAGCAGCGCCATGCTCCAGGGCGAGATCGGCCATCTTCTCCCAGTTGTCGGCGTTCGCGCCGACGAGGAGCGGCTTCTCTCCGTCTAGTACCTCGAGAGCGGCCTGCAGGACCGCCGGGTCGTCACTCACCAGCGCGACCGGGAGATCACTGACTCGCCGCACGGCGCTGACGGCCCCCGCGAACCTGGCGGGGTCACCTGATGCGGACTCCACGGCGAAGCCGTCTATCCCGAGGTCCATGCCCACGTAGTCGACCGTGTAGGCGTCGGCCGTCCTGGCCTTCTCCTCTATCGCCGGCTCCTCGAGGGTGTCGACGATGTTGATCAACACGCCTGTCCGGTTGATGAAAGTCTTCTCATGTCGGAAGAGCACCGTTTCGCCGCCGGCCTTGACCTTTCGGCCCTTCCCACCGAGTTCTACCAACCTGATCGGGGGAGCGGAGGATTCGGCGAGTTCGGCCTTGGATTCCTCGGTCACGTAGGGGCAGTCGCCGAGTTCGACCTGCTTGGCTCCCAGCTTCATGGCGAAAGCCAGACATGTAGGGAAGCCGCATTCCTTGCAGTTGGTCTGTGGAAGTAACTTGTATATCTGGATCCCAGAGAGCGCCATTCCCGTCTCCTACTCCGCCATCATCAGCTGGTCGATAGCACCTCTTACGCGAGCCAGGGTCTGGGGGTGGCGGAGCGTCACGATATCTGCCCCTGCCTCGAGGAGTGCAACGGCGGTAACGGTCTCCCAGTTCACCGCTCGCTCTCGCCAGTCGCCCCACGCGTCGGGCACTCCCTCGCCAACCTTCGCTTCCTTGGTCTTCCAGGCTTCGAACCCCGGATTCACCATCATCGGGAGCTGTGTCATCGCATCGCCCTCGAGAGCCGCGATACGGAGGCGTTCCATCACCGAGTATCCGTATTCGATGCCGTAGCCCAGGGCGCCGGTGGTCGGGTCCATGATGATCCGGTCGAGTGGCAATCCCATGTCGGTCATGAGGATGTTGAGCTGCTTGGCCAGGTTGACATCCATGGGCGTACGGCCCACTACGAGGTGATCGTTGGCCATCGCGGCCGCAACGATGGTGCGGTAGTTGGAGTCTTCGCAGACCCCCAGGGCGAGCCTCTCGCCCTTCGTCGCATCGGCAACGGCGACGAGGAGTTCGTTGTCGACCTCAGCCTGACCCGGCCCCCTCACGATCACGGGAAGCCCGGTGTTCTCCAAGATCGTCTTCACCGAGCGGACGGTAGCCTCAGGGGTGGCGGGAGCGCCGGCATCGTCCTCGAGCCCCAGCATCACCACTATCAGGTCCGCCCCCATGGATGCGCAGGCTGCGGCCCAGCCGCCGACATCGTCCGCCACATCGCCCCAGGCCTCCAGGAGCGCCGCAGACCAGTCGTTCGGTCGGTGAGGAGTGATCTCCATCGCGATAGCGGGACGGTGAGGTGGGCTCTCTTCGAAGTGCAGGAAGGGGAGGGTGCGCTGGCCTCCGACGACGACGGTTGAGGTGCGCGTACCGCCGTCTTCAGCCGTGGCCCCCAACGTTACGGTCTTTACGGCTCCAGGCCAGCTGCTCTTAGGGATCTCGATCGACATGCTGAACTCCTCGCACTGCGGCTAGGGATATCGTGGGACGGGGCATCAGAAGATCGCGTCCATCGAAAGGACGGGATGCTCGTGTTGCTCCAGCCACGGCAGTAGCTCTTCCACGGATGTGACCGCCCGCTCGTCGGCTATGCGGTCGATGAGTGACGGGTCTCCTTGGCGATCGGCCACGATCTTCAGTTCCTCGGCCATGGAGTCTTTCAAGAAGCTGCTCATCCACACGACACGACTGAAGCCGCCGTTGGCCGAGATGAATTTGGGACTTGCCAAGAAGTACTTCCCTACGCCCATCACGCCGGGTGTTTGGATGCCGCCGCCCGCGAGTCCCGCGAGGGTGCTGAAGGTCATGCCCGCCGGGGTCATGCTGGTGTCCTCACGGCTCACGACCATCACGCCGTTGGCCTCAGGGATCAGCATCACGATGCACTCGAAACACCCGCATGCGGTCATGGGGTTCTCCATGATGGAGTACATCGCCACCTCCTCGACTACCCCGTGCGAACCGATCTTGGCGTAGTCGTTGGTGCCTTCCCAGGAGCCCGTCTTGGCGTCGACCACCTTGCCAAGCTTGATGGGCTGGTTGGGTCCCGTCGGGTTGATATTGAAGGACGCCTTGCAGTCGAGCCAGTTGTAGGCGCCGCACAGGCCCAGACGCTCGGGACTGACGATGCACACGTGGTTCGGTGCGAACGACTGGCATAGGGTGCACGAGTAGAACTCGTCTACCGCGGTATCGGTCAGGTCCTCCAGTCGCTTGTTGCGGAAGTCGTAGGCGGCTCGCGCCTCGTCGAGGAGTCCTCCGAGTCGCTCGGGATCCGTATACAGGGTCACCTGCACCTTGTCGACGATCGCTCCGAAATCGGAGTGGAGGCGGGCATGCAGTACCTTGCCGAAATGCTCCAGGTCGAAGCCGGCGTCGACCGCCTTGGTCGAAAGGCGGATCCACGTCAGGTCCCGCTGGCCGATGTGCTGTACGCCGGATGCGCCGTTCACGAAGTAGTGGATCTGCCGTTCGAGAACCGGCTCGAAGTCCTTCTCCATCTGACGGCCGGCGACGTCGACCATGATCCCCAGGTCCATGCTCCCTTGGGGCTCAACCTGAGAGAAGTCAGGACCGACAACCTCGATCTTGCCATCTGTGACCTGGTCGAGTTCCGCCATGCGCAGGAACTCGAAGGCACGCGACTTCTTGCCGCCGAATTCGACCCGCATGTCCGTCTTGCGGACGACCTCACCTTCGAACGCGGAACCGTACGGAACCGGTACCGGCACGTCGGCGAGCTGCACCTTCACACCGCGAACCTCGATGCATTTCTGCACGAGACGCTCGGCCTTCTCCAAGTCATCGGCTCCGTCGATCTCGTTGAACGGCATGCTGACCACGTGCTCGTAGGTTGTCACCCCGGTCGGGAGTATCTGCGGGATCACGGTGTCGGCGATGACCGGGAAGCCGTAGTTGATCGCCCCCGCGGCGGCGGCGTACTTCAGATCGTCCACTTCACCGAGTGCCAGAACGAAGGCGAAGACACGGTTCTTGTTGTACAGGAGGATGTCACGCCCCTGGCCGCCCTTCAGGCCTCCGAACGTGAGCGCCGAACGCGTGGCGAAACCGAGCGCATAGATGGCGCTGATGGTGTCGGTGCCGAAGGGCACCGTATACGTGTCGTACCCGAGTTCGATGCCCTCTTCCATCAGCTGATGGATGATGCTGCGTCCGTTGACGTTCCCCGACAGGAAGCAGAGGATGTTGCGCTTCTGCAGCTCGCGCACGATCTGCACGGCGACTTCGTTCGACTTGGCGCAACCGACGATCGCGGCGAATCCCGGCATCCGCCCGTCCACGAGCTGTATGCCCCATGATCGAAGCTGGATGTCGTCGATCGCCCCGTTGAGGTGGCCGTTCGAAGCCTGCTCTCCGGCGGAGTCCGCGTCGGGGCTGGTGAAAGCCGACTTGGAGGCGGGATCGAACCCTGAGATGGCCTCCGGTTGCCGACCTTCGACGTAGCGGATCGCCTCGATGGTCTCCGCAGCGAGCAGGGTCGCCATGCCGCTGTCCAGGGTCTCACCCAGGTATGGGGTCCACTGATGATCGGCGGGAAGCGGGTGCAGCAGGTCGCGAGCACGGCCCAAGACCTCGGAGAGCTGTCCGAGGGCCGCGACCTCGATCCCTGTCATGCCCAGGATCACGGGAAGGTGATAGGCGGTGCTGGGGAAGGCCACAGGAGCGTCGGCTCCCTTCTCTTCGAGGGCTCGTTCCAACATGGCCTCGGCCTCGGCAACCAACGCGTTGGCTCCTCGGATAGCGCGTGTAGCGACATATCTGGACATGAACGAGCCTCCCTAGCCGACTGCCCCGTATATAGCCGACCGGCGCGCCGCCAGCGGGAGTGTTTCGAGTTCCTTCATACGGTCGTCTCCGCTGCTCCCGAACTTGCTCGGGTCGTACGCCGCGAGGCCGAGTGAGGCCCGCCTGGCGTCGATGTGAGCGAGCGTTCTGGCGATGATCTCGCCAGCGCCCTCGATGAACTCGAGCTTCCCGCCGTAGATCTCAGCCCAACCCTCGCTCATGTATTCGGAAACCAACGCACTCTCGGCCCACTTGTCGGCCTTGCCCTCGACCGGATTCGCGCCGCTCATGATGACGTAGACGCCGGATGCCACGCAGTACGTGGCGATCGAGAGAGCCTTCTCGCTCATCCACTCCGGAGCGATACCGACCGCGGGAATCTCGTCGATGTCATCGCCCAAACCGCCTTCGGCCACCATCTGCGTGAGCACCGTCAGGATCCGCGAGTTGTCCACGCAGGACCCCATGTGGAGCACCGGTGGTATCCCGATGGTTTCGCAAACCTCACGGAGGCCCGGTCCCACCTTGTCCAGCCCCGCGTCACCCACCAGAAGGCCGGCCTTCGCATTGGCGATGGCGCTGCATCCTGTCTCGACCACAAGAACGTCCTGCTTCAGAAGGGCGGAAGTGATCTCGATATGCATCGAGTCGTGCTTGACCCGCGGGGTGGTACACCCGACTATGGCTGCAACTCCCCGTATCCGACCGGAGATGATGGCGTCGTTCAACGGACGGAAGGATCCCCGGTACGCCCCACCCAGCATGTAGTTGATGTACTCGTGCGAGAAGCCGGGGGTGAGCGTGTTGCGGTAGTCGGGGATGTTGGTCGCACCCCTGTTCTTGTAGTTGTCCACGGCGAATCTCAGGATGTCCTTCGCGATGGTCATCGCGTGACGATCATCGAACTCCATGTGGGTGGCTCCCTTGAGCTTGACCTTGGGAGAGGTGGTCACGATCTTGGTGTGGAAGCCGTCGGCCAGGCTAACCAGGGCCTGCATGATGCACTGTGCGTCCACCACCATCGCCTCGATCGAGCCCGTGAGGATGGCCATCTCTTGCTGCAGGAAGTTCCCGGCTGCGGGCACCCCTTGTCGCATGAGGACCTCGTTGGCGGTACAGCAGATACCCGCCAGGTTGATGCCGTCGGCACCCGCGGCCTTCGCGTACGCGATGATCTCGGGGTCCTGGCTCGCAGTGACGATCATCTCGCTCAGCGTCGGCTCATGGCCGTGCACCACAACGTTAACCATACTGTCCTTCAAGACGCCTAGGTTGGCTTCACCCAGCAGGGGAGCCGGCGTTCCGAACAGGATGTCGGATACGTCGGTCGCGATGATGCTGCCGCCCCAGCCGTCTGCCAGCGAGGTGCGGACCGCGTGGTGCAGGATATGGGTTGCGTCCTGGTCGTCACCCATGTGGGTGCGGTGCAGCGCTTCGACGACCTCGCGGTCGATGCCGCGGGGCGTGACACCCTGGTCTTCCCAAAGCTTCCTGCGCTTCTCAGGAGCTCGACTGACGGGAGCGAGCGCGCCGCGCTGTTGTCCGAATTGCTCCAAGTACAGATCCGCGAGATCGTTCGCGATCTCCTCGGGTGTGCGGCCTTCTACCGGGATGTCGTACAGGCTCGCTACGGTTCGGAGCTTGGCAACGTCGCTGATGGCGTATCCCTCCATCTCCCCGTTGGCCACCGCCTTGAGCGTGAACGCCATGTCGCGACCGTGGTCGGAGTGCGCCGCCGATCCTGCCGCCACAGATCGCGTGAAGTTCCTTGCTTGGATGGTGTCGATGGTGGCTCCACAGACTCCCGTCAAGCCATCCTTGGCTACGCGGCAAGGGCCCATCCCGCACAAGCTGCAGCACATGCCAACCGCTCCGATGCCGCACGGCACCATCGCGTCCGCACGGCTGAAGGCGGTTGAAGCGCCTATCTCATTGGCGAGTGTCAGCATGACCTGAGTGGCCGGATCGACCGACGATTCCTCAGGGGTGCGCTTTCCCTTCCGTGGGGCTGCTTCTTCAGTCTCAGGCATGGTTACTCCTCAATCCTCTCCGGCTACTTTCGATCGTGTCTGCGACGACGCGTCCGCGTTGAGAACCTGTCTGAAGGTGACGGTGGAACCCGACGAGGCATCGCTCGCGGTGTTCCGGCGGAACCGTCCGGCGGCTGCCGTCTCGCGTGATGGTTCGCTCGATTCGGTGGGCACGGGGAGTTCGGAGAGGTATCCGGCATCGGCGAGGCATCTCTCGAGGGCCTCTTCGGAAGTCTGGGCCGCATCGAAATCCACTTCGACAACGGCGAAGGCGCTCGATGCGTAGACCTCCCGCACGCCAGGCACCTCGAACAGGATGCGCCGTACCTCAGCTACGTGATGATCGGCGTACATAGCAGGCACGGAAAACACGAGGGCTACCATATCATCCTCCCTTCGGGGACGGGTCAAGGTCGGAGTGCGCGTCTTCAGGCGTGGTCCCAGGCACGAAATAGCGCACGGATCTGAAGGGTCTGACCTGCTCGGCAACGTTGTCCCTGACCGTGTTCCCGGACACGTGCATCAGCGTGTCGGCGAAGTCCGTGTCGATCTCCATGCTCGCCAAGCAGGGGTAGTGATGATGCAGGAGCCCAGCCTGTTGCTCGGCATCGTCCGCGGACAGCCCCACCAAGCCTTCCGCCGTGAAGCGCGCGGCGCCGCAGAAGGAGTCGCGCAGCACCTCGACGGCCGTGACGGTGCGGGTCGACCGGTCGATGGACAACTTCAGGTCCGGCTTCCCGAACCATCGGGCGAATTCGGAGATCGAGCCATCTTCGTAGGGTTCATTCTCACCGCGGCGCAGACCGTAGTGGGACTCCGTCAGTGAGCACAACGGCTTCGGGGTCACGCACGCCACGCCCATCTCCTGGAGCCACTCGCGCAGTTGCTGTGCCAGGCCGCGAGGCAACCAGGCTTCGCTGTCGATCCCGGCGATCACGGAGCGTGCACCGGTGATCTGCGCGACCGCCGGGATCAGGAGCGCGACCCCCGCCGTTTCGGCGAACGACAGGACCAGGTCGGCGGGCGGAAGGCTCTCCGGCACGAACTCCTCCGGCTCGTCGACCACGGGTGGGAGCATCGCCGGCGCACGCCAGTCCGCGACGGACCAGGTGCTGGGGGCATGGCTACGGATGTTGTCGACGTGGCGCTTCCCGTACTCGCCCGTGACGATGGCGAGGATGCGCATCTCCTGGTCGCTCACAGGATCCTCCCCAGCAGTTCGGCGACCGTCTTGTACAGAACCGACTCGACCTCGACCTCGATGAGCGGTCGGCCGGCCAGTTCGTAGTCCGACATCTCCGGCACCAGCGGGATGCTTCCGAGGAGCGGGGCATCGACCCGTTCGATGAAGTCGTCAAGCTCGGCGGGTATCTCCCCGCGCGTCCTGTTGACGACCAGGTGGGCCTGATCGATCGAAACGTCCAGTTCGTTCCGCAGCGCGGCTATGCGCGCGGCCGCGACAAGCCCCTGGCGGGTCGGATCGGACACGATGAGCAGGTGTTGGACGTCGCGGGTCGTCCGGCGGCTGAGGTGCTCCATGCCGGCCTCGTTGTCCACGACGACGTAGGCGTAGTTCTTGCTGATGGCTTCGATCACCTGACGCACCGAGTGGTTCACCGCGCAGTAGCAGCCGGGACCCTCGGGGCGTCCCATCGCTATCAGGTCGAAGTCCATGCCCTCGGACAGGGATGACCGGATCTCGTAGTCGAGATACTCGCTCTTGGATATGCCTTGGGCCGACCCGCCTTGCGAGGCTTCGCCTCCGGTCGCTCCCCCTCGTACCTGAGCGAGAAGATCCTCTCGGATGTCGCCCACCGTCGATTCCAGGTCCAGGCCCAACAGCATGTTGAGGCTGCTGCTCGGATCGGCATCGATGGCCAGCACTGGGCCTTGAGTGGCCGCGAGATGCTTGACGACCATCGCCGACACCGTCGTCTTGCCAACGCCACCCTTACCGGCCACTGCGATGGTCGTGGTCAACTCGCACCCACTTCCGGCGATCGCGCACTTCCGGCCAGCAGGTCCAACGAATCGGCTATCTGTGCAGCGGCTGCACGCAACGACGGCGAAGCATCGAAGATCGGCTCACCGCGACGGTCGGCCTCGATGGCGGATGGGTCATCGGGGATGTGCCCGATGAGGCCCTCTGCGGAGGCGTTCTCGAGGAAGGCGAGATCTCCTTCGTTCCGGATCCTGTTGCCCACCCGGGCCACGGAAGTGAGGCCGATGTCACGTGCCATCTTCTCGATCTGGTCGGCAGCCGTGAGACTGTGTCGTGTCGGACCGACGACGATGACCATCGCGTCAACGAAGTCGACCGTCGCTCGGCCCAGATGCTCCACGCCCGCGTACATGTCCAGCAGTAGCACCTCGTCGGGGCGGAACAGGAGGTGCGTGAACAAGGTGCGGAGGACGGCGCTCTCGGGGCATATACAGCCGGAGCCGCCGGATTCGACCCGCCCCATCTCCAGCAGGCGAACCCCCCGGTGTTCGACGCTGAATCGGTCGGGGATGTCGTCAACGCGTGGGTTGATCGTGAAGAAGCCGCCGGAGGAGCCCGGCTTGGCGCCGGTGCGTTCCTCTATCAGCTCGTCCATCTCAGAGATGGGGCGCAAGGATGACCGGAGGTCGTCGGGAACCGCGAGGGCTTCGGCGAGGGAAGGCGACGGATCCATGTCCACGGCGAGGACGTTTCGGCCGCGTTGCGCGTAGGTCTCGGCAAGTAGCGCGGACAGCGTCGTCTTCCCGACGCCACCTCTTCCGCTAACGGCGATCTTCATTCTCGCGATGCCGATCGACCGGTGGGGGCAGCACCGGAGCTTCTGGAGGCACAGGCGAGTACTCCCTGCACATCGACCAATGCCTTCTTCAAGCCCAGCTGCTTGTCGCTCACGCCGAGCGCCCGGCCCACCATCTGAGACAGGTAGAGGATCGGCATGTCGATCCACGCCGGGTCGGCCTTCTTGATCTCGATCTGGCGGCTGTCCAGGTTGATCTGGCAGAGCGGGCATGCGCATGTGATGGCCTCGGCACCGCGATCGCGGGCGTTGGCGATGATCGCCTTGACGAGTTCGTCGACCACGCCCTGTTCGCAAAGGGCGAGACTGGCACCGCAGCAATCGGTCTTGGCGTCCCACTCGACAGGAGTGCAGCCGATGGCCTCCACAACTGCGTCCATGTGTACGGGGTACTCAGGGTGCTCGGCCAGGGTGGCCTTCGGCGGCCTGGAAAGCAGGCACCCGTAGTAGGAGGCGACCCTGAGTCCGTCGAAGGGCCTCACGACCTTTGCCCGCAGCGCCTCGAGTCCTACCTCATCGTGGTACACGTCGACGAGGTTGAGGACCTTCACGTCCCCCCCGTACGGACGCCCGACCACTTCGGCGACGTCGGCCGCCACGCCGGCGTCGCCCACCTCGTGGTTCGCGATCTGGAACCGGTTGTAGCAGGCGGCGCATGGCACGGCTACGGAAGCGAGCTTCATGTCGTCCTTGACCTTGGCGAGCTCGTTGGCAGGCAACGCGGTCGAAAGGAGGCGATTCGTTGAGTGGCCCGCCGTGTTCCCGCAGCACTCCCAACCCGGTATCTCAGTGAGGTCGATGCCCAGCTTGGTCATGGAGCCGTCGAACGAGCTGTCGAGTTCCTTGGCGGTGCTGTGAAGCGAGCACCCGGGGTAGTAGGCGAGCTCGGTCACGGGGCACTCCCGCCCGCAGCAGATGCTCCGCTTGCGCCAGGAGTCTTCCCGGTTGCCGAAGCCTTGGCCTCGGCTCGCCGCAACTCTTCGATGCGCTCGGCAGCTCGGACCATCTTCTTCATCTGCTTGCGGTCGCCGAAGCCTGGAAGGAGACTCATCTTCCCCTTGGCCATCATCTTCGGGCCGAGGGTGGTGTATTCGAGGGCCGCCTTCGGGCGCTTGAGCAGATCGAGCAGAACCAGTTCCCCCTCGAAGAGGCGGCCCCACCGCTTGAAGGACTCGTAGTTGATGTTGAGGATGCGCGCGAACGGCATGTCTTTGCGGACCCGGGAATCCTCGCGAGCGATCATCCTGAGCTGATCCATGACCGCGGCGATGTCGATGCTCAGGGGGCAGCGCGTGGTGCAGGTCTCGCATCCGGTGCAGAGCCAGATGAACTTGCTGTCCACCGACATCGACTCATCACCCATCTGGACCGCTCGCATCACCTGAGCCGGATGGACATCGGCGAATGGGGCCACCGGACATCCGGTGGAGCATTTCTTGCACTGGTAGCAGAGGTAGGGGTTCACGCCCGAACCCGAGCGAACCCGAGCGGCCAGCGAGCCCGACAGCTGTACGGTCACTGCTTCTCCCATCCGCGTCTCCTCACGCAACCGCCGGGCGTGGCATAAGCCCCGCGGCCTCGACTATCTCGGGTACGGCCGCTTCCCACTCGACGGCCATGATGTGCACTCCGGCGACGCCTTCTACTTCGGCCAGCTCCTTGATCATCTCGACGGCGAGCTTCTTGCCTTCTGCTTGCTGCGCCTCGCCCTTCTCTTTCGCGGCGATGCGATCGATGATCTCCTGCGGCACGTCCATCCCTGGAACGAACTTCTTCATGTAGTTGGCCATCCCGGCGCTCTTGATGGGGGTGATGCCGGCGAGGATCTTGATCTCCTGGTGAACGCCCAGGGCGCGCACCGCCTCCATCCACTGTTTGAACCGCGGGATGTTGAAGATGCATTGGGTCTGCACGAAGTCCGCGCCTGCTACTACCTTCTTCTTGAGGCGCATGGCGCGGAACTCCAACGGATCGCCGAACGGATTCTCGGCGCAGCCGATGTAGAGCGGGGGAGCGACGTCCATCTCCTCGCCCGACTGGAACCGCTTCTCATCGCGCATGTCTTTGTACATCCGGATGAGGCTGATGGAGTCCAGGTCGTGCACGCCCTTGGCCTGAGGGTGGTTGCCGAAGCTCACATGGTCGCCCGTCAGGCAGAGGATGTTCTTCAGACCGAGCACCGACGCGCCGAGGATGTCGGCCTGCATGGCGAGCCGGTTGCGGTCGCGGCATGTCATCTGCATGACCGCCTCGATCCCGTTCTGCTGCGCGAGGTATGCGGAAGCCACGGAGCTGACCCGCACGACTGCGGTCTGGTTGTCGGTCACGTTCACGGCGTCGACGTAGCCGATGAGCAGCTTGACCTTCTTCTCGATGACGCTCGCGTCGGCGCTCTTGGGGGGCCCGCACTCGCCGGTGACCGCGAACTTGCCCGCGGTGAGTACCTTCTCGAGATTGCTGCCCGCCTTCAATGTCAGTGCCTCGCTCATATCGGCTTGGCCTCCTCGCGAACCATCTTCCGCGGACCGCCAGAGCTGCTCTTGCTCCAGTCCTTGGGCGGCCGGTTCGCGAACATCAGGTCTTCGCGACCCTGCGCCTTGAGGCGTTCCCATATCAGCGCCCACGCGCATTCGGTCTCTTCCTGGTCGGGGCCGACGACCTCACAGAGGCCGGCGTGCGAGCCGCCGCAGGGGCCGTTCATGAGGCTCTTGGAGCAGCGCACCACCGGGCAGATGCCGGCGGTCTCACCGATCACGCACTCGCCGCACGCCGCACAGCGCTCGAGCCACACCGCGTGCTCCTGGGGCATGCCGAGCATGTTGGTGTTCACCGCCGGCATGACGAGCTTGGGGGAGAACTTCTCGGCCATGCTCTGGATGCCGATGCCGCAGCCCATGCTGAGCACCAGCGGGAACTCGCCGACCTTGTCGGCGATCATGTCCAGGTACTCCCATTCGCATTGGCGGATGGCGGCGGTGTGCTCGACCTTGAGCTCGCGGCCCTCTGACTTCGCCTTGATGCTGATCTCGGAGGCGAGGATCTCGGCCTCCTTCTCTCCACCCGTCAGGCAGATGGCGACGCACGTGTCGCAGCCGGCCACCAGAACCTCGTCGTGGCCTTCGGTCATCGCGTATATCTCATCGAAGGGCTTGCGCTCCGCTGTGATCATCTCTTCGATCCTTCCTCAACCGTGACCGGGGTCACCGCAGGAGTGTCATCGTCTGGAGGAGCTTCGGGTAGAGCGGCGTCACCCATCTGGGCGCGCACCACCTCGGCCGGCTCGAAGCCGTCGCGGGGCCTCACCGGGTTGGGGCCTAGGTTGCGGATGCGCTCCGTGAAGTCGCGCGCCGTCTGGGCGAACAGCGGCCCCATGGCCGACGACATGTTGAACATCTCGACGCGCCGGGGGTCCATACCGACCTCTTCGAGCAGTGTCTTGACGTGCCCCATACGTTTGCGCGCCCAGAGGTTGCCCTCGAGATAGTGGCACTGGCCCTCGAGGCATCCGGCGGCGTAGACGCCGTCGGCGCCGGCCTCCAGTGCCTTGAGAAGGTGGATGACCTCCAGCTTTCCGGTGCAGGGCAGCTTGATCATGCGGATGTTGGTCGGGTACTGGAGGCGCATGCTCCCGGCGAGGTCCGCGGCCGCATAGGCGCAGTAGTGGCAGGCGAACACGATGATCTCAGGCTCGAAGCCCTCGTTCGTCGGCAGGACCTCAACGGCTGTCGCGACGGCGGAGAGCGCGTCGACGGTCAACTTGGTCCGGTCCGCGTCGTCAGCCATCACGTCATCTCCATCGTGAGCGCCGCTTCCTTGGCGAAGACCTGCACGTCGGTGTAGTGGTGCAACTCGATCGCCTTGACGGGACATTCGCTGGCGCAGATGCCGCAGCCCTGACAGGCGGCCGCCTCGATCCTGGCCTTCTTGGTGTCGATCTCGATGACGGGGACCCCGTACGGGCAGATGCGCACGCAGGTGAGACAGGCGGCACACTTCTCCTGGTCAACCTCAGCGACGACGCCCCCGGCCTTGAGCGCCGGTTTCGCGAGTATCGCCGCGGCGCGACCGGCCGCCGCGTAGGCCTGCGAGATCGACTCCTCGATGCCCTTCGGGTAGTGAGCCGAGCCACAGAGGAAGATTCCCTCGCTTGCGAAGTCCACCGGACGCAGTTTGACGTGCGCCTCGAGGTAGAAGCCATCGGCCGTGAGCGGCACCTTGAGCATCTTCGAGAGTTCCTCGTTGCCCTCGTTGGGAATCGTCGGGGCGGCAAGCACCAGCAGGTCGAGCGGCAGATCTATGCGCTTGTTGAGGTACGGATCCTTGAAGGCGACCTCCACCGAACCGTTGGCGCTCACCTCGGGCCGGTCCGCGTTGTCGTAGCGCGTGAATATGACGCCGAGCTCGCGAGCGCGTGTGTAGTACTCCTCGGTCAGCCCGGCCGTGCGGATCTCCTTGAACCAAACGTAGACCGGTCGGTCGGGCTCTTGCTCTTTCAGCCGGATGGCGTTCTTGATGCTCTGCGCGCAGCAGGTGCGCGAGCAGTACGCCTTGTTCTCGTCGAGCGAGCCGGCGCAGAGCATGAAGCCGACCGACTCGGCCTCCTTGACCGCCGGGTCGTCGTCGGCCAGCAGCTTCTCGAGGTCCATACCGGTGACGACCTTCTGGCTGGCGCCGAGGCCGAAGAGCTCGGGGCGTTCCTCCTGGGAACCGGTGGCCACTATCACGACACCGTGCTCGACGAGCATCCGCCGCCCATCGTCGTCCTCGATCACGCTGGAGAAGTTGCCGATGAAGCCGTGGAAGTCGGTGAGGTTGGAGCGGAGGTGGACGGTGACCTTTGGGTTGCCGGTCACGCGCTGCTCGAGTGCCGCGACGAACTCGGCAGGATCGCTTCCCTTGAGGGTGCGGTCGATCTCGAGAACGCGCCCGCCGAGCTTGTCGGCGCGCTCGACGAGGTGCACCTCGTAGCCCATCTCACCGAGCGCTGCGGCGGCGGTCATGCCCGCGATGCCACCGCCGACCACCACCGCGGTGTGGGTGAGCGGCAAGTCGATCTTGTACAGCGGCTCGAGTTCGCGAGCGCGGGCCACGCTCATCCGGATCAGGTCCTTCGCCTTGTCGGTCGCCTTTTCGGGCTCGTCTCGGTGCACCCACGACGCCTGGTCGCGGATGTTGGCCATCTCGAACAGGAACGGGTTGAGGCCGGCCTCACGCAGCGTGTCCTGGAATATCGGCTCATGCGTGCGCGGCGTGCAGCTCGCGACGACGATGCGGTTCAGGCCGTGTTCCTCAACCATCTCCTTGATGTTTACGAGCGAGTCCGACGAGCACGTGTAGATGGTGTCCTTGGAACAGACGACTCCGGGGAGCCCCATCGCGTAGTCGGCGGTGCCCTTGACATCGATCACGCTGGCGATGTTGGAGCCGCAGTGGCACACGAAGACACCGACGCGCGGCTCTTCACCGACGACGTCCTTCTCGGGTGGGTAGTGCTTGTCGACCGTCAGCGTGCCGCGCGAGTCGGCGAGGCCGGCCATCACCTGCGCAGCCGCGGCGGACGCCTGGGCGACCGAGTCGGGGATGTCCTTAGGCTCGCTGAACGGGCCGGCGACGAAGACGCCCGGACGCGAGGTCTCGAGAGGCTTGTATTCCTCGAGCTTGCAGAAGCCGTGGCGGTTGAGAGCGATACCGAGGGAACCGGCGGCGTCCTGGGTCTTGCGCGAAGGCTCGAGGCCAACCGAGAGCACGACCATGTCGTAGCGGTCGGTGTGGAGCGCTCCCGTCTCGTCTTCCCACGCGATCAGTGCGTCGCCGGTCTCGGGGTCTTCCTTGATGTTCGAGGGACGCGACCGCACGTACTCGACACCCATGTCCAGGGCCCGCTGATAGAAGCCGTCGAAACCCTTGCCCATCGCGCGCATGTCCATGAGGAAGACGGTGGGCTTGCAGTCCGGCTCGTGGTCGATCGTCAGCATCGCCTGCTTGTTGGCGAACATGCAGCAGACGCT
>Ga0315278_10001260_pt1 | contig 22080 bp, 24 predicted proteins | sample YL17G06_0_MG_FD_203880 | JGI IMG/M metagenome (GOLD analysis project Ga0315278, IMG submission 203880) | Sediment microbial communities from Yellowstone Lake, YNP, Wyoming, USA - YL17G06_0 | ecosystem: Environmental > Aquatic > Freshwater > Lake > Sediment | place: USA: Wyoming | collected... | reverse complement strand
ACCTGGAGGACGGAGGGACGAAATCAACGGGGCGAGCTTGTGCTCAGCTATCGCCGCACGAACCTGGTGGCGAAGAAGGGGGCGCGATGAGCGGACTCCGCGGCATCCTCGAGCGCGTGCCGGCTGCCTACTACAGCGAGGAGCGCCAGGCGATCCTCGAGACGGCGCGCGAGTTCGCGATGAACGAGGTGCTGCCCGTCGCCAACGAACTCGATCCGGTCCAGGGCGAGATCCCGATGACGCTCCGCGACAAGATGGCCGAGCTCGGCTACTTCGGCATCCTCATCCCGCAGGATTACGGCGGCCTCGGCCTCGGCACCTTCGAGTACGTGCTCGTCACCGAGGAGCTGGCGCGCGCCTGGATGAGCGTGGCGAGCATCATCGCGCGCGGCAACGGCCTCGGCGGAGGATTCAGCGAAGAGCACCGGCGCGCGATGCTTCCGCAGATGGCGAAGGGCGAGTGCCTCGGAGCGTTCGCGCTCTCCGAGCCGGGCGCGGGCTCGGACATCGCCTCGATTCGCTGTCGCGCCGAGCTCGTCGGCGACCAGTGGGTCATCAACGGCCAGAAGATGTGGTGCACGTTCGCCGACGGCGCCGACTTCATCATCCTGGTCGCCCGCGCCACCCCCTACGATCCCGATCATCGCCACGCGGGGATCACCCAGTTCTTGATCCCGAAGGAACGCGGCAAGTTTCCCCCGGGGATCGAGGGCACGCCGATGCGCAAGATCGGCTATCACGGCTGGAAGACGTGGGAGCTGTCGTTCAACGATTTCCGCATCCCGAAAGCAAACGTCTTGATCGGCCGCGACGAGGACGACACCTCGGCCGGATTCAAACGCACCGCAAGCTGGCTCTCCGTGGCGCGCATCCACACGGCCGCCCGCGCCGTGGGCCTGGCGCGCGGCGCGCTCGAGGACTCGGTCGCATACGCGCAAGCGCGCGAGCAGTTCGGGCGGCCGATCGGCGATTTCCAGGCGATCCGCTTCAAGATCGCCTGGATGGCGACCGAGATCGAAGCCGCGCGCAACCTCACCTACGCGGCCGCCGACAACGCAGACCGCGGTCGTCGGAACGACGTCGAGGCCTCGATGGCGAAGCTCTTCGCCAGCGAGATGGCCGAGAAGGTGACGAGCGAAGGCATCCAGATCCACGGCGGCGCCGGCTATACGAGCGAGTGCGCGGCGGAGCGCTACTGGCGCGACGCGCGCCTGACGAAGATCTTCGAGGGGACGTCCGAGATCCAGCAGCGGATCATCTCCGACGCCTATCTGCCGAGGCCGAAGAAATGATCCGCACGGCCCTCACCGGCGCCGGCGGCTACTTCGAAGACTTCGAAGTGGGCCAGAAGATGCGCCACGCGCGCGGCACGACGATCGGCGAGGTCGAGAACCAGATGGTCACCAAGCTGGTGATGAACACCGCCGACGCGCACTACAACGAGCATCGGGCGAGGAACACGCCCTTCGGGCAGCGTGTCGTGTTCGGGCTCGTCACCGGCTCGGTCGTGATCGGCCTCGCCACCCAGGACACCGCCGAGCAAGCGCTCGCCGAGCTTCGGCTCGACAAGCTCCGCTTCCGCGCGCCGGTCTTTCACGGCGATTCGCTCACCGCCTACAGCGAGGTGCTCTCGAAGCGCGACGCCGATCGCGAGGATGCCGGTGTCGTGCGCTTCAAGCACTGGGGCGTGAAGCACGACGGCACGGTCGTCTTCGAGGGAGAGCGCGAGGTCCTGCTCAAACGGCGCAGCCACTGGGGAACGCGATGACCGAAAGGGCTGCGTCACGGGTCGCTCCCGCTGGTCGCGATCAAGGGAGATCGAGCACCCTGGCGGGCAAGCGCACGGGTCCGCTGTCCGACCTCCGCATCCTCGATCTCACGCAGGCGCTCGCCGGACCCTACGGCACCGCGCTCCTCGCCGACCTCGGCGCCGACGTCGTCAAGATCGAGCCGCCGGGCGGCGACATCTCGCGCCCGATGGCGCCTCTGCTGAAGGACTACGCCCCGCCGGGATCGAAACGGCCCGCGGGCTGCGACTACGGCGGCTATTTCGCGAGCATCAACCGCAACAAGCGGTCGATCGTGCTCGATCTGCGGAGAGACGAAGATCGCGACCGCTTCCTCGAGCTCGCGGTCACCGCGGACGCCGTGATCGAGAACTCGCGGGTCGGCGTCATGGACCGGCTCGGCGTCGGCTACGACATTCTCAGGGGCGTCAACCCGCAGATCGTCTACGCGGCGATCCGCGGCTTCGGCGATCCGCGGACCGGCGAGAGCCCGTACGCCGAGTGGCCGGCGTTCGACATCGTCGCCCAGTGCATGGGGGGGCTCGTCGGCATCACGGGACCGACGGGGAGCGCGGGGTTTCCGAACGGGGCAAGCGTCGGCGACCTCTTTCCCGGCGCGCTGATGGCGCTCGGCGTCGTTTCCGCGGTTCACGCCGCACGTCAGACCGGCAAGGGTCAATTTCTCGACGTGTCGATGTACGACGCCATCCTCAGCCTCTGCGAGACACTCGTCATCAACTATTCGTGCGCCAACCGCGTTCTCGGTCCGCGCGGCTCGGGTCATCCTGCGCTCTGCCCGTTCGACGTCTACGAGACGAGCGACGGAGCCGTGGCGATCGCCGCGCCGACCGACAATCACTGGGAGGCGCTCTGCGAGATTGTCGGCCGGCCGGACCTCGTCGAGGACGAGCGCACCCGGGACAACCGGCGTCGCTCCGAGAACCGCCCCTTGGTGACGGAGATTCTCACCGCCTGGACGGGAGCCCGCACCAAGAAGGAGGTTGTTCGGCTGCTCGGCGGCAAGGTGCCGGTCGGCCCGGTGAACAATGCGGCCGACGTGTTCGCCGACCCGCACGTGTGGCTCCGCCAGATGCTCGTCGAGATCGAGCCGCCCGGCGACAACGGCACGATGATGGTCGTCGGCACGCCGATCAAGCTGACCGAGACGCCGGCGGGGGTCTATCGACGCCCGCCGCGGCTCGGCGAGCACACCGCCGAGATCCTCGCCGAGATCCGGCAGGGAGCGAATCCCGGCGCGGACATGCGCCGCGACGGGTGCGGGCCCCGGGGGCATCGGAAGCGCGCAGACCGCGAGCACTCGACAGGCCCCCGGAGTCCAAAGGAGACGACATGAGCGTTCGCCTGCGACGGTCCGAGTTGTCCACGCCCGGCTCGAATCCCAAGATGATCGAGAAGGCGGCGCAGAGCGCCGCCGATCTGGTATTTCTCGACCTCGAGGACGCGGTCGCGCCCGCTCAGAAGGTCGCGGCGCGCGACCACGTGGTGCGCGGCCTCACCGAGCTCGATTGGGGCAAGAAGCTCCTCGGTGTGCGCGTCAACGACGCGCACACCGAGTGGGCGCACGGCGACGTCATCACGGTGGTGGAGGGCGCCGGGGAGCACCTCGATCTCATCATCATCCCGAAGGTGAAGGCGCCGCGCGACGTCTGGTTCTTCGAGACCCTGCTCGATCAGCTCGAGAAGAAGCTTCACCTGAAGCGGCGGATCGGGCTCGAGGCGCTCATCGAGGAAACCGAGGCGCTGTCGCGGGTCGAGGAGATCGCCGCCTCGTCGCCGCGTCTGGAGGCCTTGATCCTCGGCTTCGGCGACCTTTCGGCGAGCCAGGGAATGCGGCTCGGAATCGGCGCCGATGGCGCCGATCGTTACCCCGGCGACATCTGGCACCACGCGCGCGCGCGAATGATCGTCGCCGCCCGAGCGCACGGTCTCGACGCGATCGACGGCCCATTCGCCAACTTCAAGGATCCCGAAGGCTACCGGCGCGACGCGACGTGGGCGGCGATGCTCGGCGCGGTCGGCAAGTGGGCGATCCATCCGAGTCAGATCGAGATCGCCAACGACGTGTTCGCGCCGACGCCCCACGAGATCGAAACCGCGCGGCGGATGTACGAAGCGTACCGCGCCGCGGAGCAAGCCGGGGCGGGCGCGGCCGGGGCCGGCGGAGTGCTGGTGGACGCGGCGGCGGCGCGGATCTTCGAAGGCGTGCTCGAGCGCGCCAAGCTCTCGGGGCGACTCGCATGAAGCGGCGCTGGAGTCATTTCATCGAAGGGCGGCCCACCCTGCCCCGCTCGGGCCGCTATCTGGACGATTACGATCCGCTCACCGGGGAAGCGATCGCCGAGGTCGCCCGCGGCGACGCCGCAGACGTGGAGATCGCCGTGGCCGCCGCTCGCGCGGCGCTTCCCGAGTGGCGCGACCGCCGGCCGATCGAGCGCGGGCGGATCCTCACGGAGATCGCCCGCAAGATCCGCGACAAGCGCGCAGAGCTCGTGGCGCTCGAGCGCATCGAGACCGGGAAACCGGCGGTCCAGGCCCCATTCGAGATCGAGGTCGCGGCGCAGTATTTCGAGCTCTACGGCGGTCTCGTGAACGCGATCCACGGCGACACCATCGACCTCGGCGCCGGTTATCATTCGTACACGCGCCGCGAGCCCTTCGGCGTGGTCGGCGTCATCCTGCCGTGGAATGCGCCGCTCAACCAGGCGGGACGCGCCATCGCGCCCGCCCTCGCCGCGGGAAACACGGTCGTCGCCAAGCCCTCGGAGTTCACGTCCACGTCGCTCCTCGAGCTCGCGCGGATCGCCGTCGAGGAGTGCGGCTTACCGCCCGGGGCTCTGAACGTCGTCACCGGCACGGGCGAGGAGGCCGGCGCGCCGCTCGTCGCCCACCGCGACGTCCGCAAGGTCGCCTTCACCGGCTCGGTGCGGGCGGGACGCGAGGTCGGCAAGATCGCCGCCGAACGGATCATTCCACTCACACTCGAGCTCGGCGGGAAGTCCCCGAACATCGTCTTCGCCGACGCCGACCTCAAGCTGGCCGTGCCCGGATCGGTCCGCGCCTTCGTGCTGAACGCGGGCCAAGTCTGTCTCGCCGGCACGCGTATCCTGGTCGAGCGTTCGATCCACGACACGTTCGTCCACGGGATGGTGCAGGCGCTCGAACGGGTCGCGGTCGGCTCCGACGACAAGGCCATCGTCGGGCCGATGACCACGCGGGCGCAGTACGAGAAGGTGCAGCGCTACTACGAGATCGCGCGGCAGGAAGGCGCGGTGGCGGCGGCCGGCGGCGCGCTGCCGGAAGATCCTCGGCTTCGCCGAGGCTGGTTCGTCGCGCCGACGATCTACACCGGGGTCCGCAACGACATGCGCATCGCCCGCGAGGAGATCTTCGGCCCAATCGCTTGCGTGATGCCGTTCGACGACGAGGACGAGGCCGTGCGCATCGCCAACGATACCGATTACGGCTTGGCCGCCGGCATTTGGACGCGAGACCTCGTCCGGGCGCATCGCGTCGCCGCGCGCCTCGAGGCGGGGCAGATTTACGTCAACGAGTGGATGGCGGGCGGCGTCGAGACGCCGCTCGGCGGCTACAAGGGGAGCGGCTACGGGCGCGAAAAGGGCATCGAGGCGCTGCACCACTACACGCAGGTGAAATGCGTGACGATTCGGTTGTGAGGAGGCTACCGGCTACAGGCTACGGGCTACCGGCAAAGACTCCACGGCGCCTTTCCGGTAGCCGGTAGTCGGTAGCCGCAAGCGAGGGATCCTATGGAAAGATTCGACGGTAAGGTCGCGATCGTGACCGGCGCCGGGTCCGGCTTCGGCGAAGCCATCGCCACGCGATTCGCCCGCGAGGGCGCACGCGTCATCGTGTCCGACGTCAACGACGAGAGCGGCCGCCGCGTCACCGCGGTGATCGAGAAGCAGGGAGGCACGGCTCGCTACGTGCACGCCGACGTCTCCAAGTCGACGGAGGTGAAGGCGCTGATCGATTCGGCGGTCTCCGGCTTCGGTGGCCTCGACATCCTCATCAACAACGCCGGGTTCTCGCACCGGATGATGGGGCTCTGGGACCTTCCGGAGGAGGAATACGACCGTGTCTTCGCCACCAACGTGAAGGGGGTCTTCCTGGGCTGCAAGTTTGCCATTCCGGTCATGAGGGAACGAGGCGGCGGCGTGATCGTCAACACCGCCTCGATCGGCGCCGTGGCGCCCCGGCCGGGAGTCACGGTCTACAACGCCACCAAAGGCGCGGTCGTCACGCTGACGCGCGGTCTCGCCGGCGAGGTCGCCCAGTTCAAGATCCGCGTCAACGCCGTGAACCCGGTCGCCGCCGAGACGGGCTTCATCAAGACCGCGCTCGGCGTCGACAGGCTTCCCGATGAGCTGCGCGAGCAGGTCATCGCCGGAGTTCCCCTCGGGCGGCTGACCCAGCCGAGCGACGTCGCCGCCGCCGTCCTGTTCTTGGCCTCGCCCGAAGCGGAGTTCCTGACCGGCGTCTGCCTTGCGGTGGACGGTGGCCGCAGCATCTCTTGAGGAGGGAGTGTAGATCATGAGCCGAATCACTCCGGCGAACCAGACGGCGCTCCTCGACGCAATCAATTCCGACCCCGAGTTTCAGCTCGCGGCGCGCTACTGGAACGGTAGCTTCCGCCTGGGGATGGGTCCGGACGAGGCATACGTCTTCCGGATTCGGGACGGACGTGTGGTCGACGTGAATCGCCAGCCGACGCCGTTCGACGCGTGGGACTTCGAGATCGGCGGACCGGCCGACGGCTGGAGGCAGCTTCTCTCGGCCGTGCCTCCGCCGTTCTATCAGGACGTCGCCTCGGCCGTGCTGCGCCACGGCTTCACGCTCGGCGGAGACGTGGAATCGTTCTTCGCCTATCACGGCGCGCTTCGCCGCGTGATCGACGTGATGCGGCACACGATTTCCGCGTGAGGAGGACACGATGGCAAGATTCGCCGACGTCACCGGGCGCTATCTCTACGTAACCGTCGATGGCACCGAATATCGCGTGTACTTCGAGGAGGCGGGTGCGGGAATCCCGATGATCCTCCAGCACACTGCGGGCGCCGACGGCCGCCAATGGCGGCATCTCCTCGAGGATCCCGAGATCACCAAGAGCTTCCGGCTGATCGCTCACGACCTCCCGTATCACGGGAAATCACTGCCGCCGGCGTCCGGCGAATGGTGGAAGCGCGGATATTCGCTCACGCAGGACTTTTTCATGAAGTTCATCGTCGCCTTCGCGCGCGAGCTCGGCCTCGACCGTCCGGTCTACATGGGCTGCTCGATGGGAGGTCATCTCGCCGGTGACCTCGCGCTCCATTACCCGGAAGCCTTCCGCGCCGTGATCGGCGTCGAGGGGGCGCTCGCGAGCAAGGGCACCGACACGATCCTGCCCTGGTTTCATCACCCTCGCCTCTCGAACGAATCGAAGCCGAGCCTGATGTACACCCTGATGGCGCCGCAGAGCCCGGAGGCGAGCAAGCAGGAGACCATCTGGATTTACAGTCAGGGCGCTCCTGCGGTCTTCAAGGGGGATCTCCATTACTACTCTCTGGAGCACGACCTGACCGAGACCGCGCACCGCATCGACACGAGCAAGGTGGCCGTCTACCTGCTCGGCGGCGAGTACGACTGGTCGGCCTCCCCGGCCGAGGTGCGGGCGCTGGCCGACCGCGTGAAGGGATCGCGCTTCACGGAGATGAAGGGTGTGGGCCACTTCCCGATGTCGGAGAACCCGGCGGTCTTCCGCCGCTATCTCATGCCGATCCTGGAGAGCATCCGCTCCGCGCGGTGAATCGCGGACCGTAGCGGCTTCCCGCTGCGATTGCGCCGCCGGTAGCCGCGCCCCTTGGTCCATCGCAACGCGAAGCGCCGCGTCGCTTGCACCCCGGTTTTGCTCATCGCTTCCTCCCGGCCGAACGTTGCTCGGGCTTGCCCATCTAGAATTTCAAAATCGCGATCCGGCCGCGAATTCCTCACCAAACGGGGCGAGCGGTCGTGTTGACGGAACTCCTCGGCGCCCCTAGAACCTGCGGGCGTGAGCGAAACCTCGATGCTGCGCTGGCACGTGCCGGCCGCGGCGCTTGCGGCCTTCCTTCTACGCCTCTGTTTCGTCTGGCAGCTTCCTTACGTCGAATCCGGAGATACGCCGGTCTACGAGGAGCTCGCGCGCAACTGGCGGGATCACGGGATCTACGGGCTGGGTATCGATGGGCGTCTCGTGCCCGCGGATCTGCGGACCCCGGGCTACCCGGCGTTCCTCGCGGCCGTTCATCGGCTGCTCGGCCCCTCGGCGACGGCGGTGATGCTCGTCCAGGCGGTCGCAGACACCCTGACCTGCTTCGTCATCGCGGCGATCGCCGCATTGGCCGCGCCGGCGGCGGCTCGGCGGCGCGTCGCCGTCGCCGCGCTCTGGCTTTCGGCACTCTGTCCGTTCACCGCAAACTATACCGCGACGGTCTTGACGGAGACGCTCGCCGTATCGCTGACGGCGGTCGCGCTGCTGCTCGTCGCCGAGGAGACCCCGGTTTTCTTCGCCGCTGGATTCGTCACGGGACTCGGCACGCTCGTGCGACCGGACGCCGTCCTTGTGTTGGTTGCAACCGCCCTCGTCTTCGCTCGCCGCTGGTGGCGGCCGCGCGATTGGCGGAAGCTCGCGCGCGCGGGCACGCTGATGGGAGCGGGCTTGCTGCTTCCGCTCGCTCCGTGGGCCGCGCGCAATTGGGTGACGCTTCATAAGCTGCAGCTTCTCGCCACGCGTTACAGCGAGGCACCGGGCGAGTATGCTCCCCGCGGGTTCTATGCCTGGACCTTCACCTGGCTCTGGCGCGTCAGCGACCTGGAGCGGGTTCCATGGAAGCTCGACGAGGAGGTCATCCGTGTCGGCGACGTTCCTTCCACGGCCTTCGATTCTCCCGCCGAGCGTGCACGGATCGCCGAGCTGCTCCGACGGTACAACGGTACGACGACGATGACACCCGCGGTGGATTTTGGATTTGCCGCGATCGCGGACGAGAGAACGGCCCGACACCCGTTGCGCAGCTACGTGACGATCCCTCTGCTCCGGACCTGGACGATCTGGTTTACACCGCGAGTCGACATTTTACCGGTCTCCGGCTCGCTCTGGCCGATTCGCGCGGAATGGCGAAACGATCCGCCGGGCTACTGCGTAGCCGTGCTCTTCGCTTTGCTCGGGTTCTGCTACCTGGCGATGGCCGCGACCGGCGCCTGGATCGCCCGTGGCCGCCTCTCGGCGGCGGTCCTCGGTACGTTCGTCGTCGTCCGCACGGTATTTTTCGCAACGGTCGCGCTCACGCCCGAGCCACGCTACGTGCTCGAGTGCTTTCCGGCCCTCCTCGCCTTGGCCGCGCAACTTTGGTCCCGTCGCCGAGCGGCAACTTCCATCGACGGATCGTGTTATTCTTGGGATGAAGCCGCAGGTCGCGCCAGAGGAGTCTCGGAAGGCGCGTGATCCGAGAGCCCACAAGTAGCGTTGCGCTGGGGTGGCCGAACACGTCATGGTGTAGGTCCGGCCGCACGAGCCGGAGATTCGAGACGGCGATGATCACTTGGCGACCCATCCTCCTCGTGGCAGCGCTCGCTGCGGGACTGATGTCGGCGTGTTCGGAGCTCGCGAATACGGGACCAGACATGACGAGCCGCGGCTACCCGGACTCTAGTGACCCCTACTACGGCCGTGACCCCTACGACAGGCGTGATCCCTACTACGGCAGCGGCGACAACTACGGCGAGGAGCGCGAATGGGAGACTCGCGCGCACCCGCCGGTCAACTGCGCGCAGCTCAACGACCGGATCCGCTTCGACCGCCAGCAGATCGCCGAGATCGATCCCGCCAAGCACCACAAGGCGCTCCAGTGGTACCGAGACGACTTGCAGAACGCCGAGCGCGACGGACAACAATGCCGCGAGTATCAGTGGCACGAGCACCAGCGGCGCGAGGAGACCAGGCACGAGGAGCAGCAGCGCCAGCAGGCGGAGATCCAGCGCCAGCGCGCCAAGTGCCAACAGATCGCGGACCGCATGCGCATCGACCGGGCCAAGATCGCCGAGATCGATCCCGCCAAGCACCACAAGGCGCTGCAGTGGTACAAGGACGACCTGCGCAACGCCGAGCGCGAGATGCAGAGCTGTCGCTGAGGGTAAGAGGCTACAGGCTACGGGCTACGGGCTACGGGCTAAGGGAAAGGGAAAGGCGCCGCGGAGTCTTTGCCGGTAGCCTGTAGCCGGTGGCCGCCCTCTCGAATGGCGACTCCGTTGACGATCACCGATGCGTCGGCGCGACGCCGAATCCGCAGTTGCCCATGACGACGGACGTCACGCCGTGCCAGGGAGAGATCGTCAGCATCCGGTCCCAGAAAACCTGCGCGTCATAGTGCGTGTGAACGTCGACGAAGCCGGGTGCGACCACCCGTCCGTCCGCATCGACGACTCGGCCGGCGTTCCCTTCGACACGGCCGACCGCAGCGATGCGACCGCCGGCGATCGCCACGTCGCCGCGGAACCCCGGAGCACCGGTTCCATCGACGATCGTACCCCCCGCGGATGAGCAGTTCGTAGTCCGGGCCGAGCCTCCTTATCGGAATCGGACTGTCGATCGCAGAGGTCGCGCGGTGAGGTCCCGCGATGCATCCTCTTGCGTACGCCGGTCACCCGTCGCCATATACATCCTCGTACTCCTACGTAGTCGTACTCCCTCATGGGGTCGAGCAATCACTGCCATGGAGATCGATCATGAAGGCAATTCGCATCCATCAACCGGGGGGTCCAGAAGCGCTGAAGCTCGACGATGTTCCCGAGCCGAAAGCGGGTGCCGGACAGGCCCTGGTCAAGGTCGACGCCGCCGGCCTCAACTACATCGATGTCTACTTTCGTGAAGGCACTTACAAGGCGCCGCTTCCTTTCGCCCTCGGCCTCGAGGCGGGCGGTACGGTCGCGGCCGTCGGCGACGGCGTGACGGAAGTGAAGGTCGGCGACCGGGTTGCGTATACGGGCGTTCCCGGCGCCTACGCCGAATTCGCAGTGGCTCCGGCCGCACGGCTCGTCGTCCTGCCTCCCGGCATCAGCACCAAGCAGGGCGCGGCTGCGATGTTGCAGGGAATGACGGCGCATTATCTGGCGACGTCCACCTGGCCGCTGCGCGCGGGCGATACCTGCCTGGTGCACGCGGCCGCGGGCGGCGTCGGTCTGCTGCTCTGTCAGATCGCGAAGATGCGCGGCGCGCGAGTCATCGCGACCGTCTCTACCGAGGACAAGGCGAGGCTCGCTCGCGGGGCCGGCGCCGACGAGGTCATCCTCTACTCGGAGCAGGACTTCGAGGCCGAGGTGAAGCGCTTGACGGGCGGCAAGGGGCTCCAGGTCATCTACGACGGCATCGGCAAGACGACGTTCGACAAGGGCCTCAATTGCCTCGCGCCACGCGGGATGATGGTGCTCTACGGACAAGCGAGCGGGCCTGTCGGCAGCTTCGATCCTCAAGTCCTCAACACGAAGGGCTCGCTCTTCCTCACTCGCCCGAGCCTCAACCACCACATTCTGACGCGCGCCGAGCTGCTGGCGCGTGCCGGCGACGTGCTCGGCTGGATCCGCGACGGCAAGCTCACGCTACGCATGGAGCTCGAGTATCCATTGAAGGATGCCGCCGAGGCCCACCGCGCCCTCGAGGGCCGCAAGACGACGGGCAAGGTGCTACTGATCCCGTAGAGGCTGCTCCTGCCCCCGCGGATCGCTTCTCCCCGTTTTGGGGAGCGGCTCGAGCTTTCTGCGCTGGCCCCACCGCAAGCCGCGCCGGCACGCCGTTCAGGTGCTTCCCATTCGCGCCAGCTATCTGCGACAACGGCGTTGAGGGAGCGTGTAGCCGAGGGCCGGAATGCTCGCCGAGCGGTGGACCGAGCTTCTCTGTCATCCGTCGACCCCCGATCGGACCGTTCGCGGGATCGCTGCGTTCGTGCGCCGCGCAGCGAACGGCGTCCTCGACGTGAGCTTCCGCCTCGACGCAGAGATGTCTCGCCTACGCGTTCCGGCTCCGAGCGTGCCGCGCATCGCCGCGCGGCTCTGGGAGCACACCTGCTTCGAGACGTTCGTCGAGATGGACGAGGGACCCGCCTATTACGAATTCAACCTCGCGCCATCGGGAGAGTGGGCCGCCCACGCGTTTCGTGGTTACCGAGACGGCGGGCCGCTCGTGGACGAAGCGCTCGCGCCGTCGATCGCGCTGCGTGCGACCGAGGGCCGGCTGGAGCTCGACGCGGTCATCCGCCTCGACCGGCTCTCTCAGGCCCAGCCCCGCGCCTCGCTTTGGATCGGGCTCTCAGCGGTCATCGAGGCGACCGACGGAGCGCTCTCCTACTGGGCGCTTCGTCATCCCGTGGCCAAGCCGGATTTTCATCACGCCGAAGCCTTCGTTCTCCGGCTCGAACCAGGAATCGGGCCGGATCGCGGCTGAGTACGGCCTCGGCATCTCGGCGCTCCTCGACATCCGCGGCAACCATCCGTAGCCGCACACGTCGAGCGGATCTCACGGGGTCGAGCCGAATGCGCTCGCGTGGCGCGCCCGCTGGAGCCACCCCTTGAGGAGTGCTAGCTGGGTAGGATGCTCGACCGGAGACAGGATCGCGACCAACGGGAGCGATCCGTGACGCAGGCTCCTAGGCCTCGATCGCGGTGAGATTCGGCATCGATCGCTTGCTCGAGGAAAGCGCGCTGCGCAAGCCACTCGCCGGCCGGCGCGTGGCGTTGCTCGCACATCCGGCCTCGACGACGCGTGATCTCGCACATTCGCTCGATGCGGTCGCCGCACTCGGCGAGCTCACGCTGACGGCCGCCTTCGGGCCACAGCACGGGCTGCGCGGCGACAAGCAGGACAACATGGTCGAGTCGGCCGACTTCCTCGATCCGGCGCACGGGATCCCGGTGTTCAGCCTTTACGGCGAGGTGCGGCGGCCGACGGCGGCGATGATGGAGCACTTCGACGTGCTGCTCGTCGACCTGCAGGACGTGGGCACGCGCGTCTACACCTTCCTCACCACGCTGCGATACGTCATCGAGGAGGCGGCGGCGCATCGCAAGGCGGTCTGGGTCCTCGATCGACCGAACCCGGTCGGCCGTGCGGTCGAGGGACTTCGCCTGCGCGAGGGATGGGAGAGCTTCGTCGGTGCCGGCCCGCTGCCGATGCGCCACGGCCTGACGCTCGGCGAGCTCGCGCGTTGGTTCGTCAGGCGGCTCGGCCTCGACGTCGAGCTAGAGATTGTCACCCTGGACGGCTGGGCACCCCAGCAGCCGCCGGGTTACGGTTGGCCGCTCGGAGAGCGCGCGTGGGTGAACCCGAGCCCGAACGCGTCGAATCTGTGGATGGCACGCTGTTACCCGGGCACCGTGATGCTGGAGGGCACCACACTCTCCGAGGGGCGCGGCACAACGCGGCCTCTCGAGCTCTGCGGCGCTCCCGATCTCGACCCGCGGGCGCTCGTCGCGACGATGGAATCGCTCGCGCCCGAGTGGACGGCAGGCTGCCGGCTGCGCGCGTGCTGGTTCGAGCCGACGTTCCAGAAGCACGCGGGAAAGCTCTGCGCCGGTTTCCAGATCCACGTCGAAGACGCGACCTACGACCACGAGCGATTTCGTCCCTGGCGTCTGATGGCGGCCGCCTTGAAGGCCCTGCGCATTCTGCAGCCGGACTACGCGCTCTGGCGCCGCTTCGCCTACGAGTACGAGCGCGACCGCCTCGCCATCGACCTCATCAACGGAAGCGACTTACTGCGCCAGTGGGTCGACGATCCCGTCACCACCGCGGCGGATCTCGACCGGCTCGCCATCGCCGACGAGGCGGCCTGGCGCGACGAGCGCGACGCGGTTCTGCTCTATCGCTGAGCGGCGTCTCGAAGTCAGCCGGCCTCGCCCTATTTGGCCTTGTGCTTCCCGTAGCGCTGCGCATCGCAGGCGCGATCGCGCTCACCGACTCGGCACCTCGAGCTTGAAGAGCCGCGCGGCATTGAGCCCGAGGATCTTTGCGCGCGATTCGCCGGACAGATGTCCCATTTGCCGCTCGATCGCCTCCGCCGAGTGCGGCCACGAGCCCTCGTGGTGCGGGTAATCGTTCGCCCAGAGAAAATTCTCGACGAGGTCGAGCTCCTCCGCGATCGCCAGACCCGCGGCGTCCTCCTGGAACGAGGAGAAGCCCTGGCGGCGGTAGTATTCGCTCGGCAGCAGCTCGAGCTTCGGGAACGCCCACATGTGGTGCTTGCGATAGGCTTCGTCCATCGCCTCGAGCGCCCACGGCACCCACCCGATCCCCGCTTCGATCGTTGCGAAGCGGATCTTCGGAAAACGCTGCAGGACACCCGAGCCGCAGAGGTTCGCGACGGGCTCCATCGTCGGAGACAGCGAGTGCGTCACGTAATTCACGATGGCGCCGCCGTGCCCGCGGGCCGCACGCGGATCGCGGCCCGTCGAGACGTGGAACGTGATCGGCAGGTCGACGTCGGTGACTGCTGCCCAGAGCCGATCAAAATCCGGGAGATTGTAGTTCGGCTGGTCCGCGTCGTGAGCTCCCCAGTAGGGCTTGCAGGGGAGCGTGAGGCCGCGAAAGCCCGCCTTCGCGGCCCACTCGATCTCGGCGAGCGCACCAGCCTGGTCGGCGGGCGAGATCGCCGCCATCGGCACGATGCGGTCCGGATAGCCGCCGAGCACCTCGATCACCCCGCGATTGTAGGCGCGGCACATCGCCGAGGCGAACTTCGGATCGGCCGTCGCCCAGATGAGGAGACCCTTCCCCGGAAAGACGATCTCGACGTCGACTCCGTCGCGGGTGTGATCGCGGATGCGCGCCTCGGCGGTCGCACCGGCCGCCGCGCGCACGCGATCCTCCGCCGCCATCGTGTTCTCCGCGAGATTCGTCCGCAGGCGCTGCGGCCGCCAGCCCTCGCTCACCAGCCAGCGCTCGCCGTTCGCATCGACTTTGATGTGCGGCAGGCGATCGCGATACTCGGGCTCGATCCGCGCCGAGAGATAGTCGTTCGGCTCGTTCGCATGGCAGTCGGCCGACACCATGAAGTACTTGTTCGGGTCCCCCGGCCGCGCCGTCCGCGGCCAGCCCGCGATTCCCGGGGTTGCGACACGCCAGGCATTCGCCTCATCCGCCGTCGAAACCGGTTCGTTCACTATGCTCCTCCTTCGATCTGCCATTGCACGAGCGTGTAGGGGGGCTCGGCGTCCAGGTGGTCCTCGAAGACCGCCCGGACGCGAGCGCCGACCTTCGGCTCCCGGTCACCGACAAGGTTACCGATCATGCGAATGCCTCCGGCCTGCGGCAGCTCGACGAGCGCGACCTCGGCCGGGAACCTGATTGCAGGACTCGCGGCGGAGCTGGCGGACCGCTTCGAGCTGAAGGCCGAGACCGTGCATGTAGCACTCCGCCAGATTGCCCCCGCTGGTGTTGAGCGGCAAGCGCCCATTCGGCGCAATCAGGTTCTCGAAGGTGATGACCTCCGCGGCGGCCTCGTAGCCGCAGAAGCCGTGCCCGATGAGCGGAAGGTCCGGCGGATCCCAGAAACCAACGTAGATTCATTGAGTTGCAGAACCGAAGCGCTCGGCCTCGTATTCGTGTTTAACCGCATAGACGGGTGGGCTCGAAACTGGAGGGAGACCCGTGAGGCGATAAAGGAGGTCGCCCATCAATGCGCAGGCTGTGGATTCTGGGGCTTCCGTTTCTGGTCGCGCTGAGCGCCGCCCTCGGGGATCAGCTCGTCGCGCCGACACAGGCCGCGGCATACGATGATGGCGACTACTATCGCGATCGCGACCTCGATGACGATGACGACGCTCTCGGGTCCGAGGTGACCGTCCGGTATTTCCGCGACGAGCTCGCGCCGTATGGCGAGTGGGCTCGGGTGCCCACTTACGGCTGGGCATGGCGGCCCTACAACGTGGGTGCCGGCTGGCAGCCGTATACCCTCGGCCGCTGGATCAATACCGACTACGGTTGGACCTGGGCCTCTGACGAGCCGTGGGGCCGGTCCCCGTATCATTACGGACGCTGGTATTGGGACCGTCGCTACGGCGGATGGGTGTGGGTACCGGGACGACGTTGGGCGCCCGCGTGGGTCGACTGGCGCGAGGGCGCCCGCTACTGGGGCTGGGCGCCGCTGCCGCCGACGGCGGCGTGGCAATCCGAGACCGGCATCCCGACCCGTACGATCATCATCGAGCCGCGGCACTATTGCTTCGTAGAAAAGCGCTACCTCGTCGAGCCCAACGTCCATCGCTACATCGCGCCGCCGGCGCAGAACGTGACGATCATCCACAACACCACGAACATCACCCACTACGCGCTCGTCAATCACCGGGTCGCCAATCACGCGATCCGCGAGGCCACCGTCGAGAAGGCGATCGGTCACCAGGTGCCACGCTACCCCGTCGCAGAGGTTGAGAGCGCCGCGCCGCGCGCCTTCCACAAGCCCGACGCGCACGGAGCACCTACCCGGCCTGCCGAGCAGAACGAGCCGCGGCGGGGCTTCGAGGTGCAAAGCGCCGCCCCGCCCGCTGCCGTCGAGGCTCGCGGCCGTGAGCAGGTGGGCCACGATCGTGTCGACGCAGCGGAGCGCGAGCGGGCCCGCCTCGATCACGAGCGCGAGGATCGAGACCGCAAGGCGGTCGAGCGCGCGCAGGACGCGGAGCGGCAGCGCGAAGCGGCTCGCACACGCGAAGCGGCACGGCAGACGGACGCCGAGCGACAGCGCGAATCGCTACGACGACATGAGCTCGAGGTGCGCGAGCACGAGGCAAACGAGCGCCGGGAAGTCGAGCGGTCGCGCGAGGCGGCCCATCAGCAAGCGATCCGGCGCCAGGAGGCCGAGCGTGCGCGCACGGAGCGCAGGGCAGAGGACGAGGCGGCGCGGCGGCAACAAGCAGAGGTCGAACGCCACCGGGCGCCCCACCCCCACCCGTCTCAGCAGCAGCAACAGACCGATCCGCGCAACGGTCAAGCACCGCCACCTCGGCAGCCGCACTGACCGCTGACTGGGGCACGTCCGCGTTCCCCTCTGAAGCCCAGCCTGGGCGCGCAGATGAATCCGTTGACGCGGCCGCGAAGCAGCGTAAAAGAGGCATAGCCCGTGAGCCCGTTCGTGATCGGCGAGATCCTCGCGCTGTGCGGTTTTCTCGCCTGCGCCCTTTACGTCCACTACCGCGGGCGAGACCGGCTCTCCGTCCGCCGTCAAGTGACCGACCATTCGACCTTTCTCGCGCCCTACAACTGCCTCGTCTACCTCTTCTCGGCCGTGCCAACGAAGCCGATCCTCGATGCCGGGAGCTTCCCTGCGCTGCGGCCGCTCCGCGATCACTGGAAGACCATCCGCGAGGAGGCCCAGCGGCTCTTCGAGACGGGCCGCATACGCGCTTCGGACCGTCACGACGACTTGGGATTCAACACCTTCTTCCGCAAGGGCTGGAAGCGCTTCTACCTCAAGTGGTATGGCGAGCCGCTGCCGTCGGCACGAGAGCTCTGCCCGCGCACGGTCGAGCTGCTGCGCTCGATCCCGTCGGTGCACGGCGCGATGTTCGCGCTCATGGCACCACAAAGCGCGGTCGGGAAGCACCGCGACCCTTTCGCCGGCTCGCTTCGCTATCACCTGGGCCTCGTCACGCCGAACTCGGACGAGTGCCGAATCTTCATCGACGGGAACCAATACTCCTGGCGCGACGGCGAGGACCTCGTGTTCGACGAGACCTACGTCCATCACTTCGAGAACCGCACGGACCAAACGCGCATCATCCTGTTCTGCGACTTCCAACGTCCGATCCGGAACCCCGTGATGCGGGCCTTGAACCAGTGGGTGATGGCCAGAGTTCTGCCGCTCACCGCGACCAAGAACCTCGAAGGCGAAGAGGTCGGTCTCGCCAACCGTGTGTTCGCCGTGCTCTACCCAGCGCGCGCTCCCTTCCGCAGATTCAAGAAGGCGCACCGCCGGATCTACTACGTGCTCAAATACGCGGGCATGGTCGCGACCGTCGGGCTCGCCATGATCGGCGGCTACTGGGTGTTTCGGTGATTCGGGGTTGACGGGAACGCAACGGCAACTACGGGCTCTCGGGGCGAATCATGGAACCACTTGCGACAGGCTACGGGCTGATCGAAGCCCCCGTCTGGGATACCGATCGGGGGTTATTTTTCAGCGACGTCCTGAACGGCGGGGTCTATTGCCTTTCGCCTTCGGCGGCAGTCTCGACCGTGCTGCCCGATCGGCGTGGGATTGGGGGGATGGCGCTGCATCATCAGGGCGGGCTGGTGGTGGGCGGCCGCAACATCGCCTACGAGAGCCTCGAGGGCGAGCGGCGTACGGTGGTGTTGCTGGAGCGCTCCGTGATGCCCGAGAGCGTGGGCTTCAACGACCTGACGACCGACGCACGGGGCCGCATCTACGTCGGCTCGCTCGCGTTCCGGGTCTTTGCGGGGGACGCTCCCAAGCCCGGCTACCTACATCTCATCGATCTCGACGGCAGCGTGCGCACCATTGCCGATGGCGTCTGGCTGACCAATGGCCTTGGCGTCTCGCCCGACGGCTCGCGCCTCTATCACAGTGACTCCCACGCGGATCTCGTTCGCGTCTACGACGTCCGCACGGACGGCTCGGTCGGCCCCTGGCGCGTGTTTGCAAAGCTCGGGGGTGCCGTCCCAGACGGCCTTGCCGTCGCGGCCGATGGTTCCGTATGGGTGGCGGCTGCCCACGGCGGATGTGTGATCGCGTTCGAGCCGGACGGCACCGAACGGCTGCGCCTAGCCGTACCGCTGCCGATGGTCACGAGCGTCTGCTTCGGCGGCAGCGATCTGCGCGACCTCTACGTGGTCACCGGGTCGCAGGGCGGGCCGCACGCAAACTGCGGGACCCTCTATCGCACCCGCGTCGAGGTCCCCGGGCTGGCGCTCGCCCCCGCGCGAGTGACACTCGGCTGATCCCTGCAACGGGAAACCGCCCGCGCCCGGGCGATTCAGCGCCGCCACACAGCGCCACACCAGCGCCACCCCCCAGTTGACGGCTGCCGGCTGGGATTGGCATTCTCAGCGGGAACCTCACGCGGAGAAAGGACGGGAACTACGGAGATGCCAACCGAAGCGAGCAATCCCCTGCCGGTCGTCGACTTTCTGAAGATTCCGGCAGGCGGCCAGCCGTATCTCGAAGGACATCGATGCAAGCCCTGCGGCGCCGTGTTTCTGGGCGAGCGCAGCGTGTGCTCCAAATGCGGTACGCGCAACCAGATCGAGGCGATCCGCCTCGCCGATCGCGGCCGGCTTTACGTCTACAGCATCGTTCACCGCTCCTTTCCCGGAATCGACGTGCCGTACGTTTCGGCCGTGGTCGACCTCGAGGGCGGCGGCACGGTGAAGGGCAATCTGATCGGCGTCCCGCCCGACCCGGCCAAAATCGAGCTCGGCATGCCGGTGCGCGTGGTCTTCAAGGACGCGCTCGGTCGCAAGGATAAGCAGGGCAACTCGTACCTGAGCTACTTCTTCGAGCCGGCGTAGGCTTTGCCGCTGCGTCCAGGCCCAACGCGAGGAGACGAATAATGAGTGACGTCTACATCGTCGGTGTCGACATGATCAAATTCGGCCGCTTTCCCGAGAAGAGTGTGCCGGAGATCGGCGCAGAGGCTGCGCTGCTGGCGCTCGATGACGCCGGTCTCAAGATCCAGCAGATGGAAGCGCTCTACTGCGGCAACCTCTACCAGGCGAACGCGATGGTCGGGCAGCGCATCCTGCAGGAGATCGGTCAGACGGGAATTCCCGTCGTCAACGCGGCCAACGCGTGCGCGACCGGCGCCACCGCGTTTCGCGAGGCGTGGATGTCGATCAAGGCAGGCGTCTACGATCTCGTGCTCGCGGTCGGCGTGGAGCAGATGGGCAAAGGTCTTCTCGGCGGCACCGGCGCCGGCCATGGAATCCCCAAAGAAGGCCTGCTCGGCTCCGGCACGATGCCCGCGGTCTTCGCCGAGGCCGGCATGGAGCACGTCCGCAAGTACGGCACCACGTTCGAGCAGTTCGCGAAGGTCTCGGTGAAGAACCATCACCATTCGACGATGAACTCGAAGTCCATGTATCAGCTCGAGACGCCGCTCGAGATGGTCATGAACGCCGAGATGATCGCGTATCCGAACACCAAGCTGATGTGCTCGGTGAACGTCGACGGCTCGGCGGCGGCCGTGCTCGCCTCGGAGAAGAAGGCGAAGGAGCTCGGGCTCATGAAGCGAGCCGTGCGCGTGCGCGCCTCGGTGCTGACGAGCGACCCGTGGCAGGAGCGCGACCTCGTCATGCCCGACGTCAACACCTGCACGCGGATCGCCGCGAAGAAGGCCTACGAGACGGCGGGGGTCGGTCCCGAGGACATCGATCTCGTCGAGCTTCACGATTGTTTTGCCACCGCGGAGATCCTCCACTACGAGAACCTCTTCCTCTGCAAGGAGGGCGAGGCGGGACGCATGATCGACGAGGGCGCGACGGCGCTGGGCGGAAAAATTCCCGTGAACGTGTCCGGAGGTCTGCTCTCCAAGGGTCACCCGCTCGGTGCGACCGGAATCGCCAACCTCTACGAGGTGTCGACCCATTTGCGCGGCGCGGCCGGCAAGCGGCAGGTTGCGGACGCGCGGCTCGGCATGACGCACGTGATCGGTCTCGGCAGCGCCTGCGGCATCCACATCCTCGAGCGCGTTTCGTGAGCGGCGTGCGCCGCGGCGGCACCGGAGAATCTGTGAACGGATCCCCTCCCGTGGCCTTCGGGCCGATCGTCGGCGCCTCGCTTGGCGCTCGACCCGAATGCTCGGTCCGGGGATTCGTTCACAGACCCTGAGGGCAAATGCGCATCGGCGTCGTCAGCGATACACACAACCATCTGCCGAACGTCGCCCGTGTGGTGGAGCTCTTGAACGCGGCCGGCGTCGAGCGCGTCGTCCACACCGGCGACATCACCCAACCGAAGACGCTCGAGGTGCTCGCGCGCCTCGCGGCCCCGCTTCACGCGATCTTCGGCAACAACGACGCAGGCGAGCGGGAGGGACTCGAGGCCGCCGGCGCGCACCTCGGCATCGAGCTCGCCGCTCCGGCGCTCGAGCTCGTCTGGGCGGATCGGCGGATCGTGGTGGTGCACGATCCGCGTGACCTCGAAACGCGCCACGTCCTCCCGCAGGTAGTCCTCCACGGCCACACGCACCGGCGCACGATCGAGCGGACGGACGATCGCCTGGTCTTCAACCCGGGTGAGTGCGCCGGCCACCTGCCGGGACACAACGCCGTCGGCCTGGTCGATCTCGCGACGCTCGAAGTCGAGATCCTGACTTTCTGAGGCGCGTGCGACGACGAGAAGGTCAGGACACGAACCCATGCCCGAATCTCCGCAGCGCTTCTCGCTGATCACGGAAGACACCCTCGCCGCCCTGCGGAAGCTCATCGGCGTGCCGGTCGAAGACTCCGTGGAGCCCTGGTGCACCGAGGCGACGCGGGACAACATCCGCCACTGGGCGCACGGCATCGGCGACGACAATCCGCTCTGGTGCGATCCATCCTATGCGGCGACGACGCCCTATGGCCGCATCGTGGCGCCTCCCTCGTTCATCTTCCCGCTGAATCGGTCGTTCAGCGGCTACGTCGCGGGGCTCCCGGGTGTCCACGCGATGTTCGCCGGCATCGACGTCACCTGGCACCGGCCGATTCTCCTCGGCGAGCGGCTCACCACGAAGGTCCGCCTCAAGGACCTGGTCGAGCATCAGACCCGCTTCGCCGGTCGATCGATCCAACAGATCTACCGCTGCGAGTTCTACGGCGAGGGCGGAGCGCTCTTGGCCGAGGGCGACAGCTGGTGCTTCCGCACCGAGCGGGACACGGCGCGCGAGCGCGGGACGAAGTACGACGCGCTCAAGGTCAAGAAGCCGACTCGCTACACGCGAGAGGATCTCGCGAAGATCTTCGCGCTCTATGCGTCCGAGGAGATTCGCGGCGCCGCGCCACTCCACATCGAGGACGTGCGGGTCGGCGAAACGCTGCCGACGATGGTCAAGGGCCCGATGACGGTAACGGGATTCATCGCGTTCGCGCAGGGATGGGGCGGGCTCTACATCCGCGCCAACAAGCTCGCGTGGAAGCAGCTCCAGAAGCATCCGGGGCTGGGGATTGCCAACGAGTTCGGCATTCCCGACGTCCCGGAACGAGTGCATTGGGACAACGAGCTGGCGACGCGGGTCGGAACTCCTGCGGCGTACG
>Ga0315278_10001259_pt1 | contig 22083 bp, 21 predicted proteins | sample YL17G06_0_MG_FD_203880 | JGI IMG/M metagenome (GOLD analysis project Ga0315278, IMG submission 203880) | Sediment microbial communities from Yellowstone Lake, YNP, Wyoming, USA - YL17G06_0 | ecosystem: Environmental > Aquatic > Freshwater > Lake > Sediment | place: USA: Wyoming | collected... | reverse complement strand
CCGGCGCCGAGAACGGCCTCCGGCCACGGAAGTTGAGGCTGGCGGGCTTGCCTGACGAGCCGCCGCAGCACCCCCAGTGGTAGTCGTAGTTGCGGTTGAGGTCGGTGCCGATCTTCGACGAGCCCGGCGTCGGCTGCCGGTTCTTGCGCCAGGCGCGGTAGGGATCGCCGGTCAGGTCGTACTCGGCGCCGTCGGGGTTGAGGGCGAAGACGATCCACACCTCGCGGCTGTCCACGGCCGCGGTCACCCGCTCGTCAGCGCCGTAGCCGTCGGCGAGGAAGTGGAGCACGTCGATGGTCTGTTCGAGCGTGATGTGCTCGCGGGCGTGGTGCAGGCCGTCAAAGAGGACCTCTGGCTCCGCCTCGTCGTCGGCCACGTTGTCGCTGACCTTGGCGGCCCAGAGCTGCCGGCCCTTGTACGAGGTGCCGATGCTCGAAAGGCTGACGATGTCCGGGTGGGCGACAGCCACGGCCTGGATGTCCGCGACCATCTCGTCGTAGGTGTGGTAGCCGCTGTCGTTTGGCGGGAAGTCTGCGGCCGCGACGGGCGCCGAGCCCGCTGTAGAGGCGACCAGGCCGGACAGGAGAAGCGCCACGCCGAGGCCTCGCAGGCGGGCGATCACGGCGAGACGATGAAGGCGTCGATCTCCGCGCGCGGATGACCGCGGGTCGCGAGGTTGACGAGCCTCAAGGTGTGCGTCCCTCCTGTGGACAATGTCCGCCTGAACAGGACCTGTCGGGCGTAAAGCACGCTGGCGTGCTGGTTGACCGTGGTCACGTAGGCGCCGTCGACATAGACCTTGACCTTGCCCCTACCCCTGCCTCGTGTCCCGACCCAGGCGATCTGGCGGCCAGTGAACGTCAGCGTCGCCGAGGCACCCCTGGCCGTCGCCCGACGGGTCGTGCCGCCGATCGCCCACGTCGCCGTGTGCGCGTACCACCTGCCAGCGTAGCGGACGGCCGGATGCGATTGGCTCAGCACGCGCGGACTTAATCCAGGCGACGTGACCTGAGCGCCGATCAGCCCGCGGCCGTCGATGGCGCGGACACGGAAGGCGTAGCTGTGACCGGCGCTGCCGCTCGTCGAGTAGCTGAGCGTCACGCCGCTCAAGGTGGCGATCTTGGTCCAGCCTCCGCCGTCGACCGATCGCTCGACCTCATAGACCGAGATGACCCCTGAGGGCTCGACCGCCTTGGGCCACGAGACCCGGATGGGTACGACCGATGAGGTTGGACGCGGCGAGGTGCCGATGCCGACCGAGACCGCGCCAATGACCGGCGCCATGTCGGTGAACGTGACCGCCACCTCGTCCGAGCGGCTGCGCCCCTGGATGGTGCCGGTGACGGTCAGGTGGAAGGTGCCGTCGGGCACGACCGGGGGCAGGTTGACACGGAGCGTGGCCGCCTTCGCGTCGAACCCGCCGGACGTGCTCGGCGTGACCATGGCGGTGGCGCCGCTGGGCAGGCCCGTGACGTCGAAGACGACGGGCTCGAAGGCCTCGGTCGTGCGGGGGATCGTGATCGGGAGGGGGCCACCGGACTCGTCGAGCGCCAGCGGGCCGATCGGCAGGCCGATGTCGAAGTCACCGCGGCCCCCGATGCGCTGGACGTCGAGCAGCGGCTCGTGCGTGCTGTCCGGGTCGGTGCCGATCTTCCAGCTCTGGTTGCCAAGGCCGCGCAGGACCGTGCGCACCTCGGACGGCGTGGCATCCGGGTGCTTGGAGCGATAGAGCGCGATGGCGCCGGTCACGAGGGGCGTCGCCATCGACGTCCCGGACATGAGGCCGTAGCCGCCGGGCACGGTCGAGCGGATGCATTTGCCGGGCGCGATCAGGTCCACGTCCGCGCCGTAGTCCGAAAAGTTGGCGAACGTGTCGTCGCTGTCGTAGCTGCCCCACGAGTAGCACGCCGGGCCACCGAGGCCGCCGGGCAGACCGTCCGTGTCGGCCAGGGCGCTGACGGTCATGACCTCGTTGTAGGAGGCAGGCTCGAACCTGCTTGCGACGGTGGACTCATTCATGGCCGCGACCGCGATGGGGATGCCACCGGCGACGACGCGACAGACGGCCTGGTGCATCGGCGAGGGGATCGTGTTGCCGCAGTCGTGGTCGTCCCCACCGGCCTTGCCGACACTCATGTTGACGGCCTCGATAAGGGGCCTGGAGGCGTCGTCCGGATCGCGCTGGGCGAGGATCCAGTCGAGTCCGCAGACGTACCACGAGACATAGCCGTAGCCGCTGTCGTTGAGGATCTTGACGGCCCAGAGCCGAACACCGGGCGCCACACCGACGACGCCGATGTCGTTGTCGAGGGCGCCAACGATACCGGCCACGTGCGTGCCATGCGACTGCTTGTCCCGCCAGGCCGTTGGGTCGGCCGTCGAGCAGTCGTAGCCGCCGACGACGTTGAGGTCGGGGTGCAGCGCGATGCCCGTGTCCACGATGGCCACGTCGGCATCGATGCGCTGGTCGATGCCATCGATGGCGGCCAGGTCGGACTGGCCGGCGAAGACGCGGCTGACCCCCGTCGGGACGGACTGGGCGGCGAGCTGGATGCGCTCGTCTGGCACGATGGCTGCCACCGCCGGGTCGGCCTCAAGCTTCGTGCGCTGTCCCTGGTCGAGCGTGGTGCTGAACCCCTTCAGCGCGTGCCGGAAGGCGTGCTCGGCTTTGAAGGCGGCCTTCCCTTCGAGGCGCTTGAGCGCCTTGCTGACGTCTGCGCCGGTCTTCAGCAGGACGATGTAGCGGTCACCGGCCTTGGCCGGCGCGGCCGGCTGGGTATCGAGCGGGTCAGCTGCGTCGGGCGATAGGTCGGGCGATGGGTCGGACATCGGGTTCGTGGTGGACTCCGGAGCCGACTCGCCTGACGGACCTGGAGCCGGGGTCACGGTCGGAGGCGGATCGGGAGCCGGGGTCACGGTCGGCAGCGGATCGGGAGCCGGCGTCGGATCGGCGGCGATGACCGAGGTCGGCAGGAGCGTGGCGATCAACAGGATGGCGAGGAAGACGGCGACGCGAGTGCGCCAGGGACTGGGCATGGACGGTCTCCGTGCGGTGCTCACCGCGGAGGGTGCCACGCTACGGGGTAACATCGCCATGACCGATTCGGGCCACAGACGTGGCATGACCATGCCATCGCGTCTAGGGCCCGAGTCGAGCCGAGGGCGGCGCAGCGAGCGTCCGGCGAGAGGATGCACATCCCTCGGGCTCGCTCGTCGCCGTCCGTCAGCGCTTCTTGCCGCGCACCTCGACGAGGTGGGCCGTCCAGGGGGAGGTCGTGCTGCCATCGAGGCTGGCGGAGCTGCCATGCCAGCCACAGACGCAGGTGACGGTCTGGTCTCGATGCTTGTAGACGTCGATGACGTGCTTCAAGGGAGCGTCGGCGTCGACAGGCTTCGGGGACAGACGGGGATTCAAGGGCGGACTCCTCGACCGGCGTGGCTGGGTCGTTCATTCTATCAGCGATGTCGCATCGGCACCGCCGACAACGTCTGCGCCGTATCATCGCCCCTGTCGAGGGAGGATGATGGGATGCCCCAGGCCGTGTGCCGTCCCTGATGCGCGAGCCCGTCAAGGTCCGGCGTGTCGAACTCGTGCGCGTCGATGACCCAGCTTATCTCGAGGAGATGAGCCGCCAGGCCGCCGCACATCGCCGGCTCGGTGCGCGACAGGACCCGGGCGACCTGTACCGCGCCAGCTCGCTTGTCGAGACGGCCGTCCGCGCCTGGCTTGCCGCGCGCCTGCCCCTCCTCGCGGAGCGCGTCATCGACACCGACCTGCTGCCGCCAGGCGAACGCGCCTACGTCCGTCGCTTTCAGGAGCTCGATGCCGTGGTCGGTCGTGACGGCGTGCCGGAGCGCGTCGTCGAGATGAAGTTCAGCGCGGGTGGCGGCGCGGTGCGGCGCGGCCTCTCTCAGCTTGGGCGCGCTCGGGGCCTGCTCCGGCACCGATGGGACGGCGTGGCCGGCTTGCTGGTCCTGGTCGAGGCCAACCGGACCGGCGTAGAGCTCGACCTCGAACGGCTGCACGACGTCGAGGTCGTCGGCCCCGATGCGCTCGATCGTCCCGACGGCCTGGCCGCGATGGCCCTGCTCGTACTCGCCGTCAGCGACCTTGGCGATCATCTTGACGCCGACGCCCGCGCCCTCGTCGAGCTCGGCCATGATGAGGGCGACGCCCTGACCGCGGCCCGCCTGGCGCGCGCTGCGCGGGCGGCCGACGGGGATGAGCCCACGGACGAGGGCGCTGCGACGCCGGAGCGACGGTTCGAGGCGGCTCCGAGCGCCATCTTTGCGGGCGGCGACACTGACGAGCCGGACGCCTCCCCCTTCGCGTCCCTGGCAGGGCTGCGGCTCGAGGCATCGGACGAGGCCGAGAGCCCGGAGGGCGGCCCCTAGTCCGCCGTCGGCGTCTGCCCCAGCTCCTGAAGCGCGCGGAGGAGCTGGGCGTCGCCGCTCTCCAGGAGCTGACCGACGGTCAGCGAGCCGAGGTCGACCGGCTCGAGAGGAAGGATATCGGGGTCGAGCGCGACCTCGATATCGGGCTCGATGCCGCCGGGGAAGATGTGGCCACCCTTGGGTGTCAGCCACTGCTCGACGCCGAGCCGGATGGCCGAGCCGTCCGAGAGCGAGAACTCGTTGAGCACGGTGCCGGTGCCGTATGTCCGGGTCCCGATCGCCTTGGCGCGGCCCTGGTCCTGGAGGGCGCCCGTCACGATCTCGGCCGAGCTGGCCGAGCCAAAGTCGACGAGCACCACCATGGGCAGGTCCGTCCGTGGTTCGTCGCGGACCTGGACGGGGATCTGCTCGCCGTCGGCGTCCTCGCGGATGTAGATGACGCCCTCCGGGATGAACGTGCTGCCGACCCCCACCGCCTCGTCGACGAGGCCGCCGGGATTGTTGCGCAGGTCGAGGACGATGCCCGTCGCGCCCGCCGCCTTGGCCTCGGCCAGCGCGGTCTGGAGCTGGGCCACGGTCCCCTCAGAGAACTGGATGATGCGGACCATCGCGACATCCGTGCCGGGCACCATCGCCCAGTCCACTGGCGGCACCTCGATGACGTCGCGCACGATGGGCACCTCGACCGGCGTGACCTCACCGGGATGGATGACGGACAGGCGGACGGTCGAGCCGGCCGGACCGCGGACGAGCGACACGACCTCCTCGACCGAGAGCTCCTCGGCGGCCGAGCCGTCGATCTCGATGATGGCGTCGCCACTCCGCAGGCCGGCCTTGTCAGCCGGCGACCCGCTGATGACCGAGACGATGATGGGCGAGCCGCCACGCTCGCCCAGAAAGGCCCCGATGCCCGAGAACGAGCCGGATAGATCCTCGCCCGCCTGGCGCACCTGGTCGGGCGTCATGAAGCCCGAGTGCCCGGCGTCGCCGAGGGCGCGCACCAGGCCGTCAAGCATCCCGTAGGTCAGGTTCGAGGTCGGCTCGAGGACCGATCGATCGACATAGTTGTCGCGGATGATGTCGACGGCTTCCCAGAGCAGGCCGATGTCGGCCGGTGCGTCCGGCGGCACGGAGGCGCCGGGCCCGATGGTCGCGCCTGGTGGCTGGGTGGGCCTGATCTCCGCTGGGCCCTCGACGGTCGGTGTCCCGAAGAGCCCGCTCCGGTCGGCCGCCACGCCGGCGCCGAAGGCCAGCATGACGATGACGATGAGCCCCAGGACGATCGGCTTGCCGCCGATCGCGGGTGGCGGCGGGGTCGAGGCGGGCGCCGGGGGGCGGTAGGTCTCGGGTCCGGGCGCGGGCGGCTCGGACGGGGTTCCGAACATGCAGGTCTCCAGGCGGGTGGGTCGCGGGCGCCATTCTGGGCCAGAGCGCTGCATCGCGCGCGATGTGGCGCACGGCGCACGTCAGGCCTCGAGGGCGACCTCGGCCAGACGGCGCTCAAGGTATGCGACCTCGGCCGGGTTGACGGTTCCCGCCAAGGCTCGTCGATAGGCTTCGGCAGCCTCGCGTGGTCGTTTGGCACGGCGCAGCAGGTCGGCGCGCGCCGCATGGAGCAGGTGGTAGCCGCCCAGGCGCCCGTCGGCAGCCAGGCGGTCGATCTCGGCCAGGCCATCTTCTGGTCCGCCGGCCATGGCCAGGGCGGCCGCCCGGTTGAGATCGACGACCGGCGAGGGCGACATGGCGCGGAGGCGGTCGTAGAGCGCCAGAATGCGCGACCAGTCGGTCAGCCCGACAGTGGGGGCACTGTCGTGGACGGCGGCGATGGCGGCCTGCAGCTGGTAGGGGCCCGGCCGCCGCATCGAGGCGGCCCGAGCCAGAAGGTCGCTCCCCTCCTCGATCCGCGCGCGATCCCAGGTCGTCCTGTCCTGCTCCTCGAGCACCACCAGCGCGCCGTCACGCCCGATGCGCGCGGCGCGCCGTGCGTCGTGCAGGAGCATCAGGGAGAGGAGGCCGATGGCCTCGGGCTCGTCGGGCATCAGGTCGACCAGCAGCCGGGCCAGACGGATGCCCTCCGTGCTCAGGTCGTGGCGGATCGCCGTGCCACCGCTGCTGGCCAGGTAGCCCTCGTTGAAAACGAGGTAGAGGACCGAGAGCACGGAGTCGAGCCGCTCGGGCAGGAGCTCGTCGGGCGGCACGCGGAAGGGGATGCCCGCGTCGCGGATCTTGCGCTTGGCTCGGACGAGCCGCTGGGCCATGGTCACCTCGGGTACCAGGAAGGCTCGGGCGATCTCCTCGGTCTGCAGGCCGCCCAGCGATCGCAGCGTGAGCGCCACCCGCCCCTCCGGCGAAAGCGCCGGGTGGCAGCAGGTGAAGATCAGCCGAAGTCGGTCGTCAGGGATCACGCCATGCGCCTCGATCTCGTCGACAGTCGGTCGCCCGAGCGCCAGTCTCGTCTCGGCGTCCGCTTCGGCCTGCAGGATGGCCTGCTTCTCCGACAGGACCCGCGCCCGACGCAATCGGTCGATAGCGCGGCGCCGGGCGGTCGTCGTGATCCAGGCCCCGGGATTGTCGGGGATGCCATCGAGCGGCCAATGCTCCAGGGCGGCCACGAACGCGTCCTGGATGGCATCCTCGGCGAGGTCGAAATCGCCGAGCACCCGGATCAGGCCGGCGAGGACCCGGCCGGACTCCCGGCGGAAGGCCTCCTCGACGGCCGCGCGGGCATCGATCATCCGCCGCGTCGGGTCATGCCCAGGCCGACCTCAGCCGACCGCGTCGGCAGCAGGTTCGCCGACCATGCTCGCCATGGGCAGCTCCCAGATGGGCCGGATCTCGATGGAACCTTGCGCCGCCCCTGGGATCTTGGCCGCCAGCTCGATGGCCGTGTCGAGATCCGGGCAGTCGATGACGTAGTAGCCGCCGAGCGCCTCTTTCGTCTCGGCGAAGGGTCCGTCGCTGATGAGGGTCCGGCCGTCACGCACGCGGACCGTGGTCGCCGTGGTCGTCGGCTCGAGGGCGTCGCCGGCGCGCAGGAAGCCGCGATCCACGACCTCCTGGGTGAAGGCCCCGTAGGCCCGGTAGTCCGCTTCGCGGTCCGCCGTGGAGACCGTGTCCGGGTCGGCCTCCTCGGTGTAGATCAGGAGCAGGTACTGCATCTCGTGCCTCCGGGCTCTGACGACGACCGTGCGTCGTGTGCACCATAGCAACGAACGATGCGCACGGGAATCGACAGCGCAGGGGCGGGCCGTCAGACTTCAGGTCGCACAGGAGGAGGGCGAGCATGTCAGGACCATCGACCCATCGCCGGGGCGCCGACGGGCGCTGGATCGGCGGCATCATCCTCATCCTCATCGGGGCCGGTCTGCTCGCCGGGCAGTTCGTACCCGATATCGGCCGCTACGCGCCGCTCGTGGTCGGCCTCGGGCTGCTGGTCATCTTCCTGGTCACCCGCAACGCCGGTGCGCTCATCGGTGGCGCCATCGTGACCGGCATCGGAGTCGGCATCCTGCTCGACGGGCAGCTTCCATCCGCTGGGGGCTCCTGGATCCCGCTCTGCCTGGGCTTGGGCTTCCTGGGCATCTGGATCTTCGGTGGCCTGCTGCGCATGCCGGAGGCACGCTTCTGGCCGCTCATCCCGGGCGGCATCCTGACCTTCGTCGGTATCGCCGCCCTGGGCGGCCTCTCGAGCGACGTCGGGCAGTACGCCTGGCCGATCGCGCTCATCCTCATCGGCGTCGTGAGCATCGCTGGCAGCCTCCGACGCAAGCCGGCCCAGCCGAGCCCGATGCCGACGCCGGACGCAGATGCTCCCGTCCCGGACCAGCCGGCCGCGCTGGAACCACCATCCGACGACTGACGATCCCGCCGTGGCCGACGCGTCTCAGGCGCCAGACCAGGCCCTGCCCCGCTGCTGGTGGAGCGGCACCGTGGCCGCTGACCCGGCCATGGTCCGCTACCACGACGAGGAGTGGGGCATCCAGGTGCGCGACGAGGCCGAGCTCTTCGAGCGCCTCGCGCTGGAGTCCTTCCAGGCCGGGCTCTCATGGTCCACCATCCTGCGCAAGCGGGCCGCCTTCCGGACCGCCTTCCTGGGCTTCGAGCCGGCCGTCGTCGCGCGCTTCGACGGGGCCGACGAGACCCGCCTCATGGGCGACGCCCGGATCATCCGTAACCGGGCCAAGATCCAGGCCACCATCGGGAATGCGCGCGCGTACCTCGCCCTGAGCGCCGCGGCGCCGGGTGGCTTCGGCGCCTACCTCGACCGTTTCGTGCCGCCGCCGCCGCCACGACAGCCTCCAGGCGCCACCATGGCCCACCTGCCGGCCTTCACGCCGCCCGCGTTGGCTCTATCGAAGGACCTGCGGGCGCGCGGTTTCCGGTTCGTCGGTCCGACGATCGTGTATGCCTTCCTGCAGAGTGTGGGCTGGGTCGATGACCACCTGCCGGGCTGCTTCCGCTACGAAGCCGGTTGAGCCTCCTCACCGCGAGCGTCGTCGGTCGCGCGGGGCACCGCGACGGACGGTTCCGGCGTCGGAGTCTCGATGGCCTCGCCGATGCGGTCGAGGAACCAGCGAGCCGTGCCGCGTGCCGCCAGGTTGAGGAAGGCGCGGTCGACGACCATGCCGGCGGACCCGCCCGGTGGCGCGTACCACCCATCGAGGATCAGCTGGTCGGGCAGGATCTCGATCCGGCCGGCGAAGACGGGGAAGAGCGGCGCCATGGTCGCCGACCGCCAGGCGATGGGGACCAGCAGGCCGCGCTTGGTGGCCTTCGGGGTTCCAAGGTCCACGAGGGCGGCCTTGCGGAAGACGGTGCGCTGGCTGCCCGGCCGAAGCGGCAGCCCGAGATCCGTCTCGTAGCGCCGTGCGCCCGTGACCGACGAGACCGCGGGACCGCTCCGGGGTTGCTCGTCCGAACCGACCTCGAAGCCGAGCCAGTCGGCCGCATCCAGCCGCCGGCGTGCCATCTCGAGGTCGATGCTGGCAGGGCGGCTGAGGCGAAGGTGGATCGTGCCGGTCTCGGGTTCGAGCTGTTCCATCGGTCTTCCGTGGACGTTGCGCCGGCGGCGCATCCGGTTGTCATCCTCTGCCAGCGAGCCACCCCGGGCGATGTGCCATCGGTCACCGTGTCATGGGACAGGCGGACCCTGTCCAGCCCCCGGTCGGTCAACGCTCTTCGGCCACCTCTGGGCCTGCGTCCCCGCCCCGGCTTGTCGGCGCGGGGGGCACCTGGAGCGCCGTTCCATCGGCGAGCACGGGATCGACGATCTCGTCCACGAGACCAAGGTCCAGGCACTCCTGCGGGCCCAGGAAGCGGTCCCGGCCGGACCAGATGAAGCGCCGCCACCAACCCGCGTCGCGATGGCCCGTGCGAGCCGCGAAGAGCTGGGCGACGGTCTCCTGGTAGTGCGAGGCGAGGCGCTGGAAGTCCTTGAAGATGCGCTCGTCGTCGCCCGAGATGATCCACGAGGTCGAGTGGAGCATGAGCGTCCCGAAGCGGCCGATGGTCCGATGGTCGCCCGCCTGGAGGACGACGGCCCCCATCGAGTAGGCGTAGCCCAGGACGGCCGTGTCGATGCGCACGTCGTGATCGCGGCGCATCCGGTTGATGAACTCCATCATGGCCAGGCCGTCGCCCAGGGACCCGCCACCGGAGTTGATGTAGAGGGTGATGGGCTGGTCTCGCTCGCCCTTGCGCGGCAGGGCCATCAGCAGCAGGCTGCGGAAGAAGTCCTCCGCATGAGGCGGGTCGATCTCAGAGATGAAGTAGACGCCGGTCGCCTCGAGCGCGAGGCGTCGGCTCTGCGCCTCGTGGAGCAGGGCACCGAGATCGGGCACGAGCATGCGCTGGCCTCCTGCGAAACGAGATCGTCGCGACGTGGCTAGCGTACGCTGCCCGGCCTGCCCGCTGCTCGCACGACCACCACGACCGATGGCCCACCCGGACGGGCCGACAGCCACTTGTCGCGCCCCGCCCGGTCGGCGCACGGTGACCGCGCCTGACGGGCGGCTCCGCCGCGCCGCAAGGGCCGAAGCGATGGTGGCAACGATGGCGATTCGACGCATCGTGATCATGGGCGCCGCAGGACGCGACTTCCACGTCTTCAACACCTGCTACCGGCAGCACCCCGAGGCACGGGTGGTGGCCTTCACCGCCACCCAGATCCCGGGCATCGCCGGTCGGAGTTACCCGTCGGAGCTGGCCGGGCCCGGCTATCCGGACGGGATCCCGATCGTGCCGGAGGCGAACCTGGAGTCCCTCGTCCGAGACGAGGCCATCGACGAGGTCGTCTTCGCCTACAGCGATGTCACCCATGAGACCGTCATGCACGCGGCCTCGCGGGCACTGGCGGCTGGCGCCAGCTTCGTCCTGCCGGGGCCACGAGCCACGATGCTCGACAGCCGTCGGCCTGTCATCGCCGTCTGCGCCGTGCGCACCGGTTCAGGCAAGAGCCAGACGACGCGCTACCTGGCGGGCCTCATCAAGGCGGCCGGGCTGGTGCCCGTCGTCGTTCGTCACCCGATGCCCTATGGCGATCTGGCCGCCCAGGCCGTCCAGCGCTTCGCCAGCTATGCCGACCTCGAGCGCCACCAGACGACGATCGAGGAGCGCGAGGAGTACGAGCCCCACATCGAGGCGGGCACCGTCGTCTACGCCGGCGTGGACTACGGCGCCATCCTGGCGGCAGCGGAGGGCGAGGCCGACGTCGTCCTCTGGGACGGCGGCAACAACGACTTCTCCTTCTACCGCCCCGACCTGGACATCGTCGTCGCCGACCCGCTCCGACCGGCAGACGGGCTGCACCACCATCCCGGCGAGACGAACCTGCGGATGGCCGACGTGATCGTCATCAACAAGGTCGATTCCGCCACCCCAGACGCCTTGGCCACCGTGCGCGCGGACATCGCCGCCGTCAACCCGACGGCCAGCGTCGTGCTCGCCCGTTCAGCGCTTCACCTCGATGGTGGCGAGATCGTCGGCCGCTCGGTCGTGGTCGTGGAGGACGGCCCGACCCTGACCCACGGCGGCATGGCCTTCGGAGCCGGCGTCGTCGCAGCCGACCGCTTTGGCGCGACCATCGTCGATCCGCGTCCCTACGCCGTCGGCAGCATCGCCGAGGTCCTGGCCAGGTATCCGGCGCTCGACCGGCTCGTGCCGGCCATGGGCTATGGACCCGATCAGGTCGCCGATCTACGAGCGACGCTGGAGGCCACGCCTGCCGACGTGGTGCTCTCAGCCACGCCCATCGACCTGGCCGCCGTCCTGCACCTGGAGCGACCGGTCATCCGCGTCCGCTACGACCTGGAGCAGATCGAGGGACCGTCGCTGGCGACCCTCATCGCGCCGACGCTCGAGCTCGCGCGAAGGCCGTTGGGCATGGAGGCCTGAGATGACCACGGATCCGACCGCCACGGTCGTCTGGGTCGACGCCGAGCGCGCCGTCATCTGCCGCTGGCACGCCGAGGCGGCCGTCATCGAGCGGTTCGAATCGGAGGTCCCCGGGCAGCACCGCTCGACCGGTCACATGCGCCACGCTCCGGGCCTCCCGCACGCCGGCGGCCGCGCGCAGGACGCGGGTGAGAGCCATCGACTGGAGCACCTGCGCGGATTCCTGGCCGACGTCGCGAGGGCCATTCCCGAGCACGATGCCATCTGGCTGATGGGACCCGGGCAGACCCACGACCGGCTCGCCGAGCTCCTTGCCGCGGACGACCGTGAGCACGGTCGCGAGCGGGACATCAAGTCTTCCCCGGCCGGGCTGCTGACCGATCGGCAGCTGGCCGCCAGGGCTCGCGAGCTGGCCGGCGATCCCCCACGCAGACGACGGGTGGCCGTCGCCTGAGGGACGCCGACGCGGGTCGAGCCGGGTCGTGCGCCTGGTCGCCCTGTCAGACCGGGTCGTCGGCCTCACGCGTCCAGATGGTCCGGATGCGCGCCGCCGGGGTCATCGATAGCTGGCCGTCCGCCTCGACCCACCAGGCAGCGAGGCCACGTGCTCGCGCCACGTCGGCGATGGACCGCCGGCCCTCAAGGAAGAGGGCCTTGCTCCAGACCTCTGCCCAGGCCGGGTCGGCGCCCGCCACGGTCACGGCGCGCAGCCCGTCGCCGCCAGGATCGCCCGTGCGCGGATCGATGAGGTGGTGGACCGTGCGACCGCCGTCCGCTTGCCAGGTTCGACGGGCGACGGACGAGGTGCACACGGCGCCGCCATCGGCGGCGATCACCGCCATGGGCGGGCCGCCGAGGCTCGGGTCTTCGATCGCGATCGACCAGGCCGGCTCGTTGCAGGGCTGGCCGTGGACGACGACGTCACCGCCTGCCTCGAGCAGGAAGCCCACGTGCGGGTCGAGGGCATGCGCAGCCCGACCGGCCGCCCAGCGCAGGGCCAGCCCTTTGCCGATGCCGCCCAGGTCATGGGGCCGGTCCAACGCCACCAAACGCGCCGACGGAACACGGCGCAGGGTCATGTCGGTCGGGCGGGCTGCCACCGAGCCGAGCGAAGCGCCGTGGTCGCCCAGGCGCTCGAGGTCCTCGAGCACGCGGGCATCGAACCGGCCGTCGGTCACACGACGGGCGCGATCGGTGGCGGCGATGGCCGTATACAGACGCCGACCCACGACCAGCGCCTGACCGGATCCCGCCAGTCGATTGATGGCCGTCAGCTCGCTGTCATCGCGATGACGCGATAGACCGCCGTCGACGGCCGCGAACTCGTCGCACACGGCGTCCCAGGCTGCGTCGGCCGCCTCATGCGTGGCACCATGCACTTGGAGGCGGAGCGGAGAGGCCAGGGCGCGACCCTCGAAGCGACGCACGGGGTCGGCGTCAGCCGCCAACTGCGTCGAGGGCGGGACACGTTCCGCTGTCATCGGGAGTGGTGACGTCACGGCGCCCCGGAGGCCCGAGTCGTGGAGTGGACTTTGGGCGCGGACCGCGTCACCCCGCGCGTCACGCCCGTCACGCGCGGCATGGGCACACCGCGCGGCAGCTTCGCGGCCGACCCGGTCACCTCGGTCACGGCGGCGCCGAACTGGGCCAGCCGTTCCTCATGTCCGAGCAGCGAGGCGGCTGCCGCGCTGTAGGCGTCCGCCGCGGTGTCATACATGGCGACCGCCTGGTCGAGCTCGGCGGTCAGTCGGTCATTGGCGTCACCGATGGCACCGACGTCTGCTGACACGGGCGCCCGGAGGGCGGCCACCGCCTGATCGTGGTCGCCCTGGAGCATCGTGACTGTGGCCAGGCTGACCGCGTAGAGGCCGGTCGTCGCCCCGAAGACGATGGCGAGCTGGACTGGTTTGCGGTCGATCAATCGTCGTTCTCCTCGGTCTCGCCCCCAGCCGGGGGGCTCGAGCGCCTGACGGTCCTCGTGGTGGTCGTCGTCCGCCGAGCTGACGCCTTGGCGGCGGCCGCCATCTTGGCCTGCAGCCTGGCCAGCTGCATCTTCGCCTTGGCGAGGTCCGCGCTCAGGCCAGTGGCCGTGGCCGTGTCGGACGCGATCCGCGCGTCAGCGGCGACAAGGGTCTCGGTCAAGGTTGCCGACTGTACCGTCAGGCGCTGGAGCTGCTCATGAAGCGACTCGGACCGCGCGCGCTCGGCCTCCAGGTCAGACTGGATGGACTGGACCGTGACGGCCGGGCCGGGCGGCGGTGCCGAGGCCCGGACGGCTGCGGCTGCCGCCTCGATGCTCAGCGCGCCGATGACGATGGCCACGGCGATCGCGAGGGCGGTCGTCGATCGGCGGACGAGGACGTTCATCGATCACCTCCAGGGATCCGAGCTGCGATGGTCGCCGGGACGGGCGAGCCTTGGGTGGCGCCGGTCGTTGGTTCGCCCGGCCGGGATGCGGTGGCCGGCCGCGATGGGGTGCCGACCGCGATGCCCGCCAAGCCGTCGACGCGGGCCCGGCGACTGACCCAGTACCGATGGGCGGCCGCTGCCACCACGAGGCCGAAGGAGAGGGCGTAGAGCGGTCGTAGCGCCTCGCTGTCGGTCCCGGCCAGCACGCCATGCAACCACGCAAGCACGAGAACGACCAGCGAGAGGCGATGGAGCTTGAGCCAGATCCCGGCCGGCAGCAGCCTTGTGTATCTGGCCGTGACCGAGGTCACGATCAGGGCGTAGATGGCCAGCGTCCCGAGCGCGACGGCGGAGGTGCGGTACTCGGAGAGGCCGGGGATCAGCGCGCCGCCGATGCCGACGCCGGCGTACGGGTCGATGATCAGGCTGACGACATGGACGACGAGCAGGCTGGCTGTGAAGAGGAGCAGGTGCTCATGCCACGGAAAGATCAGCTTGGAGAGCCGCCACGTCGTCTGGTTCGTGGGATGACTGAGAACGAGCCCGAGGACGACCTGCGCGGTCAGCAGGACGAGCGCGGCGATGCCGGTCGCGCGAGCGGCCAGCCAGACCCGCATGCCTGCCTGGTAGGCCGTCTCGGCCGGCGCGATCTGGCCGGTGGCGTAGATGACCGCGAGGGCGACGAGCGCCGAAAGGACGATGAACGTGCGGCCCGAGATCCGCATCCGTGACCTCCGCTGGTTCGGCTGGCGTAGCAGCCCGCCGTACCCATGTCGAGGCAGCTTAGGGCGGAAAGGTTTCGAGCCTGGATGGGAAGATGGTCAGCGCATGCGCATCCGGCCGTACCTTCTGCTGCTTCGCCGCAACCCGTCGTTCACGCGCCTCTACGCCGCTCAGCTCATCAGCTTCGGAGGGGATTGGTTCGCGACCGTCGCTCTCCTCGGCCTGGCGCTCGAGCTGACCGGATCGGCGGCCCTCGCCTCGCTCGTGCTCGTGCTGCAATCGGCGCCGTTCTTTCTCGCCTCCCCCATCGCGGGCGTGCTGGCCGATCGGCTCGACCGCCGTCGCCTGATGGTCATGGCTGACGTGCTCCGCGCCTGCGCCGCCCTCGCCTTCCTGCTGGTGCGCGATCCGTCCATGCTCTGGATCGCGCTCCTGGCCACGGCCGCCATCTCCGCGCTCTCGGCCTTCTTCGAGCCGACCTCGTCGGCTGCCCTGCCCAACCTCGTGGACGAGGACGACCTGCCGGTGGCCAACGTCCTGCTCGGCTCGGCCTGGGGCACCATGCTGGCGGTCGGTGCCGCCATGGGCGGCCTCGTTGCCGTGGCATTCGGGCGCGACGCGGCCTTCCTGCTCGACGCCGTCAGCTTCGCGCTCTCGGCCGCGCTCATCGTGGGCATCCGGCGCTCGTTCGGCGGCGCCTCGGCACCACCGATGGATGTGGCCCAAGGGGATGAGCCGTCCGACGCTCGGGGCGGATCGCAGCCGCCGGGTGTCGTGGCTGCCATGGCCGAGGCCCTCGCCCTGGCCCGTCATTCGCGCAGCATGGCTGCCTTCCTGCTGGCCAAGTCGACCTTCGGGGTGGGCACGGGCGTCATCCTGATGCTGGCCGTCTTCGGCGCCACGGTCTACGGTGCGGGCGACGTCGGGATCGGCGTCCTGTTCGCGGCCCGCGGACTGGGCGCGCTCCTCGGCCCGTTCATCGCTCGGGCCGTATTCGGCTTCGATGAGCGCGGGCTCGTCGTCGGCATCGGTGTCGCCTTGTTCCTGTTTCTCGGCGCCTACCTGTTGCTGCCGCTGGCTCCAGGTCTGGCGGTCGCGGCCGGGCTTGTCTTCGTCGCCCATATCGGCGGCGGTGCCCAGTGGACACTCTCGACGACCGGCCTCCAGCGAGCGACCCCAGACGCGGTGCGCGGCCGGATCTTCAGCGTCGACTACGGCCTGGTGACCCTGATCGCGACGCTGTCCACGATCGTCGCCGGCGTCATCACCGGTAACCTCGGACCCGCCGCGGCCATCTACGCCCTGGCCGTCCCGGCCGCCATCGCCGCCGTCGCCTGGGTCATCTGGACGCGACCGCTCCGGCGGCGGAACGGCGCTACACTCCCCGAGTGAGCGACCAGCCCGCGATCGTCAGCCCCGGATCCGCCCCGCGGAGCACCACGCCTCGCAGCCCGGCCACGCGCGACCTGGGCATCTCCGCCAAGCTCCTGTTCCCGACCAAGACGATCGCCGAGCAGTACTACCTGCCGCTCATCTACACGGCCTGCCGGACGTGCTACAGCGAGCTCCGTCCCGAGGACATCTTCGACCGCGCGACCGATGGCCGCGTCGCGCCCGAGAAACAGCAGGAGCTGGTGCGGCGCGTCATCGACTCCGGCCACGGCTCGACCATCGAGCACATCGTCTTCACCTTCGCCGTCAGCGGCGTGACCCGGACCCTGAGCCACCAGTTGGTGCGTCATCGAGCCGGCCTGGCCTTCGACCAGCAGTCGCAGCGCTACATCGACTACAAGCGGCCGGCCTACATGATCCCGGGCACGATCCAGGAGGCACCCGACGATCTGCGCGGGCGATACGAGACGATGCTCGATGGCTCGCTGGCCTTCTACAGCGAGCTGCTGGAGGCGGGAGTCCCGGGCGAGGATGCCCGCTTCGTGATGCCCAACGCGACGCGCACCAACCTGGTCATGACGACCAACCTGCGTGCCCTCATCCACATGTCCGGGCTTCGGTTGTGCACGATGGCCCAGTGGGAGATCCGCCGGCTCTTCCAGCTCATCCGCCACGAGGTCTTCCAGGTGAGCCCCTTCCTTGGCTCGTTCCTGGCACCCAAGTGCGTGCCACTGGGCTACTGCGACGAGGACCGCAACCGCGACGAGCACTGTCCCATCCGCCCGCACAAGGACACGGTCCTTGGTGCCTGGGCGGAGAAGAGGGCCGTCGCCAAGGCCGCTGGTCGGCAGCTGCCGACCCTCTAAGCCGCCCCCCTGCCCGCGCGGCCCCTGCCGCGCCAACGCACCGGAAGATCGCCGGATCAGTCCGGCAGCAGCGAGACGAAGCGCGTCACCAGGCGCTCGAAGCGGGGAGCCGCCTCGTCAGCCGCCAGGATGATCTCCTCGTGGGTCAGCGGCTGGCCGGTCACACCGGCGCCGGGGTTCGTGACCAGCGAGATGCCGGCCAGACGGACGCCGGCCCAGCGCGCGGCGATGGCCTCTAGCACGGTGGACATGCCGACCGCGTCGGCACCAAGGGTGCGCAGCATGCGCACTTCGGCGGGCGTCTCGTAATTGGGGCCCAGGAGGCCGGCATAGACGCCCTCCTCGAGCCGGATGCCGTCGACGCGCGCGGCCTCGTGGAGCCGCGCTCGGAGGTCGGGGTCCCACGCGTCGGTCAGGTCCGGGAAGCGCGGCCCAAGCTCGTCCGGGTTCGTGCCGAGCAGCGGGTTGAGCCCGGTCAGGTTGAGGTGGTCGGTCAGCGCCATCAGGGTCCCGGGCGGCCAGGCGACGTTGACCCCGCCGGCCGCGTTGGTAAGCAGGATCCGCGGCGCACCGAGGCGGCCCATGAGCAGCACGGGTTGCACCACGAGCCCTGGTGGATGGCCCTCGTAGATGTGCAGCCGACCCTGGAGGCAGACGACCGGCACGCCGCCGATCGAGCCCAGCAGCAGGCGACCGGCATGACCCGGCGCAGACGCGGCCGGCCAGCCGGGCAGGTCAGCGAAGGGGATGACCAGGGGCGACTCGACGCGGGCGGCGAGGCCGCCGAGGCCCGAGCCGAGGACGATGCCCAGGCGAGGCACCAGGTCGGTTCGGGCACGGACGGCCGCCTCGAGCGCATCGAGTCGGGCGGGCAGGTCGAGGGGGTCGTAGGCATCGGCCATGGCCCGCAGGATACGCCCGGACGCGCAGCGACGATCGCGTCAAGTCGAGGCAGAGGGCCGGAGGGGTCGCGCGGGCTTCTTCGGTCGGAGGAGGTATCGACACCGGGATGCCGATCGCACCCCTCCGACCGATCCCACCGCTGAACGTCCCCGGAGGGCCGCCCGACGATGGACAAGGAAGCGCCCGAAGCGACCGACCGGTCGGCCACCGCCGCCGCGTGGACAGCTCCGCCGGCCTTGATGTCATCTCAGCCGCCGCAGCGCCGTCGCGGGGGCACCGTGGGTGATCACGGCGCTGACGCCGGGGACAAGTCCCCTGCGTCGGTAGAGTTCCGACGGCCCCTTCGGGCAAGAGGAACGTTAGCCGGCGTGGCATGAGGGGGTCAACGCGGTTATCCACGAACTTGCGGCGAGATCCGGCCAAGCTTTCCACGAAACACGGCCACCTGTGGAGAACCCTGTGGACAAGGCGCGCGCGAGGGACGGCGGCCCAAGGCGGGCGATCGCGCGGCAGCGGCGGCGTCCGACGCCGGCGCCTCAGCCGCCGATGTGCGACATCTCCACCCTGAGCAGCGACACGGTGGCGGCAGAGCGGAGGTCGCTGTATCGGTCGGCCCGCGCCGCCCAGACGGCGGCGATCCGGTCGGCCAGCGTCGCGTCATCGGCACCCTCTCGTAGCGGGGCCCGCAGGTCGGTCCCGCGAACGCCGAAGAGGCAGGTGTACAGGTCGCCCTCGGCCGACAATCTGGCCCGTGTGCAGGTCCCGCAGAACGGCTGGCTGACCGAAGCGATGACCCCGACCTCACCCGATCCATCGCGGTATCGCCAGCGATCAGCCACCTCGCCCTCGTAGTTCGGCGGCACCGCCTGGAGGGGCATCTCGGCATCGATGGCGGCCACGATCTCAGCCGCCGGCACGACGTCGTCGAGGCGCCAGCCGTTGGAGTGCCCGACGTCCATGTACTCGATGAAACGGAGGATGTGGCCGCGATCGCGGAAGTAGCGCGCCATCGGCACCACGCTCGACTCGTTGACTCCGCGCCGGACGACCATGTTGACCTTGATCGGCGCCAGACCCGAACGTTCGGCGGCAGCGATGCCTTCGAGCACCCGATCGACGGGGAAGTCGACGTCGTTCATGCGGCGGAACGTGACGTCATCGAGCGAGTCCAGGCTGACCGTGACTCGCTGCAGGCCCGCCCCGGCGAGGGCCGGCGCCTGGCGCGCGAGCAGCGAGCCGTTCGTGGTCAGCGTCAGATCCCGGAGGCCGGGCAGGGGCGCGATCATGGCGATGAAGTGATTGAGGTCGCGGCGGACGAGCGGTTCACCGCCCGTAACGCGGATCTTCTCGACGCCGGCCGCCAGGAAGAGGCGCACCAGACGCGTCATCTCCTCGAAGGTCAGCAGCTCCGCCCGCTCGAGGAACTGGAAATCGTGCCCGAAGACCTCCTTCGGCATGCAGTAGACACACCGGAAGTTACAGCGGTCGGTGACCGAGACCCGCAGGTCGCGGAGTGGGCGGCCGAGGCGGTCGTCGATGCGCACGGCGGCCATCGTACCGCGTCGGCCTGCGTGACCGGACGGGCAGCGGAGTGTCCCGAGCCAGGCTGCCTCCACCCGAAGGCGGCGCCGGTCGGCGTTCTCGGCGGCGGCAGATGGCGTGGACGTGGCGCACCGCGGCGTCGCCCGGACGCACCACTACGCCCTGCGGCATCGCCCCATCGAGCGAGTACCACGCGCCCGGCGGTACCTCCGGGCACAGATTTCGGTACCTCTGTCGCCCTCGCCATGAGCTGGAGTCCGACCTAGCATGCCCGCACACCGAGTCACCACACCGCACCAGACGGCTTTTGACGAGGATGAGGACCGCAACGACCATGGCTTCGACGGAACAGCGCACCGGCTTCCGACTCCCCTGGGTGTCGGCTTCGGCGACCGACGCAGAGACGCCCGCCAAGCAGGCGGACCACCCGACCGACGAGGCCACGGGGGCTTCGGATGAGCAGGAGACTGGAACGATGGGCATGACGGTCGCCGACGATCAGGCGATGATCGCCGCCACCGCGGCCTTCGCCGCCCGCGACGAGGCAACGCCCGCCTCGATCGCCGATCAGGCTGCGCCCCCGCCGCCAGACGCTGCGTCGGCGCCCGACCCGGCACTCGCCGTCGTGGCGCAGGCTGAGCCCGTCGTGGCGCAGGCTGAGCCCGTCGTGGCTGCCGTTGCCGATCCGTGGACGCAGCACGGCATCGTCCCTGCGGCGCCAGCAGCGGCTCCGCGACCGACCACCAACCGACCGCCGTCGCGTTTCCTTGCCGACCTCGTGCGAGCCATGCGCTCGACCGCCGAAGAGAACCGCGCCAGCCTCGTCGATGCGCTGCAGGCAGAGGGCAAGAGCTCCGTCGAGCAGATCCACGCGCGATCGGCCGCAGAGGTCGATGGCCTGCGTCGCGTTGCCGACGAGGATGTGGCTGGCATCAAGGACTGGTCGAAGGCCGAGATCGCCCGCATCCGGACCGAGACGGAGGAGCGCATCGCCGAGCGAAAGCTGGAGCTTGAGCTCAGCCTCGAGGGCCATGCGGCGCTCATCGAGCGTGAGGTCGAGCATGTCCAGGCACGCATGGCCGAATACGAAGCCGAGATGGATGCCTTCTTCGTCCGTCTCGAGGAGATCGAGGATCCATCCGAGTTCGCCTCTGTGGCGGCGGAGATGCCCGAGCCTCCGTCGCTTGAGGAAGCCAGTGCTGAAGCACGCGTTGCCGCCCTCGACGAGCTCATCCGCGAGACTACGGCTGCTCGAGTGGTACCCGACGTCGATCCCAGCGCTGACCTGGTGGAGGCCGTGGCCGAGGCCGTCGTCGAGCCGGCAGAGGCAACCAGCGAGCCTGCCGCCGAGGCCCCGGTCGCGATCGTCGAAGCCGAGGTCTTTGCCGCCGAGCCGGCCGTGTCCGAGGCCGCGGCGGTCCAGACGTCGGAGACCGAGGCGCCCGAGGCCGTCGAGGCATCTGCCGACGCCGTCGCCGAGCCCGCCGTGGCTGTCGCCGAGCGCGAGATCAGCGACGAGCCCACGGTGACCGACGACTCGGTGTCGGACGACCCCCGCCTGGCCGCGCTCGGCCTGACCGCCGGCGCGCCCGAGCCGGAAGCCGCTGACGATGAGCCCGGCATCGACGCCATGAGCGAGGCGACCATCGCCGCGCGCCTGGGCGACGCCTCGGCCAATGGCCGGTCCGCTCCCGAGTCAACGACCAGCGTCGTGGTCATCGGCCTCGTCAGCGTCGCCTCCGTGGCCGCCTTCAAGCGGACCCTCGGCAAGGTCGCTGGCGTGCGGTCCGTGGGCGTCAGCTCCGGGCCGGAGGGCGAGTTCGTGTTCAGAACCGCCCACGACGCCGATGTCGTGCTCAAGGACGTCATCCCCACCCTGCCCGGCTTCGGCGCCCGCGTCGTCGCGGCCGGCGACGGGGTCGTCAACGTCTCGGCTCGGGATCCCGAGGCCGAGGCCTGATCTCCGAGCCTTCACACACCGAGAAAGGGACCTTCATGGCCCGACCGGCCGTCGCCTGCTCGCTCCCCGCCGGTGAGTCGGAGCATGTCTCGCGCGGCCTCTCGGATGCCGGCTTCCCCGTCTTCCGCGCTGCCACCGCGGACGAGCTCGGCGCCCTCCTTCGTGATCGCTGGGACATCGGCCTGGCCATCATCGACGGCGAGTCGGATTTCGACGCCGCCCTCGAGATGTACGAGCATCTCCACACGGGCGAGCGCAGCGTGCCGACCCTGATGGTCGTCTCCCCGCGGGCCTTCGACCAGCTCGTGGTCCGCCAGCGCGCCGACGACACGACCGAGTACTTCACCCGACCCTATGACGTCGAGGCCCTGCGCTGGCGCGTCGAGGCCATGCTCATCCGGGCCCAGACCTTCGACGACGGTAGCGGCCCCATCCTGGCCGGGCACGATCTGGACACCGGAGCCCTCGCCCGGCGGGCGATGATCGTGGCTGTCTTCAACC
>Ga0315278_10001258_pt1 | contig 22086 bp, 20 predicted proteins | sample YL17G06_0_MG_FD_203880 | JGI IMG/M metagenome (GOLD analysis project Ga0315278, IMG submission 203880) | Sediment microbial communities from Yellowstone Lake, YNP, Wyoming, USA - YL17G06_0 | ecosystem: Environmental > Aquatic > Freshwater > Lake > Sediment | place: USA: Wyoming | collected... | reverse complement strand
TCGGGAAGCTGAAGGCGCTGCACCTGCAAATGGTTCAGGCAGCCGCGCAGCAGAAGATCGCGAGCTACCACAAGCTTAACGAGAAGTTCCACGAGCTGCTCATCGGCGCCTGCGAAAACCCGCGCCTCATCCAGCTCATCCAGAGTTTCGACAAGCAGACGCTGCGCTACCGCCTGGCTGTCACCAACGCCTCGGGATGGATCGCCAACTCCACGAGGATCCACGCGGCCATCATCGTCTCTTTCGACTCGGGAGACGCCGAGACGGCGGAGCGGATCCGGCGGGAGGCTATCCTCAGCCAGATGGATCATTTTCCGAAGATCTTCAAGAACGGGGAGGCACACTGATGCGGATTGATGCCGAGAAATGCATGGGGTGCATGGAGTGCGCCGAGTTCTGCCCGATGGACTGCATTGTCGAGCGGGAAGGTTTCGGCTATATCGACGAGGACGAGTGCGTTGAGTGCGGGGTCTGCCTGCGGGTGGGGGTCTGTCCCAACGACGCGCTCTTTATACCGAAGGAGTCGCTGTGCTACCCGCGCCTCATCCGGGCCCAGTTCAGCGATCCCGGAGTTGCCCATCCCTCCACGAACCAGGCGGGGCGAGGCACGGAGGAGATGAAGACCAACGACGTAACAGGCCGGTTCCGCCGGGGAGAGTTCGGCATGGCCCTGGAGTTCGGGCGCCCCGGCATCGGCACCCGGCTGACCGAGATCGAGAAGGTGCTCCAGACGCTGATGGCCATGCAGGTAGAGCTGGAGGAGAACAATCCGGTCTTCGCTCTGGTGGCGGACAAGACTACCGGACGTCTGAAGCCAGAGGTCCGGAACGAGAAGGTCCTCTCGGCGATTCTCGAGTTCAAGATCCGACAGGAGCAATTGGAGGAGGTTGTGGGGCGCCTGCGTCCGGTCCTGGCCGAGGTGGACACGGTCGTTTCTTGGGGACTCGCGACACGCTTCGCCGAGAACGGCAGTCTCCCAGCGCTCTCCCGTCTGGAGGCGTTGGGGGTTCCGGCGCGTCCGAACGGCAAGGTCAACATGGGGATGGGCCGCCCCATCGTCGAGCCATAGGGAGGCTGTCATGAGCCATTCGCTACACCGCCACGGGACCCGGGAGCAACTGCAGCAGGACTACACCTTCTATGCGCGGACCTCTCGCTACGTCAACCGCGAAGGCTGCGGCCCCAAGCTGCGCCGGATCCTCCAGATCCTCCTGGAGGAGGGGCAGGTCAACAATTTCGGGTCGAGCCATGCGGGCAAGAGCTATGTGGCCGGCTTGAAACCCGAGGAGTACGCGCTCACTCTGGACAAAGCCTACGGCCTGGCCGCCTGCTTTTCCGAGAAGGCCGCTGTCCGCTCCCTTCTGGCAAAGCTCAAGGAAGCGGATACCGGCATCTCCATCGTGGTGAGCGGCCTGATCGACGAAATTGCGGCCATCGCCAAGGGATTGGACCTCACCCCCCACACGGTCTTCTTGTCGTTGGGGGTGCACGGGAAGCGGGCAAGTCTGCCAGAGGAGCGGGTGATCGAGGTCACCACCATGTGTGGCCATGGGCAGGTGGCGACCCGGCTCACCCGGGCCGCGATGGAGCGGGTGAGGGCGGGAAAAATGACGCCCGAGGCGGCCGCCCACCTCTTGGCCCAGCCCTGCCCCTGCGGGATCTTCAACACGACCCGCTGCGCCAGGATTCTGGAGGCCGTGCGGGAGGCGTCGGCAGAGGCGGATCACCCGTGACTTGTGCCGCCGAAGAAGGCGAGACCGTGGTATGGAAAGGGGTGCCAGTTCCATGGAGCTGACCCGGATGGCCTTCGGAGCCAACATGCTGATCCAGCAAGTCCTCCAGGTCCGGAAAGGGGAGACGGTCCTCATTGTTACCGACACCGACCGTCCCCGGACCATCACCCAGGCGCTGGCCTACAGCGCTGTCTCCGCGGGGGCCGAGGTGGTCGTGCTGACCATGGAGCCGGTGGAGATCGGCGGCCAGGAACCCCCGGCGCCGGTGGCGGCGGCCATGGCCGCCGCCCAGGTGGTCATCAACCAGTCGAGCCACAGCCTCACCCACACGGAGGCGACCCGCGAGGCCATGCGGCGGGGAGCCCGGATCGCCAACCTGCGGAACGTCACCGAGGAGATGATGGTGAGCGGCGGCATCCGGGCCGACTACGCCCAGGTCCGGCGGATCACCGAGCGGCTGGCCCGGCTCCTCACCGAAGCCGACGTGATCCGGATGACCACCTCCGAAGGGACGGACCTCACGATGCACTCCCGCGGCCGAAGGGCCATCGCCCAGGCCGGCTTGGTGACGAAGCCCGGGGAGCTGTCGGGGCTCCCGGACGGTGAAGCCACCCTGGCCCCCATCGAGGGTGTCACCGAGGGGATGGCGGTGGCCCCCTACATCGCGGATTCCCTCGGTCTCATCACCGATCCGTTCCGCCTGGAGATTGCCGCGGGGCGGATCGTTCGCGTTACGGGGGGGCGGCAGGCCCTTGAGTTGACCCGCCTCCTGGAGCGGCACGACGCGGCAGGGCACAACGCCGCCTCGCAGTTCGCCTTGGGAACGAATCCAGCGTGCCGGGTGGTCCCCAACACGCGGGAAGTCTCGAAGAAGCTCGGGACTGCCCATTTTGCCATCGGGGACAACATCACCCTGGGCGGAGAGAGCCGGAGCGATTTCCACATCGACTTCGTCTTCCTGACCCCCACGGTCTACCTGGATGGCACGTGCATCCTGGAGGATGGTCGGTACCAGATCGATCTGGAGGGATAGAACCGGCTTCGCCCCGCCCGACGCAGGGACGGCGATGCGCGGAGGGAGGTGAGTCGACGGGAGGCGGGGCAACACACGCGGTCTGGCGTTACTGAGGGGTGGAGTTTCGTGCTGCGGGACACTCCAGCAAACAAAGGAGAGGGTCATGAGGACGCACGCGACGACCTGCTTGATTGCGATGCTCTTGTGCTTGTTCACCGTCGGTCTGGCGACCGTTCCCCGGGCCGAGGCCGCCTATCCCGACCCGGACAAGGTGATTGAATTCCTTCACCATTCTTCTCCGGGCGGCGCCGCCGGTCTCTTCGTCCTCACGACCGGCGACATCCTCAACAAGACCGGGCTCGTCAAGGCAAAGATCCAGACCCAGACCCGCCAGGGCGGCTCGTCCGCCGTCGCCCTGAACTACCTGAAATCGAAGAAGGGCGACCCGTACGTCGTGATGCACTGGACGACCGCACAGCTCATGGCGATGCTCCGCGGTACCACCGAGATGAAACTGGACGAATGCGCCTGGCTGAGCACGCTCATCGAGGACGGGAACGTCCTGATGGTCCCCTATAACTCCCCCTACAAGACGGTCCAGGACCTGATCGCCGACGCCAAAGCAAACCCCGGCAAGGTCAACGTTGGCATCAACAGCATCGGCGGCTCGGAGGACGTCATGACCCGCCGGATTGAGCGGGCGGCAGGGGTGAAATTCAACATCACTTCCTTCGACTTCAGCCCCACGGCGCTGATTGCCGGCAACATCGCCCTGGCCTTCGGGAGCACCGCGGAGACACAGGGCCACGTCAAGGCGCAACGTGCTCGGGTCCTGGCCAACATGGGCACTAGGCGGGTTCCTTACTACAAGGACGTCCCCACGCTGATCGAGCAGGGCATCAATGCCTCTTTCACGCAGTATCGCGGCTTCTTCGGCGGGCCGAACTTCCCTGCCGAGGCGGTCAAATTCTGGGATGATGCCTTCGCGAAGTTGATGAAGACCAAACCGTACGAAGAATTCATGACGAAGTTCGACGTCGTCCCGCAATACAGGACGGCGGCGGAGACCAAGGCGCTCGTCGCGGAGTATGTGAAGGGACTCCAGGAAGACCTGAAGTTAATGGATCTGAAGTAGGAACCTTTCACACCGGGTGGTCCCCGCTCCGGAGGAAACATGAGAAAGGCGGATCGCATCTTTGGGGTAATCGGCCTGGGGTTGAGCCTCTGGTGTTTTCTCGAATCCAGAAAATTCCACTACATGTCGCAGTTTACCCCTGGTCCGGGCTTCTTCCCCTTCTGGGTGGGGGTCGTCTTGGCTCTCCTTTCGTGCTATCTGATCTACGACAGCATCAAGCGCGAACCGAGTAAGCAGGACGACAAGAAGATCCTCCCCGAGAAGCATGCCCTCGTCCGTGTCGGCACCATCATGCTCCTCCTCTTCGGGGTTGAATTCTCCATGACTTTCCTTGGCTTTCCCCTCACGTTGGCCCTGTTCACGGCGGCGACCCTGACGATCCTGGAGCATTACAGCATCCTCAAGAGCGCCGCCTACGGGATCGCCTACGCCGCCGTGACCTGGTTCATCTTCGAATATATCCTGACCATGGGCTTCCCCAAGGGCTTTCTGGGATTGTAGCGAAGGGAGGGTGACGGCCAGATGGATGTCATCTATAACTTGATAGGCGGGTTCGCGACCTGCCTCACCCCATATAACGTTTTGATGTCCGCCGTGGGCGCCTTCATCGGGACGATGGTCGGAATCCTCCCCGGCCTCGGCCCCTCGGCGACGATCGCCATCCTCCTACCAATCACTTTTGGCATGAATGCCACGCCTGCGATGATCATGCTGACTTCCCTGTACTACGGGGCGATGTACGGCGGCTCCACCACCTCGATCCTTGTCAATGTCCCCGGGGAAGCCTCGTCGGTCGTGACGGCCATCGAGGGGTACCAGATGGCCAGGAAGGGGAAAGCGGGGCTCGCCCTGGGGCTCTCCGCCATCGGCTCCTTCTTCGCCGGCATTTTCGGGATGTTTGCCCTTGCTTTCACCGCGTCAACCCTCGCCGAGTTCAGCCTCAAGTTCGGCCCGAGCGAAGTATTCTGCCTCGTCCTGATGGGGATGTTCACGATCATCTACGTGGGCGGAAAAGACATCACGAAATCGCTGATGAGCATGGTCATCGGCCTCGGCCTCGGCTGCGTCGGGACCGACATGGTTGAGGGAAGGGCGCGCTTCACCTACGGAGTATCCGAGCTCCTGGACGGCATCGACTTCGTCATCCTCGTCATGGGAACCTTCGGCATCGCCGAGGTCCTCGAATCCGCCGAGGAGTTCATGAAGATCGAGCCGATGAAAGTGAAGTTCCGCGAGCTCTTCCCCTCCTTCCTGGAGGTCTGGAAGTGCCGCTGGGCGATGCTGCGGGGCACCCTCATCGGCTTCGGCATCTGCTGCATTCCCGGATCCGGGCCGACGATCGCCTCCTTCCTGAGCTACGGGGTGGAGAAGAGCGTCTCCAAGCATCCCGAGCGATTCGGTACCGGCGTCCCCGAAGGGGTCGCGGGGCCGGAGGCCTCCAACAACGCCGCGGTCTGCGGGGCGATGGTCCCGATGTTATCTCTGGGCATCCCCGGGTCGGGGGCCACGGCGGTCTTGCTGGGGGGGCTCATCCTCTACGGCCTGAAGCCCGGCCCCCTGCTCTTCGTCGAGAACGCCGATTTCGTCTGGGCAGTCATCGCGTCGATGTTCATGGGGAACATCATCCTGATCATCATGAACCTCCCCATGGTGCCGCTCTTCGCCTCGCTCCTCCGGATCTCCTACTCTCTCATCTACCCGGCGATCCTCATCGTCTGCATCGTCGGCGCCTACGCGGTCGCCACGGGCCTCTTTGAGGTGGGGCTGATGCTGGTCTTCGCCGTCTGCGGCTACTTCATGAAGAAAGCGGACATCCCCGCCGCGCCGATGCTGATGGCGCTCCTCATGGGGCCGATGCTGGAGAAGAATCTCTACCAGGCCCTGAACCTCGCCCATGGGAACGTGGCGGTGTTCGTCCAGCGCCCGATTTCGGCGACGTTGCTGGGGATGATTGTCCTCATGACCATCATCGTGGGGACCAAGCGCGTGAGAAAGGCACGAGGGGTCGTCCAGGAGGAAGAGGAGTAGCCGTGCCGGATCCGAGAGCGCTGACCATCCAGGCGGCCGCGCTGCAGATGAGGGCCGGTGAGTTGACCGCGGTGAGCCTCCTGGAATCCTGCTTGGCGCGGATCCACGGCCGAGATGCGATCGTTCACGCCTGGGTCGAGGTCTACGCAGAGGCGGCTCTCGAGGAGGCGCGGCGCTGTGACCAGGAGGCGGGCCAGGGCCACTGGCGAGGGCCGCTCCACGGCATCCCTGTCGGCATCAAGGACATCATTCACGTCCGCGGGATGTGGACCCGTGCCGGCACGCCCGTCTACCCGGCGCATGTCGCCGACGAGGACGCTCCGGTCATCGCCCGTCTCCGGCGGGCAGGGGCGATCTTTCTGGGAAAAACGGCGACGACCGCCTTCGCCAACAACGATCCCACGATTACCCGAAACCCCTGGAACCCCGAGCACACCCCGGGGGGATCGAGCAGCGGCTCCGCTGCCGCCGTGGCGGACCGCATGTGCCCCCTGGCCCTGGGCACGCAGACGGGGGGATCGCTCCTGCGGCCCGCTGCCTACAACGGCATCGTCGGCTTCAAGGCCACCTACGGTCGGGTCAGCAGCGACGGAGTGATCCCCAACTCTTACAGCCTCGATCACGTCGGTGTCCATACCCGTTCCGTCGCGGACGCCGCCCTCGTCTGGCCGTGTCTTGCCGAGGACGCCCCCCGGCCCTTTGCCCGCATGCCCGAGCCGCCGCAACGCTCCCGCCTTCGGGCTCCCGGATCGCCACCCCGCCTGGGATACATCAGCGAATTCTTCGAGTCGGAGACTTCTCGCGAGGTCTTGGAGAACCTGGCCTCCGTCACGGAACGGTTCCGCTCGGCCGGCGCGGAGGTCGTCGATCTGCCCCTCCCGCCGTCCTTTCAGCATGTGATTCCCGGCTGGAGCGTCATCAAGCAGGCGGAGCTCTACGCCTACCACCGATTCCTGTTCGAAGGTCGCCGCGAAGAATACCCGCCGAAGCTCCGAGTCCGCCTGGACAAGGGGGCCGAGATTTCCGGCCATGAGTATGTTCAGTACCTGCAGCGCCGGGTCCTCTTCCAGCGCGAGATGTGCGCGCAATTGGCCGAAGTGGATGCGGTTTTCATGCCCGTCGCTTCGACCACGGCCCCCACGGGGCTCGCGTCTACCGGCTCCAGTGTCTTCAACCGACCATGGACCGTTTCAGGGTTTCCGGCCATGGCGTTACCGAGCGGCCTGGACGCCGACGGGCTTCCCTTCGGGATGCAGATGGCTGCGCAGCCTTACGCCGAAGAACGGCTCCTGGACGTTGCCGCCTGGTGTGAACAGGTCCTGGGTTTCTCGGCGTGTCCCGGGGAAGTTGGGGCGGAACAACAGGGTGCCGCCATAGCCGGGTGAGGCCTGCGTGATGTCACCACGCTCCAACGACTCACCTCCAGCCGAATCGCAGGCGTTCACGCTCCGCTCGTTGGTCTGGAGCGTGTATATTCCAACCTTCCTGTTCTCCATAGGGCAGGGGGCGGTCCTACCGGTCATTCCATTGTTCGCCCTGGATCTGGGGGCGTCGGCCGCGGCCGCCGGGCTGGTGGTGGGTATGCGCGGCCTGGGGTTGATGTTCCTCGACCTGCCGAGTGGGGTGGCCGTGTCGCGGTTCGGGGACAAGGGGGCGATGGTAGCGGGAACGGCTATCGTGGCCATTGTTGCGGTCGGAGCGCCCCTCACGAGGTCGGTCACAATGCTGGGGCTTCTCATTTTTTTCATGGGGGGCGGATGGTCCTTCTGGCAGATTGCCCGCCTGGCCCACCTCACTGAGGTCGTTCCGGTGGGGCAGCGGGGGCGGGCCCTGTCACTCGTCGGCGGCGTGAACCGCGCGGGCAACTTCGTTGGGCCGATCCTCGGCGGTTACCTGGGCAAGTACTACGGGCTTGAATCGGCGTTCTACGCCCAGGCGGTCATGGGGATCGCCGCGGCTGTCATGATGTTCCTCGTCGTCCGCACCAGTTCGGGCTTGGAAGAGTTGAGTGGGCACGGCATCGGCAGACGGTTGTCTGCCACGGTCTCCGAGCACCGGCGGATCTTTCTCAGTGCCGGATTCGCCGTGGTGGTTCTCCAGATCCTGCGGCAGGGCCGGCCGGTCTTCTTGCCCCTTTGGGGGAACGCCATCGGACTCGACGTGGCGGAGATCGGCCTTGCCATCGGCGTTTCCTCCTTCCTCGATACGTGGCTGTTCTATCCCGTCGGCCATCTGGTGGACCGGCGGGGCCGGAAGTGGGCAAGCATTCCGAGTCTGGTCACCATGTCTCTCGGATTTTTGCTTCTCCCGAGGACGACCGAGTTTATCGGCTTTGCGCTCGTGGCGGTTCTAATCGGCATCGGTAACGGTTTCGGCGCGGGGATCGTTCAGGTTCTCGGGGCGGACTTCGCGCCGACGGAGCGGCGGGGAGAATTCTTGGGGGTCTGGCGTTTCATTAGCGACGTTGGGGTTGCGGCCGGGCCGCTCGCGGTGAGCGCCATCGTCGGTCTGGCCAGCCTTGGCCTCGCCTCGGCTCTGAGCGCCTGCTTGGGGCTGGTCGGTGCGGTCGTGATGGGCGCCCTGGTTCCCGAGACCCTCCAACGTCGGCCGGATCCATAACTCCCCCGAGGCCGACCCGGGGACGCCCTCGAGGGAGCGGGGAGCGGAACCGGACGACAACTACCCAACCGCGGCCGGGGCCGCGCCTTCCCGTTTCTGCGGATCTCTACGGATCGTGCGTTGACGCAGTCGGCTTTTCCCGAGATACTCACCGAGGCGTGGGCGGCACGGTCGTCATGCGCTCGCGAGCGCAGCATACACATACAGAAGACAAGAGGAGAGGATGCGCTAGGGTGGAGCCAGTTCACCGGCGGTGTACGGCGCCGGCCGGTGAACTGGGCGTGGACGGGTTGGTCTCTGCTTACTTGGGGACGTCGCTCAGCGGGATGCGCAGGGCGTCAGCCACCCCCTTGCCGTACGCCGGATCAGCCTTCAGGCAGTTACCGATGTGCCGGATCTTGACCTCCCGCGGCGCGTCGCCCATGGCGCGGGCGGTGTTGGCGAAGAGGACGGCCTGCTGTGCGGCGCTCATCAGCCGGAACAGCTTACCGGGCTGGGAGTAGTAGTCCTCGTCCGCGCGGTGGTTCCAGTGGTCGGCGGCTCCGTCCAGGGGGAGGGGCGGTTCGGCGAATTCCGGCTGAGGAGCAACACTATTCGGGCCATCGCCATGGACATGTGGGAGCCCTGCATCCTGGCGACTGCGGCCTGCGTCCCGGACGCGGCCCAGAAGCTCGTGTTCGATCACTACCATGCGACGCGCTACGTCAAAAGGACGCGGCAGGTTCACTCAACCTCGACCTGGTCCGGGATAACCGGATGCCAGGTCGAGGTTGAGCAGCGTAAGACCTTTAAGGCCTATCCTCTGAGATCATGCGAGGTCGAAGCGATCCAGGTTCATCACCTTGTTCCAGGCCGCCACGAAGTCACCGACGAACTTCTTCTGCGCGTCCGCGCTTCCGTAGACTTCCGCCAGGGCACGGAGCTGGGAGTTTGAGCCGAAGGCCAGATCGACACGCGTGCCGGTCCACTTGACTTTGCCCGTCTTGCGGTCGCGCCCTTCGAACGCGTCAGCGTCTTTCGAGGTCGCCTTCCACTCCGTGCGCATGTCGAGCAGGTTCACGAAGAAGTCGTTGGTCAGCGCCTCCGGCCGCGTGGTGAAGACGCCGTGCTGGGACCCTCCGAAGTTGGTCTTCAGGACGCGCATGCCGCCCACGAGCACCGTCATCTCAGGTGCGGTCAGGGTCAGCAATTGCGCCTTGTCAACCAGCAAGTGCTCGGCCGGTACGCTGTACTTGCCCTTGAGGTAGTTGCGGAAGCTGTCCGCGATCGGCTCCAGCACGGCGAAGGACGCCGCATCGGTTTGCTCCTGCGAGGCGTCCATGCGTCCCGGCGTGAAGGGAACCGTCACCGCATGGCCGGCGTTCTTCGCCGCCTGCTCGACGCCCGCGCAGCCGGCCAGGACGATCAGGTCAGCCAGCGAGACCTTCTTGCCGCCGGAGGCCGCGCTGTTGAACGCGCTCTGGATGCCCTCCAGGGTCTTGAACACCTTCGCCAGCTGGGCAGGCTGGTTGACTTCCCAATCCTTCTGCGGTGCCAGACGAATGCGGGCGCCGTTGGCACCGCCGCGCTTGTCGGAGCCACGGAAGGTAGACGCCGAGGCCCAGGCGGTCGAAACCAGCTCCGAGACAGACAAACCGGAAGCCAGGATCTTGGCCTTGAGGGAGGCGATGTCCTGCGCATCAATCAGTTTGTGATTAACGGCAGGGATGGGGTCTTGCCAGATGAGATCTTCCTTCGGAACCTCGGGGCCGAGATAGCGTGAGCGCGGGCCCATGTCGCGGTGCGTCAGCTTGAACCAAGCGCGCGCGAAGGCATCGGCGAAGGCCTGCGGATCGTCGAGGAACCGGCGCGAGATCTTCCCGAACTCCGGATCGAAGCGCAGCGTCAGGTCGGTGGTCAGCATGGTCGGCTTGTGGAACTTGCCCGGGATGTGCGCGTCGGGAATGATCTCCGGCGCGTTCTTGGCCACCCATTGCTTGGCGCCGGCGGGCGACTTAACCAGCTCCCACTCGTACTTGAACAGGTTCTCGAAGAAGTTGTTGCTCCATAGGGCCGGGGTCTTGGTCCAGGTCACTTCGATGCCGCTGGAGATGGTGTCTTTGCCGTGCCCCGAGCCGTAGTTACTCATCCAGCCCAGGCCCTGCGCCTCGAGCGGCGCGGCTTCGGGATCCGGGCCCTTGTGGGATTCCGGGGCCGCGCCATGCGCCTTGCCGAGGGTGTGGCCGCCGGCAATAAGCGCGACGGTCTCCTCGTCGTTCATGGCCATGCGGCCGAAGGTGGCGCGGATGTCCTTGGCAGCGGCCATGTAGTCGCCGCTCGCGTTCGGGCCCTCCGGGTTGACGTAGATGAGGCCCATGTGGGTGGCTCCGAAGGGCCCCAGATCCCGATCGCCGGTGAAGCGCTTGTCGTCGCCCAGCCAGGCGATCTCCTCGCCCCAGTTCACGTCCTCGTCCGGCTCCCACACGTCGGCGCGGCCGCCGCCGAAGCCGAAGGTCCGGAAGCCCATCGACTCGAGCGCCACGTTGCCGGCCAGGATCAGGAGGTCGGCCCAAGAGATCTTCCGGCCGTACTTCTGCTTGATCGGCCACAGGAGGCGGCGCGCCTTGTCGAGGTTGACGTTGTCGGGCCAGGCATCGAGCGGCGCGAAGCGCTGCTGGCCGCGTCCGCCGCCGCCGCGCCCGTCGGTGACGCGGTAGGTGCCGGCGGCGTGCCAGGCCATGCGGATGAAGAGCGGGCCGTAGTGGCCGAAATCCGCCGGCCACCAGTCCTGCGACTCGGTCATCAGCATGACCAGGTCTTTCTTCAGCGCCTTGTAGTCGAGGCTCTTGAACTCCTTCGCGTAGTCGAAGTCTTTGCCCAGCGGGTCGGACTTGGAGGAATGCTGGTGCAGCAGCTCCAGCCGCAGCCGGTTCGGCCACCAGTCGCGGTTCGTCCTGCCGACGCCTGCGATGTGAGGGAACGGGCATTTCGCTTCGGTCGACATGTGTTCTCTCCTTTCGGGTGAGGGGTTGGTGTGGCGAACGCGGTCGCGGATCAACCGCAGACGACCCCGACGCGCTCACGTTGAGGCCTCGCCGCTGCAGTCCCTGGATGGCCCGCGCGGCTCGATTCCGTGTTCCTTCGCGGACGTCTCGTCCCGCGCCCTTCAAGGGTTCTTGGTGGTGGACGGTATCTATAGTTAGACACTGTCCAACTCATGAAGCAAAAAAAACGGCTATCTTCGCCTCCGTCCCCGCATCACGACCTGGTACTCGCGCACCTCGAAACCCTCAACTGTTGCCGCACCCGCGATCTTGACCGCGTTCCAGGGAACGTCGAAGACTTTCCCGGTCTCGTCGTCGATGAGGTGGTGATGCGGCTCGACATGTGGGTCGAAGACGATGACCCCGTCTTTCAGGGGTTGCAGTTTGAGCAGTCCCTTCTCGGCGAAGAGATTGAGGGTGTTGTAAACCGTCGCGCGCGACAGTGTCGGACAGCGGCGGCGCACCGTCGCCCAGACTTCATCCGCTGTGGGATGGGTATCCGTTTGCAGGACGAACTCGGCAACGGCCACTCGTTGCGGAGTGGCCTGAATGCCGTACTCTCTGAGTGTATCCATCGCTTTATGCATGACTCATTTAGAATATGTCTAAACTCACATAAAGTCAATACCGAGAAAGAACAGCGTGTGGGTCGAAGGGAAACGGCCGAATCCTCTCGGCGGGTTTTTCCGGCGCTCCAGGGGGCTTCGGGTAAATTTCATTGGTCCGAGCAACCCCCCCCAATGGAGGTGCTTGCGGGTGAGGCCGCCTTCAAGTAGCATCTGTGAAAGTGAGAGACGTGCATGGCCAACACGTACACCGGACAGATGCGGATCGGCCTGGCGGCGTGAGCGATCAAGGGGTGTGACCGAAAGGGGGTGCGTGACGAGGCGTCTCAGATTATGGGGTGGCCGGGTGGGTGTCGCGGACACAAGGAGGGAGTCATGACTCTTGCCATGGGGAACAAGAATGTGGTGCTCGGTCTGATCGTGATCGTGCTGTTTCTCAGCATGAGTATTCACATCGAGCGTAGCGCCAGCCAGCACGCCTTCCACGCGAAGGCCGCCGCGGTGACGGTGGACACGAAGAACACGCCTGACCTTCTCGACGACCAGATCACCGACGTCCGCAAGGGGCCCGCCTACCGGACCGGCGGGATCTATTTCACGAATTATTACGCGGCGTCGTACGTGCCCGTTCCCAACAACTTCTACTACACCGCCTATAACATGCGCTTGAACGCCTGGCTCTTCGCGCTCTTCGGCATCGCCGTGGGGTTCATCGTGGGGCTCCAGACCCAGGCAAGCCTGGCGCTGCGGCAGTGGGCATCCTGGCTGGCGGTCGCCGCCGTCATCCTGTATCCGATTCGCGACCTGTATTTCTTCTGGGGGCGCTGGATGGATCCGGCGTTCTCCGGCGGGTGGGTGTCGCAGGTCGTCTATCCGTTCAAGGTGGCCGGCGGCGCCGCCATCGGGGTGGCCCTCCTCCTTGCGCTGATCGTCTTCCTGCAGGGTGCCAAGAACGCGCGGGAGACAGCGCGAACGTAGTCGCAATACCCGCTCCGCGTGTCCGAGCAGGCGGGGTTGGCTGCGGCGGAAGGAATCTACACGGACGACCGTGGCAGTAGGCGAAATCGCGACGCACGTTATTCGCACGCACGCGAGGCGGCCCGCCCCGATTTGATCGAGGCGGGCCGTTGTGCTATGTGCCTCATCCCCGAACGCGGATAAGGTATGCCCCAGGAGCGGCAGGAATCAAGTGGCCGTCATGGCTCGTCCGCGACCCCCGTGCGGCGGTAGATGAGGCGGTCGCCGGGCGCGGCACTCATCGTGATGTTCTCCACGGCCGTCGCCGGCCCGATGGACACCTCGACGTCCACGCCATTCGAGTTGTCGAGCCCGATCAAACTGATCTTGGGCGTCAGGACGAACAAGCGGCCGCGGGTGAAGTCCAGCCGGGCCAAAATGCCTCGCTTCGCTAGGACGTAACTGTCGGTCCACGACTCGTGGAGGAACGCCGAGAAGGGCTCGGCGAAGAGGGTGATTCCGTCCAGGCTCACCCGGACGACTTCGTTGCCGATCGGGATCGGCGCCGTCAGGTCCGCCCAGACGTGGACCATGCCCATGGTCTTGTGCTTGTTCCACCATCGCCAGGGCATCGTCAAGACTTTGGCTTGACGCCGCCAGGCGTCCTGCGGCATGCTGTGGGTGCGCTGTCGGTGCGCCGAGCGGAACGAGAGCGCGGAGGAAGAGCGCGGTGGACTTCGTCAGAGTTCTGGACACCGTCACCGGCTTTCTGGACGGCCGCGGCTTTCGATACGCCCTGGTGGGCGCTTTCGCCTTGTCCGCGTACGGGTTGAGTCGTGCCACGCAGGATATCGACTTCGCCGTGGACGCCGAAGCGCGACGCGACCTGGTCTCTCTCCTCGAGTCGTTGGGTTACGAGACCCTGTACTGTTCCACAGGATACTCGAATCACGTCCATCCGGTCTCGGGGCTCGGGCGCGTGGATTGCATTTATGTCGGTGAACCAACGGCCACGAGCCTCTTCGACAGCGCCACGGCTGCACCGTTCCTCGGGAGAATCATCCGTGTGCCCAAGCCGGAGCACCTGGCGGCCATGAAGGTGCTGGCCATGAAGAACGACCCGAGCCGCACCTTTCAGGAGATGGCCGATCTTCAGTTCATCCTGGGCCTGGCTGGGGTGGATGTCGGCGAAATCCGCAATCACTTCGAACGGCATGGCCTTCTGGAGAGATTTGATGAACTCCGTAAGATCCTCGACACCGCTGGACCTTGAGGCGGGCCTTCGCACGCTCTCGGAAGATGTGCTGGCCCTGCGTCGGGCGAGACGCGGGACGGCGATGTCGCTGCAGGAATACCTCGACTTTCTCCGGCAGTTCGTCGACCCTCCGGCGGCCGCCCTCAGAGCCCGCCGGGGACCCCGGGGGGACACGCCTTTCCAGCTCTGAGGCACTTCGCAACACCTCACGCAAGGAGCGCATCATGAGGCACAATCTTGCCAAAAGGAAGCTGGCGGCCGGGAAACCGGTCAGTGTGGTGGCGCCAGGGTTCAGTTCGGCCGGGCTGGTCGAGTTGCTGGGCCGCATGGGTTTCGACGCGGTGTTCATCGACTGCGAGCACGGCGCGGTCGGGTGGGACGACGTCGAGCACATGGTGCGGGCGGCCGAGCTCACCGATGTCACACCCATCGTCCGTGTCCAGTCGAACGACCCTTCGACGATCACGCGGGCGCTCGACCGGGGGGCCGGCGGGGTGCAGGTGCCGCACATCAACACCCGCGCCCAGGCCGAGGAAGCGGTGCGGGCTGCCAAGTTCGCGCCGATCGGCCATCGCGGCTACGCCGGCGGCCGCGCCGCGTTGGGCGTGAAGGGAAATTTCACCAGCCACGCCAACGACGAGACCATGGTGGTGGCGATGCTGGAAGAGGTCGAGGCGTTGAAGAATCTGGACGACATCCTGAAGGTCGAGCACATCGACGCTTTCTTCATCGCGCCCGGAGATCTCTCCCAGTCCATGGGGTTCCCGGGGCAGATGGATCACCCGGAGGTCCAGGCGGCGGTCCAGGATGCAGTCCGCCGCGTGCGGGCGGCGGGCCGGGCGCCCGGCGTGCTGGCCACCAACGGGGCGAGCGCCCGCCGTTTCCTCGATCTGGGCGCACTCTTCATCTATGTCGCGCTGGCCAGCCTGCTCCAGCCGGGTACGCGGGACTTCGTGGCGGAATTCAAGTGAGGCATGAGAGGGAAGCGCCGGGTCTTCGGCGCTTCCCTCTGGGGCAACGACTCGCGGACGGCAGCGGAGATCCGCCCATCCATCTCCCAGCGGGATCCGCGGCGATCTGGAGCGTTCCGGTGTCGGGTGCGGCAGTCCCGGCATGTCGTCGAGTGGCCTGTAGTCGTGTCTGGGGTCTTTCATGAAACTCACGTCCGAGATGGCGGTGCGGATCGACGGGATCCTGGCTGCCGCCCAGGCACAAGGGCGGGGCACCTTGTACGAGCATGAGGTGTACGGGATTCTCCAAACGATCGGCCTGGGAGTCCCGCGCCATCGGTTCGTGCGTGACGTTGCCGAGGTCACCCCGGAGGTATTGTCGGGCGTCGGGCACACGGTGATGGTCAAGGTCGTCTCGCCTGGGATTCCGCACAAGCAAAAGGTTGGGGGGGTTCGGAGGGTCGCCGCCTCGGATCCCCTCTATGTGCAGTTCGTCCTGACGCGGATGCGCGAGGAGGTCCTCTCGCATTTCGCTCCGGGCGAGGCGCCCGGGATCACCGGTTTTCTCCTGGTGGAATTCGTTCCGCACACGCAGGCGATCGGTTACGAGGTCCTGGTGGGATTCCACGAGGACGCCGCTTTCGGGCCGGTGCTCACGGTCAGCAAGGGCGGGGAGGACGCCGAGTTCTTCGCCGCGCATTACGACCCAGCCAACCTCTTTCTCCCGCCGGTGGAGTATCCTGACGCTCTGGCCTTCATGGATTCGCTGCACATTCGCCACAGATTCGAGCAGACCGGCCATCTCGAGTTCTTGGAGCACATGGCCAAGGCCGTGGCCGGCATGAGCCTGCTCGCGTTTCGCTACTCGCCGATCGCTGCGGAGCCCCGGTTCATCTTCACGTCCTTCGAGGTCAACCCGTTTGTGATCTCGAAGGACAACCGATTCGTGGCGCTCGACGGCCTGGCGGAATTCCGGGCTGTGTCCGAGGAAGACGCCTGGGTTCCTCGCGGGAATGCGGCCAACCTCGAGGCCTTCTTTCGACCGCGGGGCGTCGCCGTGGTCGGGGTGTCGGCCGATTCCTCCAGGTACAGCCTGGGGCGGGACATCGCGGCGCTGCTCCACGACCTGGGCCGGGACGACCTGGTTCTCATCAACCCGAAGGGTGGCGCCGTGAGATTCGACGGCGCGGTATACCCCCTCTACCCGAGCCTGGCGGATCTGCCGGCCCCCGTCGAGCTGGTCGTGTATGCGGCGCCGGCGCCGAGCGCCCCGGACTTTCTGCGGAGCCTGGCAGGAAGCAAAGTGAAGGCCGTGATCCTCATTCCCGGCGTGCTGGCCTCGGTGCCGTACGCGGAGTTCGCCCGCCAACTTCGGGAGGCAACGCCGCCGGGCGTGCGGCTCATCGGACCCAACTGCATGGGGGTTTACGTTGCGCCCGAACAGGACGCCGCTCTTCCGTTGCCGGGCGTCAACACGCTCTTTGTCAACGAGAAGCGTCTGGAGGTGCGGTCCTCCGAGCGGGCCAATGCCGTGCTGCTCACGCAGAGCGGCGCCCTGGCGGTGACCGCCCTGGACAAGCTGCGCGGCTGCCGACCGTTTCGCTCGGTGGTGAGTTTCGGCAACAAATGCGATGTGAATGTGGCAGACCTGCTGGCGTACTTCGGGAGCGACCCGGCGGTGGGTGTGGTGGCTCTCTACCTGGAAGGCTTCAACCCCGGGGAGGGTCGCCGCTTCTATGACATCGCCAAGAACATGGGTACGCCGATCGTGGCGTACAAGGCGGGCCGAACGCAAGCGGGCGCCCGGTCGGCGGCCGCCCACACGGCGGCGCTGTCTGGCAGCTACGATGTCTTCCGCGCTGCCTGCCAGCAGGCGGGTGTCATTCTGGCCGAGACCATCGAGGGGTACTACGATCTCGTCAAGACGTTCGCGCTGCTCGCCGCCAAGCCGCCCGCGGGGAATCGGGTTGCCGGCGTGGTGAACGCGGGGTTCGAAAGCACGGTGGGCGCCGACGAGCTCAAGGGGCTCACCCAGGCGCATCTCGCCGCCGCGACCATCGAGCGGCTGAATGCCATCAACAGCTACGGGTTGGTGGATACCTCCTCTCCGTTTCTCGACGTCACGCCCATGGCCGACGACAGGATGTATGCCGAGTTCGTCGAGGCGGTCATTCGCGACCCCGGTGTCGACTGCGTGTTCGTCGCCGTGGTCCCCCACGCGGTCTCGCTGAAGACCGATCCCGAGACGTGCCGGGATCCCGACGGACTGGCGAGCCTGCTCTTGGATCTTGCGGTGGGGTACGGCAAGCCGATGGTCGTATCGGTGAACGCCGGCCGGTATTACGCCGATTTCGTCTCGGTCCTCGAAGAGGGGGGACTGCCGGTGTATGCCGACATCCGCTCGGCGATCGCCTCCCTCGACACGTTCGTGTCATACCGCCTGGGAAAACACGCGCACACCTGACAGGACAGTTCTTGAGACGATCTTGACCCGCCAGGGCCGGTGGCCGATGCCAGCCGACAGTCCGCTCGGTCCCTGGGGCCGTGATCCCGGCCGGCCTAGATGCTTCCGCGGGGCGTGGCGCAGTTCATGCGAGACGAGCGTGCCCCCGCAAGATGAGGGGCGCTGGCCGAGCGACATTCGCCCGACCCTTTGGATCCTGGTGTGCGCGGCTCGACGTCACCGGGAAAGCCAGTGGGGTGAAGATGCGGACTCGCGAGGTGTGGTGGATCGGACGCGCGGGATCGCTGGATCGCCTCGCGCAACGGTCCGAGAGCCTGCCGGACCCCGGCCCTGGCGAAGCCCGGATCGCGGTGAAGGCTATCGGTCTGAACTTCGCCGACCTGTTTGCCGGCCTGGGGCTGTACTCCGCGACCCCCAAAGGCGCCTTTGTTCCCGGTCTGGAATGTGCGGGGACGGTCGAGGCGCTCGGTCCCGTGGCATCGCCGTCCGGCTCCGGGGACACGCCGGGACGGGTCCTCCGGCCGGGCGAACGGGTCATCGGCCTGACGCGTTTCGGCGCATACGCGACCGCGATCAATCTCGACGTGCGCTACCTCTGGCCCCTCCCACCGGACTGGAGCTTCGCGGAGGGTGCGGCGTTCCCCGTGCAATCGCTCACGGCCTGGTACGGATTGATCGCACTAGGCGCGCTCGCGCCCGGCGACGCGCTCCTGGTGCACTCCGCGGCGGGTGGGGTGGGCCTCAACGCGCTCCGGATCGCCGACGCGACCGGCGCGCAAGTCATCGCGACGGTGGGACGCCCGGCCAAGCGCGATTTCCTGGTGGAGCGCTGCGGGCTCGCGCCCGACCGGGTGATCGTGCGCAATCGCCGCAGGTTCGGGGCACAGCTCGACGGTGCACTCACCGCCCTGGGCGTCGAGGGGTTCGACCTGGTGCTCGACGCGGTCGCGGGCCCCTTCTTCCAGCCCGCGTACGAGCGGTTGCGGCCTGAAGGGCGTCTGGTTCTCTACGGCGCCGCCGATCTGATGCCGAGGCGCGCGCGGCCAAACTATCTCCGCCTGGCGCTCAAGTACCTGCGTCGCCCACGGTTGGACCCGCTCCGGATGATCGCGGAGAACAAGAGCGTGATGGCGTTCAACCTGATCTGGCTCTGGGACCGGGTGGATCGCCTGTCCCAGGTGCATGACGCGTTGTCCCGCCTGACGCCACGTCCGCCGTTCGTCGGCCGGCGTTTCGCCTTCGCGGACGCGCCTGCGGCGCTCCGTCATCTGCAGAGCGGCGAGAGCATCGGCAAGGTGGTGCTGGAGATCTGAGGCGCGACGGGGACACTCTACATGTTTTGTCGGGAGCGCCGTCCCTCGGCTCGGAGGGCGCATGCGGTGAGGGCCGCGACCCCGCCGGTGAGAAACAGAAACGTCACGCCGCCTGCGCTCCACGGCCGGAAGCCGGCGGACTGAAGCCAGGGGGCGAGGAAAGCCATCAGTGGAAAGAGCGCCAGGTACCAGTCCGCCCCGGATCGCTCGGTACGGGCGCAGCCGATACGTCCTGCCCACAGGGCATGCCCCAGGACGAACGCCGCGTAGGTGCGGGCGCCCAGAGGAAGCAGCGGCCAAGGCCAGGAGGGGATGAGCGTTGTGGGCCACAGGAAGAGCATCGCTCCGAATACGCCGGCAATAGTCGCGGTGGCCACGGCGGCTCCGCGCAGGAGTGCGGACGACCGCGGCTGCGCCTCGACAAGGGCACCCGGCTTTCCCAGGAGGTACGCGAACGCCGTGAAGCTCAGTGGCCCGCCGATGTACAGGAAGAGCCATGCCCAAGCCGCGGGCGACCCCCAGTTGAAGGCGGCCCGGTGGAGGATGGTGGTCACCAACATGAGGGCGGAGCCCAGGGCGACCGCGGGGGCGGCCAACCGCATGGCAGCGACGGGGCCACCAGCCAGCGCCCAGGCGAACCCGCTCAGCCCGAGGAACCAGGCGCCCAGCGTCACAGCGGCGATGGGCGCCTTGATGGTCCATGCGAAATAGGCCGCCGTGTCGCCCGGAAAGCAGACCAGCGCTGCCCCGATGACCAGGACGACGCCCGCGAGAAGGCGGAATCCCCAGCGGGCGATGCGCGTCAAGAGCGATTCGACTGTAGGTATCGTCGTGGGCATGGATTACTCCGGGAGGGTGAGCATCGCGAACGGCGGCGTCGGGGACGCGTTACGGGGCGACTGGGCCCCGCGTGCCACCCAGCGCGGGAAATCCGCCAGGGGTCATATCCTGCCCCGCCTTCAGGATCTCCAGCCGCTGCCGCATGGTGACGATCTCTGCCTGCTGGGCGGCAATGATCTCCTCGGCCAGCCTTCGGACCAAGGGGTCCCGCCCGTGAATCAATGCGAGTCGGGCCATCTCGACGGCGCCCTCGTGGTGGGGAATCATCATGGCGAGGAAATCCTTGTCGGGATCGCCGGTCATCGGGGCGGTTTCCATGTCCCTGGACATCTTGGTCATGGCGGCGTGCATGTCGGCGGAGAAGCCCCCGCCGTGTCCCGCCTGCCCCTGACCGGCGGTGCCGTGTCCTCCGTGCTGCTGCGCCCACGCACCGGACGCGACACTACTGACGAACACAAGCGCTGCCGCAACCGCCCGCAAGCCTCGTTGCCTACCCATAAACTCTCCCCTCAACGACCAATGACACCCAGATGACCACTGAATTCCCAGTCACGCGCTCTGGCTCTTCGCTCCCGGCCGCACGTACACCAGGTTGATGCTCTTCTTGTTCCGCAGCTCGCCGGAGGGCAGCTTGAGCGCCCCGAGGGGGATCTGCGCCAGGAACTTCGGGTCGAACGGATCGGAGACGTCGAAGGCGGAGCACACGGTCTGTCCGGCATTGGGAGTGTTGGGCAGTTCGTCCTGTTCGTGGGCGACGTAGAGCAGCGTGTGTGTTGGGTTGGTCCACACACCGTGCGCCTCTCGCCCGTGTGTGAAGAAGGTCTTGACGACCTTGCGTGCGCCGGCTGCGGCCGAGTGGTCAATGACGGCGAGTTGGCTGGAGGCGACGCCACCAGGGCCGCCGTCGTCCACGCGGGCCAGGCTGACGAAGATGGCCTTCCCCTTGGTGTTCTGAACGAATTCAAGGTGATTGGGGCGGGCGAGGTTTCCGAGGGGTACGACGTCCACCGTTCGGTGCGGGTCGCGAGTGTCCAGCGCCGATACCTGATCCGCGAGCTTGTGGGACAGCCAGACCTCTGCGCCGTCCGGAGACGTCTTCAGGAACGGCGTGAAACCCGGCTTGTCTGCCGTGCTGATGTCCAGGGTGACCTTGCGCTGGGGCTGAGAGTAGCCCTGTGCATCTGGTCGGACCTGGAAGACGTCCACCCGAGACACCTTCTGACTGGCCACAAAGGCCAGGCTGCCGTCCGCCGAGAACCACACCTGGGCCGGTCCGTTGATGGTGGGAAGGTACATCCGGACGGCGTTCACGGCGGCACCTCCGCTGGCCTTGATCACGGCTTCGACGTCGAGGATCGCGATCCGGTCCTCCCCGCGCACGGCCACCCAGACCTCCTTGCCATTCCGAGTGAAGGTGGGCTCGTGAGGCTCGCGACCTACAAGGACGCCGCTGGTGAGCCGGTCGCCGCCCGTGGTAGGGTTGGCCAGGGGGTTGGGAGTATTGCCTACGACCTTCTTTGTCAGGGTATCGATCAAATAGAGATTGCTCGACCCGCGGCCTGCCGTGGCGAGGAGCTTGCCGTCAGGCGACGGCACCACGCCGTGGATGTCGATGGCTCCGTGGTAGAGCGGCTTGTGAATCATCGCCGTGTGGGTGGGCATCACGCCGCCGGTAACAAAACGGAAGGGCGGGCGAGGATCCTCGTCGAAGCTGGTCAGGTTGATGGTGGTATCCACGGTATTGGTCTGCGGATCGATGACGCTGATGGTGTTCGAATCCTCGTTGGCGATGAAGACGCGATCGTTCGCCTCGATCGCGCTGCTCCCCGCGGTTTGCGCTGAGACGAATCGTGCCCCCGCGGCCACGGCAAAGGCGCCGAGCGCCGTGGCCTTCAAGACCGTGCGTCGTGTCACATCCATGTCTCCCCTCCCCGGTGTGCGTGTCGTGATGGTGATCAGATGCGGCTGCTCGCGGACCGAGCCGATAGGCGCTCCGGTGCATTGGTCAAGAGTATGCGACCTTTAGCCGAGTGCCGCAAGTGCTTGTCTTGTTGGAGTCGCCCCCCCCCCCACGTGATCGAATGCACCGTCGCTTCCTACCGGACACCTGGCACGGCCGGCTTCAAGTGTCCGAACGCTCTGGCGGACAAAATGGTTCCCGGAGCATGTCTCTTGCGCGCAACTGCAT
>Ga0315278_10001256_pt1 | contig 22093 bp, 19 predicted proteins | sample YL17G06_0_MG_FD_203880 | JGI IMG/M metagenome (GOLD analysis project Ga0315278, IMG submission 203880) | Sediment microbial communities from Yellowstone Lake, YNP, Wyoming, USA - YL17G06_0 | ecosystem: Environmental > Aquatic > Freshwater > Lake > Sediment | place: USA: Wyoming | collected... | reverse complement strand
GCTAGACCCTATCCGAAAACTTTTAGTTTTTTTACGTTACCACCGATCGCCGGTGGCCCCCAGCTATGGTTTCATTTATAATCAGCGTTTATGGGACCAGTCATACAAGGGGTGGTGAGTGTAAAAAAAAACATTTGAAAAATGCGAGGACAAAATAATGTAATTCAGAGTTATTTTAAGGTTGATTTCTATTTAAATATGCGATATAATGGTGTATGAAACAAAATAAATCAAAAAATAAATTGCAGTCAGGTAATAATTGGACTCATAGTTTTCTGAAACCGGTTAACTTACTATTTTTAAATAACCCGGAAAGCGAATTCTCCAATTACTTAGAAGAGGCTCATCTGCTTGTGCAAAGAGAACCCCTAATATTAAGGAAGATCGAAGTAGATGTTGACCATCATGGTGAAGCTAAAAAAAGAATACGTATATTGGATAAAAGATGGCAATCGTCTCAGAACGGTATACTGCCCAATTTTTTAATTGAAGAGAGTGAAATCAGTGTAAATGATTTAAGATTGCAGGAGGGACATCCCCGGATGGATGCTTATTTAGTGTATATGTTCTTGATGATTCGAGGTTTTCTGGGGGGTGTAAAAGATTCTTTGTTTAAAATGTTTTTACAGGAGTCCAAGACGATAGAGTTACTTTCGTCATACGTTAATTTATCGAAGATGCCTGGTTTTAGTACGATATCGGAGAATATAAATGCAGTAAGTAACGAGACCCGTGAATTTATATTTGATGCTCAGATACGATTAATTATGGATGAGGGTTTTGATGATTTTAAAGATTTAACCGTTGATAGTACGTCAGTATCGGCCAATAGTGCCTGGCCAACGGATTCGGGCATCATTTTGGGTCTTGTAAGTAGACTGTTCAACCGTGGTAAAAAATTTCATAAGTATGGTATTGCCGATATATCCGATCGCCGCTTTCCCAATATAATCAAGATGAGCAAACAGCTTCATAAAGAGATAAGCCTGACAGTTAGAAAGCCTAAGAGCAAAGCGAATCGGAAAAAGAAGTATAGAAAGTTATTAAAGGAATCGATAAAAGCTCATAAAGCTTTTTGTGAAGAGCTGGCGAAGGTGAAACAGTTGATTATTAAAGTAAATATTCTGCCGAGCCAGTATATGAAATTGGAAAAGCTTGTTTATTGGATGGAAGAGGATTTGTTAGCGTTGAATAATGTAAATGGTTATTGTTCCCAGCGAATCAATAAAGACGAAAGTACGCCTTCTAACGAGAAAGAGTTGAGTTTATCGGATAAATCAGTGGGTTTCATTAAGAAAGGAGATCGAGAGCCGGTTATTGGTTATAAACCCCAGCTTGGACGGAGCAAAAAAGGATTCATTAGTGCGTTTAAGTTACCCCTGGGTAATGCCTCCGATTCCGCTGAATTAAAAAACATCGTCTTGGATGGAATTTCCCGCACCCAGGCGATTCCGGATATAATAAGTGCAGATGATGGATATTCCAATAAAGAGATACGGGAATATTTTTTAGAGGAAGGCGTAAAAATTGTTAGCATTAGTGGTTCAAAAGGTAAGAAAATAATAGGCGAAGAGGATTGGTTAAGTGAAGATTATGTAGATGCCCGAAATAATCGCTCAGCGGTAGAGTCGTTAATGTTTACCATCAAGTATTGTTTTAATTTTGGCAGGGTAATGCGGCGGGGTATAGAAAATGTTCGAGCCGAACTGTTAGAGAAAGTACTTGCTTATAATTTTTGTCGTATATTTGAATTGAGGCGCAAATATCCATTAGATCTGCCGCTTGCCGCTTGAGGCTTTAGAAATAATATAAACTATAGATTTTAGGGAGGAGTCTGTCCGAATGAGGTAATTTTTGGTAATTTTTCAATTTTGCGTGCTCAAAATCGCAGAAAAAACTTAAAAAGGTCCAATATTGTTAAAATATAACGTTAAAGCCAAGTTCCGCTACCCTTTTCGGATAACCTCTTGCTATATCAATATGGTGAAAAGTCCAGAGATATTCTTTAGCTGGAATATTCGCTTAATTGCTATCGCCGTATTATCTTTATATCTCTCAGGTCAAATCATCTTTTTATTAATCGTTGAGGGTCTTGATTAAGCCAACTCCGGACAAAATGAAAACTGAAATTAAGAGGCCATTGATGAATAGGAAACATTATGCTCTTCTAGTAGGAATCAATGAATACCCTCACACTGTTCCCGGTTTACGCGGCTGCGTCAACGATGTGGACAACCTCCATGATTACTTGCGGGAAAGCGTTAATTGCGATCTGCGCGTGGAAATACTCAAAAATGCCGATGCCACCAGGGAGAATATCATCCGTTTGTTTCGCTCTCACCTGGGCCAGGCAGGCAAAGACGATGTCGTGCTGTTCTATTTTAGCGGGCACGGCTCTCAAGAGATGTCGGCCCCTGAGTTCAAGGAATATTTCCCCTCGGGAAAAAACGAGACCCTGGTTTGTTATAACAGCCGCACCCACGGCGGTTTGGACCTGGCGGATAAAGAATTGGCCGTATTATTGGAGGAAATCGCCCGCAGCGAACCCCATATTGCCGTTATTCTCGATTGCTGCCATTCCGGTTCCGCCACCAGGGCCATCGATGATTTCAACCTGGGCCGTGCCCGGCAAGTTCCCCCGGCAAGACTCGATTATCCCAGACCCCTGGAAACATACCTGGACGGCTACTATCAAAATAAGAAACCCGTTGTCATTCCACAAAGCAAACATATTCTGATGTCCGCCTGCGACCGCGATCAAAAGGCATGGGAAACAAAAAGTGATAATGGAGTATTTACCGCCACATTACTGGAAGTACTCAGAAAAGCCCACGGGAATATCAGTTATGTGGATTTATTCACCCGCTGCCGCACCGCCATATTAAAACAGGCCCTTGATCAAACCCCTCAATTTGAAACCTACCGGCAATTTATACCCCATTTAAAATTCCTTGATGGACAACCACTGGCTTCAAACCGTCGTTTTTTTGTCTATTTTGAAGATAACAATTGGAAAATGGACGGCGGCGCCATTCATGGCCTTACCACGGACCCGGATAAAAAAATAGAAGCCGCCTTGTACCCCTTTATTGATGAATCCCCCCATTCAACCGATAACCCACCCGCCGGATACGCCGCAATTATTTCCGTTGGCGCGCAAAAAAGCATCCTGCAGCCGGATTTCGCCTGCAACCCAACCCTCCATTACCAGGCAGAAATTATCAGTCTCCCCATTCCACCCCTGCCCGTTTACCTGGAAGGTGACGACGAAGGGAAAGCATGGCTTAAACAAGCCTCGCTGCAGCGAGAGAGAGGTATTGCCTTTACCAATGATCCCGCCGGCGCCAAATATAGATTATCTATTTTCAATAATCAATTACGGCTTTTTCCCAAAGACAACCCGCTGCTCCTCCAGGGAGCGGACGGAAACCCGGTTGAAACCGCCCCCTATATGTTCTCTGTCCTGGAAAAAGTGGCGGCCTGGGAAAGGGCATTGACATTGCAAAACAAACAGACCTCCTTTTGCCCAGAAGATATCGACTTTCAACTCTTTGAAACCCTGGACGACGGAACCGAATGGGAATATCCCGAAAACCAGGTCACCCTGGATTTCGAAAAAATAAATAATGCCTGGAAATGCATTAACGCAAAACTGGAAATTCGAAATAACACCCGGCAGGAACTCTATTACACCCTGGTTTATTTCTCCAGGCAATTGGGAATTTATATCTTAAAAAATGATGCCCTCATACCGGGAAAAGACTTTGTTACAGTGTGGGGGGAAGGTGAGGACGATAATTTCTATCTGCCCGATGATATAAATGAAGCCCGGGATATATTTATGGTCATCGTTTGTACCGAGAAGCCGGATGATTTTTTATTGCCTCGACAAGACCCGTTGGAGCCGGGAGAAATCAAAAATTTCCCGGTCACACGGGGCAAAGCCGTGGGCGAAACAAAGGATATCGGCTCGCTAACGGCAAAGAAAAAACTAAATATCACCAACGACTGGTTCACCAAAACCCTGACCGTGAAAACAATCCGGCAATTAGACCGGGTTTCCCAGAACGACACGTCCCTGGCCAACAAACAAATCCTTATCAAAGGGCATTCCTCATTTAGAGCAGGTTTAAGTTTGACAGGAAGCCGTTTTAACCAAAAAGGAATAGACCTGGACACATTAATCCAGGGACATTTGCAAGGAGAAGGACACCAATTGATGGATTTCCCTTCCGGGCGCGGAGACAATGAAAATACCCTTGAATTCAGCGATATATACAATGAAGAAAGTCTGCGGCAAGAACCCCTTGAAATCCTGTTGAAACAGGAACCCGGGCGCAATGAATATATACTTCCCCTGACCTTTGACGGCGTTCATTTCTTACCGGTGGGAAGCTCGTTTATTGACGAAAATGGGAATGTATCGATCAAAATCCATTCTATCCCGGCATCGCCGGATGAATCACGGAAAAGCCTGGGGAAGGCGCTTAAACTTTGTTTTGTAAAATTAGCGCTAAAACGGGCAGACGTCAACATGCTGCGCTGGGTGGAATACCGCCCGGATGGAAATTGTATCAGGCATCGGGAAAACCTGCGGGAAAAAATAGAAAAAGCCGACCGTATCTTGCTGCTCATCCACGGCATCATCGGCGATACAGAACCCATGGCCAACGGTTTGCAATGGAAAAACGACCCAACCGCCGGGTCTATGGCGGACCAATACGATTTGATCCTGACCTTTGATTACGAGAATCTCAATACCCCCATCGAGGAGACGGCCAAACTTTTAAAAAAGCAACTGCAGGAAGTGGGATTGGCTGAAAACCGGTCAAAAAAAATAACGATCCTGTCCCATTCCATGGGTGGCCTGGTTTCCCGGTGGTTTATCGAACAGGAGGGCGGAAACAAATGGGTTGAGCGCCTCATTATGGCCGGGACGCCCAATAACGGATCTGCTTTCGGCGACATGACCGATTACCGGGACCTGGCCATTAAACTCGCAGCCCTATCGTTGAATTTCCTTAAATCCTCTTTAGCCTATTCCGGGGCATTGATATTGGCCCTCAATGAATCGAAAAAAATAACGCGCACCCTTGAACAAATGAGACAGGACTCCGACATCATACATTATTTAAATGGCAGCGGCGATCCCCATGTCCATTACACCATACTGGCCGGTGATATTTCCCATTATGAAACCGGACAAGATCGTTTTTTTGCCGGGTTAATCGAAAAGATTGAGACCGGGATCGGGAAGATTGTTTACGGCGCCCAGCCCAACGACATTGCCGTCAGCGTGGCCAGCATTAAAAACATAGATGATGGCCGTAATCCCAGTCCAAAGAAGTTTGATCTGGTGTGCCATCATTTAAACTATTTCCAGTCCGAAAGCGCATTAACGGTATTAAGCCGTGAGTTAGGAATTGTAATGAAATAATCGACCCAAAGTGGCCTGAAGAGGAAACGGGACATGTCGAAACCGCACCCTAAAATTATTCGAAATGAGGTAAGGTGCAGATACTTGACAAAGAGGACTAAAGATATTATTATTATTGCCGGAGGTCAAAATGAGTTCAGTAACATTGGATGTGGTTATTCAAAAATTCGAGATACTCCCTGAGAGTGCAAAAAAGGAAGTCGCTGATTTTATTGACTTCCTGCTTCAAAAAAGATTCTCCAGGAAAAAGAAAACCGATAAAAAGATGCTGCTGGAAATCTCCCAATGGACTGAGGTGGACATCAAGGCGATTGAAGATGCCGGAAAGGAAATCAATAAATGGCAGTTGGAAACCTTTTAATTGATACCTCAGAAAGACCAAAACGGCTTAATAGTTGACAAACTCTCTCACTTATACTATGATTGTTACATATTACATACGGAGGCATAAAACCTATGATGATCATAGCCAATCCTATTTACGATATTGTGTTTAAGTATTTGATGTCCGATCTGGATGTGGCCAAAGGCGTGATCGCCGCCATCATCGATGAAGAAATTTTAACGCTGGATTTCAAGTCCCAGGAGCATGTCCATAAGTTTAAAAAAGCCGATCTTAAAGCGATAAAGGCGCGGGAAGAGGATGAAAGCGATGTCGATATAAAAGAATTGATTTACTATCATCTTGATTTTATCGCCAAAATCAAGATGAAAACAGGCGGCTGCAAGAATGTCTTGATCGAGTTACAGAAGACCAATTTGCCCCCGGATATCATGCGTTTTCGCCGGTACCTGGGAGAACAATACAAGAAAGAAGATGAGGTGGTGGATGAGGAAGCGTTGGTGGAGGAGGGAAAGAAGAGGACCGTAATCCGTGAAGGGCTGCCCATCATAACCATTTATTTCCTGGGTTATAAGCTATCTGAAACGCTGCCCGGGGTAATTAAAGTAAACCGTGAATATATCGATGTGCTGGGGGGAGGTAAGATAATTGAAGAACGAAGCGATTTCATCGAATGTTTAACCCATAATTCTTACGTAATCCAGGTTCCCAGCCTTCATGTGGAGTTAAAAACCAAATTGGAGCGGGTACTATCGGTATTCCAGCAGGAGAATTTCATCGATGAGACCAGTCGTTTGAAAAAGTATGGCTATAAAGTATCCGATGCGCTTCTGGAGATGATGCTGAGACAATTACAGAAAGCGGCGGGAGATGCGGGATTAATAAAACAGTTAGAAGAAGAAGAAAATGCCCTCCATGAATTCGAATATACCTATCGGGCGCTGGCCAGGGAAGTTAGGCGGAAGAAGAAAGAACTGGATATGAGTAAGAAAGAACTGGATATGAGTAAGAAAGAACTGGATATGAGTAAAAAAGAACTGGATATGAATAAGAAAGAACTGTCGAAGAAAGATAAAGAACTCGATCTGCACAAGAAAGAACTGTCGAAGCACAAGAAAGATCTGGATGAAAATAAGAGATATATTCAAGAACTGGAAGAAAGGTTAAGGGAGAAAGGGCTGTAAATCGCCCCCGGCGCCAAATTAGTAGGGAACCGGCATTGCCTGTTCCTTAAAAGTGGGGGCTTAACCTTTCCCAGGTATATTAACTTTGACCATGACCATTGAAGAAAAAGTAAAAGAAGTAAAACAGATTTATCGCCAACTGGACGCAGACCTTCAGCGCTATAAAAAAGAAACCGGCTTGAAATGCCTCCGTTTTTGCAGCCACTGCTGTGAGAAACATGATATTACCGCCACGGTGTTGGAATTTCTACCGCTGGCTTATCATCTCTATAAAGAGAACCTCTGCGAAGAGTATTTGCTAAAACTCAAGGAATCGGAAGCCCTGGACAAACACACCTGTATCCTGCTGACTTTCCCGGGCAAAAGGGAAAACGCCGGACGGTGCCTGGCTTATAAAATGAGACCCATGGTTTGCCGGCTTTTCGGTTTCTCCGCCGTGCTGGACAAAAACTGCCGGCCCCAGTTGGTCACCTGCCGGGAAATTAAACAAAAATACAGCGAGAAATATTTGAAAACTGTCCGTTTGTTGGAAACAGCGGAACCGGAAGCCCCTATGGATGTACCAATTATGAAAAACTATTGTATGATGCTGTACGGCGTCGATTTATCCCTGGGGCAAAAATATTATCCCCTCAATACCGCGCTCCGGATGGCGATAGAGAGTGTTCTTTCCGCTTTCGCCTATCGTTAGGTAGTTTATCTAATAAAAAATTTTGGGGGGGGTCCAGGGGACCCTTTTATAAAAGGGTCCCCTGGTGCTGTTTTTATTACACTGATTTAACAAATATCTTTTTTGGCTGCCGCTGCACCACATGGGTATTGGGGGGCACATCAGAGGTAATCCAGACATTGCCGCCAATTTCCGAGCCTTTACCGATGGTCACCCGTCCCAGGATCGTCGCGCCCGCATAGATTATCACATCATCTTCCACGATAGGGTGACGGGGAATACCTTTGATGGGGTTTCCCTTATCATCCGCGGGGAAACTCACGGCGCCCAATGTGACGCCCTGGTAAAGCCGCACATTTTTCCCGATGATGGCGGTTTCACCGATAACCGTACCGGTGCCGTGATCGATAAAAAAATAATCGCCGATTTGGGCGCCGGGGTGAATATCGATGCCTGTCTCCGAATGCGCCATCTCGGTAAGGATGCGGGGAATCAGAGGAACCCCCAATTCATGCAGCCGGTGTGCGGTGCGGTAACTGGCGAGGGCTTTGATACTGGGGTAACAGAAAATAGTTTCATTCTTACTCTTGGCGGCCGGGTCGCCGTTGAATGCCGCCTCCACATCCGTGGCCAACTGCTGTCGTATGCCCGGGAGTGAGGCGATAAACCGGTCGATACACGCACCGGCTTTTTTATGGCAATCCTCGCAGTAAGACGTCTCTTCCCGGAAGCAAGTTACGCAAAACCCGCTCTTGATCTGCTCCGCCAGCAGCGCCGCTGTTTTGTCCACCGCGGCCCCGATATAATACTCCATATTCCGGGGGTTTAAATCGGAGTTGCCGAAATACCCGGGGAATAATATGGAACGTACCAGTTCCATGACTTCCCCCAATACCCGGACCGAGGGCATGGGCACATCATGCCGGTCCCTATAAAAAACTTTTTCATACGACTGGGGGAGGCATAAGGCAGCCACTGCTTTTTTTATAGAATCCGCCGGGATTTTCCCGGGATTATGATTATTCATTGTTCTATCCCTAACTTTCTTCGAATAACGCGGTACTCAGGTACCGTTCCGCCGTATCCGGTAAAATCGTTACGATGGTTTTTCCCTGGTTTTCTTTTCGTTTTGCCACGGTTAGAGCGGCATACACGGCAGCTCCGGCAGAGATGCCGCAAAAGATACCTTCTTCGCGGATGAGCCTGCGGGTCATGGTTAGCGCATCTTCGTCGCGTACCCGGATGATTTCATCGATAATGTCCCGGTTCAAGACCTCCGGGACAAAGCCGGCGCCGATTCCCTGGATTTTATGGGGTCCGGGCTTGCCGCCGGACAGCACGGGCGACGCTTCCGGCTCCACGGCCACGGCTTGAAGGCCGGGTTTATATTTCTTCAGCACCTCGGCCACGCCTGTAATGGTGCCGCCGGTGCCCACGCCGGCCACAAAAATATCCACCGCGCCTTCCGTGTCCCGCCAGATTTCCTCGGCGGTGGTTTTCCTGTGAATCGCGGGGTTGGCGGGGTTTTTAAATTGAGAAGGCATAAAAACGTTTTTCATTTGAGCGGCCATTTCTTCGGCTTTTTCCAGGCTTCCCCTCATACCTTTTTCAGCGGCCGTCAACACAATTTCCGCGCCAAAGGCGGTAATTATCTTGCGACGTTCGATGGTCATGGATTCCGGCATCACGAGGATCAGCCGGTAGCCTTTCAGCGCGCATATTGCAGCCAGCGCTATGCCCGTATTGCCGCTGGTGGGTTCGATAATCACCGTATCCTTATCCAGAAGCCCACGCTGTTCCGCATCTTCGATCATGGCGCGGCCGATCCGGTCTTTTACCGAATGACAGGGATTCATAAACTCCAGTTTCGCGATTACCGCCGCCCCGCACCCGGCGGTAACTTTGTTCAATTTCACCAGCGGCGTATTGCCGATCAATTGTGAAATGTTTTCATAGATTTTCATATTTCCTTCCTCCCCTCACCTTTGCCTCCGGCGGGCCTAGAAAAGATGAAGTTGAGAAGTTGAGAGGTTAAGAGGGTAAGAAGGTAAAAAAAGAGGGTGCAGCAGCCTGCTGCTCCCGACACCCCCCAAAACTTCTAATAATCAAAAGCTTTGGGAAGTCCAGGCCCGCGGCGCGGGCGCCTCCAGGAGACTTCTTTTTCTTACCTTCTCAACTTCCTAACTTCTTACCTTCCTTCTTTTTCCTGGTGGCCGAAGGCAATCGTTATTCTTATTTTTTATCTTTACACCACTGGTCCATCCAGGCCAATACTGTTTCGTGCCAGAGGATGCCGTTATGGGGTTTTAGTACCCAATGATTTTCATCCGGGAAGTAGAGAAGCTTGCTGGGGATTCCTTTGCGCTGCAGCGCGTTAAACGTAGACAACCCCTCTGTTTCCACCACGCGGAAATCCAGGGCGCTGTGGACCACCAGCATCGGGGTTTTCCAGTTCTTGACAAAGTTCACCGGGTTATGTTTCTCATAGCCTTCCGGGTTATCCCAGGGCGTGCCTTGATGGTCCCATTCCGGGAACCAGAGTTCTTCGGTTTCGAAATAGGCGGCGCGTTCATCCAGGTTCCCGTCGTGGGAGATCAGGCAGCGGAACCCATCCGGCCAGTTGCCGGCGATCCAGTTGATCATATAAGCGCCGTAAGAAGCGCCCAGTGCGCCCACCCGGTCGCCGTCCATCCAGGGATAACGTTCCAGGGAAGCGGCCAGTCCTTTCTTCAGGTCTTCCAGCGGTTTGCCGCCCCAATCGCCGGAAATAGAATCGCAAAACGCCTGGCCATAACCCACGGAGCCGTGGAAATCCACCATGACCACCGCATATCCGGCGCCCGTATATGTCTGGGGGTTCCAGCGATAGTGAAAATTGTTGCCGAAAGAACCCTGGGGCCCGCCGTGGATAAGAAATGCCACCGGGTACTTTTTTGCGGGATCAAAATCCACGGGTTTCACGATATAACAGTAAATCGTTTCATCGTTCCAGCCTTTACAGCTAAATTGCTCATAGTCGCCCATTTTCACTGCCGCCAGTTTTTCCGCGTTAACGGCGGTAATGGTCCGGGGGTTTTTGCCGTTGGTATCGATGGAGTAAAGTTCTAACGGCGTCTTCAAGTTGGACATACCGTAGACGATCCGATTGCCGGTCACGGCGAAAGAAGTCACATTGCCTTCTTTAACCACGGTTTTGACCGTACCTTTTTTTACATCGATGGCAAAGAGGGATTCCTGTCCAAGGTTGGCGGCAGTGGTATAAATCGTTTTCCCATCCGGGGCCCAGACGACGGCGTTGGCGGAAAAGTCCCAGTTCTCGGCCAGCACCTGTTCCTTGCCGTCGGCCCATGAGCGCAGGATAATATAAAACCGGTCCGCTTCGAACCCGGCGCGTCTCATGGCGCGGTAAGCCATGGTTTTACCGTCCGGCGAGAATACCGGCGAGGTATCCCGGGCTTTATTTTTTCCCGTGAGGCATTGGGGGGCCCGGGAACCATCGATGGGCGTCAGGAAAAGGTCGTAGTTAGTAGACCAGGCTTCTTCCCTGCCGTTATCGGCCGCTGTAAACACGATGGCTTTGCCGTCCGGGGTAAAGGCGAACTCGTCGGAACCGCCAAAGGGTTTTACCGGCGAATCGACGTCCATATCTTTCATGATATCCACCGCGGCCCCGCCCGAGCTGGGCATGACAAATATGTGGGAACGCCGGCCGTCGCACCAGGAGTCCCAATGCCGGGCAAACAACCGATCGTAAATCCGGCCCGTGGCTTTGCGGTTCTTTATTTCATCCAATTGTTTCACAGTGCCTTTCGGGTCTTTACCGGGAAATACTTCCATGGTAAGCGCCATATTTGAGTTGTCCGGTGAGAGGATGAAGTTGCCCACATCCAGGGGTTCATCGGACACTTTTTCTTCTTTCCCACCGACCGCGGGAATGCGCCACACTTGCGGGGAACCGGAATGGGTGGAAAGGAAGTAAATCCATTTGCCGTCTTTGGACCAGCAGGGGCTATTATCGCCGGCAGGATCAGTGGTTAACTGTTTAAGTCCTTTGCCGTCGATGCCTATCAACCATAGGTCGGTGCGGCCTTTATTGGCTTCCAGGTCGGTTTTTTTAAGCACAAATACGATTACTTTCCCATCGGGTGAGACTTTTTCACCTGAAATTCGGTCCATGGCCCAGAGGTCATAAACCGTAAAGGGATGTGGTTCTGCTCCGTAAGTGTTCCCTACGCCCACTGTGAACAGGCAGGTTACAAAAAGAATCGAGTACAGTAAATATCGCATAAAATCCTCCTCAAAATGTTTATTTTTTTATTTTACAAAGGGTGAACTGCCCACCAGGATATCGCTTATTTTCAAATCATCCGGGAATACCTGGCTCGCAAAATTCAGTCCCTGGCCTTGCAGGAAAAACCGGGCGTCCATTCCTCCGACGGAAGCAAAGGGTATACCCGCAAGGGTGCTGCTGATAGTCATTTTCCCATTTTTTAGATAACAAACCCTGAACTCACCCAATTTATTCCCGATACCAAGGCCCCTGGTAGTTTTAAATCTCTGGCTAAATACCTGGATTCCCGCGACTTTACCGTTTTTCCCGATGACAAAAAACAACGGTTGACCTCCGGGGCCAAGCACTTTGTAGGTATCATAATATTTATCTTCGTCCACCATTCGTTTCGAAACCACTTCGTATTTCCTGGAAAGGAGCGATTCCATTTTTCTAATCGGCATCCCCAGATCGACCTGGCCGACGCTGCCGGGGCCGATCAGGAAATCCGGGTTAGCCGCTGGGCCAAGGGACCCGGTTACGCGCAATTGGACATTAATAATCCCTTCATCCGGCAGAGGGTTTTTTATCATTTCAAGGCCCGCGTTTTTTAAGTCGTTTAGAAACGTTTGGTAGTTAATTCTATTCATGGAGTCGAGGATTTTTCCTTTTACGGTCACCTGGCCCCTTGACGGCGTCGTCACGGCGATTTCGTCTCTCAGCACTTCCCCGCCTCTTTGCTGGATGGTATGGGTAACCTTGAAGCCCAGGAATATTCCCGAGGAAATTGTGGTGGCAATGCCTTCCCTTGTTTTAGTGGAACTGCCCTCGATGATTCCCACGCGGATTTTTAAGGCGTCTGCCACGGCGGCTATTTCCGGGTCAACGGTTTCGGAGACCACCGGGCCATTCGGTTTCACCGTCAGGGGGGCCGCGCCCTGGAGTTTATCTTCCGGCAGATCATAAACCGGCTGTGTTTTTTCCGCTGCCGTATCCTGGTCCTGGCTCGAGTACTGGATATTATCGGTTCCCGGTTCCTGGGTTGACGACGTCACTTTTTCGCCCGGAGTTCCGGTTACCGGGGTAGGTGAGCTTGTGCAGCGCCTGAGCATAAAAAAGAAAAATAGGACCACCACAAAGAGGGCAATAATATAGAGTATGGTCCGGTTGGGGGAACCCGTAGGTGCACGCATTGGAGAAGGCATGCGCATTTCCGGCTCTCTTCTCGGGATAGGGCCTGAAGGCCTGGGGGCGGGCTCTCCTTGTGATTTTACCGGTTCATACACTGCTTCACTTTTTTTTAACGGCGTTTCCTGGGGTTTCGGGTGTTCTTCTATTTCATTAATTTTATCAAGAGGTAGTTCCCGCGTCTTGGATTCATCAGGGCCCGGGTCCGTTGTTTTAAGCGGCCCGGGTTCATTGCCTTTTTTCTCACCTATCGAATCTATAAGGTTATCCAGGTCATCTAATTGATACTCGTCTATACTCATGTTTACCTCCTGTGCTTATAACTATAACCCAAAAAAAAAAAAAATTCAATAGCTGCCGGTAAGCATTTAGCAATAACTTACTATATCAGGACCTAATGGTGTTAGAAGTCCTTGTAGTAGAAATGTCTCATTTTTAAAAATAGGAATATTTTCTCATTGAAAATTTTTACTTTTGAGCTATTATAGTACTGGATTTAAATCTAATGAATCTGAAGAGTAAAAAGAAAGGGTAATGCCGGAATTTGTAGATATCATTCCAGCATTACAAAAAATATAAAATAAGGAGAAAAACATGAAAGTAAAAAAATTCGACAAAAGGTTATCTTTGAACAAAGTAACCGTAGCGAACCTGGGTACCAGTGCTATGCACAAAATCCAGGGTGGGGCCGTAACAGTAACCGCTAATTGCCACAGTTGCAACATTTCCTGCAACACGAAGGATCCTGAATTTTGTACTGACTGCTGCACCGACCCTACATGCGAAACTATGCTTGAGGTCACCTGCATAAGCTGCTAATACGTCTTAAATAGGTAATAGTTTCGAAAAGTGAGTCAGACCCGGAGTCCCGGGCCTGACTCATATTACCCCGAACTTCTGTATTTTGCGGAATAATTCTTGATTGTTCTCTTCCGCGTTATACAAGAAAAAGGGAACATACAAGAAATCCCCCAAAAATAATAAAAAACCCGCGACGCCCCTTGATTTCTGTTCAAAAATACCGTAAAATCCAGGTTATGTAACTAATCGTAACGAATAAAACAGAAAATAGTAATCCCATAAACATTTTTACAGAAAAAAACCTTTGGGACCATGTCCCAGGGACAAAATTACATAAAAATACTCTTGGGACCAGGTCCCAACGATTTATTTGTGAAAAAAAATCAACGGGACCAGGTCCCAGAGGTATATTTACAGGAATATATCCATGGGACCGAAATTATGTGGATAAATATTACCAAAATGACAACAAATAGCAGGAAATCGATGGAAAAAGAGCAAAAAAAGACCAGAAAACGGAAAAAGGAAAGAAAAACGCCGGTAACAACCACAGCCGGTCAGTTATTAACCTTTAATCGGACCATAACCCTTTCCCTGGGGGATAACGTATTGAAAAAATATGCCGGGGAGTGCGGGTATACCCCAAAACGACTTCAGGCAGCGAAAAAACTCTGGGAAAAAGCAGAAAAGGCTCACCATAATCAATTAAGTAAGCAGGCCGAGCAGATAACAGCCACCCGCTTCGGCTCGAAAGTTAAATGCCATGGCTGAGGCGCAGATGGCCACTGATTCGAAGAGCAGGGTGTTTAAAGAATTGCGGGAATGGATGCGGGATTATCTGAGGATGATGCAGGTAGCATTAAAGCCCGATCCGCAGCTTAAGGAAAAATTAGGATTCATTGTCCCCATGACATTGGAATAAGCGATAATCCCCGGAGGTAAATCTTTGCCGGTCCCGTATTTTTCCTCCCCGTTTTATTTCCATTTGAGAACTTTAATCTCTTCCCATTGAATGTGCGGGAAATATTTTTCCCGGTATTCGCGGGAATCATTATAATCAAAGGTATCAAAGCCGTTATCGTTTACACCCACAAATTTTTCACCGGTTAGATCATCGATGACTTCTGCTGCGTCTGCTTCAAAAGGAACATTGTGCTTAACCAGGGCAACGGCCATATTAATAAAGGATTTGTTATAAACAGAATTGCCAACCGACAGGCGATAAAATGGGTATTTTTCTTCCGGGGGGTAAAGATGAATCCCAGATTTGACAGGGCTGTAAACGATTTCAAAGGGATGGCTTCCTCTACTGCCATTGGTAATAAGCCATTTCATATATTCCTTTTTGCTGTCCGGATCGACCTCCAGCATACCAAAGTCGCGTTTATCCGACCATCTATGATACATATCCAGGGGAGCCATCCCTTTGGTTCTTTCTTGAAATGCCCCCTCATAACATATGGCGGCTGTATTCAAATAATCATTCAATGAAACCTCACCCAGTGTCAGTTTTTTTTCAAGATGTTTTCTATAAGCTGTCTCGATTTCATTTTTCTCCGCTTCCAGCATCAGCTTCTCTGTGTCGTAGAAATATTTTTTCAGGATTTTTCCCTTCCTATAATCATAAGGAAACGTTCGTTCAACAATTTGGTTACCGGTTTCTTTCATCAAAGGAATAAATCGAATGGCCTCATCGATAAAAAGGTTATAATCTTCGAATACGTTCTTATTTCCCTTATCCACAATAAGATTTCCGAAAGAACGATTAATCCCGAAAAACCAGATGGAATATAATGACTGGTACAGCATAACCCAGATAGGTGTACAAATGAGTCGGCTTTTTTGTTTCATGGGTAAATAGAAATATTCCCACCTGGTATCATTTTTTTCCTTAGTGGGAAGTGAGGAGGGGTAGGCTTTAGCGGTTAATTCTTCCATTTTTGCATAAAAGGCGTCATTGTTTATATTGGTTTCTCGGTCTATGCGGAAATACTTCCGTACGTAATTGTGATTGATCCTGGGAGCGAAGGAACGTGTAATTTCGCCGATATCGATTTTCATAGTAAGTATGGTATCCCAATCGGGGGAAAAAATCAATCCCCGGGACAGTAGAAAATGGATCGGTTTTATATTTTCCCGCAATGGGTTCACCGCCGAAGCGGAAGACTATTGCAAAGAAAAAAGGTATCCGTGTGCAGTGAAGATGAAAGGTGGCTGGATTGACGATTGACGGAAGTTAGCCCATCAAATAGGTAGGGACCAAGCACCCAGGAATTATTGCCCCGAGGACATTGGAATAAGTGATATTCAAAGAATCTGGACGCCGGTGTTAAGGATTTCGTGGGCAAATGGATTTGAATGGTCAAACTCGGTTTCATCAAAAGGGTGCGGTTCTATACGGGTATCAAATTTCCGGCTTATCTTCATCAACTCGACTTGCATCGTATAACCATTTAATAAATTATTCATCACGACGGCCAGGTCGATATCACTATCGTCAGTGAAGTTTCCCTTTGCATAGGATCCGAAGAGATAAGCTTTCCGGATATCAAAGCCATGCCCTTTAAGAAAAGCAATATATTTTTTCACGTTTTCAAAAGCCTGGTTTTTATCCATTTTCTAAATCCTTTTATTCCATTTGGGCATACCCTATTGACGGAAACCTTTTAGGTTATTTGTCATAATGGAAAGCTAATATTTCGAAATAAACAATCTTGTCTTTGTCCTGAGGTAAATGGAAGATGTAGCTAAAAGAAGTTTCACCTCGCTTACCTACTTCCTTTACAAAATAAGGATGATTATTAATTTCGTTTTTTATAGTTTGAAGAACGCTTGTGAAATCTTTGTTAGTCACAAACATTATTAACGCAGCTTTTGAGTCTCTCCAGGTTAAATATCGATCAAACAATTGTGAAATTGCTTTTAGAAATTCTGAGCCCCCATGCCAAAATTTGCATTCAGCAACGAATAGGTTACTCGCATCCTTTGAATATTTCAAAATAATATCAGTCTTTCCACCACGATTGAAAGTCTCACCTGTAGCAGTTGTACCCTCATAACGTGTTTCTAGTACAAATAGAAATTGGTCTCTCAAACCTTCTTCATCTTTTCCTTTATAAAGAGCAGGTTTCTTCTCCATGTTTTTTCCGGAATCGTATATGACTTTTAAAATATCATCATACATTTCCTTACTCATCACTGGTTCGGATGAAAATTCTTTGTTTTTCGAAACCGTTGGTTGCGGAATAACCTTCTTTTTTACTGTCGGAGCAGTAAATACGGACATAGTATCTTTGTTCACTTTAACATTGATTGCCGCGAAAAAGTCATTTTCTTGCTGATATTTATTTTTTTGAGTTTGGAAAAGAGAATTAACTGTTCTTACGATTCCATTATTCCACATTTGAACCTCAGCGTTCGCATTATTTAGATTGGCAAATGCGCTATGGTAAAATTCATTTTTTACCCTTTTAAACTCGGTAGGGTCTTTTTTGTATAGCTTAAAACTGAAAGAAACCGTGTTGGTTTGGTCATTAACATAAATTTCGGTGTTTGTCATTGTAAACGTACTAGGCCTCATCATAAACACAACAGATGAACCTGTAAATTGATACTTAACAGTAAAATGATACACGTCAGCTTCATATTTCTGCCGAAAGCCATTTTCTAACCATTCTCTTGAAATGTACGGTTCGCTAATCGTTTCACTTTCACGATCTACAAATAAAGGTTCTAAAGTGTATTTGTTAATTAGGTAGTTATTATACTCTTCTTCATCAACTCCAAGGATGTATTCTTTTCCCTTGCCTTCAATTTCCTCTTTTATGCTCTCAGATAATAGGTTCATATAGTCTTGGCTGCCAATTTGAAAAAATGATTTAATTGGATTTCCTTGGTTGTAATTCATTATAAAAAATATTTTGTCTTGCTTATCTTACCATTCTTAGGGTTACCACCAACGTTTGCTAAAAGGTGGATGTTGCGAACTACAATTCTTTTATCATAATTTACATACACAATGTCGACTCTTAGCGGTTGGTGGTGCATTTTTATATTTTATCTAAATCCTCTTGATGGCTTTCAGCAATTCTGGTATATCATTCCAATTATAATTCTTATCAATGCCACTTGGGTCATCACCTTTGTAATGGAACCAGAATGGTTTTAGACCAAGTCGCCTATGAGATTCAACAAAAATTTCTTCATATGCCTTGTGAGCAATTGCATCTACGGGATTTTCAAAGTCATCATCATCCGGTTTAGACCACATGAAATAGTGATATTTTGTAGGATTTTCTCTATGCATTAGGTCAAGTATTCTTCTCAGGTTTGGGTCTGTAATTGATGTTGATACAAAAAGACATGTGGTCTCAAGCAATGCTCTTGAAATAGCGACATTACTCCAATTGTGTGTACTAGCAAACTGTGTATGATAATCTGACTCTGCCAGTACAATCCAATATGGCTCCTTCTCAATCATCTCATATGGAAGATAACCATGTGGATGATAAACTGGTAGCCCATCGACTTTTGCCCAATGGTCGGGAAGCCACACTGGAGTATTCACCGTCCCATCATTTAACAAAGCAGTTTCAACCAATCCGTCGAAATTGAATGTTACAACACTATTCAGCTTACTCCCTAAACTTGCGATGGCTTGGGTTATGGGGCCTGGTATGGGTGGTGCCTTAAGTTCACCGTAAAGAGCAGAGTGAACACGTCCAATATATTCATCCTGTTTAAGATTGCTTTGAAGGTTGTGCGCAATCACGATAGGCGATTCCTTGCGTAACCTATCCATCAAGCAATCCCTGATATTCTTTGTTATTGGCTCTACCATTGTGTCCTTATATTTATTTTCAACATAGGTTAAGATGAGTTTGTCAAGTACTTCATACCAAGTCGGTAGACCAGACTGTTTGCTGGCACCAGATCCTACAACAATGGTCAATTTACCTTTTTGCCAAACACCTCTCAATTCATTCAAAGCTTCCACGTTCAATGAGAATACATCAGTCATTTATTTCCCCCTTTACATTTAATTTTAGTTTACTTTTTCCATTATAAATAATATATGCAATCACCACGATCTTTATTCTCCTTTGTGCCAGTGCGTTTCTATCTTTTTTTTTATCCCGGCAGATGTTACCACACAATGAAATGTCTTTTGTACAGAAAGACTACTGTACTTTTCACATCCGCTTTCTTCAAAAAACCATGCGCGTAGGGGACATCTTTGCAGATACGCCTGTAATGTCGTGGCCAGGCGTTCTGAAAGATATGTATATGCAAATATGTCTGTCAAGTACGTTTTATAGCCTTTCATAAGAGCGATCTTCCAGTCCCTGTTTTTCGAATTATAGCGCAGACCGGGAATGGTCTTCACAGCAGCAACGACCTCTTTGGCAAAAGAAAGAATGATCCAGTCTCCATTGTCACTTTCCCGGATGTGGAATTGTCTCGGAGATATTCCATAATCCTTGAAACTAAATGCAAGCTCCCGCCCATAAGGCGTTTAATCCACCACAAACCCGGCCCAAAAACTGGTGATAAGCTGATATTAAAATCCATTTTATCTACGTAGGAATCTTAATGAAAAGTAATAGAAAAGTCAAGCAAAAAACTGAGGGGGACACAAATTTTGTCCATCGATGGCTTTTAAGAGGAAATACTTTGGATCTCCGCGCCGAAAAGCTGAAATTATGCGCACGGTAGAGTTTCCCAATTTGTTCGTGTTTGTTCGTGGCCTTGTTTTTATTTTCTGTGGAGCCCAATGCTGCGTTTGCCTTAATGGATACTAATTGTTAGTGATATTCTTGCCTATCCTTTTTTTTCACTAAAGGGTAAAAACGATGAAATGCGATACAATCGGTATTGACTTTTCAAGCCCAATCTGATATCAATTAAATTTGAGATCGTAAACCGGTAAAGAAAATGAATATAGCCAGGAGTTTTGCATGAATGATATTTTAGCTCTTATTAGCAAAGGTGAATCTGAGACCCTTGAATTCAAAAAATCCACTGCTTCTCTGAGGGAAGCCATTGAAACCGTCTGTTCATTTGCCAACCATAAAGGTGGATGTCTTATTTTCGGCGTCGACGACAATGGCATCGTCATCGGCCAACAGGTGTCGGATGATACTCTGAAGAATACCGCCAATTCGATTAAATTGAATACCGAACCCAAATTGTATCCCCGGGTTGAAGAAATCCAGTTAAAAGGGAAATCCTGTATCATTGTCACTGTGGAGGAAAGCCCGTTAAAACCACATTCGGCTTATGGGCGCGCCTTTACCCGGATGGGCACAACTACCCAAAGATTGGATCGCGACCAGTATGAATACCTGCTCCTGCAGAGGTATAATGGGTACGGGTTCGATCATCAAATCCAGAAAGACGCCGTCCTGGAGGACATCGATGAACCCGCGGTGTTCGATTTCCTGGAACGGGCCAATTCTCTCAGGAATTTAAACGAAAATACTTTCTTGCCGGTAGAGTCAGTACTGGAAAAACTCGAATTGATGCGAAAAGGAGAATTAACCAAAGCCGCTCTCCTGCTTTTTGGCAAAAACCCCGGTAAATTCTTCGCCAATCATTATGAAATCAAGTGCGGACATTTCCCCTCGGATAATGGCTATGATGAGCTGATAAACGATAAAGAATACAGCCGGAATATCATTGAAAATTTTAATTTTTCCTATGGTTTTTTAACGGATATATTGAAGAAATCCACGGCCAAAAGGGGGGTTCACCAAAACGAGGTTTGGGAGTTCCCGATGGACGCGATCCGGGAATCATTGGTCAATATGATCGTGCACCGCGATTACCGCCAGGATATTAAAAGTACTGTCGAGGTTAGACCTTCGTTCATCCGCTTTTATAATCCGGGCCATCTATTCGCGCCTACTATCACAGTCGAACGTTTAAAAACGATTCATTCTTCCAGGCCGGGGAATAAGTTGATCGCAAAAATTTTCTACCTGATGGGATTATTCGAAAATTGGGGCGGCGGGACGCTGAAAATCATTACCGAAACGGTGAAGGCGGGTAAAACCTCGCCGGAATTCTTTTATGAAGGCGGGATGTTCCGGTTAGAACTATATCGATAAATTTTGACCGGCAGGGATAAGCCCCCCCCTGTAAGTAAGCAGTAAATCAAGAAAAGCCCGGGTGCGGTAAGGTCTTTCCCGGAAATAAAAAAAATGCGAATCGATTTCCGAATCCGATGACCCGAATCCCGGGACAAATTCAGCGCATATTTCCATCATCCCCCGCGCCAACCCCACTTCAATACGATCCGGACGACGAATGGGATATACCTTTTCCACTTTCATACATTGGGGCGAAATATAATCCAGGTGCCAGCGGATTTTCTTAGTTTGCCTGAGATGCCGTTTAATCCGTTTTTCCAACCCATGCAGCGCCGATCCCACATACACGTAATATCCTTTTTTAAATTCCCTTTCACCCAGGGACCCTATGATCTTCGTGAATGGTTTCTCATTGTAAAAAACCAGGATATAACTCCCTTTATCGGCGAAAAGGCGCCGGGATGTTTCAAAATCGATAGGAACTTCTTTCACATATGACAGATCAAATGTGACAGGGTCCGTCATATTCACGCAAAAGGCCATGAAGTGAATTCGTTTCGCTTTGCAGAAGGCCTCGCAGTAGTCCCTATCGGTATGTCCGTTGGGCATGAAGACGCGGGCGTTTTTATGGCCGATCAGGTAGAGAGTATACGTATCGTAGCCTTGCGCGGCCAATAATTCCAGGTCTTGCAGGTGTCGTCTCCCCCGCTCGGTGGGCGCATCCGGGAACATGGCCGCGCCGTTGTGACAAAGAGAGCACGATTTGACCTCCAACAGGGCCGGTTTTTTGCCTTCCTGTTCCAGGAGGAAATCAAATTTGGAACGGTTCACCGTCACCTCCCTGCGGATCCGTTGGGCGTCGTTGAAAGCTTCGATGCCGCGGTTTTTCAATATCAGTTCCACCAGGTAGTTGGTTTTGATGGTATCCAGCAGGATATAGGAACCCTGGTAAAAGGTGGATACCACGCGGTAGAAATATTTACCGATGTTTCCCGGGGTAATGAAAAACGGGTGGCCGGGGGTAAGAAATTCTTCCATTCGTCCCGGGTTGGCAATATAGGCGAATATGGTTTGGCCATCGGCTTTTTTCAGTTGCATGACGAAGCGGT
>Ga0315278_10001255_pt1 | contig 22098 bp, 17 predicted proteins | sample YL17G06_0_MG_FD_203880 | JGI IMG/M metagenome (GOLD analysis project Ga0315278, IMG submission 203880) | Sediment microbial communities from Yellowstone Lake, YNP, Wyoming, USA - YL17G06_0 | ecosystem: Environmental > Aquatic > Freshwater > Lake > Sediment | place: USA: Wyoming | collected... | reverse complement strand
GCGTCGGCTTCCAAGTCGAGCCCGGAGGGCGTTTTCTTCGACAAGCCCGCATATTGAACCGCGGCGATGGCGCCTTCGACAAACGGGCGTCCGCTACTGTGGATAAACGTAACGGTGCCGTTCCCTCCCATTGCCGTGACGGTCGTATCCCCCATTTCAACGGCGTACACGTTTGCACTGGCCGAAAGAACGATATCGACCGTGCCGCCTGCCGCATGGCTTGGCACCGGCACGAGGGAACAAAGTCCCGCGGCGACGAGACACGCGAATCCATGGTTTTTCTTCATCGGCTCCTGCCGCCTGCAAGTTTCAGTCGCAACGTGAATTACAGAAATGTTCAGGATGCACCCAAAAGAAGGGGGCCGTAACCCGCAAGACGCCGTCCAGACCAGGGCGCCGACTAGCTGCTGCGGCCGGTTTTCACGAACTCGAGCGAGGTCCGAAACAGCGGGAGATGCTTCTCGTATTCGGCCGCCTCGGCGCAATTGATCTGTATCCATTCCCTCGTACTGGCGATGCCTCCGGGCTGAAACGCGACGACGTCGTTCCTCGAGAACTGCAATTCGGTCGCCGTGGCAACGGGCAGGCGCAGGCCGATGCCGTCGCCGCTGATGCAGGCGAACATCCTGTCGCTGACGAAATAGGCGTCGAGGCCGTTTATTTTTCTTGCGCTGGCGCCCGGGAGTTTGAGAAGCAAAGCGTCGATCTGCGCCTTGCGATCGGACTTGTTAGTAGTATCAGTAGTCAAAGGCAATCCATCGGGTTGTCATGAACAGAAGGATCGAATCATATACGCCAAATCCGAACGCTGCAGGCACGACGCAAAGCCGCATCGTCATAGCAATTGCGGCAGGGTCGCGCCGATCGGTTCGCGCAACACCGCGTCGGCTATCCCATCGAACTGAGTTGGTTCGGCGTTCAGGATCACGATCTTTGCACCGGCCGCGCGCGCAGCGGGCACCGCACCGGCAATCGGGTAAACCTGCAGGCTGGTGCCGACGGCGAAGAACAGATCGGCTTCCCCGGCTGCGCGCATCGCACGCTCGATCAATTCGGGCACCAGCGCCTGACCGAAGGAAATGGTCGCGCTTTTCAGGATGCCGCCGCAGTCGCGGCAGGGCGGGTCCTCCTCGCCGGCGCGCACGCGATCCAGCGCCGTTTGCATCGGCGCGGTCATACCGCAAGCCATGCACACCACTTTGCGTACGGTGCCATGAATCTCGAATACCTTGACCGGCGAATTGCCGGCCATCTGGTGGAGCTCGTCGATGTTCTGCGTAATCAGCGCATGCAGCTTGCCGCGCCTCTCCAGCGCAGCGAGCGCCAGATGGCCGGCGTTGGGTTTCGCGTTCCAGGCGGGATGCTCGAGGCGAGCCTGCCACGATGCCCTGCGCACCTCCGGATCAGCCATGTAGCAGTGGATGTTGGAGAGCTTCTCCGCACGCGGATTCTTCGTCCATACGCCCTGCGGGCCGCGGAAATCGGGAATGCCCGATTCGGTCGAGATGCCGGCGCCCGTGAGCACGACCACCCGCTTCGCCTGCTCGACCCAGTCCCGCACTTCGTCCATTTGCACGCTAACGCTCATCTGCAGCAACCCTCACCGGGGAGGACGCGGTGAGTGCTTCCGTGGTTGGGACTCGAATGGATTGTCACCCGGTCTATTGCTGCTTGATGTGCTTTACCAATTGCCTCGGTCCGACTTCCCCGCCGTACACATTGCCCTTCGCATCCACGGCCAAACCCTCCGCCGCGCTGGTGCCCTCCATCTCGAGCGGATCGGGAATACGGTACAGGACACGGCCGTCTTTCAGACTGCCGATGCGAATTCCTCTTTTCCATCCCGGATGCGCCGCGAAGGGAAGTCCGTTCGATTCGGAGTCCGCGACATAGATCATGTCGTCGCGTATGTAAATGCCGCTTGGACGGCTGAACTGCGCCCATTCGGCCATGAACACGCCGTCCTGACCGAGAATCTGCATGCGCATGTTCCCGCGATCGGCGACGAGTAGCCGTCCCTGAGAATCCAGGGCGATGTCGTGAGGCGTCTTGAATTCGCCCGGCGCCGCTCCCCAGCGGCCGAAAGATTTGATGAACTTGCCATTCCTGGTGAATATCGAGATGCGCGCCACGCTATCCGGACCGGCGCCGGGGTACTGCCCAGAATGGCCTTCCGCGATAAAGATGTCGCCATTGGGCGCGGTCACGACGCTGGTCGGTTCGGTCAGGGCCTGCGGCGGATTTCCCGCGACCCCCGCAGTGCCGATGGTCAGCAGCACCTTGCCATCCGGGCTGAATTTGACCACGACATGGCCCTTCGGCTTTTCATCCGGGTACTTCTTGCGCTCCCGGGCGTTGGCGCTTCTGCCGTCGACAACCCACACATTGCCGTCCGCATCCGCATAGATCTTATGCGGGAAAATGAACAGGCCGGCGCCGAAACTCTGCAGAAGTCTTGCGGATGAATCGAACTTGAGGATCGGCGCCACGGCGGAACCGGCGCAACTGTCGTACGCGAACGGGGATTCTCCGGGAGGGATGTCGGGATTCGCGCCGCACCGATTCGCCACCCAGACAGATTCTCCATCGTTGTCGATAGCGACTGCGTTCAGCGCTCCCCATGTCCTTCCCTCAGGAAGATCCCCCCACGGTGCGATCGTTTCCCGGTACGGGTTGGGAAGGTCGTTCGTCGGCTGGAGATCGTCTTCTCCGTACGCGCCGGCGCCGCACAGCGTCATTGCGGCAAACATCGCGATCAGTAGCGCCGAGCGTTCCTTGACTGACATGAGATTAACCCTGGCAAGAATTGCGTCCTTGCGCCGTCCCGGTTCTGGTTTCGCAGCGATCAGATATCCGTTCTGAGGAACGGGGGCTGGCCTGGCACCTCGCGTTATTCGCGCAACATGCCAGGCGCAACCCTTATCGCAGCCGCCTTCGAACCGATCAGGGCTTCAACTGCCCGCGCAGTTCGCCATTCTTGTGGGCGGCGCTGTGAACGTTGACGTAGAGATTGCCGGCCTTGTAGTCCTTGTATTGCGCGTCGGTCAGCTTGGCGCCGTCGGGAACAGACCAGGTGTTGCCGTCGCTGCTCTTGGTCAGCGCGATGACTACCGCGCCGTTCTTTCCCGCTGCGCCGGCGTGAATATGCGCCGCAGTACCGACGATACCGGTCGTCTTGACGCTGCCGCTCACCGACATGTCTTCTTTCACGCTAATCTTGCCGCTGCCCGATGCCGCGGTCGTGACCGGCGGGACTTCTTCGACACCGCTTAGCTTCACGTTGCTGCCGGCAACCAAGTTCTTCGTGGAATCCCACGCCGACTCCATCGTTGCACATCCGGCCAGCGCCAACACTGCCGAGGCGACCATTGCCGCAATTGCCGAACGAAATATGATCGAAAGTTTCATGTAATCCTCCTGGTGACTGGACATCGAAATAGCGGCGCGCGTCGCAAAGTTCAGGTTTGGCGCAACAGGCACCCGCCCGAGAAACAGATTAACCATCTCTGAAGAAAGTCTACACCTCGCCATCGAAAAAATAAATCGGTCGCCTGTTCGGTCCCGCCTCGACCGCCGTCCCCGGAGGCGTCAAGTCAGCCGCGACCAGTGGACGGAATCGACCAGCACATCCTGCCCGGCAGCGCGTGACACCACTCTCACGATGGCAATGCCGTGCCTGGCAAGCGCCGCGGCGCGTTCACCGCGCGCAATCAGTGAAACCGGGTGCCCGTCGCGGGCCAGGTAAGCCGCATAGATGGAGCCGAGCGCGCCGGCGCCGACGATCACGAAGTTCATTGCCTGATTCCCGTATCGTGAATGTCTTTCTTTACTCCGGATTCTCATACGCCGCGATCACGCCCGCCACACAAGCCGTGAGCTTCTTCGCATAGGGCACATGCAGGAACTCGTTCGGTCCGTGCGCATTCGACTTCGGGCCGAGTACGCCGGTAATCAGGAACTGAGCTTTCGGGAACGACTTGCCGAGCATCGCCATGAAGGGGATGGTGCCGCCCTCGCCCATCATCATCGCGGGCTTGCCGTAGAACTGCTTCGACGCGGCGTCGACCGCCGCCTTCAACCACGGCGCCGTTGCCGGCGCGTGCCAGCCGGTAGCGGCCTGATCGGATTCGAAGCTGACTTTCGCGCCGTGGGGCGGATCCGCTTCAAGAATGCGCCTCAGGTGTGCGGTCGCGCGCTGTCCATCGAGCAGCGGCGGGATGCGCAGGCTCAGTTTCAGCGCAGTCTTCGGGCGCAGCACGTTGCCTGCATCCTTGATCGCGGGAATGAAATCGGCGCCGATCACCGACAGGAACGGCCGCCAGGTGCGGTTCAATACCGCTTCGCCGTGGTCGCGGACCATCGGGCGGGTTTCCCCGGCGAATGGAAAACGCATCAACATCGCATCGCCCAGCGTCTTGCCGGCGAGCGCCGCCTGCTCAACGCGCTCGGCGGGAATATCGCAGTAGAACTCTTTCGGCAGGATGCGGCCGGTATGCGAGTCTTCCAGCCGGTCGAGCAGTTGCCGCGCGATGCGAAAGCTCGACGGTACGACGCCGCTGGCATCTCCCGAGTGCACGCCTTCTTTCAGCACTTCCACCGTCAGCGTGCCGGCGGCGATGCCGCGCAGGCTGGTGGTCATCCACAACTGCTCGTAGTTGCCGCAGCCTGAGTCGAGCCCGATGACCAGATCGACATTGCCGATGCGTGACTTCAGCGCATCGAGATAAGCCGGCAGGTCGTAGCTGCCGCTTTCTTCGCAGCACTCGATCAGGCCGACGATGCGCGCATGCGCGATGCCCTGCGCTTTCAGCGCCGACAGCGCTACCAGCGACGCGAAGATCGCGTAGCCGTCGTCGGCGCCGCCGCGGCCGTAGAGCTTGCCTTCGTGCAGCACCGGAACCCACGGCCCGTAGCCTTCGCGCCAGCCAGTCATTTCCGGCTGCTTGTCGAGGTGGCCATACATCAGCACGGTGCCCCGCGCCTCGCCGGCCAGCTCGAAAAAGATCACCGGCGTGCGGCCTTCGAGGCGCACGACTTCGATCTTCAGGCCGGGAATCTTCTGGGCGCGCGCCCATCCCTCGGCCAGCGCGACCGCGGCGTCCAGATGGCCGTTTTTCGCCCAATCGGCATCGAAGTGCGGGGACTTGCAGGGGATGCCGATGTACTCGACCAGTTGCGCAACGACTTCTTCGTCCCACTTCAGCGACACGAACTCTTCCAGCGATTGCACGTCGAGTTTGACTTTAGTTGGTTGGGGCATGGGCGATCCTGTGGCGACATGGGGATTGACTCGCCTATTGTAGAGATAACGCCGTCACTAACGAACTCCGGGTTGCGCGGGTTCCCGGCGCGCTCGCGCGCGTCATGAACTGCTACGCCCTGTTGACCAGCGGCAGCTAAGGGGTGACCCGTTGAAGAAGCGAAGTGAATGCTTTTATACAGTAATCCAGGCCAGACCCGCAGTTCGCGGTGGAAGGTCAGGCATCTCCTTTTCAGGCGGGAAACCGAGTCAGGCTTAACAGCGACGAACGGCAAATTTACTCGACCGGAAAATCGACTCGCTTGATGAACACGATCTTTCCGCCCTCATTCTTTACCACGTTGTAACCGTGCACGCCGTCGCCCCTGGCATCGAACGCGTACGTCCCTTCGAGGCCCTTGTAGCTCTTGATGGCGAGGATCGCCTTGCGCACGGCCTCGGTTTCGGTGGTCTTTGCATTGTTCATTGCCAGCGCGAGAATATGCAACGCATCGTATGCCCAACTGGAAAAATTGTCGGGATAGAGGCCGTAGCGCTCGTAATATCGCTTGGTATAGTAACGCGCCGCCTCATTCGCATCCGCGTTGAAATCCGCGACTGCGTAACTGCCGTACAGGGCTTCGCCCGCGAGCGTCCTGGTCGTTACCGCGGCCGTGGTCGGCGATCCTATCCATTGGATGTTCACGCCGAGCTGACGCAACTGCTTGGCAAAGATCGCCTGATCGGACGGAACCGTCATGTAGGTTCCGAGCACCTCGGCGCCGGATTTCTTGATGGCGAGCACGACCGGGGCGAAGTCCTGCGAATTGCTGGTGTAACCCTGAACGAGGGCGGGGGTGATGCCGAGCACTTGCAACTCCGCGGCGAGCGCTTTCGCTCCGCCCTGGCCGAATGCATCGGTAGCATGCACAATCGCCCACTTCCTGAGCTTCAGCGTGTTGACGCCGAAGTCCGCAATGACTTTGGACGAGTACAGATCGTTGGGCCGGGCACGGAACACCCACTTGTTGTTGATGCGCGTGAGGCTGGGGTCGGTGCCGCCGATCATGGTGGGAACGCCGGCTTTCGCGATCGCCGGCGAAGCCGCCTGAATCTGCGTGCTCGCAATCGGCCCTACGATCCCCTTGATCTCGGGATCGGTAAAGAGTTTGGTAAACGCGAGAACGGTACCGGGATTGGTGCTGGCGTTGTCTTCGATGCGCAACTCGACCGGGCGCCCCAGTATGCCGCCCGCCTTCTGGATTTCTTCCAGGGCGAGCTTCAGCCCGTTCACTTGAAAGGTTCCCCATTCGGCGTAGGGTCCGGTCAACGTGCTGACGACGCCGATCTTGATGGGTTCCGCAGCGTGCGCGCTTGCGGATAGCAGCAGCGACGTGCAAATCGCCAGAGCAATACGGATCAGCATATGCGTCCTCCCGCTCGATGTTTGGTTTGGTGGCAGTCCACCTTAGCGGACCTTATCCAACAGCATACCGCCGTCGCGGCTTGAAAGTGGAACTGCCGGCGCATCGAGTCACTCGCGCGCCGCAGCGATCATCCGATCCTCAAGCGCGACTCCCCGCGCTTCATGGAGTCCGCGCGCATAGCGGTTTCTACCCCGAGCGCGTTGGAGGAGAAAGCCTGGCCGGGAATCGACTGTGAAGCACCAGACTGAATTTCACCGGGTGCACTTGGCGCACGGCACCTCGGCACAGTTCTCGCACTAACGCCGGCCTGACCGCGGTCTGTCGAATATTCCCAGATCCAGCAGGTCCATCAGGTCGGGTTCGTTCATCGCCTTGTGCTGTTCCTTGAGCCAGTGCTTGAATACCCGATCGTCCTCGATGCGCCGCAGGTCGTTCTGCATCGCTTTGATGCCGCTTTGATCGGTGCGTTCCAACACGTTCAAGTGCCTGGACAGCGCTGCGGCGCTGATGACCGCGCCCCAGGGCAGCTCGAACTCCATGCGAATCCGCTCGTCAGCCTGGAACAGGTCGCTTTCCAGGCTTTTGGCCTGTTCCTTGAGCACCGCCATCATGGCATTGAGCTTTTTGTTGGACAGTTGTCCGATGGCATGGGGGTCGATCTGCTCGATGCGCAGCTGCAGTTGCAACAGCGCCAGCAGGTCCCGGCGCTCGTAGGCGGTGTTTGCCTCCGTCATCAGCGCGGTCTTGCGTTCGCGCTCTCCGGTGTCCGGTTCGCGGTCGGGATGCAGGGCGCTGGCCAGCTTGCGGTACACCTCGCGCAGAGTGCTCTGGGCCTCCTGCTGAACTTGCTCGGCCTTTTGCTGGCGTTTTCCGGGTTTGCGCCCGGCCTGCCGGGCGTGCTGCTGTGCCTCGGCCTTGTCTTGCGCCTGACGCAGACCCATTTGCAGCATTTCCTCCACGGTCTCGAACCCGTCTTCGCTGTCCAGCGAGACACCGAGCATGTCCTCCATGATCGCGCCGGTCTCGGCCAGCACAGCCTTTTGTTGCTCCGCGAAACTGTGTTCGCTGTAGCGGTCGTGCAGGGCCAGCATCTCCGCGTCGCCCTCTTCGATGAAGGGATGTGCCAGCGCGCACAGAATCTCCTTCATGGCGCGCTCTTGCGGGCGCGTCCACCCCTTGCGTTGCAGGCGGCCGTGCAAAAAATACACCATCTCCCGGTTAAGCGCCCGCTGCTGCCGGCGCAACGGCTCGATCAGAGCGGCGTGCCGCGCGCGGTGCGCATCCGCCAACTGCTGGCGATCGGCCAAGGTCTGGGTCATTTTCTCGATTCTGGCGATGAGCCGGTTGAAGGCCTGCTGCGGCGGCGTGAGCCGAGATCCGCGCACCACGGGCGTCGGCATCGGCGCGCTGCCGGCGTCAACGTCTGAATCAAAAAGGCTCTTTTGAGCGGTCATGGGGCGGGTGAGTCCTCTGGCCGGGGATAAGTCTGATGGCGTCAGCCGGTGATAGATGGCAACGGGGCGATGCAGCGGGCACATTGAAAAACCAGGTTGCCATATTACCCATGTTCCAGCGCACGGTGCGCGGGACTTCGGGGTCAGGCCTTACATTTGACATTGCCCCGCTTATGCAACCCGTTCAATCCCTTCTTTTCAGCTATTTTACAGCCCCAAATCGAACTCTACATGTTTGATGAGTACGACCTTGCCTTTTTCCTTCCTGACGACGTTGTACCCATGCACGCCATCGCCGGTCGGCTCGAAGTTATGCGTGCCTTCGACGCCCTCGGGTCCCTTGATCGACAGCGAATTGCTCTTTACAGTGGGCGTCTGCCGCATCTACGGCCTTCGCTTTGCCACCTAAGTGATAGTGCCTGTCTCGAATGCGCAATTGCGATACCCATGGCTTGCGCGGAGAATCGCTGCAGGAAGAAAACTTTCTTCCAAGCATCGCTACAGAAGCGACCGGGACAGCCGTATTTCATATCTGCCGGCAGGAAGCGGCAGACCTAATTGACCAAAGGAGAAATCCCATGCGTATGTTGATTCTCGCGCTGACAGCAGCCAGCGTCCTTATGTTATCGGTGCCGAGCTACTCGGCCGAGGGCTTCAAATTAGCTGCTGCCTCGACCAAGTCGTCGCGTTCTCTCGAAGGCGGTAAGGTGAAGCCCGGTGGCAAGAAACACAAGCATGCACGCGCCCATTCAAAACCCGCGGCGCAGGCGGCTGGCTTTTCGGGCGCCCCGGCCAAAGCTGCGGACACCCCGGCCCCAGCTGCGGGCATCCCGGTCCAAGCTGCGGACACCCCGGCCCAAGCTGCGGACACCCACACGGAAGTCGCCAAGACGATGGAACAATCCGATCCCGGCCGTAAGTGAACAGGCATCAATCCAATCCGATTCAGGCCGGTAAACGAAGAGAAGGCAGGGCAACCTGCCTTCTTTATTTTTAGTGCGCCTACTCGTCGACTACCCTCAACTGCCACAACTATTGCTTCGGGCACAACCACCGCAGTTGATAGCGCCTCATCTCACCCTCCTCCGCGCCCTCTCTTGTTCTTCCTAAGAGGGTACTCCACGCTATCGCGAGGGTATCTGCGCCCTGGAAGGGTGCCGCTCACGGCATTCCACAAGGGATTCCGGCTAGAAGGGTACTCCGACGTGCTACGCACGTAGGGTATTCGCCCGGATACCGGCCTGCGACCATAACCGGTCTGCGACCATAACCGGGCTAAAAGGGTTCCGGGGGATTCCCCAAGGGGATACCGGTCTCTGACCATAACCGGTCTTCGACCATAACTCCGACGTGCTATGCACGTAGGGTATACGCCCATAACTCCAACGTGCCAGGCACGCAGGGCATACGCACGTAGGGTGGCTGTGTCAACGATTCTAGACGCTGGCCTGTGGCCGGCTATTGATCGAACTCGATATGCTTGATAAACGCGATCTTGCCCTTCTCATTGCGGACGACGTTGTATCCGTGCACCCCGTCGCCGGTAGGCTCGAAGTTATACGTGCCTTCGACGCCCTTGAGTCCCTTGATCGACAGCATTGCGTTGCGAATCGCCTCCGCGTCGGTTGATTTGGCCTTCTCGATGGCGTGCTTGAGCAGGTACACCCCGCCATACGACCACGCGGAGAACAAGTCCGGCTCGAGGCCGTACTTGGCCTTGTACCGTTTCGTGAAACCACGGGCTTCGTCGTTGGCCTCGGTGGCAAAGTCCGCCACGCTATGCACGCCCCACAGTGCTTCGCCCGCAAGTTTCATCGCGGTCTCGGTCACCACGGACGTGGAGCCGATCCACTCGACCTGGACGCCGAGCTGGCGCAATTGGCGCGCGAAGATGCCGACGTCAGGGGCGTTGGTCATGTAGCTGCCGATGATGTCGGCGCCGGAACTCTTGATCTGCAGCACGGCCGGCGTGAAGTCCTGGGAATTGCTGGTATAGCCCTGGATCAGCACCGGCTCGATTCCTTGTGCTTTAAGCGCATCCACCAGTGCGTTCTTGCCGCCGCTGCCGAAGGTGTCGGTGGCATGCACGATGGCCCATTTGCGCTTCTTCAGTTCCTTGGCGCCGTATTCCGCCATGACCTTCGACGAATACAGGTCGTTCGGCCGCACGCGGAAGATCCACGGGTTGTTCACGTGCGTGAGGCTCGGGTCGCTGCCGCCGATCACCGCCGGCACCTTCGACTTGGCGATGGTCGGCGAGGCGGCCTGCACCTGGGTGCTGCGTAGCGGGCCGATGACGGCCACCACACCGGCTTCGATCAGCTTGGTGTAGGCCAGCACCGTGGTGGGATTCGCGCTCTGGTTATCCTCGATGCGCAGTTCGACCTGCCGGCCCATGATGCCGCCGGCGGCGTTGATCTCCTCGATCGCGAGTTTCGCGCCCTGCGCGGTCAGCACGCCGGCTTCCGCCTGCGGGCCGGTGACTTCATCCACCAGGCCGAACACGATCGGCTCGGCGGCGAGCGCCGTCGATACCATCGATGCGGCCAGCGAACAAGCTGCTAAAAGCCTGACGATTGCGGTTTTCATCTGCTGCCTCCTCCGTTCGTTTTTTGTCGGCCTTGTATCCGGCCGGCTTTATTGTGCTCCAAATACTAAAACAACGCGTTCACCGCAGAGGACGCGGATACCCGACGTGCTGCACACGTAGGGTATCCGCGCCCTCTGCGGTGAACGCGTTGCCCGAGAGTGGACGCCCGGGGGCCCACCCCGTAAAATGCGCGCCTTCGTCGAATTGGCAGCTGCCGCACGCACACCACCCTTCCATGAGCGAAACGTCCAGAGAAGTTCTCGCCGAGTGCGTCGAGCAGAGGCGGACCTTCGCCATCATTTCCCACCCGGACGCGGGCAAGACCACGCTCACGGAAAAGTTGCTGCTGTATGCCGGCGCGATCCACATCGCCGGCAGCGTGAAAGCGCGCAAGGCGACCCGCCATGCGACTTCGGACTGGATGGAGATCGAAAAGCAGCGCGGCATCTCGGTCGCCAGTTCAGTGATGCAGATCGAGTACCGCGGCAAGGTCATCAACCTGCTCGATACTCCGGGCCACAAGGATTTCTCCGAAGACACCTATCGCGTGCTGACCGCGGTCGATGCGGCGCTGATGGTGATCGACGCCGCCAACGGCGTCGAAGCGCAGACGCTGCGGCTGCTGGAGGTGTGCCGCTCGCGCGGCACACCGGTAATCACGTTCATCAACAAAATGGACCGCGAAGTGCGCGAGCCGCTGGATCTGCTCGACGAAATCGAGAAGGCGCTTGGGATGACGGTCGTGCCGTTTTCGTGGCCGATCGGCATGGGCAAGTCGTTTCGCGGTGTTTACGACCTGGCGAAAAACCGCATCCGCGTATTCCGTCCCGGGGAGGACCGGCTCGACGGAGAAGAAGAAATCGTGTCGGGGCTCGACGATCCGTCGCTGGCCGCGCGCTTCGGCGACGAGTTCGTGCGCGCGCGCAACGACATCGAATTGGTACAGGGAGCCACGCCGGCGTTCTCGCGCACGGAATTCCTCGCGGGCAGACAGACCCCGGCATTCTTCGGCTCAGCCATCAACAATTTCGGCGTGCGCGAGGTGCTCGACGCGCTGGTGGATATCGCTCCCCCGCCCCAACCGCGCAGGGCATTGCAGGGGGAAGTCGATCCGCACGACCCCGGCTTCTCCGCCGTCGTGTTCAAGATCCAGGCCAACATGGACCCCGCGCACCGCGACCGCGTGGTTTTCATGCGCGTGTGTTCGGGACATTTCGAGCGCGGCATGCGGCTCAAGATCCAGCGCACCGGCAAGGAGTTTCGGCCCAACAACGTCGTGTCCTTCCTGTCGCAGCGCCGCGAATTGCTGGACGAAGCCTACGCCGGCGATATCATCGGCATCCCGACCCACGGCGGCATCCAGCTCGGCGACACGCTGACCGACGGCCCGGACCTGCAGTTCACCGGCCTGCCGTTCTTCGCGCCGGAAATCTTCCACATGATCGAGGTCGTGAACCCGCTCAAGACCAAGCAACTGCGCACCGGCTTGCTGCAGCTCGGCGAAGAAGGTGCGATCCAGGTGTTCCGTCCGCTGCGCAACACCATGGTGTTGCTCGGCGCGGTCGGCAGCCTGCAATTCGACGTGGCCGCGCACCGGCTGCAGCACGAATACGGCGTGGAAGCACGGATGTCATCGGCCCCCTACACCTGCGCACGCTGGATATCGTCCGACGATCCGGTCGCGTTTGCGAAGTTCGTGGAAGGCAATGCAGGGCGCCTCGCGCGCGACGCGGCCGACGCGCTCGCCGTACTGACCAACACGACATTCGAAATGAAAGTGGTCGAGGATCGTTTTCCCGCGATCCGCTTCCACAAACAACGCGAGCATGCCGGCCTCATGGCCGACCGCATCGCAGATCTTGCTTAATACTTCAGGACTCCACCCAACGCAGAGGCGCAGAGGACGCGGAGGGCGCAGAGAAATGCAAGAGGGGATTAAGAGCAAAGTGGTCACGATCGTTGCAGTAGCTGTCGTGGTAACAATAGCCACCATCACCCTACCTCATCTTTTGTTTTCCTCTGCGTCCTTTGCGTCCTCTGCGCCTCTGCGTTGGGTGTAATCCTTAGGTATTAACCAGCAGCGGAGCAAGCTGCAAGCGAGCGCGGGCGGCGTCGTATTCCGCGCGCAAGCGCGCAATCAGTTCCCGCACCGGCGGGACGTCGTCGATGTTGCCCACGCCCTGTCCCACGCCCCAGATATCCTTCCACGCCTTGGTTCGCCCGGAGCCGAAATCCATGGCGTTTTTTTCGGCGGACATAAGGTTGTCCGGATCGAGACCCGCGCGCGCGATGCTCGGCTTGAGATAGTTGCCGTGTACGCCGGTGAAGAAGGGCGTGTACACCACATCGGCCGCGCTGCTGTCGACGATCATCTTCTTGTAGGCTTCCACGGCATTGGCTTCCTGCGTCGCGATGAAACGCGTTCCCATGTAGGCGAAGTCCGCACCCATGGCTTCGGCGGCGAGAATGCCGGAACCGTCGGTGATCGAACCGGACAGCGCGATCGGCCCAGAGAAGAATCGGCGCACTTCGCGCAATAGAGCGAAGGGGCTGAGCGCACCGGCATGGCCGCCGGCGCCGGCGCATACCAGGATCAAACCGTCGACACCCGCCTCCAGCGCCTTTTGCGCGTGCCGGACACTGATGACATCGTGGAATACCACGCCGCCGTAGCCGTGAACCGTCTTCACGACATCGTCCGGCGCGCGCAGGCTGGTAATGATCATCGGCACCCGATGCCGCACGCAGGCGTCGAGATCGCGGTCCAGCCGGTCGTTGGAGTGATGGATGATCTGGTTGACGGCATACGCGGCAATTCTCGCCCCGGGTTGCGCTTTCCGGCACGCCTGCAGTGCGCTCTCGATCTGCTCCAGCCAGGTGTCCAGCAGCTCGGCCGGCCGCGCGTTCAGCGCCGGAAAGGAACCGATGACGCCGTTGATGCATTGTTCGATAACCAGCGCCGGGACGCCGACGATGAACATGGGCGCGCCGATCACCGGTAGCGACATCTGGGCCTTCAGCTTGCTGACTAACGACACCCTGCCTCCGTCTGAGCAAATCCGCCGCGTAACTTGCCTGCCGCGCGCCGGGGAGTCAAGCCGCGGACGCGGCGAATCCGGCTAGTTTGAATCCAGCCACACGGCGTAGACGTAAATCCGACCGAGCGTGCCCTTAGCGGCCATCGAGGTCGGGAGGGTGGCAGCTCGCGCAGCGTCGCAAGTGCGCCGCGCAAGAACGTCCGGCGCGGCCGTCGATCCATACGCCGCCCGGGCCCCGGAAAACCACAATACAGGAGTACATCGCATGAACGTTAATCGCAAAATGGTCAGTGCAGCCCTCGCAACCACCGCCGCCGCGCTGTTCGCCACGGCGGCAGCCGTCAGCACCGCCAACGCCGAGGAAGTGATGGTCAAGTGTTACGGCGCCAACGCCTGCAAGGGCCACAGCGAGTGCAAGTCGTCGATGAATGGCTGCAAAGGCAAGAACGCCTGCAAGGGCAAGGGCTTCGAGCAAATGACGGAGAAGGCCTGCGTTGAAAAAATCGGCCGCAGCTAAACCGGGCGCCGAAAACAGAAAGGACGCCTTCGGGCGTCCTTTTTACGTGCTTTGATCAGTGTCTTGCCAATTCCTGCGCGGCCGGCGCAGGCCGGTAAACGCGCGTAGCCTGTCATTTTCTTATCCCGCCGGACAGGCCGTCCTGACGCTAGCGCTTAAGCAAGCCGAAGGCGCAATGCCCACGCAGGTTTGGACGGGGGGAAGTTGAACAGACGGCGCCATATCGGTTAGGGTTGCAGCCCATGCGCCGCTTTTCCGTCTTCCGGCTTTTTCTGCTTGCCTTCGGTGTTGGCCTCATCTTCACCGGCATATTTCTCGATCACATCCTGCGCGGCTGGGAAAATTATCGCTATCCGAACGCGGTGTACTGGCAGGGAATGCGCCTGGTGCCAAACCGGAATCAGCAGATCACGGCCGCGGGCGCGGACAAACTCGTGATAAGGATCGTCAAGGGGTCGACAGCAAGGCTGACGCTGTTTCTACGATCCGACGACGGGCTGACACCGCTGGAAATGGTCAAGGCCCTGTGCGCGCGGGATGGGTGCAGCGGCGTCACCTTACCGGCCGGCGACGGCGATCGCGCGGCGGCGAACTACCGGATCGGCGCGGATTCGATGCAGATTCTGTTGATTCGACCGGGCGGCGCCAACGTCTGGATCGAATTCAACGGCCCACCCGATGCGCTCGACGTCTTTCGCGATCTGATCGACTCGGTAACGGCGCAACTGGCGCGGCGGAATGGGCCGGGATAAAGCGCCGTATCAAAACAACGACGGGCGCCCGAAAGGCTCCCGTTGGTCAGGCCAATGCGCGGATCCTAGGCGACCGCATGGATCTGGCGACCGCGACGATCGCTGAAGCGACGGTCCGGGAAGGAGGGGCTCTGCTGGTCCTGGCGGCGGTTTACGCGTTTGTTCCCCGCGCGCATATCGCTCTGCGGGACTGCCGTCCGTTCGGACACGGAGTAGGCCTGGTAGCCGGTCATTAGCGCGTTGTGCAACAGCTGGACGCTGCGTTTGGCAGCCACCATCACCTTGTTCTGCATGCGTTCGGTCGTGGCATAGCGCTTGACGATTTCCAGCGCGATCTTCGGATGCTCGTCGTCGTAGAGCGCGTGCTCGCGGAACCACTTGTAGGTCTTCGGACCCATCTGCACGCCAGGCATACCCTTGTAGGCTTCGAAACCGCTCACCACCTTGCGCGCGATGTCGCCGGCAATACCTTCGATCGCGAAGCTGGTGGCCGCTACCGCCTCCGCCATCGATCCCTTGGTGTTGATGTACCACAGCCAGTCGGTCAGCGATTGCACGTCGCGCAGCAGCGGTTGGCTGCCTTCGGCGGCATCGAGCATTTCCTTACGGGTCAGTCCGAATCCGAGTCCCATCCAGACCCAGTGTTCGGCATGCCCCTTTTCCACGCGGATGTTGTCGATCAAAAAAGAGCGCGAGTAGTCGTCCTCGACTTTGATCAGGCCTTCGGCCAGGAACTTCGGAAAAGCATGGATGAATGGGTAGAGTTGGAGAATCCAGCCGCGCATTTCGGGTATCGTCAGCCGCGTGTTGGCGACGCCTTCGCACCAGTCTCCCTCTAGCAGCTCGGTCCAGTAAGGCTTGAGATAGGCATTCAGCGAATCGACCCATCGCTCCGAGCGCACTTCGTTCATCGAACCCATATTTTTTTTCTCCCCCGGTATTACCCAAAACGTCGAAATCTGGCTGCTCAAGACCGCGCCCCAGCACCGTGCTCGAAGTCGAATCCCCAATTTGACGGATTTGCACAGTCGGCCATTCAGATCACTTACCTACAGCCAAACGTTATCCTCACGACCGGCAACGGTCTCATCGTAAGTAGGGCGGTACGGACGAACCATAGGAGTATTCCCAACCCGTTCTAAGGGGTTCCCTGATACCAGACCGATGCGCCTGCACTGGGCGCATGGATCAGGACAAGCATGGAAAGCGGGTCAGGGCGCAGTCCGTCTCAGCCCGTGGCAGCTATGCGCAGCCGCGGTCCGAACGGCCGCGGTTTGGCCACGCCATAGCCCTGCGCGAAATCGACTCCCATCTCGCGCAGCAACCGGATGACACGTTCGCCGTCGACGAACTCGGCAATAGTCTGCTTGCCCATGACGTGACCGACGCTGTTGATGGCCTCGACCATGGCGCGGTCGATCGGATCGTCGGCCATATCTTTCACGAAGCCGCCGTCGATCTTCAGAAAATCCACCGGCAGGTGTTTCAGATAGGCGAACGAGGACATGCCGCTGCCGAAATCGTCCAATGAGAACAGGCAACCCAGGGATTTGAGCTGATTGATAAAATACGTGGCCTTGTCGAGCTTCGCAATCGCGGCCGTCTCGGTGATCTCGAAACAAATGCTCTGCGGCCTTACCGCGAAATGGCTGAACTGTTCGCGCACGAAATCGAGGAAGCGCTCGTCGCCGATCGATGAGCCGGAGAGATTGATGGCGAACACAGCCGACTTCCTGTCTTTCTCGGCCTGCTGCCGCGCGATGATGGCAAATGCATTGCGAATCACCCAGCGATCGATCGACGGCATCAGGTTATAGCGTTCAGCGGCCGGGATGAATGCCATGGGCGGTACCAATTCGCCACGTTCGTCGACCATGCGAAGCAGAATCTCGCAGTGGTCTTCGGACTTGCGAGACAGATCCAATACTGCGATGTCCTGCGCATAGAGGACGAAGCGGTCTTCCTCGAGGGCCTTTTGCAATCGCCCGATCCACTCCATTTCGCCCTGCCGATGCGACAGATCGCTGTCCCCCGCAAAATAAACCTGAACACGATTGCGGCCTTTTTCCTTGGCCATGTAGCACGCACTGTCGGCGGCACTGAGCACATCGGCCAGCGTGAGCAATCCATCCTCCACATTGACCAGCCCGATGCTGACGGCGATGTTGAAGGACCGGGATTCCCACGCAAATTGGCATTCCATGACGGTCTGGCGCAGACTTTCCGCAATGCGCGACGCGTTGTCCGGGGCGCAATTCTCCAGCAGCACCCCGAACTCGTCGCCACCCAGGCGCGCCAGCGTATCGCTCTTGCGCAACCGGTGCTGCAGAACCGCGGTGACCTGGCGCATCAACTGATCCCCGGCGGCGTGACCGCAGGTATCGTTGACCACCTTGAACTGGTCGAGGTCCAGATACATCACCGCATGTTGACGCGCGAGCTGCGCGGCACTCTTCAAGGCCAGACCGAGCTTGCGCTCGAACTCGCCGCGGTTGATGAGGCCGGTCAGGGAATCGTGGCTGGCCTGGAAGGCAAGCTTGGAGACGTACTGGCGTTCGCTGCTGACGTCATGAAGTATCAGTACCACACCGGAAATGTCGCCGCTGCGTGCGCGAATCGGGGCGGCAGATTGCTTGATGGGCACTTCAGTGCCTTCGTTACGCAACAGCAACAGGTTGGAAGCTGTCTCGATCGGGCGCTCCTCGCGCAAAACCTCTTCGACGGGATTTGGCGCGGCCTTCCGATTGGATTCGTCGATGACCCGCAGTATCGCCCGCATCGGCAGGCCCCGTGCTGTCGCAGTCGTCCACCCGGTGAGCAGTTCGGCGACCGGGTTGAGATATTCGATCCGGCCTTCGGTATCGGTGGTGATGACACCATCCGCAATCGATGCCAGGGTTACCAAGGCGCGCTCTTTCTCCGCAAACAGGTCCGCGGCCGCCTGCCTGCGATCGGTCATGTCCGTCATCGAACCCGCCATGCGGACTGACTTGCCGGTTTCGCCACGCACCGACTGGCCGCGGCAGCGGAACCAGCGGTAATTCTCCGCTTTGGTCTGCAGGCGAATTTCAACATCGAAAGGCGCGTGCTGTTTTAGGTGGCTGGTAAACGCAGCATCGGTCGCCGCCTTGTCTTCGGGATGCACCCGCGACGTCAGCACGTCCATCGATCTGCCCAGCTCTAACTCATCGAATCCCAGCAATTGTTCAAAGCGCGGCGAGTAATATGCCTCGCCGCTAACCATATCCCAGTCCCACAAACCATCGTTGCTGCCCGTCACGGCCAGGTTGAAGCGTTCCTGGCTCAGCTCGAGCGCCTGCTCGGCCCGTTCCCTGTGCCTCACCATGCGGCGGGAAAGCAGGATCCCGAGGGGAACGAGTATTGCCGCCGCCGCGGCGTTGGCGATCAGAAGCAAGGCATTGGTCTTGCGCGTCGCGTCGCCGAGTGTTCTGCTGAACTGGTCGGTCAGCGGCGTGAGGCGCGTGTCGATTTCCAGGATGCGATCACGCAACGACTTCAGCGCCCCGGGCGTGTCCGTTCCGGACGAAATCATTACATGGAGTTCGTCGGCGACCGTGTTGAGTTCGGCAATGTAGCCGTCGCCTCTCGTCCAAAGGGCAATGACGGCCGCCATGAAATCGACGTCGCGGAAGCGGCGAAACAGCATGATCAGGCCGGGGATATCGTCGGGATGATTGCGCCCTTCGATGAACCCCTGCGATGCGACGGCCATATCGGGATCCGCTTTCTGCAGCTCGAGGCGGGCTTGCCGGTCGCCCATCGGGACGGCGATCGCCTCCCGGTAATTTTGGTAATCGGCCGGGGAACGGGTCTCGGCATAGCGAAGCAGCGAGAACATCGCCCGCTTCTGTCCCTTGGACCAGAGACTCTCGCCCTCGGAATAGGAGCGAGCCGCCACCAGGATACTCATGCTTTCGGCCGAAAGCATGAGAAGGATGACGACAATGACCAGAAACGGCCAGATGATCTGCAACAGACGCCGGCCACCCGGAAGAATCTCCAGGATTCTGCGCCACGGTTTCCTGCTATCGGCAATTCCGTTTGGTCCCATCCGATCGATCACATGGCAGTCAGCAAAGCAGGCCCTGAAACAAGAAACGTTGAGGATCGGCCGCCAGACCCCGACGTTTTCCCCGATCCGACTAAAGACAGAGCCACTATGTACATTATGTGCTTGGATTTGTACAGCAACCTTAGGCTAAACGGGCACTTATGCGCAATCCTTTAGCTGCCTGGGAAGGAATTGTTGTGCCGCGAAATCGCCCCGGGGGAATGAGAAGCCCGAAACTAGGCCGCCCAGGCGAATGCCCGTGCCCGTCAAGCCAGATGAGGCGCCGGGTCGCCTCGGAACGGGGATTTGGCAACAACATCGGCAGGGGCCACGGCCGCGCCGCCTCCACCGCATTCGGCATCGTGATCGGCGCCATGGTCGGGAATCATGTCGTCGCCGGAACCCCGCGCTAGAATTGGCAGTCCACTATCGCGCGCGCCGATTCCAAAATCATGCTGACCTCCACCCCGAAAACCATATTCCTGAAGGACTACGCGCCTCCCGCGTTTCTGGTTTCCAGCGTCGATCTCGACGTGGACCTGCGGGACGACCACGCGCTGATCAGGGCCAGACTGGCAATAGCGCGGAACCCGAAATCAGCCGATCGAGAGGCGTGCCTTCGACTCGATGGCGACGAGCTGGAACTGGTTTCGGTCGCACTCGACGGCAAGGCCCTCGGCAACGGCGAATTCTCCATTTCGGCGCAGTACCTGGATATTCCGGGCGTGCCCGACCGCTTCACCCTGGAGACGGCGGTGCGCATCTGCCCGCAGCAGAACACCAAGTTGATGGGGTTGTACGCCTCCAAGGATGGTTACTTCACGCAATGCGAGGCCGAGGGCTTTCGCCGTATCACCTTTTTCCCTGACCGGCCCGACGTGATGGCGCGTTACACCAATACCATCCATGCCGACAAGGCCGCATTTCCCATCCTGCTGTCCAACGGCAACCAGGTCGCGCAAGGCGACGAACCCGGTGGCCGCCACTGGGCAAAGTGGGAAGACCCGTTTATGAAACCCGCCTACCTGTTCGCCATGGTCGCGGCAAAACTGGACCGGCTGGAGAACGACTTCGTTACCCGTTCCGGTCGCAAGGTAAAGCTCGCCGTGTTTGTCGAACCGGGCAAGCTCGACCAGTGCGGATTCGCGATGGCGGCGTTGAAACGCGCGATGAAATGGGACGAGGACGTATTCGGCCTCGAACTCGACCTGGACCAGTACATGATCGTCGCGGTTGGCGACTTCAACATGGGGGCCATGGAAAACAAGGGCCTGAACATCTTCAACACGAAATATGTCCTCGCGCGCGCGGACACCGCGACCGATGCCGATTTCATGACCCTCGATCGCGTCGTGGCCCACGAATACTTCCATAACTGGACCGGAAACCGGGTGACCTGCCGCGACTGGTTCCAGTTGTCGCTGAAGGAAGGCCTCACCGTATTCCGCGACCAGGAGTACGGCGCCGACACCTACTCGCGCCCGGTGCAGCGCATTCAGGAAGTCCGGTCGCTGCGCGGGGCCCAGTTCCCGGAGGACGCCGGACCGATGGCCCATCCGGTCCGCCCCGCCTCTTACATGGAAATCAGCAATTTCTACACCGCCACGGTTTATGAAAAAGGCGCGGAAGTCGTGCGCATGATTCATACGCTGATCGGCGCGCCCAATTTCCGCAAGGGCATGGATTTGTATTTCGCGCGTCACGACGGTCAGGCGGTGCGCACCGAGGAATTCGCGCAGGCGATGCAGGATGCCTCGGGCGTGAACCTGACGCAGTTCAAGCGCTGGTATGAGCAGGCCGGTACGCCCGTTCTCAATGTGGGCGGCAAGTACGACGCGTCAGCCAGGCGCTACACGCTCACGGTGGAGCAATCCTGTCCGCCGACACCGGGGCAGGAAACCAAGTTGCCATTCCACATTCCGTTCGCCGTCGGGCTGGTCGCGCCGGACGGAGGCGAACAGCCGTTGCAACTCGCCGGAGAAGCGAAGCCGACCGGCAGCACCCGGGTTCTGTCCCTGACCCGGCCGCTCGAGACATTCGAGTTCGTGAACGTATCGCAGCGGCCTGTGCCTTCGCTGCTGCGGGGTTTTTCCGCGCCGGTCAATGTGCGCTTCGATTTCTCGGATGCCGACCTGACCCACCTGATGGCCTACGATGCGGACGCGTTCAACCGCTGGGAAGCCGGGCAGCGCCTCGCGCTCAATCTGCTACTGCGCGGGATCGGCGAGTTCCGCGCGGGTCGCGCCCCTGAATTTCCCGATGCCTTCGTCAGGGCCTTCGCCCGCGTGCTCGCCGACGCGCCAAAGGATCCCGCTTTCGCAACCGAAGCGCTGGGATTGCCCTCCGAGGGTTACATCGCCGAACAGATGGGCGAGATTGACCCCGACGCCATTCATTCGGTACGCCGATCGCTGAGAAAGCATATTGCGTCCGCGCTGAGAAACGAATTGCTGGCTGCCTACCGGGCTACCACGGCGCCGCAACCGTACCGCCCGGACGCCCGTTCGGCCGGACAACGCGCGCTGCGCAATCTGTGCCTGGGCTATCTGATGGAACTCGACGAGCCGAAGGTGCGCGCGCTGTGTATCGCGCAGTTCGACGCGGCCGACAACATGACCGACTCGATGGCCGCCTTGTCGGCATTGGCCAACGCCGAGGGCGGCGAGCGCGATGGCGCTCTGCAGAAATTCTACGGCCGGTGGAAAGACGAGCCGCTGGTTCTGGACAAGTGGTTCGCCGTGCAGGCTTCTTCCCGCCTGCCGGACACCCTCGCGGCAGTAAAACGCCTGATGCGCCATCCGGCGTTCACACTCAAGAATCCCAACCGGGTGCGCTCGGTGGTCAGCAGCTTCTGTCACGGCAATCAGGTTCGCTTCCATGCCGCCGACGGTTCCGGTTACGTCTTTGCCGCGGATCAGATTACTGCTATCGATCCGCTCAATCCGCAAGTCGCCGCACGTCTGGCACGCAGCTTCGATCGCTGGAGAAAATTCGATGTCGCGCGCCGCG
>Ga0315278_10001253_pt1 | contig 22101 bp, 19 predicted proteins | sample YL17G06_0_MG_FD_203880 | JGI IMG/M metagenome (GOLD analysis project Ga0315278, IMG submission 203880) | Sediment microbial communities from Yellowstone Lake, YNP, Wyoming, USA - YL17G06_0 | ecosystem: Environmental > Aquatic > Freshwater > Lake > Sediment | place: USA: Wyoming | collected... | reverse complement strand
AAGCACGGCTGATTCAGACGGCGCTTGAGATCACGCGTGGACGCCGCATCGAAGCCGCGCAGCGCCTGGGCATCGGGCGCAACACGATCTCCCGGAAAATTCAGGAGCTCGGGCTCAAAGCCTGAGGGTCGAGTTCGAGCCACACCGGGGCGTGATCGCTGGGGCGTTCGTTCTTGCGTGTCAGCTTGTCGATCGTGCACGAGGCGACGCTCGAGCGCAAAGCGCCGCTCACCAGAATATGGTCGATCCGAAGCCCCTGGTTCTTGCGAAACGCGAGGTTGCGGTAGTCCCACCAGCTCCAACTCTTGGGTGGCTGCTCGAACAGACGAAACCCATCGTGCAGGCCCAGGCTGAGCAGACGTGCGAACTGGGCGCGCTCGCGGTCTGTGCAGTGAATTTGGCCGGCCAGGGCCACGGGGTCGTAAACATCGCGGTCTTCCGGAGCAATGTTGAAGTCACCGAGCAGCGCCAGCTTCGGGTGGTCTGCGCATTCGAGCTTGAGCCAGTCATGCAAGGCGTCGAGCCAGCGCATCTTGTAGCTGAATTTCTCGCTTTCGGGCGCCTCGCCGTTGGGCATGTAGGCGCCGATCACGCGCACTCCAGATACCGTGCCGGTGATGACGCGGGCTGACGCATCGTCAAACCCCGGAATGTTTTTCACCACGTCGCTCGCCGCTTCGCGCGTCAGCAAGGCCACGCCGTTGTAGGTTTTCTGACCGAAGAACTGAGCGCGATAGCCTATCGACGCAATCTCGGCGAGCGGGAACTTCTCATCGATCAATTTGGTTTCCTGCAGGCAAAGCGCGTCCGGATTGTGCGCAGCCAGCCAGGCCAGCACTTGCGGCAGGCGAACCGTGAGTGAGTTGACGTTCCAGGTGGCGAGTTTCATGTGCGTTGCCGGATGTCATTCTGCACCGCGGTTACCTGGCGTTGCGTGATCCATTTGAAGTTGGTCGAGCGCCAGGCCGAAAACGTGAGTACGGCTGCAATCGAATCATGCACCGGAAGATTGCAAGGGTCTTGTCATGTCCCTCTCTCCAAGTTCGTTGGCGCTCTTCAGCCAGGTCGGCCCGGCGCCGTCAGGCGTTGCGGCGGCGCCGGCTGCTCCCGCGGTGAATGACAACAGAGGTGCGACCACCCATTCTGGTGAGGCGTACGGACGCGACCCCGGTCGGCGCAATGTGCTGTATGAAGCGATGCTGGTGGCACTGGAGAAAATGGGGCTGACCGTGGCCCCGCGGCGACCGGCGACAACGGGCTTGACGGCGCCGACTGTCGGCACGGTTCCAGTGCCGATTCAGGTCCCCGCGACGGCTGCTGCTGCGGATCCAGCCGTGACGACACACATGACCCCAGCAAACGCCGGCACCACGGTTGTCTCTGCCGGGCCTCGCGCACCGGCCCCGAGCGCGGAAGACATCGTATTTTCGTTCACCCATGCGTTGTGGCAGGAGCTGCGGGCCGGCGATGCCGACCGTTCGCGCAGCGAGCCGCGCCAGAACGACGATCACGGTGCCCATGATGGACCTCGGCGCGACGACCAGGGTTACGGCATGTCGCGTGGCTACTCCGGGCTTGTGACACGCCTGGAAGCGCTCGCAGTTCGTCTGGATGCAAGCACCGTCGGAAACAGTCCGTCGCCTGTGATTGCCGACCTTGGTGCGGCGTCGGCTTCGCAGCAGATGCCGCCTCCGGTCGTCCAGACCAACAAACCCGCGCCGGCCAAGATACCAAGCCCGAGCCCGGCGCAACCAGAAAGTCCACTGGGCCAAGCGTTCGAGGCCTTGATGCGCGTGCTGCGTTCACTCGATCCGAACCCATCGCCGGCCGAAGCCGCGGCACCGAGTTTGGCCAGTTTCCTGAACAGCTTGGCGCAGGGTCTGGGCGCGCACCGCACGACGCCGATGGTCTCGGGCACCGGTGTTGTGATCAACATCAGTGCCTAGAAGCCTGCTTCCAAGTTCAGATATGGAAAAAGGCCAGTCCACCCAGGACTGTGCCAATCGCGCTCATGGCGTAGACGCCATACTGCAAACCCCTGCTCTTCGTGAGCAGCGCGATTGCGGCCATTGCAATCGCAATCTGCAATGCCGTGGTCGCCTGGGCCCAGCGGTGGTGTTGGTGAATCTGCTCGTCGCTGCGTTTGTCCCAGTCGGTTGATTCGTCTTCGAATTTCTTCGCCACGACCATGATCTCGGCCTTCTCGGTCTTGTAGCGTTTTACTTCTTCGACGTAAAACGCTTTGCGCGAGTCCGGAGCCAGTTCTACGGCGAGTTCAGCAAGGTTTTGCTTGCTGCTCTTGGCCTGGTAGTAGTTCCATTGGTTGGATGCCTCCGTCTTCTTGATCGCCGCGTTGTTCTTGAACAGGCCAGCATTCGCCTGGGTTGCACCCCCCTCATAGGCAAAAAGGGCGCCGACCGTCGCAATCACTGCCGTTGCCATCGCCAGCCTTCCGGCAAAGCCTTCCGGCTCGTGTTGCGCAGCATGTTCGAGTTCATGATCGTGCGGGCCGTGCACGTGAAAACCATCTCCTGACATCTCACTCTCCTTGTTTTCTTGCGTAGGTGACGAAACTGAACTTCAGGCCGCGACTGTCGGTGCCGGCCTCGCGCGCCGTTTCTTCAAACTTGCTCCTGTCCCACGGCGGGAAGAATGCATCGCCTTCGAGGTCCGCGTCGATTTCAGTGAGGATCAACTCGTCCGCGAGCGGCAGGGCTTCGGCCCAGGCCTGTGCGCCGCCGATCACGAACGCCTTGGGTGCTGTTGAGGCCAGCGCAAGCGCGGCCTGCAACGACGGCGCCACATCGGCGCCTGCCGCGTGCCAGCGAGGATTTCGCGTCAGGACGATATTGTGCCGGCCCGGCAACGGCCTGCCGATCGACTCCCAGGTCTTGCGTCCCATGATGATGGCGCCGCCCAGCGTCAGGCGCTTGAAGCGCGGCAGATCGCCGGGCAGATGCAGCAGCAGGGCGTTGTCTTTGCCGATCGCACCGTTGCGTGCGACGGCGGCGATCAAAGCGAGGCGAGGGCGTGGCATGCGGCGATTGTCGCAGCGGTGCATTGGCGGGCGAACTCTGGCAGGGTCTGATCTCGACTCACCCAGGCTCCTCGGAATCAGGCAAGCGGCGCTTCGACGCGCCTGGCGGCCGGGGCGAGGCGCGGCCGGGTCGGCTGCGATGCCATGCCGAGCAATATGATCCGGTCTTGAACCACGGTGCTGGAACGGGCCGCTGCCGGCCTCGCCCGCCACCGATCGAAAGCTCACGATGCCCGCCAAACCCGACGTCGCTCCCGACTCCGGTCCCGACTCTGCCGCCCGATCCTTGTCCGCCTGGGAAGAGGTGGCCGCGAAGTCCGCGCCCGGTGGCACGCTCGAGTCCCTGAATTGGGTCACGCCCGAGGGCATCTGCGTCAAGCCGCTGTATACCGCCGCTGATCTGCAAGGCCTTGAACATGTCGACACGCTGCCGGGTTTCGCGCCCTATCTGCGCGGGCCGCAAGCGACGATGTACGCGGTGCGGCCATGGACGATTCGCCAGTACGCGGGGTTTTCGACCGCACAGGCGTCGAACGCTTTCTATCGCCAGGCGCTGGCCGGCGGCGCCCAAGGGATCAGCGTCGCGTTCGATCTGGCCACGCACCGCGGCTATGACAGCGACCACCCGCGAGTCACGGGCGACGTCGGCAAAGCCGGGGTCGCGATCGACAGCGTGGAAGACATGAAGATCCTGTTCGACGGCATCGCGCTGGACAAGGTGTCGGTGTCGATGACGATGAATGGAGCCGTGTTGCCGATCCTGGCCGCGTATGTGGTTGCGGCGCAGGAGCAGGGCGTTGCCCAGGAATGCTTGAGCGGGACCATCCAGAACGACATCCTGAAGGAGTTCATGGTCCGCAACACCTACATCTATCCGCCGCAGCCGTCGATGCGAATCGTCGGCGACATCATCGAATACACGTCAAAACACATGCCGAAGTTCAACTCGATTTCGATTTCGGGTTATCACATGCAGGAAGCGGGAGCGAACCAGGCGCTGGAACTCGCCTTCACGCTGGCCGATGGCAAGGAGTATGTGAAGACGGCCCTGGCCAAGGGATTGGATGTCGATGATTTCGCGCCGCGGCTCAGCTTCTTCTGGGCGATCGGCATGAACTTCTATCTGGAAGTCGCCAAGATGCGCGCGGCGCGGGTGCTGTGGTGGCGCATCATGCAGGCCTTCGGCGCAAAGAATCCAAAGAGCCTGATGCTGCGCACCCATAGCCAGACCTCGGGCTGGAGCCTGACCGAGCAAGACCCCTACAACAATGTCGTGCGCACCACGATCGAGGCGCTGGCAGCGGTGTTCGGCGGCACCCAAAGCCTGCACACGAACGCGCTCGACGAAGCGATTGCCTTGCCCAGCGAATTCAGCGCGCGCATCGCCCGCAACACGCAACTCATCATCCAGGAAGAGACCCACATCACGAACGTGGTCGATCCCTGGGCCGGCAGCTACATGATGGAGAGGTTGACGCAGGACATGCTCGACAAGGCCTGGGCGATCATCCAGGAAGTCGATGCGCAGGGCGGCATGGTGCGCTGCGTCGACAGCGGTTGGGCGAAGCTGAAGATCGAAGCCAGCGCTGCGCAAAAGCAGGCGCGCATCGACTCAGGCCAGGACGTGATCGTGGGCGTCAACAGGTACAAGTTGGCCCAGGAAGAGCAAATCGAGTTCCGCGAGGTCGACAATCATGCAGTGCGCGACGGCCAGATCGAGCGGCTGCGCGCCTTGCGCGCGGCACGCGACGCGGAAGCGTTGAATGCGGCACTCGATGCGTTGACCCGATGCGCGCAAACCGATGGCGGCGCGGGCGCAGAGCCGCAAAATCTGCTGCAGCTGGCGATTCAGGCGATGCGCCTGCGCGCCACAGTCGGCGAGGTTTCCGATGCTCTGGAGAAGGCCTGGGGGCGCCACCGCGCCAATACGCAAAAGGTGACGGGTGTGTATGCAGCCGCTTATGACAGTGCTGAAGGCTGGGACAAGCTGAAGCGCGAAGTTGCCGAGTTCGCCAAAGAGCAGGGTCGCCAGCCGCGCGTGCTGATCGCCAAGCTCGGCCAGGACGGGCATGACCGCGGCGCCAAAGTGGTTGCGACTGCGTTTGCCGACCTGGGCTTTGACGTCGATATCGGCCCGCTGTTTCAGACCGCCGAAGAGTGCGCGCGTCAGGCGATCGAGAACGACGTGCATGCCGTGGGCGTCAGCACACTCGCCGCCGGACACAAGACGCTCGTGCCGGCCATCCTGAAGAGCCTGCGCGAACAGGGCGCGGGCGAGATCATCGTTTTCGTCGGCGGCGTGATCCCGCGCCAGGACTATGAGTTTCTGCTTGCGGCCGGCGTGAAGGGCATCTACGGACCTGGAACGCCGATCCCGGCGAGTGCAAAAGACGTGCTCGAACACATCAAGGCGAACCTCTCCAGCAGGTGACGCCGCGTGACGTTGAGTGCCCACGATCAAGCCTTGGCGGACGGCGTACGCGGCGGCGATCGGCGCGCGCTTGCCAAGGCCATCACACTGCTCGAATCGACGCGAGGCGAGCACCGCGCTCGTGGCGATGCCCTGCTCAACGCGCTGCTGCCTGACACCGGGAAATCGATGCGCCTGGGCATTTCAGGTGTCCCGGGTGTCGGCAAATCGACTTTCATCGAGGCGCTGGGTTTGCATTCGATCGCCCAGGGGCGGCGCATCGCGGTGCTTGCCGTCGACCCATCGTCCAGCCTGTCCGGCGGGTCCATTCTGGGTGACAAGACGCGCATGGAGCGTTTGTCGGTGCACGCGCAAGCCTACATCCGGCCGAGCCCGGCTTCGGGAACGCTCGGCGGTGTCGCGGAAAAGACGCGCGAAGCGATACTGCTGTGCGAGGCTGCGGGCCACGATATCGTCATCGTCGAAACAGTCGGCGTGGGCCAGAGCGAGGCAGCCGTTTCCAGCATGACCGACATGTTCATCTTGCTGCAACTTCCGAACGCGGGTGATGACTTGCAGGCGATCAAGAAAGGCGTGATGGAGCTGGCGGACCTGGTGCTCATCAGCAAGGCCGATCTCGACCCCGCCGCGGCCACGCGCGCGCAAGCGCATATCGCGAGCGCCATGCTGGTGCTCAACTCGTACGGTTCATCGATCCGCAGGCAGACACAGGTGATGCAGGTCAGCGCCTTGCAAGGCCAGGGCATCGCAGCGGTGTGGGATGCGATCGGCGCGTTTCGCGCCCAGCGTGAAGCGAGCGGCGAATTCAGCGCGAGGCGCCGAGAGCAGGCCCTGTGCTGGGTGTGGGACATCGTGCACGCGCGCCTGCGAGCCGAATTCAATGAACACCCCGCCGTGCGCCGCAGGTTGCCGCAACTGCTGGATGACGTGTCGCAGCAACGCATCGCGCCGTCGACCGCGGCGCGCGCCCTGCTCGATCTGTATCGAACGAACCCGCGTTGAGGAGACACTGCCCCTATGCACGACATCATTCAGAAGCTGGAGGCCAAACGTGCCAAGGCGCGTTTGGGCGGCGGCGAGAAGCGGATTGCGGCGCAGCACGCCAAAGGCAAGCTGACGGCGCGCGAACGCCTGGAGTTGCTGCTCGACGAAGGCACGTTCGAAGAATGGGACATGTTTGTCGAGCACCGCTGCGCCGACTTCGGCATGGCGCAGCAGAAGATTCCGGGTGACGGCGTCGTCATCGGCTACGGCATGATCAACGGCCGTCTGGTGTTCGTGTTCAGCCAGGACTTCACCGTATTCGGCGGCGCACTGTCGGAAGCGCACGCCGAGAAGATCTGCAAGATCATGGACCAGGCGATGAAGGTCGGCGCCCCGGTCATCGGCCTGAACGATTCGGGTGGCGCGCGCATCCAGGAAGGGGTCGCGTCGCTCGGCGGTTACGCCGAGGTATTCCAGCGCAACGTGATGGCATCGGGTGTCGTGCCGCAGATCAGCATGGTGATGGGCCCATGCGCCGGAGGCGCTGTGTATTCGCCGGCGATGACCGACTTCATCTTCATGGTGAGAAACAGCTCCTACATGTTCGTCACCGGGCCTGAAGTCGTGAAGACGGTGACGCATGAAGAGGTGAGTGCCGAAGACCTGGGCGGCGCAGTGACGCACACCACCAAGAGCGGCGTGGCCGACCTGGCGTTCGACAACGACGTCGACGCGCTGCTGATGCTGCGGCGCCTGTACAACTACCTGCCGCTGAACAACCGCGAACGGGCGCCGCTGCGACGCGGCGACGACCCTGCCGAACGCCTGGACATGTCGCTCGACACGCTCGTCCCCGACAACCCGAACCAGCCGTACGACATGAAGGAGCTGATCGTCAAGAGCGTCGACGACGCCGACTTCTTCGAACTGCAACCCGACTTCGCGAAGAACATCGTCATCGGCTTCGCGCGCATGGACGGTCAAAGTGTCGGCATCGTCGCCAACCAGCCGCTGGTGCTGGCAGGATGCCTGGACATCAAGAGCGCGATCAAGGCCGCGCGCTTCGTGCGGTTCTGCGACGCGTTCAACATTCCGGTCATCACCTTCGTCGATGTGCCCGGTTTCATGCCCGGGACATCGCAAGAGCACGGCGGCATCATCAAACACGGCGCGAAGCTGCTCTACGCCTACGCCGAGTGCACTGTGCCCAAGGTGACCGTGATCACGCGCAAGGCGTACGGCGGCGCCTACGACGTGATGAGCTCCAAGCACCTGCGCGGCGACGTCAATTTCGCCTGGCCGAACGCCGAGATCGCCGTCATGGGCGCGAAGGGCGCCGTGGAGATCATCTTCCGCGAAGACAAGGGTGACCCGGCCAAACTGGCCGCGCGCGAGGCTGAGTACAAGGAGCAGTTTGCGAATCCTTTCGTCGCCGGCGCACGGGGTTACATCGACGACGTGATCCAGCCGCACGAAACGCGCAGGCGCATCTGCCGCTCGCTGGCGATGCTGGCGCAGAAGAAGCTCGAAAACCCGTGGCGCAAGCACGGCAACATTCCGCTCTGAGACCGATCAAGATGTTCACCAAGATCTTGATTGCAAACCGCGCAGAGATTGCCTGCCGTGTCATGAAGACGGCGCGCAAGTTGGGAATCGCGACCGTGGCGGTTTACTCGGAAGCCGACCGCGATGCGCTGCACGTGGAACTCGCCGACGAAGCGGTGTTCATCGGCCCGTCGCCGAGCCGCGAGTCGTACCTGGTGATCGACAAGATCATCGCCGCGTGCCGGCACACGGGGGCGCAGGCGGTGCACCCCGGCTACGGCTTCTTGAGCGAGAACGCAGAGTTCGCACGGCGCGTCGAGCAACAGGGCATTGTTTTCATCGGGCCGAAACACGCGTCGATCGCCGCGATGGGCGACAAGATTGCTTCGAAGAATCTCGCGGCCGCGGCCAAGGTGAATACGATTCCGGGTCACAACGCGGCCATCGAGACCGCGCAGCAAGCGGTTCAGATTGCGAAGGACATCGGCTATCCGGTCATGATCAAGGCCAGCGCCGGCGGTGGCGGCAAGGGCTTGCGCGTGGCGCACGACGACAAAGGCGCTCTCGAGGGCTACGCCGCCTGCCGCAACGAAGCGCGCGCCAGTTTTGGCGACGACCGGGTCTTCATCGAAAAATTCGTCGAACAACCGCGTCACATCGAGATCCAGATCCTGGGCGACGCACACGGTAACTGCGTCTATCTGCACGAACGCGAATGCTCGATCCAGCGCCGACACCAGAAAGTGATCGAAGAAGCGCCGTCGCCGTTCATCAGCGAAGCGACACGCAAGGCCATGGGTGAACAGGCTGTGGCCCTGGCCAAGGCAGTGAACTACCAAAGTGCCGGGACGGTGGAGTTTGTGGTCGGAAAGGATCAGAGCTTTTACTTTCTCGAGATGAACACACGCCTTCAGGTCGAGCACCCGGTGACGGAGTGCATCACCGGGCTCGACCTGGTGGAGCAGATGATTCGGGTCGCCGCGGGCGAACCACTCGCGTTTGGCCAGTCCGACATCGCCCGGCGCGGCTGGGCGATGGAATGCCGCATCAACGCCGAGGACCCGCTGCGCGGCTTCTTGCCCTCCACCGGCCGGCTCGTGAAATACCAGCCTCCAGCGCAAACCATGCACGCCGCGCAGGCCGTGCCCGAAGACGGCGGAATTCGCGTCGACACCGGCTTTGCGGAAGGGGGCGAAATCCCGATCCACTACGATTCGATGATCGCCAAGCTGATCGTGCACGGCCATGACCGCGCGGACGCGATGCGGCGCATGCGCGAGGCGCTGAACGCGTTCGTGATTCGAGGCGTGGCGAGCAACATCGCTTTCCAGTCGGCGCTGCTTGCACATCCCAAATTCATCGCGGCTGACTTCAATACGGGCTTCATCGCCGAGCAATACCCGAGCGGGTTTTCGGTGGCTTTGGGTGCTCTTGACGATCCGCGCTTTCTGACCGCTCTGGCTGCCGCCGCGCATCGCCGCAGTCGCGAGCGTGCGGCACGCATCTCCGGGCAGCTGCCCGGCCATGAATTGCAGCTTGGCCAGGATTATGTGGTCGTGCACGCCGGCAGCGGTGGCCGGCGCCAGCAAACGCCGGTGAAGGTGAGCAACGCTGGCGACGGCTATCGAATCACCATCGACGACAAGACATCAACGTTGCGCTTTCGCGGCCCGTTGCGCGACATTGCCGTGCACGGCGAATTCGACGGCCTGCCATTCAGCGCCCAGGTCGAACGCATCGGACTGGACCTGAGCATCACCCACAACGGCATGCAGATGCAAGCCCGGGTGCTGACGGCGCGTGCGGCGGAGTTGCTGGCGTTGATGCCCGTCAAGGTGGCGCCCGATCTGTCCAGATTCCTGCTGTCGCCGATGCCGGGCTTGCTGGTGGATGTCGCCGTCGCACCCGGCCAGACGGTGCGCACGGGCGAGAGGCTTGCCGTCATCGAAGCCATGAAGATGGAGAACATCCTCCTCGCCCAGCATGACGGAGTCGTCGCCAAGATCGTTGCGACGAAGGGCGAGAGCTTGGCGGTCGATCAGGTCATCATGGAGTTCGAATGACGCGGCCCTTCAAGGTCCTGGGGCTGCAGCAAGTCGCGATCGGCGGCACCAGCAAAGAGCGCCTGCGCGCGCTCTGGGTCGACAAACTTGGCCTCACGCCGACCGGCACCTACCGCAGCGAGCGTGAGAACGTGGATGAAGACATCTGTGCCTTGGGGTCGGGCCCGTTCAAGGTGGAAGTCGATTTGATGCAACCCCTGGACCCGGACCGGAAACCCGCGGTGAATATTCCAGCGCTGAATCACATCGGCCTGTGGGTCGACAACTTGCCACGTGCCGTGGAGTGGCTCGCTGCCAACGGTGTGCGTGTTGCTCCAGGCGGCATACGCAAGGGAGCGACCGGCTACGATATTTGCTTCCTGCACCCCGTTGGCAATGCTGAATACCCGTTCGGCGGCGAAGGCGTGCTGATCGAGCTCGTGCAGGCAACGCCGGAAGTGATCGCGGCGTTTACCGCCTTGCAGACATGACGATTCGCGAAATTTTGAAGATGGGTGACCCGCGCCTGCTGCGCGTGGCGCAGCCGGTGCTGGCGTTCGATACGCACGAGCTGCATGCCTTGATCGACGACATGTTCGAGACGATGCGCGCCGCCGACGGCGCGGGCCTGGCGGCGCCGCAGATCGGTGTCGACTTGTCGGTCGTGATCTTCGGTTTCTCCCAGAACCAGCGTTATCCCGATGCGCCGCCGGTCCCGGAGACTGTTCTGATCAATCCGCAAGTCGAGGCGCTAGGCCAGGAGCAGGAAGAAGGATGGGAAGGTTGCCTGTCGGTACCGACGCTGCGTGGCGTGGTGCCCCGGTTCGCGCGAATTCGCTACAGCGGCTTTGACGCCCAGGGCCGGCGCATCGCGCGCGAAGCCGAGGGCTTCCACGCACGCGTCGTGCAACATGAGTGCGACCATCTGGTCGGCGTGCTCTACCCGATGCGAATCCGCGATTTCAGCCGCTTCGGCTTCACCAGCGTGCTGTTTCCCGACCTGGAGCCGAATGCGGACGACTAGTATCGCGGCCCAGAGGTTTCGGAACAAGATGAAAGCGACGGATTCGGTTCGAGGGCTAGGCGCAAACCGCAGCGATACCTTGTGGTATCGCGAGGCCGAGCCCGGACGTGCGCAGTCCCCGCGGACTGCGCTCGCCAAGCGAGGGGCTGGGCCTCAGGCCCAGCGCGGCCTGCAAGGCTTGCAACGACGCCATCGGGCCGAAGACGCGGTTTCATGTTTCGAAATCTCTGGGTCGCGGTACTGGAGTCGGCCCACGGCACGAGTACAACGCGAGATTCGGCAAGAGCATGTTTCGCGATGTAAACCTGGGCCTGGCCAGCGATCGTGTGTCGGCGCGGACGCAGGATTGAGCGTTGTGGACATGGGCGCGGTTTCGCGCCGGCATTGCAGCGTCAGGTGCACGCCACCCACCGCCGCAACACAAGAGGTTCGCACCATGAACTTGGCCATTGAATCACGCAAACGCCTTGGGACCCTGAGCGCGAAGTTCTTCGCTGGGCTGGTGTGCGCTGCGCTGGCCGGCGCTTGCGCAGCACAGGAGCTGAACGCCAAAGACCAAGAAGTCGATCCACCCGGCCGCGTCGGCCGCTTGTCCGAGATGACCGGCAAGGTCTGGCTCTTCAGCCCGGGCGAAGGCGAATGGCTCGATGCCGTACGCAATCGCCCGATCACGAGCGGGGACCGCCTGGCCACGGAAGGGGCAGCGCGTGCCGAGGTCCGCATCGGTTCGACGACGGTGGGGCTCGACTCCGGCAGCGAACTCGAGGTTGTGCGCATCGACGACTCACATATCGAGTTGCTGCTGCACAACGGCTCGATCTCGGCTCGCCTGCGCAGCCGCGAGGCGGTCGCTGAGTTCGCAGTTCGCACCGGTGAGGGTCGATTTCGCGCGCTGCGCACCGGCCGCTACCGGATCGATCGAATTGACGAATCGAGCCACCTGACGGTGAACAGCGGTTCTGCGGTATACGAAGGTCCGGGAAGCGCACTCACCGTCAACAGCGGCCAGCGTGCTGAATTCTGGATCGACGCCAAGAACGCCGCCCAGTACACGTTGGCGGAACCCAAACGCGACGCCTTCGCTGCGTGGAGCAGCACACGCGACCGCAGCGACGACCGCAGCGCCTCGACGCAATATGTCTCACCCGAAATGACCGGCGTCGAAGAGCTCGACCGCCATGGCCGCTGGGAACGCAGCGACGAGTACGGCGACCTGTGGACTCCCTACAGCGTTGGCGCCGGCTGGGCACCGTACAGCACGGGGCATTGGGTCTGGATCAGACCCTGGGGTTGGACCTGGGTCGACGACGCACCCTGGGGTTTCGCGCCATTCCACTACGGACGCTGGGTTTACTACCGCTCCAACTGGTGCTGGGCGCCCGGCACCCGCGTGCACCGTCCGGTCTATGCGCCGGCACTGGTCGCCTGGGTCGGCGGGCCACATGTCAGTGTTTCCGTGAACATCGGCGGTCCCGTGGTTGGCTGGTTCCCGCTCGCACCGCGCGAGGTGTATGTGCCGAGTTACCGTGTCAGCCCGCGCTATGTGCGCGAAGTCAATTACACCCATGTCACGAACATCACCAACATCACCCAGTACGTCGGTAACCCGCAGGGTGCGGTCGAACAGCGCGACTTCAGCAATCGCAAGTTCGCACATGCGGTGACGGTCGTTCCGGCCGGCGTGTTCACGCAGCGCCAACCTGTGGCCCCTGCCGCCCTCGGTTTGCGTGAGCGCTCCGACGTGCGCGAACTGACGCAAGGCCTCGCGCGCGGCGCGACGCTGGTCGCCGCGCCGGTGCAGGCGCCCGCGGTTCGCACCCTGGAAGCACAGTCGATCACGGCGCCCGGAATCGGCAATGCCGGGGCCGCGGGGCGCTCGTCGCCGGCCGATCGCGCCGTCGGTCCGAGCCAAATAGCCCGCCCCTGGCTGCGCACGGATGATCAGTCCCGGGGCGCGGAGCGCGCGCTGCCTGGCCCTGCGGCCGGGCTCGTCACACCCGTCGCGCCGGCTGCGCAGACGGTGACGACACTGCAACGGCCGAGCGCGCCTCAGCACCCTGAAAATTCGATTGTTCGTGGCGCACCCGCTGTACAGGGCGCACCTGCTGCACCGGCCGCACCGACTTCGAGTTCGACCAACCCACCCAATCCAGCGCTTGCGCCAACCCCGTCCACAATCATGGCGCGCCCTGCCGTTCCAACGGCGCCGGCCAATTCCGTTCCAGCCGTCCCGGTGCCGCGCTCTGTGATGCCGCCGCCGGCGACGACGAATGGGCGGGCCGAGGGTTCGGCGCATGCATGGCCCCCCAAGGGGGTTCGCGGCAATCCTCAGCGGCCGCCTGGCACCGAAGTTGCGGCACCTGCGGCCAACGCCGAGGTGAGACCTCCTGCCGCGGCGCCAACACCTGGCGCCGCGCAGCGCAGCAACCCCGCTGTGCGGCAAGCGCCGGCTCGTGCCGAAGAAGCAGCGCCACACACGCGGCCCGCCGAGCCGCAGCAGCGCGAGCGCGCCGAGCCGCAACGGCAAGACCATCACCGCGATGCGCGCGATCGGGCGCAACAAAACTGAGGCCGCGCGGCGCTACTTCAGCAAGGGCTTCAGCACAGGCCAGACGTTGTCGAGTATCGATGCCTGCGCCGCTTCCGTGGGATGGATGCGATCGCTCTGGAACATCGATTCGGTCTGAGGCACGTCGGCCACGCCTTTGAGCAGGAATGGCACCAGCAACGCGCCCTCCTGTTTGGCCACGCCTGCGAACAGATTCGCGAAGTCCTGGCTGTACTTGCGCCCATAGTTCGGCGGCACCTGCATGCCGAGCAGCATCACGCTGGCACCGTTGCCCGCCGCAGCGCGCGTCATGGCGACCAGGTTGGTGCGCGTCAAGTCGAGCGGCAGACCCCGCAATGCATCGTTGCCCCCGAGTTCGATCATCACATGCGTGGGTCGATGTTCTCGCAGCAATGCCGGCAGGCGCGACCGGCCGCCCGAAGTGGTGTCGCCGCTGATGCTCGCATTGACGAGGTCGGCATCGATGCGCTCACGCGCCAGGCGCTGCTCAAGCAGAGCGACCCAGCCGCTGCCGCGCTTCAAGCCGTACTCGGCCGAGAGACTGTTGCCAACAATCAGAATCAGGCGCCGGCGCGCAGCAGCGTGAACCCGCAGGGCAGGCAGGCCTGCCACCAGCACGCTAAAGTGCGACAGCCAATCCCGGCGTGAGCAACCGATTCGAAACACACGCGTATCCATGTCGCAAGCGTCGCAATCCATCATTGCCGTTCGAGGCCTGAGCAAACAAGTGCGCGATTCGACAGGCACACTCACAATTCTCCACCAGATCAATTTCGAGCTTGCCCCACGCGAGTCGGTTGCCATCGTCGGTGCGTCGGGTTCGGGCAAGAGCACGCTGCTGTCGATCATCGCCGGCCTGGACACTCCCACCACGGGTACGGTGCATCTCGCGGGTGTGGACCTGTTCGCGCTGGACGAAGACGGGCGCGCCGGTTTGCGCGCCGACAAGCTGGGTTTCGTGTTTCAGAGTTTCCAGTTGCTCGGCAACCTGACGGCGTTGGAAAACGTGATGCTTGCGCTCGAGTTGCAAGGGCGCAGCGACGCGCGCGCGAGGGCCACTGAAATGCTCACGCGCGTCGGCCTGCGCGAGCGCCTCGGCCACTACCCCAAGGTGTTGTCGGGCGGCGAGCAGCAGCGTGTGGCCCTGGCGCGCGCGTTTGTGGTTCGCCCTGCGGTGCTGCTGGCCGATGAGCCCACCGGCAGCCTGGATTTCGCGACCGGCGAGACCGTGATGGAATTGATGTTCGAACTCAATCGCGAGATCGGCACCACACTCGTGCTCGTGACGCACGACCCGGGAATCGCGTCCCGCTGCGACCGGCAACTGCGCATCGAAGCGGGTCGGCTCGAACTCGACGCCGCGAGGCTGTAGCCGCGGCGCCGCGGCGCGCCCGAGAACCCCGCGCGCCCAGGCTCCTAGTTCGCGAACTTGTAGTCGGTCTTGGCCTTGGCGCGAATGTCGTCGCGGAACTTGGCCATCTTCATCTGGCTCAGGCGCTGCTGAATCTGCGGCTTGACTTCTTCGAGCGGCGGCAGCTTGGCCTCACGCGTGTCTTCGAGCTTGATGATGTGATAGCCGAACTGCGACTTGACGGGCGAGTCCGTCATCTCGCCCTTCTTCAGCTTCACCATGGCCTGTGAAAACTCGGGGACGTAAGCGCCAGGGTTTGCGAAATCGAGATCGCCGCCGTTCTGTCCCGATCCCGGGTCCTTGGAGTTCTTCTTCGCAAGCTCTTCGAAGCTGGCGCCGCCCTTGATCTGTGCGATCAGGGCCTTCGCCTCTTCTTCCTTCTCGACCAGGATGTGCCGGGCGCGATATTCCATGCCACTGGCCTGGCCCTTGAACTTGTCGTACTCGGCCTGGACCTCGGCGTCGGTGACGGGATTCTTCTTGTTGAATTCGTTGAACAACTCGCGAATCAGAATCGACTGGCGCGCCAACTCCATTTGCGTCTTGTACTCGGCGCTTTGAGCCAGGCCGCGCTTTTCGGCTTCTTGCATGAACATTTCGCGCAGCACGACCTCGTCGCGCACCTGGGTCTCGAGGTCCGGTGTCCTGGCCTGGCCTTGTTTGGTCGCTTGCGACATCAACGCGTCAACCCTTGATTTTGGAACGGGCTTGCCGTTCACCGTGGTGATGTTCTGCGCCAGCGCGACCAGCGGCAGGGTCAACAGCAAGCACAGCGCGAGCGCGGACGCGCTCGTGACAAGGCGATTGAATTTCATGGCAGGTGCCTTTCTGGATGGGGAGGGTGGGGTGGCGCCGCTGCGGGAGTGCGGCGCCGGCCTGGCGTCAGGTTTCGTCGGGCGCACGAGCGTCAATGGCGAGAGCGTGAATTCCCTGAGGGGCCAGCGGACCGAGGCAATCATATACGAGCCGATGTCGCGCCACGCGCGTCAGTCCGCGGAATGATTCGCTCACGAGTCGCACGTGAAAGTGGCGGCCTTCACGCGCGCCCGCATGGCCGGCATGCAGGTGACTGTCGTCGCCGACTTCGATCTCCAGCGGCTGCAGCGCACGGCGCAGAGCCGCTTCAATCTGGATCAGGTTCAAGGCCATGGCGGCAAGGAGTCACGAAGAGCGCTTCGAAGCTTCGTCGTCCGCGGTTTCGGGTGGTAGGTGGCGGCTGATGTACACGCCCTGCCCAAGCGTGAATGCAAGCATCAACCCGATGCCGCCGAACAGCTTGAAGTTCACCCAGGTGCCGGTCGAGTAGGTGTACGCCACATACAAGTTAAGCACGCCCATCAGCGCAAAGAAGCTGATCCACGCCAGGCTCAGGCGCCGCCACACCGGCGCCGGCAAAACAAGCTGGCCACCCATCAGCACCTGCAGCAGGTTGCGGCCGAACCAGGTCTGGCTGATCCAGAACGCCAGGCCCATCACCCAGTACAGCACGCTGGGCTTCCATTTGATGAAGGTTTCGCTGTGAAACCAGATCGTCGCGCCGCCCAGGACGATCACCAGTCCCAGGCTCACCCACAGCATCAAGTCGACCTTGCGCCGCATGGCCTTCAGCGTCGCGACTTGCAGCAATGTGGCGACGATGACGACGACCGTGGCCAGCAGCACCGGCGCTTCCGCGACCCCGACCATGCCCCCTGACACGAGAGGGCCGAAATGGTCCGTCGCAAACTGTGCCGCCCAGTCCTTGTGGCCTTCGGCGTACTTGAACATGCCGAAGAAGAGCAGGATGGGCAGAAAGTCGAACAGCAACTTCATGACGAGCTCATGCCGAACTCACAAGGAAACGCCGGGCCGCCCCAAGTTTCCTTGACCCCCTCGTGGGGCTGAGCCCGCACCGAGTGAGCGCCTGCGCGCTCACGAGTGGCTGGCGAAGGCCATCGGGCCTGCAAGCCCGATGGCGGACGACGTATGTCGTCGGCCTGGGGGCGCTCATGACGAACACGAGACCTCGATGCCCTGCGCCCAGGCGGGTGGATATGCCGCGTACTGCGGATTCTCTTCCTGCTCGTCGAAGGGGCGCCGCAGTATTTCGAGCAAACGCCGTACTTCCGAAAAGTCACCGTCTCGCGCCTGGGCGATTGCAGCTTCAGCGAGGTGGTTGCGCAGCACGAACCTGGGATTGACGCGGTTCATTCGCAGCGCACGTTCGGCATCGATACTGCCCTCCTGGCGCAGGCGCTCGGCGTAGCGCCGTGCCCAGGCATCGAACGCAGGCCGGTCGATGAATGCGTCGCGCAATGCGTCGTTGTTCGCGCCGACGTCAGTGTTGAAGGAGGCGAGACGCCGGAACACGATCGTGAAGTCGCTGCGGTCTTGCGCCATCAATGTCATGAAGTCGTCGATCAAGCGGTTGTCCGGTTCCTGGGTCGTGTGCAAGCCGAGTTTGGCCGACAGTCGCGCCAGCATGGCCTGCGAGAAGACCGAGCGAAACGGGTCAAGCGCGGCGAGCGCGGCCTCGGGCTCACCGATCAGCGGCAACAAGGCCTGCCCGAGGGCATGCAGGTTCCACAGCGCGACGCTGGGCTGGCGCGCATAGGCGTAGCGCCCCTGATCGTCGCTGTGGTTGCAAATGTGGCCGGGGTCGAACCCATCGAGAAAGCCGAACGGCCCGTAGTCGATGGTCAGGCCGAGGATCGACATGTTGTCGGTGTTCATCACGCCGTGGCAAAAACCCAGCGCCTGCCAGTCGGCCACCATGCTCGCGGTGCGCCGTGTCACGGCCTCCAGCAACGCTGCATAGGGCTGCGCTTCGGCGCGGCACTCGGGGTAGTAGTTGTCGAGCGTGAAATCGGCGATGCGGCGCAATGCCGCAGTCTGGTTCCGGCTCGCAAAATGCTCGAAGTGGCCGAAACGAATGAAGCTCGGCGCAACCCGTGTCACGAGCGCTGCGGTCTCGACTTCCTCGCGCCGCACGGGCAGCGGTGAGGCGGTGACGCACAGCGCACGCGTTGTCGGAACGCCCAGCGCGTGCATCGCTTCCGAACAAAGAAACTCGCGGATCGACGAGCGCAGCACGGCGCGGCCGTCGCCCATGCGCGAGTAGGGTGTCAGCCCGGAGCCCTTGAGCTGGAGCTCGAGCGGCCCGCCGGGCGTGTTCAGTTCGCCCAGCCACAAGGCCCGCCCGTCACCGAGTTGTCCGGCCCAGACCCCGAACTGGTGGCCGCTGTAGACGCTGGCCAGAGGCTGCATGCCGTTCCACAAGGCGTTGCCGCTGAACACTTGCAGTGCCTGCCAGTCTTCGCGTTCGGTCCAGCCTTCGCGCAGGCCGAGCAGTGCTGCGCAGTCGGCGCTGCTCGCCACCCAAGTCGGTTTCGGTACCGCAACGGGCCGGAGTTCGGTGAAGAACTCATTGCCGAGGGTGGCAAATCGATTCGTCCACGCGAGGTCGGGCGAAGCAAGCTCGAATTGCGCGCTGAGGCGCGGGGATGCGGTGGCGGAGGCGCTCATCGGCGGGCAGTGTAGCGAGCGCCGCGCATCGAGCAATGTCTAGGGGTAAACCTTCGGAGCGCCGCGGCGAGAAGGCGGGCGCAGCGCAGGCGAAGCCAGGCCTTCGAGCCTGTCGAGCCCGACCCAAAGCCCGATAGGCTCCTAGAATCGCGAAAACGTTCGCCGGCCAGGCACACCATCCATCAAAGGGCATTCCGATGACACCCAACTATGAAACGCGTGGCAACGTTGCCGTGATCACGCTGAACAATCCTCCCGTGAACGGTCTGGGCTACGCGACCCGCGTCGCGCTTGCCGAAGGCCTTGCCGCAGCGCAACTTGACCCCGCAGTCAAGGCCATCGTGATCACCGGCGCCGGCAAGGCGTTCTCCGGCGGTGCCGACATCAACGAATTCGGTTCGCCCAAAGCAAGCGCCGAGCCCAACCTTCTGACCGTGATCCTGGCTTTGGAGTCAAGCAGCAAACCCACCATCGCCGCCGTGCACAGCGTGTGCATGGGTGGCGGCCTGGAGCTGGCCCTGGGGTGCAACTACCGGGTTGCCGCGCCGGGTGCGCTGGTGGCGCTGCCGGAGGTGAAGATCGGCCTCCTCCCGGGGGCCGGCGGTACGCAGCGTCTGCCGCGCGTTCTCGGGGTCGAGAACGCACTCAACATGATCGTCAGTGGCGCGCCCGTGAAGAGCGAGGCGCTGGCGAAGATTCCCGGGCAGAAGTTGTTCGACCGCATCGTCGAGGGTGACTTGATGCAAGGCGCGCTCGCCTTTGCGGCGGAAGTTGCCGACAAGCGGCCGCTGCCTCTGGTGCGCAACCTGCGCGCCGATCATCCGAATCCGGACGCGTATTTCCAGTTCGCGCGCAACACGGTGGGCGCGATGTCGCGCAACTTCCCGGCGCCGCTGAAATGCGTCGACGCTGTGGCCGCATCGGTGAGCAAGCGCTTCGACGACGGCATGCGCCATGAACGCGAGCTGTTCGCCGGCCTGATGTTCACGCCGGAATCCAAGGCATTGCGCCACACCTTCATGGCGGAACGCGCCACGAACAAGATTCCCGATATTCCGGCGGACACGCCGTTGCGCACCATTTCCAGTGTTGCCGTGATCGGCGCGGGCACGATGGGCGGCGGCATCGCGATGAATTTCCTGAACGCCGGCATTCCCGTGACCGTGCTCGAGACGAGCCAGGCGGCACTCGACAAGGGCATTGGCGTGGTGCGCAAGAACTATGAAGCACAGGTGACGAAGGGCAAGTTGACACCCGACAAACTCGACAAGCGCATCACGCTGCTGCGCCCGACGCTGGACTATGCCGACCTGAAAGACGCCGATCTCGTGATCGAAGCCGTGTTCGAAGAGATGGGCGTCAAGGAAACGGTGTTCCGCAAGCTTGATGCGGTGATGAAACCGGGCGCGATTCTCGCCAGCAACACTTCCACGCTCGATTTGAACCGAATCGCAGCCTTCACGAAGCGCCCGCAAGACGTGATCGGCTTGCACTTCTTCAGCCCCGCCAACGTGATGCGCCTGCTCGAAGTGGTGCGCGGTGAAAAGACCGCGAAGGACGTGCTCGCCAGCGTGATGGCGCTGGGAAAGACGATCAAGAAGACCTGCGTCGTCTCGGGCGTGTGCGACGGCTTCATCGGCAATCGCATGATCGAACAGTACAGCCGCCAGGCGGGTTTCCTGCTTGAAGAGGGCTGTACACCGGCGCAAGTGGATCAGGCGCTGGAAAGATTCGGCATGGCGATGGGGCCGTTTCGCATGGGCGACCTCGCGGGCAATGACATCGGCTGGGCGATTCGCAAACGCCGCTACGTTGAAAGGCCCGACGTGCGTTACAGCAAGACCGCCGACCTGCTGTGTGAAATGGGGCGCTATGGGCAGAAGACGGGTGCCGGCTGGTACGACTACAAACCCGGCAAGCGCGACGCGATTGCATCGCCTGTGGTCGTCGAGATGATCGAGAAGCACCGCGCCGCCAAGGGCATCACGCCGCGCAAGATCGGCGACGAAGAAATCGTGCACCGACTCGTGTTTGCCCTCGTCAATGAAGGCGCAAAGATCGTCGAAGAGGGCATCGCGCTGCGCGCGTCCGACATCGACATCGTCTACCTCACGGGCTACGGCTTCCCGGCACACCGCGGCGGCCCCATGTGTTACGCCGACAGCGTGGGCCTGTACAACGTGGTCGCGGCGATGCAGCGTTTTGCGCAGAACCCGTTGGACGACGTCGGGTTCTGGAAGCCCGCGCCGTTGCTCGCAAGACTCGCCGCCGAACGCAAGAGCTTCACCTGAAATCCTCTCCAGCGCCACAACAAGGAATCCATCATGACCCAAGCCGTCATCGTCTCCACTGCCCGCACGCCCCTGGCCAAGAGCTGGAAGGGCGCTTTCAACATGACGCATGGCGCCACGCTCGGCGCGCACGCCGTGAAGGCGGCAGTCGAGCGCGCCGGAATCGAAGGCAGGGAGGTTGACGACGTCATCATGGGTTGCGCCAACCCTGAAGGTGCAACCGGCATGAACATTGCGCGCCAGGTGGCGCTGCGCGCGGGGCTGCCGATCACGACCAGCGGCGTCACCGTGAACCGCTTCTGTTCGAGCGGCCTGCAGACGATCGCATGGGCCGCGCAGCGCGTGATTGCCGGCGAAGGCGAGATCTTCGTCGCCGGTGGCGTCGAGAGCATTTCGTGCGTCCAGAACGAGGCGAATAAACACATGATCGCCGACAGCTGGCTGCGCGAGCACAAGCCCGAGATCTACTGGAACATGCTGCAAACCGCCGAGCAGGTCGCGAAACGCTACAAGATCGGCCGCGAACGCATGGACGAGTACGGCGCGCAGAGCCAGCAAAGGGCCTGCGCCGCGCAGGAAGCCGGCAAGTTCAAGGACGAGATCGCGCCGATCACGGTGATGGCGGGAGTCGCCGACGCCACCCTCGGTCTGTGCAGCAAGGAAGTGACGGTCAGTGCCGACGAAGGCTTGCGTGCCGGCACCACGGCGGCAGCGCTTGCAGGAATCAAGCCTGCCATTCCCGGCGGGGTGATCGCTGCCGGCAACGCGAGTCAGTTCAGCGACGGTGCCGGCGCCTGCGTCGTGATGCACGAGAGCGTTGCCGCGAAGAAGGGCCTGAAGCCGCTCGGGCGCTTTCTTGGTTTCGCCGTTGCCGGCTGCGAGCCCGACGAGATGGGCATCGGCCCGGTGTTTGCGATTCCGAAAGTGCTGAAGCGCCTTGGCCTGAGCGTCGCCGACATCGACCTGTGGGAACTGAATGAGGCGTTTGCGGTGCAGGTGCTGTACTGCGCCGATACGCTCGGCATTGCGATGGACAAACTCAACGTGAATGGCGGCGCCATCGCTGTCGGCCACCCTTACGGAGTGAGTGGGCAACGCCTCACGGGCCACGCCTTGATCGAGGGCAAGCGCCGCAAGGCGAAACGCGTTGTCGTCACGATGTGTGTGGGCGGGGGCATGGGTGCAGCAGGCGTGTTCGAAGTGCTCTGATCGGCCGGCCCATGCAGTTGCTGCGCACGCCCGATGAGCGTTTCGTCGGCCTGC
>Ga0315278_10001251_pt1 | contig 22119 bp, 3 predicted proteins | sample YL17G06_0_MG_FD_203880 | JGI IMG/M metagenome (GOLD analysis project Ga0315278, IMG submission 203880) | Sediment microbial communities from Yellowstone Lake, YNP, Wyoming, USA - YL17G06_0 | ecosystem: Environmental > Aquatic > Freshwater > Lake > Sediment | place: USA: Wyoming | collected... | reverse complement strand
GAACCGCGTGATCTGGAAGCCGCCGCACCTGGCCTACCTCGAGCTCGGCGCAGACCTGAAGCAGATCGGTGTCGTGAACCTCCAGACGCTCATTCTGGGGTTCTTCTCTTCGCGTGAGCAGTTCCAGCAGTTCCCACTGTTCGGCACCAAGGGGCAGGATACGAACGGAGACGGCGACTTCGTGGACGACGGAGAAGCCTTGCCGCTCCCCCCGAAGGAGCCCGTCGACTTCGCCGGAAAGGTCGACGCGTTTGTCTTGAGTGACACGACGCAGCCGCTCGTCGACTTTCAGTACGAGCCCGGCCGCCGCTACTGCGGCGTCGTGCTCGATGGCGGAAAGCTGATCGCACCGAACGGAATGCCGACCGCGACGGACGTCGCGCCTGCGTACCGGACCCTCGCGTCGGGCGCGCTGAGCCTCCCGCGTGCGTCGGCGTCGTTCGAGTTTTCCGGGCGCCGCGTGAAGCGCCTGTTGACGCTTATTGGTGTCGAAGTAAAGCTCGGCGCAGACCTGGTGATCCTCGATCTCGCGCTGGTGTCGCTCGCGCCGCTGCAGCCGGGCGCGAGCTCCCTAGCCGTTCTCGACATCACCAATCCGAACCGGCCCAAGCTGCTGAACGAGATCGAGCTCCCCGAAGCAGCCGGGATCGTCCAGAGCGTCGATCTGAAGGAAGGCGGGATCCTTCGTCTCGCCACGGCGAACGACATCCTCTTCCTAGACCTCTCCCGCATCACCGAGCCGGCGCCGCCGGCGGGGCAAGCGCCTGCGTTCCTAGGGACCATCGCGGGAGCCGGCGCCGGCAGCCGGAGCACGGACGGTGACCTCGCGGGCGTGAACGTGATCGCCTTCGGCGGACGGAACGAGGTCGTTCAGGCGGCCCCGAAGTTCGAGTTCATGGGCTACACCGAGGAGGGCGCGATCGTCGATCCCTCGACCGTCTCCGGCGAACCGACGCGCGACGCCATCGCTGCGAAGCTGGGTCGCCTTGCGCCGGTCTCCGTCGTCTTCGGCGCGCGTGTGAAGAGCTCGAGCGGCGCGACCTCGAGCCTGTCGCCGCCGCTCGCCGCCGATCACTATCACGTGCTGGTGCGCGCCCCGGGCGGGGACCCGACCGGCGGCCGGACGATCGATCTCACGCTCGAGAGCCTGAACGCCGCCGGCATCCCGCTGAAGAGCCGTGGACCGAGGTTTGCGCCGACGCGAGCCGCGAGCCTCGACGCACTGCAGGCGATCGGAGAGTCGCCACGTAACAAGCTCGACGCGCCAACGCGAGCGCTGAAGGCGTGGCGCGTCTCCGACGATCCGCGCGATCCGGAGCTGTACAACCTGTACCTGTCGCGCCCCTTCGCGATCGTGCATGAGACTCTGACCGTGAAGGAGCTTGCGAGGCTAAAGAGCGAGCTCGATCGCGACGTGCTCTGGGCGGGACACACGCTCCGCGTCTCGATCGACTTCTCGGAGAAGGCCGACCCTGCCATCGGTCCCTTCGCGACCCTGCCCGACGGCACGGGAAAGCAGTTCAAGCCCCGTGCGGCAGCGTTTGCCCTTACCCTGCCGGGCGACGCGATCTCAGGGCCGAATCCGCGTCCCCTGATCGGAGGCCAACGCGCACCGGGAACCCTCGGCGCGGTGGATGCGCTGAACGGACAGGTGGAGCTGGAAGCCACCGACCTGAGCCTTCCGGGCCGGCGATCCCCTCTCCAGTTCACACGCTTCGTGTCGGGACAGGACACATACGAAGGTCCGTTCGGCCGCGGATGGGACTTCACCTTCAACCAACGGCTCGTGGCTCTCGAGCCCCGCCTCTTCCCAGAAGGCCGGAGGTTCCCCGTCGTGGAAGGCGGACCCGGTGCAGGCCAGGTTGCGAACGCACGCGACATCGTTTTCCACGACGGACAGGGCCGCAGCATTCTCTACCGCTTCACGGGAACGAGCCCACCCCCCGAAGTGATCGACGACCCTCTCGTGAAGAGTCTCCGCTGGACGATCGACGCGAAGGCGTTCTACCTCCCTCCGCCGGGCGTGTTCGATCCGCTCTTCCGGTTTGGGGACGGACGCTTCGCGCGCCTCACGCCCAACGGCACGCAGTACTGGTACTCCGGCGACGGCCAGCTCGAGAGCGTCCAGGAGCGATTCGACAAGAACCGCACGACGCTCCACTACGACGAGCGGGGCGAGCTCGTCCGCATCCAGTCCGAGGCGTCCCCCGGGCTCTTCTTCGAGCTCGGCTACTACCGGACAAATGACGACGACTTCGTTCGCAACGCCATCGACGGAAGCGCCCTCGACGAGCCGGGAGCCCCGGCCGAGGTCGCCGGAAAGATCGCGCGGCTGCGGGACTCGACCGGGCGCGACGTCCGGTACTATTACGATCGGTCGGGTCTCCTGCTCGAGCGCGTCGAAAACGCCGACGTACACACGATCTCCCCCGGCGGAGAAACCGGAAGGCAGGTCGTCCGGTACGTCTCGGACATCGACGACTCTTCGACGTCCGGCGGCAACGGTGCCGCGGGTCTCGTGGCCGGAGCCGGGACCGGAACGCCGCTGGTCGCCGCGTCCTTCAATGGAGCGAGCGACGGTGTCGCTTCCAGTGTGACGGGCGCGAACGGAGGCGTGGGCGTCTCGCTAGGGAACCCCAACACGGCCGATGCGGTCGCGGCGGGCGGCGCGACGTCGACGGTCAAGACTCCCGACGCTGCGGACACGAAGTACTCGTTCGGCAAGCAGGGCCTTCCCGAGCACATCGACTACTCGGGGTATCTCGACGCGCCGCATGGAGTCGACATCCATTACAACGCCGACAGTCTCGTCCAGAAGATCACCTACCCGGAAGGGAATACGGTCACCTACGGCTATCCGGGCGCCAGCGCGCCGCTGCGATCGCGTGCAAACGTCGTGTCGACGGCGGGCGATCCGGGACCGCGCCCCGGCACTAAGCTCACTTCCACGGCGGTCTTCGATGAGCGCTTCAACCTGCCGAGCGGCGTCCAGACGGACTTCAATGGAACGTCGGTCACGATCACGCTGCAGCCCGACGCGAAGGAGGTGGCGTCCATCCAGCACGGGACTGCGGGGACGGAGACCTTCTCGTACAACGAGTACGGACAACTCGAATCCGCCACCTCGCTCGACGGCATCACGAGCGGCTCGAAATACCTCCACCCCGACGGCTTTGTGACCGAGACGAGTGAAGGCTCGCTGATCACGACCTACGACTACGCCGGAGCGGCGGGCCCGCGCGGCAATCCGACCACCATCACCCTGCCCAATCCAGCCGGACAGGTGCAGAACACCTGGGACGAGCGCGACCGGCTGGTGTCGAGCGTGCGCGGCGCCTGGTCGGAGCAGCGAGGGCTCGATCAGCAGGGCCGCGTCAAGAAGCTCGTCCGGACACTCGGAAACGGCGCCAACTTTGTCGAGCATCATACGTACGACCAAGTGGGCTTCGAGCTCTCCTCCGCGATCGAGAACGTTGACGTGGGGGGGCAGGCCACGACCCTCTCGACGTCGTACATCCCCGATGCCATGCACCGCCCGTCCCAGATCATCCACCCGGGAGGCCGCACCCAGATCTTCACGTACGACCACATGGGACGCGTGCGGGGCATGAGCTTCGGCGGCTACACGGAGGGCCTCACGTACGACGGGAACGGAAACGTTCTCACCCGCGAAATCGGCGGCGCGAAATGGAGCTACGTCTACGACGGTCACGACCGCCTGGTCGAGAGCGACTCGCCGGAGGGAGAGAGGACGCTCCAGGACTTCTACGGGCGCGGCGAGCTGGCCTCAGAGAGCCACCTCGACACCGACGGCAAGGTCTCCTCCGGACGCACGATCCAGATCGACGACTCCGGGCGGCCCACGCACGTGGACTTTGCGAAAGATGGCGGATCGGCGCCGCTCGACATCCACTACGACAGCGGCGCCCACACGACGGAGCTCGTCAACTCCGAGGGCCACAAGACGAAGCAGTTCTACGACGACGCAGGCCGAATCTTCCGGGAGCAGACGGCCGTACGCGACATGACCGCGACCCTCGACGGGAACGGTCGTGCGGACCCGGTCCAGTTCGACGAGGGACGGTCCTTCGTGCTGCGCCAAGGCCACGACCAATTCGGCCACACGCTGGGAGAGTCGGACGGCATCGGTCCGATCGCGACGTACGTGCCGCGCCTCGATGGCGCCGTCACGGAGATCAAGGACGCCAAGGGACGCGCCACGCGCCAGAAGCTCACTGTCCTTGGAGAACAGACGTCGTGGGAGCCGCCACACGGCGTCGATCGCACGTTCCAGTACGACGACGAGCGTGCCCTCTCCAGCGTGCAGGATGTCGCAGGAGCCGGGATGTCGTGGCTCTTCGACACGACCCGGCGGCTCGCGTCCATCACGGATCGGGCGGGCGGCATCACCAGCTTCGGCGGCTTCGACGGCCGACGACAGCCAGCGACCGCGAACATCCCCGGTGGCACGATGACCCTCAGCCACGACCTGCAGGGCCGCACCACCAGTCGCGAGGTCAAGTTCGGGACGACGGAACGCGACGAGGCCTACACCTGGGACGCACTGCAGCGCATCAAGACGGCCACGTACCAGGATGGCTCCGTCCACCTCGCTTACGATGCGCTCGGACCGCTGCGCGTCGCCTCCTTCGCGGAGCACGGCGCAACGTACGACGTGAAACACGGGATCCGGGGCGACGGTGCCCGGGTCTCGCTCACGTATCCCTCTGGCGTCCAGCTGACGGAAGGGCGAGATCTCGGCGGGCGCCTCGAGACCGTCTTGCCATCCGGCGAGGATCCGGTCGTGCAGAGCACGACGTTCGTTGCGGCGGACCTCGTCGGGAGCCGCACCCTTGGCGCGGGGCTGATCCGCTTCGAGGCCGACTACGACGCGCGGCGGCGGCCGCTCTTCTTCCGCTACGTGCGAATCGCCGACAGCAGGACCCTGGTCGACGTCCGCTACGAGTACGATGCCGTGGACGACGTGGTCGGGCGTCAGTACGTGCACCGGGGAGGGCGCGCCGACCTCTTCTCCTATGACGCCGGGCACCGGCTCGCGGCACACCAGGCCGACGCGCGTCCAGGGATCGGCGGAGAGATCCCGCGCTCTCCGTCCGGGTTCACGGTTCCGCCCGGCGTGAGCGTGCCGTTCGTCGCGGGGCCGTACGGACGCGCGCGGAGCTACGACCCGGGCGGCCTCGATCTGCCCGTGGCCAGTACGGTGCTGCACTCGATCCCGGGCTTCGCGCCTCCGCCCTTCGCCGCTAGCTACGCGGCGCCCGATTCCCAGCTGCAGCTCGCGGAGATCGACGGGTTCCAGAGAGGGACCTCCGACGCGATGGGCTCCACGCAGCGCACGGAGCTGCTCGTCAAGAAGCTCGGATCGTCCGGTGCAACCAAGGTGCCGGCGAGTCTCGAGCACGACGGCACCGGGCAGCTCCTGAGAGTCGAGCGGAGCGACGGCGCCAAGATCGAGAACACGTACCGCTTCAACGGTCTGCGTCACCACCGCAAGGTGGACTGCGCGGCGGCCAACGGCTGCATCTCTTCGGATCGCGGCTACGCCTACGGGGAGGACGGCGAGCTGCTGGAGGAAACCGAACTCGGCTCCGGAGGCGGTCTCGTCGGTCGCTACTACTACGCCGGAAGCGACGTTCCGGTAGCCGCAATGCTGCGAGCGGGCCCCGGCTCCCCGCGCCGGTTCTACTATCTGACCGACGCCTCCGGCTCCGTGCTCGCACTTGTCGACGCGCAGGGGAACGTGGTTGAGCGCACGATCTACGACGCGTTCGGCTACCCGCGGATGGAAGCGCAAGACACTGCGTCGCCGCACGTCGCGCGAATCCTCTCTACGGGCCAGGGGCTGCAGATCGAAATGAGTGAGCCCGTACTGCCGCCGCTCGCGGTCGGCGGCGGCAGCGGCCTGGTCGGCGCTTACGCGCCGCTCGCCGGCGCTATCGCGTTGCGCTCCGGCGCTCAGCCGATCGCGGGCACCGTACGGTACGAGGAAGGGGCGATCGGCTTCGTTCCGGGAACCGTGCTGCGGTTCGAGCCGTCGGTGCTCCCCTTGCCCGCCGATCTCACCCTCGTCCTCCCCGCGGATGGCCTCGTCGATGAATGGGGCAACGGAAATTCCGCCGAGCAGATCCCATTCACGTTCGCCGCGACGCCCGGCACGGAGCTGAAACGCGCCGTCGCGTCCGGAAGCTCCGCACCTGCCCTGCTCCAGCGCAGCTCCGTGGGGTCTCCCTTCGGTTTCCACGGCCAGTACGTCGACGACGAGACGGGTCTGGTCTACATGCGCGCGCGCTTCTACGACCCCTACACGGGGCTCTTCCTCGAGCGCGACCCCGAAGCCTACGGGGACAGCGTCGACAACTACTCCGCATTTGGCCACAACCCGATCTCGCATCGCGATCCAACGGGGCGGGGATTCTTTTCGACGCTCGGCCGCCTGCTCCTCGAGGGTGCAGCCGCCGGCGGGAGCGGGATCGCGGAACGGGGCCTCGCGCGCCTGCTCGAGCGAGAGGCCTTGGAGCGGGCCGCCACGAAGGCTGCGAGTGGCGCATTGTTCGACGCGGAGGGAACGCAGGTTCTGCAGCGGGCTGTCGGTCGCGTGCGCCGAGGCCTCGATCCGCGCCAGGCCGCCCGTGAGGTGGGAGAACGCCAGTACAACGAGGCCGCTGCGACGCTCGAACGGGAGGGCACGCGGCTCGCGGACGACGTGATCGCCGACGTCCTCGACCCGGCCGTCGCGAGGAATACGAGCGAGCAGGTCACGCGGATTCGCGATCTCGCATCCTGGCGCGGACTCGAGAACCGGGTCGTCACGCCCGGGGAGTTCGACTTCTGGGCTCGGAACGTCGCCACCGAAAACAACCTGGAAAGGGGGGCGTTGAAGGTCCTCTCGTTGAAAAACGCCGGACGACAGCTCGAATTCGAGGGCCAGAGCGTGCTCTTCCTCCACAACGAGCTCATCGCCACCGCCCGCGCCGGGCGCGCGGTCGGGGGAGGCCTGGCAGAGGCAGAGCAGAGCGCCTCCGAGACTGTGCTGGCCGAGTACACGCACGAGATTGGCGACTTCACGCTCCGGGAGATCGGGCGCACCAATCCGTGGATCCGAACGACCTATGCCGAGGGCGAAGAGTTTGCGAAGAGGCTGCAGCTCCCCTTCGAGAATGCCTTCATCCGCAGGATCGCGACGGCCGATCGCGCGCTCGCAGAGCGCCTGGCGCCGAGTCTGCGCGGCGGGAGGAGTGCGCTCCCTCCCAGGTCCGCCCCATGAGCGCGTGCGGTCCCAAGACTGTCGCTACGAGGGCGAGAGCCCGCTCTCTCCAAGCGCTGGGGTTGCTCGTTGCACTTCTCGCCCTCCTTTTCGCTGCTCCCGCGCTCGCCGCCTCTCCGCTTCCGACCGCGCTCGACTACCGCATCGTCGGCGCGCAGCTCCGCCCCGCACGTACGAGCATCGACATTCCGAAGAACGTGCCGGGAGCGCTCACCGTGAGCGTCGTCGCAGGCGACGGGACACAGAACGACGCCACCCGCACGATCGCGGCGAACGCCATCGTCGAGGCGACCCTGCGTGGTCCTTCCTTCCCGGCCCGACGTGTGGTCGGCACACCCGGTGGCGATCTCGAGCTCCCGCCCCTGCCGCTCGTCGGCGACTACTCCCTCGACGACATCCGCCTGCTCGATTCGACGACGGGTGCGGTCCGATTGGAGGGCACGCCGCGCAGCGTGCCCATCCGCGTGTTCGACGAGGTCCTCGTCTCGCGCGTTACCTCGCGCGCTCTCTCGCTGGAGGAGATCCAGGAGAAGGGCATCGTCCTCGACGAGAAGAATTTCCGAGCCGTCGAGTTCGAAGTAGGATTCGTCGTCGATGGCCAGACGGTGCCCGTGCGCTTCCCGGTTATCGCGCCGCGCTTCAATGAGAGCACGGAGCTCATTCCGAGAGCAGAGCTCGACGAGCTCCTGGCAAAGGCCGACGCGGCGAACGTGGAGCTCGGCCTCGGCGTGACTTTGCCGCAGCGCCTCGTCGCGACGGGCCTCGATCTCGAGATCAAGGGCATCAACTTCCAATTCGTGGAGCCGGTGGAGAGCGACGGTCTGGGACTGGCCGTTCCTCCGATTCCAGGTCTGCTGGTCATCCCGGGCAAGATCGGGCTCTTGAACCAGTTCTTCTCGGTGCAGCTCTTCACCGAGAACGCAGCGCCGGCGGGCTCGGGCCTCTCGGTGCACGACATTGTTGCCACGCTTGCGTTGCCGCCTGGCCCGGATCAGCGCGCCGGAACCTTCGATGCACCGGGTGACGATCCGCTGCGTTTCGCACGCGTCGGTCCGAACGCCACGATCCAGCCGATCCAGCCGGTCCGCGCCGCGGGGCCCGATGGTCAGCCGGGAACGTCGGACGACATCGGCCGCCTGCAGCCCGGCGACACCGGGCAGGCCGAGTTCCTGGTCGAGGGCCTCGCGGAAGGCCTGCACCTCATGGACATCACCATCGACGGCGTGCTCGACGGGCTCGGTGGACGCGAGCGACGCGTGCGCGGCGTCGCCTCCGGCTCCGTACTCGTCCGCAACCCGAAGTTCTCTCTCGCCTTCGGCCACCCGCGCACGATCCGCAACGGGGAGCCCTACGCGGCGAGCGTGACGGTCCTCAACACGTCGACCACGCCGGCCAACCTCGTGAGCGTGCGCCTCCCGTCGACGAGCCTCTCCGGCGCGGCGTTCGAAGCGGGCCAGGCCGAGACCGTCGAGATCGGCACGATCCTTCCCGGCGAGACGAAGATCGCCAGCTTCAGACTACGTGCCCAGCGGACGGGTTCGATCACGTTCTCGCAGTTCACGAGCGACGGCGACATCGTCGGCCGCTTCCAGCTCCGCATGGGTGTAGACGAGCGGGGTGTCGAGCTGTCCCCGGACGCCATCGGATATCCCGACTTTGTGAACGATCTCACGCGAGCGGCGCCGGACGTGTTCGCTGCCCTCGACCGCTACCTCGGCCAGGCGCTCTCCGTCGCCACAGCGGCGCAGCTTCCGCCGGGAGTGGAGCGGGTGTCGCGCGGCATTCTCAAGCAGCGGGTGGTGGAGATCGCCGAGGCGGGTCAGCGATTACGCTACGGCGATACGGCCGTGCACGTCTTCAGCGATCTGCTGCTGGATCTTCAGGGCGCGCGCGCATCCTCTCCGGGTCTCGATCAGATCCTGCGCGAGACCGACGCCGGCCGGGAGCTGCGCGAGGCGCTTTTCCGCACGCTGCAACAGGCGTCGGGGCGCAGCGCCACGGAGCTCCTCGCCGAGCGCGCCGACGATCTCGCGGGTCGCGGCGAGCCGTGGCTCCTGGCGTCGACACGGCCTTCGGAGGTCGTTCCCTCCCTCGAGCTGAACGGCAAGCGCGCCGAGCTCGGCAAGAGCTTCGTGCAAGGGGCCGCTGGCTACGCAGGGCTCGGGCAGGCCGGCGGCGCGGGACACTGGATCGTGTCGAAGCCCGAGGACGGCACGGCCCTGCGCTTTGACGTCACGTCGGCGACCGCGGTCGCAGAGATCAGCGTGCTCGCGCTCGGAGGCGACGGCCGCGGCAGGCTGCTGCGCTGGACGGTCCAGGCCCCGGCGGCAGGCGCCTGCTTCCGGCACGCCGCAGGCTCGGAGCCGCCGCTGCTCGACGTGGACGAGACCTGCGACGGTGTCGTCGATCGGAGCCTCGTGGCCGCCGTGCAGAACGTGCAGGAACGCGCGCCCCAGATCCTCTCGATCGTGCAGGACACGGACGTCATCACCGGTCGGCCCAATCCTCCATGCAGCGGCACCTACGGCAACTACGGGACGACCGTCGCCGTGCTCTTCTCGAAACCCATGAGCCAGGCGAGCGTGAACGCCCCGGCGGCCTTCCTGTTGGACGATGGAAGCCGCGGAAGCGCCGTACAGATCCAACCGGGCGGCCGCGTGGCTCTCGTGAATCTCGCGCGCGGCATCGGCACGTTCCGCACTCGAACGCTCACCGTTGCGCCCGGCGTCACCGACCCGCGTGGCAACCCGCTCGTCGTCTCCACGCTTCCCATTCACACGACAGCCGCGGATGGCGTCGCCATCCAGGGACGCGTGGTGAAGGGCAACGGCGAGCCGGCGGCCGGCATCCCCGTGACGCTCACCATGTACGACTCGATCTCGACCGGGATCTCCTGCTCACCCTTCACGGTACGCGCCGCGCAGATGACGAGCGGACCCGATGGCTCCTTCTCGTTCGACTTCGTGCTTGCAGGGATCCCGTATTCGATTTCCGCAACCGATACATCCGGTCTCTCCGCCGCCACTGCGAACGCCATCGTCGCGGCATCCAGTGACACCGGGGTGGATCGGGGCCAGCTGCTCGAGCTCGCCCAGCGCGAGGATCTCCGGGACAGCCTCCTGGCGAGCTTTGCCGCTGGAGCGCTGCCGGAGGCGGTCGCTTCGGCCGAAGGCCTCGATCGCGCACTGCTCCGCGACTTCGTCGAGGTGGGATCGTCGCGGATCGGATCCGAGGTTCCCGTGGCGCTTCGCTTCCGGGGTCGCGGAAGCGTCACGGGCACGGTGTTCCTCGCCGACGGGACCACACCCGTTTCCGGCGCCACGGTGAATCTCTTCCCGGATCCGGATTCGCGGGAGCTCGGTCGCGGCGTGTTCTCCGATGCGAACGGACGCTTCGCCTTCCTGGGCGTGCCCTTAGGGAGCTTCACGATCGAGGCGACCAGCGCGGCCGGCCGAACCCGGACCATCGCGGGCAACCTGGCCGCTCCGGGCGACTCCCGGGAGCTCTCGGTGGTCCTGAGCACGACCATCGTGGAGCGATCCGCGATCGAAGGCCGCGTGCTGGAAGGCGGGAGCACCAACGGGCATGCAGCGGCGCGGGTCTTCGTCGGGAAGTTCGTCGATGGCAGGTTCACGAACGTCGTGGCCGCGGTCACGGCGGACGAGGACGGCGCTTTCCGCGCCGACAGCGTGCCGGTCGGCACCTGGGATCTGGTCGCCGCCAGCCTCGACGGACGTCGGCGCGGAGAGCGCACGGACGTCGCCTCCACCGCCGGAGTCGTAAATCGCGTGACGATCACGCTCCAGGGCCGCGGCACTGTGCGAGGTCGCGTCGAGTTCGCCAACGGTCAGCCGGTCGCCAACGCTCTCGTCGGCGGCGGCGAGGCACTCGTCCGCACCGATGCGAATGGGTTCTTCACGCTCACGGGCGTCCCGGCCGGACAGCAGACCATCGAAGCCGGCCTGGAGAAGGATCTCGCGGCTGGGATCGAGTTCACACGGATCGGCAGCGGCGTCCTCGACGTCGTGCCCGGCGTACAGGGTTTCGTCACGGTCCGCTTGAAGCCGGCGGGACGCATTCTTGGCCGCGTCTTCGACGCAGCCGGGACTCCGGTGCCGAACGTGCGCGTCTCGATCCCGCGCCCCCAGGAGAACGGGTTCCTCTGGACGCAAACCGACGCGACCGGCTCCTACTTGTTCGAGAACCTCGGTCTCGACGACTACACCGTGAGCGCCCCGGGGCCGGCCGTCGCGGACACCAACGTGGACCCGATCCTCGACGCGCTGAAGGGAAGCCCGTCGCAAGAGCAGCTCGAGGCTGCGCTGACGAAGACCTTCGAGATCTTCACGGGCAAGAATGATCCGCTCCTGAACGGGGAAGGGACTCGCTTCAGCCCCCTCGACTGGGGCTTCAGCAAGACGGCGCTCCGCTTCGACGGACAGAGCGCCCTCGTGAACGTGCAGTTCCTGCCGCGGGGAACCGTCGCCGGCACCGTGTTGAACGGACAAGGAGTGCCGATCGGCGCCAAAGTGCGGCTCACCGGCGTCGGCCCGACGCCGGTCGGAGACGTGGGCTTCGTGGTGCGAGGAGACGCCAATTCAGACCCCGCGCTGGGGACCTTCGAGTTCAAGGATCAGCTCCTCGCGGGCGACTTCGGCGTGCAGTCGGCCACGCCCTTCTTCCCCGCAACGATCTCCATCCAGGGACGGACGACGCGGATCGAGCTGGACGCGCGAAACCTCGTGCTGCAGTACCCGAGCGAAGCCCTCGTCAACGGGCGGCTTGCGGGAACGGTCGAAGGACCGGACGGGAACCTGGTCGGCGCCGGCGTCAGGGTGAAGATCGACTTCGGCGATCTCGAGATCCGCACCGACGCGAACGGTCGCTTCGATACGCAGATCGACCTGCCCGCTCTCACTCCCGACGGCAGGCGTCGCGGCTACGCAATCGCGGCCGAGGATCCGGTGACGGGGCTTCGCGGACAGGCCCTCGCAACACTCACACCGGGAATGACGACCGAAGCACGCGTCCGCCTGCTTGGAAGAGGATCGCTCACGATCCAGGTCCGGGACGCGCTCGGCGCTCCCGCAGCAAACGCAGACGTGACCGTCAGCCAGGCAACCTTCCCGCAGGGTCGCTTCACCGGTCGCACGGATGTGCACGGAAAGTTGCAGCTCGAAGGTCTGTTCGAAGGCTTCTACGGCGTCACCGCGCGCGTGGTCGTCGGGCCGACCGAGATTCTGGGGAGCGCCGGTGTGGCCGTCCCGCAAAACGGCGCAGCCGACGTTCTGGTGCGGCTCGGTGCGACCGGTACGGTCCGCGGTCGCTTCCTCGCCGCCGATCGATCGACGCCCATCGCCAACGCGCAGGTCTCGCTCGGCGGGCTCGGCTTCGCGGCGACGGACACGAGCGGCGCGTTCCTGGTGGAGGGCATGCCGCTCGGCACGCTGAATATCTTTGCCACCGACCCGGTGAACGGCCGCCTCGGCCTCGCGACCGCGACGCTCTCGCAAGCCGGGCAGGTCGTGGACGTACTCATCGTGGAGCGCGCGACGGGAGAGATCACGGGAGCCGTGATCTCGAGCTTCGGCAACGCCTTCGTGTCGGGCGCCACGGTCGAGCTCCAGCCACTGGATGGAATCTCGCCCGTGCGAACGGCGACGACGGATCCGGGAGGGTTCTTCTCGTTCCCGGGGGTTCCGGCGGGTCCCATCCAGCTCCGCGCCACGGATCCGGTTTCGAAGCTACAGGGCAGCGTGACTGTCACGCTCGGGGAAGGAGTCCTGCGTCTGGCCGTGGACGTTCCACTCCAGTCCCTCACCAGCGTCGTCGTCCACGTGCTCGAATCCGACGGCGTGACGCCCGCGTCGGACGCCAGCGTGACGTTGTCGTTGGGAGGCTCGCGGGCCGGCGACACGGACGCCGACGGCAACGTACGCTTCGGCGAGCTTCCGCTCGGGAACTACGTAATCGGCGCGGTCTCGCGAATCGCGGGTCGCACGCGGAGCGTGGCGCAGAAACGCAGCTCCCTCACGACGCAGGGCGCCTCGCCCGACGTGACGATCGTCCTCGGGGGCGTGGGCCGCGTCACGGGTCGCGTGCTGGCGAGCGATGGCCAGACCCGGCTGGCGGGCCGGCAGGTAACTCTCTCGATCGAGACGGATCTCCTGCGCGAGACACTCGCAGGGGCGAGCGACACGGCGGGAGAGTTCGCGTTCGAGGGCGTGCCCATCGGCGCATTCCGGCTGGTAGCCACCGATGTCGCCCTCGCCGCGAGCGAATCAGGTACGATCCAGAGCGAAGGGAACGCCCCGTCGATCGACCTGGTGCTCGGGCCGAGCGGCACGGTCCTCGGACGTCTGCTGGGTGCGGACGGTACGACGGTCGTTGCCGCAGTCGATGTCACGCTCTTCTACGCGGCGCCCAGCGGTGCGCTCGGTCGCGCTTCCGTCCGAAGCGCAGCGGATGGCGCCTTCCGCTTCGAGTCTGTCCCCGCCGGCCGGGTCTTCCTCGAGGCGCTCGTGCCCGCCCGCAATGGGATCGCGCGACGCTCGCTCGACATCACGTCCAATGGCCAGGTGCTCGATCTCGGTGCCGTGCTCCTCGATGAAGCCGATCCTCGGGTCGTCGCGGTCGTTCCGTTCCCGGGCAGCGACGGCGTCGCGACCGATGTCAGCGTGCACCTCGTCTTCGACGAGGCGCTCGATCCTGATCTGATCGACCCGCGCGGCATCTTCTTGCGGAACGCCAACGGTCCCGTGGATGCAGAGGTAACGCTCGTCACCGAGCCGCAGAGCGGGGAGCTGCGGATCGTCGAGATCCGTCCGCGCTCGCCGCTCCCGAGCGAGACCGATCATCAGGTCATCGTGATCGACGGGGAGCTCCGAGACGCCCTCGGCGCGGTGATCGGCCAGGGCCCTCGCGATCTCGTGGGGCGGCCGCTCACGGCCCCGTTCAGCTACGCGTTCCGTACGCGCGATCAGGACCCACCCGGTCTGCTCTCGCTCACGCCGGCAACACTCTCGACACAGAACGATCCGCGCAGCGTCGTCCGTGTCTCCTTCGACGAGCCGCTCTCGAGCACGGGCGCGGTGATCGAGCTCACCGGGCCGAAGGGTGCCGTCGCCGGACGCGTGGACGTGGGCGTGGGTGGACGCGTGCTGGTCTTCACGCCCTCGGAGCTGCTCGACCCGAATGGAACCTACACGGCACGGGTGCGGAACGTACGCGACGTCGCGGGCAATCTCGCCGAGTCTGATCCCGCATGCGCACCGGATCTCTTCTGCACCACCTTTGCGACGCTCGACACGCTCGGACCCGCGATCGCCGGGCTCGCGCTTGCGGACGGAGCGCTTCCGGTCGCGAACGCCACCGTCCGGGTCGTGGCCACCCTCGCGCAGCCGGAGCCTGGTGTGCGCGTGCGGCTCAGCGCCGATCTCGTGCCGGTGGCCGAGAGTCTGAGCGACGTCGTCACGATTCCCTTCACGCTGCCCCCGAGCGGCAGCATCGTTCTGCGTGCCGTGGCCATCGATCGCTTCGGGAATGAAGGCCCGATCATCGAGCTTCCGGTGACGGTCCTGGCGAACCAGCCGCCGACGGTCTCCTTCCGCCGCATCAACCCCGAGACGGGGCCGGCTCCGACGGGCACGAACGTCGTGGTGGAAGTCACGGGCAGTGACGACGCCGGGCTGCGCGAGCTCAAGGCTGCCGCGAGCGGCGCCTTCGTGCGTCCGCTCGTGACCTCGGCCGGTCCCTCGCTCCTCATCTCCGGCGTCGTTCCGGCGGAGACGCCGGCCGGCCGCAGCGTGCGCATCCTGGCGCAGGCGATCGACAACAGCGGCGCTTCGAGCGGCGAGCAGGCGTTCGAGATTCCGATCTCGGATGCGACACCGCCGAGCGTCGCCACGATCTCGCCGCCGGCAGGCACGCGCGTTCGGCCCGGAGAGGCGTTCGAGGTCGTGGTGCGGGGCCGCGACGCCTTCGGCGCTTCGCGGCTCACGCTCGAGACGAGCGGCGCGCTCGTGCTCTCCACCGCGCAGGTCGTGGAGCCCCCCGCGTCGGAGGCGCTACGGAGCTTCCAGGTCGCAGTGCCCGCGGGTACGCCGGCCGATGCGGAGATCGTCCTCGTAGCGTCCGCCCAGGATGCTGCGGGCAACACCCGCGCGGCCGCGCCAGTGACCGTGCGCGTCGCCGACGTCGTGCCGCCGCAGGTCGTCCTCGTGGACCCGCCCGCTGGGACCGACGGCACGGCGCTCCGGCCCACGCTGCGTGTGCTCTTCTCGGAGCCGATCGCGGCCGGCACCCTCAACGCCGTGAGCGTCGTCTTGCTCCCCGCATCGGGAGTCGCCGTCCCGCTCACGCTGTCGCTCTCGACCGATGGGCTCACGCTCAGCGCGCGGCCGGAGAGCCTGCTGGCTCCCGAGACGAAGCACACGCTCTCGCTCGCCGGTCTGATCACGGATCTCGCTGGCAATGCACTCGCCGGCACTACGAGTGACTTCAAGACCGGCAAGGCAGATACGACGCGGCCGCGCCTGATCGCCCTCGAGCCGGTGGACGGCACACTCGATGCGTCTGCACGGCCGCACCTGCGTGCAACGTTCGACGAGCCCGTCGACCGCGCCTCCTTTGGCGCCGATGGGCTTGCCCTGGCGCGTCTCGACGCGAGCGGCGCCGAGACGAAGGTCTCGACGGCACTCGGCTTCGAGAGCGACGATCATGTGGCGCTCCTCGAGCTCGCGTCCGATCTCGAGGCCGGCGCGCGTTACGCGCTGACGCTCGCCGGAACCGTCACCGACCTCTCGGGCAACGGGGTGACGGACGCCGCCGGCGTGCCCCTCGCAGCCGGGAAGCGGAACGTCTTCAGCGTCGGTGGTTTCGCGCTCACATCGCCCGCCGCAGGAACGCGTACGGTCGAGGGACAGACGCTCACGCTGGCGGCAGTGGCCGCGCCGAGCCTCGGCGTCGATACGGTGACCTTTACGACGAATGGGGTTGAGGTCGCGACGGACGCCTCCGCGCCCTTCACCGCCACATTGACCGTGCCCGGGTTGGCTGCCATCGGCGGTGACCCCGCCCTGCGAGTCGGCGCACGCGGCCTGGTGGCCGGCGTGGCGCGATTCGTAGCGCCGGAGATCACGATCGAAGTGAATGCCGCTTCGGCCGACGCGGACGGCGATGGTCTCACCAACGGCCAGGAGCTCGCCGCTGGCACCGATCCCTTCCGCGCGGATGCGACGGAGGACCCCGATGGCGACGGTCTCACCAACGCGGAAGAGATCGCCCTCGGAACGGCGGTCGGCGCGGCGGATACCGACGGCGACGGACTCTCCGACTTCGAAGAGGTGCGCCACACGGGAACGAACCCGCGCAACGCGGATACCGACGGCGATGGGATCCCCGACGGTCTCGATCTCGCGAGCGGTCCGCGGCTGGTCTTTACCGATCCGGCGGACGGCGCGACGAACGTCTCGGTGCGGCCGCTGGTTCGCGTCTCGTTCGACGAGCCGCTCGATCCGCCGAGCGCGACGGCGGCGCGGGTACGCCTCCTCGATCCGGCTGCCGGGATCGTTCCGACGACATTGGCCTTGGCCGACGGCGGGCACACGCTCGAGCTCCGGCCGGACACGGCCCTCGCGTTCGAGACCCTCTACACGCTCTCGCTAGCCAGCGGGCTCACCGACGATACCGGGAAGCCCGCGACGGAGAACGACGGCTCGGCGCTGCACGATCGGACATTCGCGACCGGGAGCTTCGCGATCACCGCGCCGGCCTCCGGCGATGCGGTGCTGGAGCGAAGCCAGGTGCCGGTCTCGGCGAGCGGCAGCGCCGCGCTCGGGATCGCGTCGGTCGAGTTCCTCGTGAACGGAACCCTCACGAACACCGACGCGGAGGCGCCGTTCGGCTTCACGCTCGACGTACCGCCGATCGCGACCGGAAGCACGCTCACACTCACGGCCGTGGCGCGCGACGCGTCGAATACCGAGCTTGCACGGGCGAGGCTCACGCTCGACGTGGTCGTGGGCCTGCGTGCCGAGCGCCGCCTGCTCGGCGTCGCGCTCGGCGGCACTGGCACGCTCCGCCTGCTGCTGCGCGCGCCGCAGACGATCGATCTCCCGGTGGCGATCGAGGTGGTCGATCCCGCGGTGGTGGCCGTGCCCATCGGCCCCTTCGTCCTACGCGCCGGGGAGACGCTGCTCACCATCCCGCTCACCGGTCTCGTGGAGGGCGGCACTACCGTGGTGGCGCGCAGCGATCGAGACGTCGTGCCGGTCCACGTCTCCGTCACGCCCGCGAATACAGTGCCGGTCTTCGAGACAAAGCCCGCTCCCGACGAGACGCCGCCCGTGATTGCAGACGCGAACGGTGTGGCCGTGCAACCGTTGCCCTCTGCCGGCTTCGCTTTGCTCTCACCGTTTAAGAGCGCGACGCTCTCTGCGCGTTTCCTCGCGAGCCCGGCGCCGGCTAGCGTGGCGGTCACCGCCAGCACGAGCAATGCCGCGGTCGCCACCGTACGCGATGGTGCGCGCATCGAGGCCGGCAGTACGGATCTTCGCTTCACGGTGGACGCGGCCGGCGAAGGCGACGCGGTCTTCACACTCCGCACGGGCGCCGAAGGCCGTGAGTTCCGCGTGCACGTTGGAACGCCGATTGCCAGCGCCACACTGCCCACCGTGGCGGCGCCCGTCGGCATTGCGATCCTGCCGCTGCCCTCAGCCGGAGACGCAATCCTGCCGGCGGCGAGCACACGAACCGTGACGATCCGACTCTTTGACGCGCCCGTCGCGAGCGATACGGCCGTGGTCGTCACGACGTCGGACACCGCCGTGGCGCATGCCGCGGGCAGCGTGATCGTTCGCGCGGGCACGACCGATGCCACGCTGCCGCTCGAGACCGGCATCGCGGGAGAAGCGCTTCTCACGCTGCGGACCGGGGACGTGGGCCGTGAGCTTCGCGTCATCGTCGGAGTGCCCGCTGCCGATCGCCGGCCGCTGGTGATCGCTGCGCCGCTCGGAATCGCGGTGATCCCGCTGCCGTCTGCCGGCGATGTGGTTTTGCCGGCCGGCGAAGCGCGAACGCTGCGACTGCGGCTCCTGGATTCACCGGCGAGCGAAGCCCTCGCGATCCAGGTCGTGAGCTCCGACCCGGCCGTGGCCGACATCGCGGGAAGCGTGTTCGTTCCGGCCGGATCGACCGAGGTCGAGCTCCCGATCGAGACCGGCCTTGCGGGCGAGGCCACCCTCACGCTGCGCAGCGGAGGCTTCGGCCGCGAACTTCACGTGATCGTCGGCACGCCGCCGCCCGCCCGCCGACCGGCGATCGTGGCTCCGCCGCTTGGCATCGTCGTGCTCGAGGACGGCTTCGCCGGAACACTTTTCGTGGATCCGGGGAAGTCGCGCACGATCCACCTGCGGCTCTTCCCGTTCCCGTCACTTCTGGACCTTCCCGTTGCGGCGACGAGTGACGACCCGTTGGTGGCAACGGTGCTCCCGGCCCAGCAGACACTTCTTACGGGACAAGAGCAGATCACCCTCACGCTGACGGCCACCGCGCCCCTTCCGGCCGAGACGCGCGTCGTGCTGCGCTTCGGTCCGGAGCTGCAGACGCTGCGCGTCGTGGTAGGCAGAAGCGATCCGGCGCGCGCACCGACGACGATTGCGAGCCCCCTCGGCGTCGAGGTCGCTCCGTGAATCGAATTCAGTCGAGACTCTTCTGGAGATAAGGGAGAAAGCCATGAGACAGACGAACGAACGACTCGGGCGGACCTTGCTGCGCGTTGCAACGATAGTGCTCGGAACGCTGATGACGGCGGCCGCGACGCCTGTCGGTGTCGCTCACGCGATCGACTTCTGCGCCTGCGGTGGAAGCCCGAACAGCCTGGGAGATTTCGATCTGGGAGACCTGACGAAGCGCGCCGGAGCAGCGTTCAACGGGGGCGACGCCTGCAGCCCGGTCTTCGTGCTGCAGGTTCCCGACGACGGGACGTTGGTCTTCGACAGCTTCCTCGTGCGGAGCGTGAGCGACACGGGCTGCGGTACGCGGGGCGCGATCCTGGCCTTTCGGCGCAACGCGGCGAACACGCCGGTCACGATCCTCGTGAAGAGCGACTTCACGGTGGCCGGAGGCTCCTTCGTCGACGTGAGCGGTGCAGGCGGCGTGGCCGGCACGGCGGGCGCGGCGGGTGTGGGCGGCCAGGGCGGGCCGGGTGGGTTCGTGGGTGGCGACGGAGCCTATCAGCTCGTGACGTTCTCCAGCCAAGGTGGCGCCGGCGTCGGCCCAGGCGGTGGAGTGGGTGCGGTGGCGAGCCCGTTCGCGGCGGCGGCGGGGGGCACGTTCGTGGGCGTTCCCGAGCTTCGGCCCTTGCTGGGCGGTTCGGGCGGCGGCGGCGGACACTCGTCTTCGGGTTCGGAGACCTGCTCGGCCGGAGGAGGAGGTGGCGGCGGCGGCGCGCTCCTCATCGCGGCCAACGGCACGATCACGGTGAACGGAGAGATTCACGCCAATGGCGGTGGCGGAGGGAACACCAGAAATACGGGCTGCAGCAGTGAGGCCTCCGGCGGAAGCGGGGGTGCGATTCGTCTCGTGGCCAGCACGATCCAGGGCAGCGGGTTTGTGAAGGCGGACGGCGGCGGGGTCCCTGGAAACGGCGGTTCCGCAGCGGGGAGTTCCGGCGGCGCGGGGCGCATCCGTCTCGAAGGCATCACCAACACGCTTCGCGTGGACGGCACCAGCCCCGTTGCGATCCGCGCGCCGGCGCCGGGTCCGCTCGTGAACCCGATCACGCCGACGGTGAAAATCACCGCCATCGACGGGCAGGCCTCGCCCGTGAATCCGACCGGGCATCGCGGTCAGGTCGATCTGGTCCTGCCCGCTCCCGGCATCGTGCAGGTGGATCTGCGCGCAACGGACGTACCGACCGGCACGGCTCTCGAGGTGACCCTGAAGCCCAAGGTCGGCGCGCCGCCGTTGTCTCAGCGCGTGACGCTAACGCCGGCGAGCTGCAACGCTGGGACCTGCAATACCGCGGTATCCTTCGACCTCGCTGCGGGCGCCTACATCGTGGAGGCGCGAGCCACGTTCGAGACTCCCTGATGGATGGGCCCTCTGCCCAGGGCCGCTCATAGACGCGAAGCGCCCGCCCGCGGAGCCAGGCCGCGGGCGGGCGTTCCCGCCTACAAGGGAGCCCTCGCGCTTTCGAGCTGGAGCAGCGCACTGGAGCGCGTTGCGTTTACCCGGGGCCCTACGGCCGAATGAGAGGCGGCTACGGCCGGCTTCGCTCGGCCCAGAGCTGTTCGGCGCGGGTGCCCACCGCGGCACTCATCGAATGGAACCCACGCCCGAGGCGGGCCCCAAGCAGGCTGCGCACCAGCGGCGAGAGCCAGCCCGAGAGCTCGAAGTGGGATCGGTAGCGCGTGCGCACGGGCCCGACGGCGTGCACTTCGTGGTAGCGCCGACTGGCAAGCGTTCCCAGCGAGCTTCCAGCCAGCCCATAGCAGAGGAGCTGGCCCGGAACATGCTCGAGGATCGTCTCGCGCTGGGGTTGGGCGAACGGCGAGAAGATCGCGACGCGCATCGCGATGCTGTCGCCCACCTTCAGTGTCGAGCTGCATGCGACGACGAAGGGATTCCACTCCCCGTAACGGGGCAGATCGGTGATCGTCTCCCATACCACGCCCACCGGCGCATCGATTTCGAACGTCTCATCGATCACAAACGCCATGCGACCTCGGCCGTGGAGCGGACGACCCATCGTCGGCCGGCCGCGGTACGCGCCGCCTCAGCATCGCGCGTCGGAGCTGCGCGTTGGGGCTCACGCGGAGCGAGGCGATAGTGTTGTGCAACGACACAGCCCACGCCAGAGGGCCTGCCGTACGACCCCGCTCGGCATGTTCGAGTCTTCTGCGAGGATGCGGTGCTCCTCGTCGCCGGGGGAAACCTGAACACGAGGACGCCGGCAGGCGTATGCTTGGGCCATGCGCGTCCTTCGAGTCTTCTTCGCGATCGCAATCCTGATCGTCGTCTTGATCCTGCTGGGCGATTACTCCGGCAACGAGCCCCGCCTCGACGCCGTCGCTGCCGCTCGGCAGGCGACCGGTCTCGATCTCGAATCCAAGAGCGTCGATGTCGGGCAGGTCAACCTCCACGTCGTCGAAGCCGGCCCGAAGGGCGGCCCGCCAATCGTCCTTCTCCATGGCTTCCCGGAGTTCTGGTACGCGTGGCGCGATGCGCTCGCGCCGCTCGTGGCCGCGGGCTACCGCGTGATCATCCCCGACCAGCGCGGCTATGGGGATTCGGACAAGCCCTCCGGCGTCCAGTCCTACCGGATCGATCTGCTGGGGGATGACATCGCGCGCCTGATCAAGACGCTCGGCTACGAGAACGCCTGCGTCGCGGCACAAGACTGGGGTGGAGGCGTGGCGTGGAACGTTGCGATTCGGCATCCGGAGCGTGTCCACCGCCTCGTGGTCCTCGACGTGCCCCATCCCGACGCGAAACTCACGACGGTGTCGAAGGAACAGAAGGTCGCGTGGTACCGGACCTTCTTCCAGATCCCGTACTTGCCGGAGTGGAGCGCGCGGCTCTTCCACTGGCGCGTGCTGTCGAAGATGCTGCAGAACACGTCGGCGCCGGGAGCATTCAGCGACGAGAAGCTGGCGCTCTACCGCTCGGTCTGGGATCGCGATGGCGCATTCGGCAAGATGGTGAACTGGTACCGGGCGGACAATGCTCCTCCCGCGAGCGCGCCGCAGGCCGACCGGCGCGTATCCGTGCCGACGCTGATCCTGCTGGCGCCCCACGACGCGTTCATCCCCTTGGATCTCGCCCGCGCGAGC
>Ga0315278_10001246_pt1 | contig 22131 bp, 27 predicted proteins | sample YL17G06_0_MG_FD_203880 | JGI IMG/M metagenome (GOLD analysis project Ga0315278, IMG submission 203880) | Sediment microbial communities from Yellowstone Lake, YNP, Wyoming, USA - YL17G06_0 | ecosystem: Environmental > Aquatic > Freshwater > Lake > Sediment | place: USA: Wyoming | collected... | reverse complement strand
TGCAATCTACAGCGACTACTTGGGAATGTTACACCTCAGAGTCGGCCATGGACAGGCCGCAGAAGGGTTGTTCCTCAGGGCGCTGGCCATCAGAGAGAACGTATTGGGAGCCGATCACATGGCGGTGGCAACCACGCTGAGACATCTGGCTGAAATGTACAGACGGTCAGGAGAGGAGAAAAAATCCGTGATCTTGCTGCAGCGCGCACTGGCAATATATGAAAAGGCGTTCGGGTTAGACCACGTGGTGCTTGCTTCGACACTGCAGAGCTTGGGCCTGATCTTTCTCAACGAGGGTCGGTATGCTGAAAGTGAGCCGTTCATCCTGCGAGCCCTAGACATCCAGGACCACGTCGTAGGAGCGCTCCAACCAGGTATTGTAACAACGCTGGAGTATTACGCGAGGCTTCTGCGTGAAACGGATCGATTTGATGCAGCTGTCCAAGCAGAGACACGGATCCAGCGTATCCATACAGCCGGTAAGAAATGAGTGGCCTGCCACGTGCCGCGAGATGGTTCCTGGCGTTTATTCTTTTCCCTGACCCTCGTTCTTTCCTTGTAGCGTGGCCTCCCGATTCGATCTGGTTGATAGGGGGACGGTCACTCTCAACGTGGTTTATCTGGTGACGATGCTTTGGATCGCAGTAAACCGTAGAGGGTAAGCAACAATGCAACCATAAGGGTCACGCCGCACAGTTGAAGCAACCCCGTAACGGCAGGATGGTCACTTCCATGGGGTGCTGGAAACTTTTCGTTAATGGTTGGCATCAGTATCGACGAGTAGCCGATAAAAGCACCAACGAGACCAGCAGTCCCATTCGTCCACGTTCCAATCTGTAACGTCGCGAACCAAATTTTCAACCCTGTCGACTGAAGCCGGAGTTCATGAACCAAAAAACCAAAGACGATCATCAATACGCCGTTAGCGGTGTATTCGATGTGGCTCATGACAATGCCACGAAACCACTGCACCGCTGGTGGAGGAATAAAGCCAACAATGCAACCAAGCGTGATCTGTAACACACCCAGCATCAACGTCCAACGTCTAAGGTTCAATTTCAACGCGGTGAAATCGTTCGACATGTTTGCCTCACTTTCAGGTTCAAGATGAAAGACGCCTGAGCCAAGTGACACAACAATCCGCAATGCTGTCTTTTAAGCACCTGACTATGAAGGTTGCTGCGGCCTGCCCGTAAAGCAGAGCAAGGCAGTCTCAATTATCTCACGGACCAAGTCTACCTCAAAGGCGGAGATGTATTCATCACTCTCCAGATGATGTGGGAGCGTTGTGTGAGGGGAGGGCCAAGCGAGTTTATCTGGTTTCTCTGGTTTCTCTGGTTGAGCGAAACCGAAAAAACCAGAAAGACCAGACAAACCGATGACTCAGATCCCCGCCACGCGCAGCGGAACGTTCGATGGCAGACCTGTCCTTGGTTCTTCCTTGAGCGATGCCCTCTATTAACTTCGTCTTTGAGTCATTCACCGTTGCTTCAAGTGCCACCAGACCGCACCGGCCAACGCCCCGATGGCCAGCAGGAAGACCGCAAGTTTGAAGAAGACCTTCCCAGTCCTGGATACCAGGACCAGTAAGACGATTCCGACCAGCGCAAGCACACCCGTTGGCAAGTCATAGGCCGTAAGGTTGTCCAGATTCATCATCGGTCAGTCCCTGGTTCAGTTTCCAGCGGCTCGAGCGTTACCATATCAACGCGCGCGCCTAGCGTGCACGGCAGTCTTGCTCTCTTCTCGGCTATAGGCTTTGAAGGTCAAAAATATCCCAATCGTGAGAAGAACGATGAGCAACGCATACACGGCGGTGGTGTTTTGTTCGGTCCGTTGCTGGGCAAACACCGGAGCGATCATCCGGATGAGGCCACCGAGCATGGCAAGCCAACCCATGAGCGTGACCAGCACGGGCCAGCCTTCCGTCCAACGATTGTGCACACGTACGATCGAAAGGCCCGTCACAAAGAGCAAGGTGCCCGAAAGGTACACGAGAGGGGCGGGAGTGTTCGCCCAGATAGGAAGATTCATCGATTCGGTAATAGCGAGCGCAATAAAAGTCGGTCCGAGCAGCCCCGCGATCTGTTTGGAATTCGTCAAAGTAACCTCTCTTCTCCAGCATAAGCTCGCGCGTTTGGTCGAGAAGGGCCAGAAACAGGGACATTCTACTCTACCGAAACAGCTTGGTCCATCGCTGTGTGCGAGGAGGGAGAATTCAGAGGCGGTTTATTTAGTTTGTTTGGTTTATCCGGTTTGTCGTGTGCCCAGAACTAGAGAGACCAGGAAACCAAAGGAACCAGATGGACCAGGTCCCCGCCACGCGCAGGGAAATGGTTTCATTCGCTTTTCCATTCCATGAAATTCAGAATGTCCCTGTTGTTCCGCTTCGTATGACCCAGAGCCCTCGCCGCATGTTGCCGAACGTGCCACGCTTGGCTATGATCCCTCAACCATGACGAATCAACCCGAGCGCCCAACGGTAACTCAGGCCAGTCGGTTCGCGCAAATTGCGCTGATGGTCGGGACGCTGGTCCTCGCGGCTCTGCTCTTCAGCCCATTTTTCTCTCCCATCCTCTGGGCCGTCGTTCTGTCTTATGCGCTCTATCCGCTGTATGGCCGAGTCCTCCGCGCCACCGGGGGTCAGGAGGCATTGAGCGCGTTTCTCATGTGCACGGTCATGACCATCGGACTGCTGCTCCCGTTGTTCTATTTGACGCTCCTCGTCGCGCAGGATCTCGCAGGGATGGTCTCCTCCCTGGTGACCTATCTCCAGCCGGGAGAAGGACCCCTGGGGGGAAACTGGCGTCGGCACCCGTTGATTGCGGGGTTTGTGAAGCAACTCCAGAATCTCGAGCGGTTGACTGGGACCAATCTGCGCTTGAGCCTGGTGGCGGGAGTGGCCGATCTCGGGAAAATCTTGATCGAGCAATCGACCAGCGTGGTCACAAATCTGTTGCAGGCGGTGGTCGAGTTCGGAATCGTGCTCTTGTCCGCATTTTACTTTTTTCGGGACGGAAAACACATCGTCGAATGGATGCATGAGGATTTGCCGATCACGCCGGAGCGCCGCTGGTTGGTCCTGAAACGATTTGACGAGGTGGTCAAAGGCGCCCTGTACGGCAATACGGTCGTGGCCTTGCTGCAAGGGTGTATCGGCTGGTTGGTGTTTTGGTCGGTGGGATTACCGTCCCCGATATTATGGGGCGCCGTGATGGCCATCACGGCGTATATTCCGTTCGTGGGAGCCGCGCTGGTCTGGTTTCCGGCTGCGGTCTATTTGGCCATCCAAGGGGCGTATGTTCAATCGGCCGTGCTCGTTGTCGTAGGAATCGTGCTGTCAGTGATTATTGACGAATTGGTGTGGAGCATTATCGTCGGCAAAGCGGTGAAACTACACTCGTTGGTCACGTTTTTCAGCGTGATAGGAGGCATTCACTTCTTTGGCCTTGTCGGCATCGTGGCCGGCCCATTGGTCGTTGCGGTGGCCGTGACGCTCCTGGAGGCCTATCGGAACGAAAAGGCCGCGCTGGTTTAAATCGAGACAAAAGGGAAGCCCTAAGAGAAGTGGATCGTATGTGGGAGCGGAGCTGGCTAATGGCGGGTTGGGACGGGCATGAAGAGCAGAGCTGATGGCGAATCGTGTATGGCAAGAGAGCGAGGGGATCGGCTGGTTGTTCTAGTTTATCTGGTTTATTTTGCTCCCTGAATAAGAGAACCTAATAAACTAAACAAACCAAAGAAACCAGCTACCCGCCACCTTCTTGTCTCCAGGATCCTTGCACGCGTCGACTTTGAATGACACGAACCAGAATCACCACGATCGCGATGACCAAGAGGGCGTGAATGAATCCGCCCATGGTGTACGAGCTGACAAGACCCAGAATCCAGAGGACAACCAAGACGATTGCGATGGTCTCGAGCATGGTGCTTCTCCTTTTGCCCTAACATGGCCGATCGTAAATCTAGCGGTCTACTGCTACCTAGCAAACAAATCTCTTGCGGGCGAGTCTACTGCAAAGTCGGAGGTGTAGCCATCACTCTGTAGAAGATGGGGGTAACCGCAACCTGACCCGCATTCTCTGCTTACACATCCGAGCTGAGAGAGTTGTTAGAGGGCATATGCTTCGACCTCCAAACGAACCATTTTGACGATCGTATTGCCGAAAGCGTCAATTGGATATGCCGCCACATGGGTCTCGACCACTTCCGTAAGAAAGGCATCACGCAGTTCGACCGGCAAGCGGTTGGTATAGGGGAACCAAGTTGTCCGCAGCCAACCCTTCAGACCCTCCGCTCCCTGATGCTGCATATCTTTGGGCACTAGCTCAACACGTACCGGGCGAAACCCACATTCCAATAACCAATCTTTGTATTCTTCCGCTCCATAAAAATGGTAAGGCTGTGTGAAGTCGTCAAAGTATCGCCGCCACTGTGGGTGCTCCAACACTTTCCCGATAGTGCCGAAAACTTCAGTTGCGTTTCCGCGGCCGCCCATTTGAAAAAGAATCTTGCCACCGGGCTTGAGGGAGACATGCGCACCATGAAGAATCGCAATGTGGTCTTTTACCCAGTGAAGGGTGGCGTTTGAGAATGCGACATCGCATCTTTCAGAAAGGCGAATACCTGTTGCATTCATGCGCACGAAAGAAAGGTTGGGATATTTCGCTGGCGGAAACTGCGATGAGGCAAGCCGAATCATATCTTCAGATAGATCAATGCCGAGTACGCGGCCGTCCTTGACAGCAAGCGCAAGTTGGGCGCTGATCTTCCCGTCCCCGCATCCGATATCAAGCACAGACTCATAACCTTGCAAGGCGAGTTTTGAGATAAGCTCCTGCGCCCACTTTAGCTGTGCTGAAGAATTCTTCGCATAATCCTCAGCATTCCATTTCTGCTCCGCTGGTTGCACCGGGTTTTTGTCCTCTAGCTACAAAGTTTGCTGCCGCAAGTCTACTGCAGAGTCGTAGGCGTATCCATCACTCTGAAGATGACGTGTCAATCTTGTGTGAGGGAAGGCCAGGCGAGTGTTTCTGGCTTATTTGGTATATCTGGTTTCTCTTTTTGAGCGAAACAAAAGCAACCAGAAAGACCAGATAGGCTAAATAAACCAGATAAACCAGCTCCCCGCCACACGCCGCGAAATGATGGATTGCAAGACCTGGCTCGCATTCTTGTAATTTACCCCGCGCTGTTAGAATATTTTCGCGCGAGGAAAAACGCGATGACTACTCCTTCCACCAGGGAACCCACCATCAAAACAGTAAGTTCAAGCACATTCAGAAGGAGTGGCTCGCCGAGCAACGTGTTGTAGATAAACCATTCCTGAAACAGCCAATACATCAACCAAATCGTCAGTCCCCAGAAGAGCCCTTTGTTCAGCCAAGTTCTTCCTGGTATCGAGGGCATGAGTACGCTGAAAAGCCAAGCGTGGATAACGCTCAATATCACAAGGCCGGCGACCGAGACCGGTATGTTTCGTTTCGGGGTAATCTCAAGAAAAGGCTGGCTTTGCCATTCCGTGTTGTACAGAATCGTCTGGATCGGATGACTCGAAAACAAGGCACCCAGCACTCCGTTACCAATAAAGCCGCCAACAAGACCAGCGACCAAAATTTTCATGGTTCCGATCTTGGTCATTTCTCTTTTCTCTTCGGGCAAAGGAACGAGGATACTCCACATGCTTGGCCACAGGTCATCATGTTAGAGCTATAACACACCACGCTCTATCTCTTGCAGGTAGATAAAGCTCGGCGCTTTGACACCAGCCTTTCTCCTGATCTCTGCCAACTCTGGGGACTCGAAGAAGCGACGGGCATTGTCCAGCGAGGACCACTCTGAGAAGTGGACGATGGTGTTGGCATTGTTGTTGTATCGGAGTAGCTGATAGCTGATTTCTCCGGCATTCTTTCTGATGCCTGCCGCTTGATCAAAATGGTCTTTCCATACCGGATAGGCATCGACCTCATGAATGATCAACACGTGTGACATGCGATCTCCAAGTGCTGGTTGCCGAATCAGCTCTGACTAATAAGTCTGCTGCGGACCAGTCTACTGCAAAGTCGGAGACGTATCCATCACTCTGCAGATGATGTGGGAGCCTTGTGTGAGGGGGAGGGGTGGGTGGAGAGAAGCGCGAATGGCGTATAGCCTATAGTTGATGGCCAGAGCGAGCGGGGATCGGCGGGGCTGGCTCGTCTCTCTCGTTTGTCGAAAACCCACACATCATAACGACCAGACAGTCTGGATAGACAAGACTGACCAGATAGACCATCTGATCCAGTTCCCTGCCACGCGCCGCGAAATGTTGGATTGCGGGATCTACCCTTCATTCCTTGTTACTTGATTTTATCGCGCGATGCGAGAGGCTGATCTCCGGAGACTGACGAAACGTTTGATAGACGACGCAGTAACGCTCGGTGAGGCGGAGGAGCGTGGCCAGTTGCTCTTCTGTCGCGTCTGTCTCAAGATCGAATTGAAGTCGGACGCGTTGAAGTCCTACCAGTGTGTTCTTGGATGCTCCGAGCGTGCCTCGAAAATCCAAGTCGCCTTCTGCCCGAACCGTTCCTTCACGAATCTCAAGGCCGATGGCGGTTGCGACAGCCCCCAAGGTCACCTCGGCACAGGCGGCAAGCGCCTCCAACAGCATGTTGCCAGAACAGGCCATGATTCCGTCCCCTCCTATGGCAGGGTGTAGACCCGCTTTAAGCAGCGCCTTTCCGGTTTCAACCGTGCACGTAATTCCCGCTCCGATTCGTCCCTCAGCCATTAGGGTTACGAGTGCAGCTTCCGGACGTTCCCGATAGCGCTCCTTGAGTGGCGCCTGGAGCGATCGGAGTTCTTCTGTCTTCATCACGCACCTCAGTTGTCCAAATGTGACGCCCAATCAAGAAGTCTGCAGGGGCGAGTTTACTGCAAAGTCGTCGTCGTATCCATCACGCAGTAGACAATGTGGGGGCTTTGTGCGAAGGGAGGGAGTGGAGAGAAGAGAAGAGCGAATAGCTGATAGTTGAGGGCCAGAGCGAGCGCGGATCGGCGGGACCGGCAGGTCTCGCTCGTTCGGCGAACCACACCGACGAAACAGACCGAGACGCCAGATGAACTAGCTCTCCGCACGCGCCTCGAAAGGGGCCTGGCCATGTGTCATTGTCAGGGCTTATTTCATCACCGGAGTGTGCCTAACGGTAAAGACTCCCACGTTCCTGGTAATGATCACCTGCCCAGCTCGGTTCAAACGAGACACTTCTTGAAAGAGCTCATTCCAGGTGAATTCCGGATAGCGAGCCACTAGGGCTTCAAATTCGCATTCCAGTGAGCCTTGAAGCATTTCGAGGATACGGTCGGTAATGGGTTTCTGCAGTGCCATCTGGATTGCTCCTTGTCCCGCTGTGCGCGTTTCGTGAAGAGTGCGCAGAGCGATATCGGTGGAGGAACGGCGGAGACTGGAGAATCGATCGCGTGAGGAAGGACCAGGAAGCGCGAGGGATGAGACAGTCGGCGTAGCTGAAACGCCTGGATTCATGCTACGTGCGAAAAGACCGCTCGTCAAGCTGCCTTATTCGTGTGCTCTCGTTCGTCGAACCACACACACGAGAGCGACTAGACAGACTAGACCGACAAGAGAGACCGGAAAGATCAGCCGAATCAGCTCCCCGCCACGCGCCGAGAAATTCAGAATGTCCCAGTTTTTCCCCTGCCGGAGCAGCATTGCCCTGCGGAACGTGACCGTGCAATAATTTCTGCGGAAGTCTAATGCATCACGGTTCATTCAAGCGGACATCTTGCGGCGCCGCTTCATTCTATAAACTGGCGTTTGTTACGCTGGTCACTCAGAAGGGAGCGATCGTGAATCCAAACAAAGCGTTGTGGAAAAAAGGCGACTTCACCGAGATTGCCGCCCTCATGCGTCAATCCGGAGAAGCACTCGTAAAATCTCTCAGAATCACGACGCCGCTGAGGGTATTGGACCTCGGCTGCGGAGATGGCACGACCGCAGTTCCCCTAGCCAGCTTAGGGGCTGACGTGATTGGAATCGACATTGCCATGAATCTTGTCCACGCAGGGAATAAACGAGCAGCCGCGGCGGGTCTCAACCGACTGACCTTTCAAGAGGGAGATGCGTGCAATTTACATGGAGTGAGCGACCAATCGTTTGATTTGACCCTCTCGGTATTCGGTGCCATGCCTGCGCCCAGGCCCTTCGACGTAGCCAAGGAGATGGTCCGGGTCACGAAGCCAGGTGGTCGTGTGGTGATGGGAAACTGGATCCCGAACGACCCCACGTCATTCGTATCGCAGTTGCTGAAGATCAACTCATCATTCATGCCGCCACCTCCAGAAGGCTTCGTCAGTCCCATGACGTGTGGGGGGTAGATACGCACATCGTCGAGCGGTTTGGTCAGGCTGGAGTGCCCAAGGAGAACATCTCCATGGACAAGGACACGTTCTACTTCCTCTCGCGTGACAAGGGCCCGGCACAGCTCATCGAATCATTCAAACGATTCTATGGCCCAACCATGATTGCGTATGATGCGGCTCAACAAAGCGGAAGAGTGGAGGAGCTCCACACCCAACTTGTGGAACTGGCGATAGCACAGAACAAGGCGACTGACGGTAGCACGTCAATACCGGCGATGTTCTTGCGAGTGACTGTTCGCCTGTGAGTGCATGCCACGACGAGCTTTGATGTGGAGGTGGGGCTGTCTACGGAAGCCGGTAGAGAAGTAGCCCATCCCATTTTCTTGTTTGGCTGAGGAATCGAAGCGGAAGTTCAAACGGTTGTTCTGGAAGAAGTACGCGCGCAGACCTACCTCATTACACCACGCGTCGCAGCACGCGCACCCGCTCCCGGCCCTCGCGACCGGGAAAGGCCACATCCGGCACATAATCCTCTACGATTTCGTAGCCCTCCGTGAAGAGCGCCGTCAGATCAGCCACGCTGAAAGGGAAGGGCGGCCCCTCCTCACCCGGATCGAGCGCCGGATCGATGAACCACACTCCGATCAGCAAGCCACCGCGCCGGAGCGTGAGATCGATTCCACGCCGGTAGTCGGCCCGCAGCGTCGGAGGCAGCGCGCTCATGCAGGTGTGCTCCAGCACCACATCATAGGCGCCGCGCATCTCTCCCGGCGGATCAAACAAACTCCCCGCCACGAAGCGCTCCGCCAAATGGGGATACTTCGCGCGCGCCTCCGCTACCCCCGTCGGCGCGATGTCCAGCCCCGTCGCATCCAGCCCGTGCTCCACCGCCAGCGCCACCTCATGCCCGCGGCCGCAGCCCGGCACCAGCGCGCGCCCGCGCACTGCATGACGCGCCAGATACTGCTTCATCGCCGGTGCCGGGGCGCCTTTATCCCAGAACACCTCGCCATTTTGATAGAACTCATCCCAGTCCATGCGCCCCATGTAACCTGTCGTCAGTGCGATGTCAATTACGAAGCTAGAAGTTCTCTAGTAAAACTGTCTCCTTGACGGCGGACCTTACGGGAGCATGACCGCCACGCGCCGCGAAATGGCTCCTGCCACCTTCGTCTCCACCAACATTGTAGAGGGTATGCCCAGCTGCTTGAGCGTGGATCAGGGCTCCTCTGCAACCGCCGTTGCCGAACCTTCTTTTATCTCTTCCCCCAGTGAGGGGCGGCCTGGCGGTTTCCCAACGTGCGCGCGTCCAACGAGGGCCTGCTGAGGCAGCGCGTTGCGTGAGCACAGGGAAATGCCAGGCCAGCTCTGCTTTCCCGCTCTTGCATCTCAATCTTTGCCCCCCTTACAATACCCATGTAACCCCTTGGCTTTTTGAATAATTCAGGCCGTTTCGCAGCCGGGCGAAAAAAGGACCGGGTCTCTATGCGCATTGAGTATTCGAAGGGCGAACGGGCTTCCAAAGAACTCATCTTATTGCAGCGACAAGCCTCCGAAGCCACCAGCGGCCGGAAGATGAAGGTCCTGCTGATCTTCCCGCCCGACTGGTTCCCCTCCGAACCCTATTTGAGCCTTCCCTCCCTTACCGCCGTCCTCCGTCAGGCAGGCCATACGGTCATCCAAAAAGACATCAACCTCGAAATGTACGACTGGTACTTCAGCGAGGACTTCCTCAAGAAGGTCCTGCGCCGGGTGCCGCAGCAGCTCGACCGGCTCCGCAAACTGTCCAAGAAGCGCGATCTGAGTGCCGACGAGATGGATCTGCAGTTGGCGCTCTGCGATTTAACCAGGCAGCGGATCGATGGATTGATCAAAGGTGCGGAGAATGCAAAGGCCATCATACGCGGTGAAGTATTCTATGATATCGATCAGTTAGAGTTTGCAATTAAAGTCTTACGGGAGGTCACATCGGTGATTTCGATGGTCTATGCCCCGGCCAGGATCTGCATGCCGCCGATGGAGACGGATCTGTCCTACAAGGTCTTCGTATCCTCCGAAGTGATGGACGCGGTGAACGATATCCAGGTGAACGTCTACCGCGACGTGTTCGAGCATCTGGTGAAGCCGGTGATCGAGAAAGAGCAGCCGGACGTGATCGGCATCTCGATCGTCTTGCAGCAGCAGATGTTCTCCTCCATGACCTTCTGTGCCCTGATCAAGCAGCACTTCCCCCATATCCACGTGACGATTGGAGGGAACACGGTTACGCGCCTGCGCGATGTGCTGCCTCAGTCGCCTTTGTTCCAATACTTCGACAGCGCCGTGGTCTATGAAGGGGAGACGGCGTTCGTGCAGTTGGTGTCGGCGGTGGGGGCGAAGCGGAGCCTGGCGGACGTGCCCAATACGATCCATAAGGACGAGACCGGCGTCCATACGTCGGCCACGAGCTATGCGGAAGACATGCATGCGCTGCCGCCGCCGGATTTCGATGGCCTGTTGCTGGACAAGTATTTCGTCCCGACGAAGATTCTGCCCTATCTGGCGACGCGCGGCTGCTACTGGGGACGCTGCGAGTTCTGCGACCATGGTGAGGGCTATACGGCGGGCTACCGGACGAAGAAGATCCAGGACATTCTGGCCGAGGTTCAGCATCTGCGCGACAAGTACGGGGCGAAGCATTTCCACTTCACCGACGAGTCGTATCCGCCGGCGCTGTTCCGCAAGCTGGCCCGTGGCTTGATCGAGACCAAGATGGATATCTTTTGGACGACGCACATGCGGTTCGAGAAGAGCCTGCTGGAAGATCAAGTCTGGCAGGATGCGAAGGACTCGGGCTGTCGCTATCTCCACTTCGGCTACGAGTCGGGGAACGAGCGGGTGCTGAAGCTGATGGACAAGGCCACGACGACGGAGATCATGACGAAGCACTTGCAGCTCACGGCTAACGCGGGCATCTGGAACCACTGCATGGGCTTTTTCGGCTTTCCTGGCGAGACGAAGGAGGAAGCCTGGTCCTCGGTGGAGTTTCTGGAGCAGAATAAAGACCATGTCCATTCGCTCGGCTTCGGCACCTTCGACCTCGGCCGGCATAACCCGGTGGCGAAGAATCCGGAGAAATGGGGCGTGACGGCCTATAAGAATCCGGAGTGGGACCTGGCGCTCGACTATTACTACACGGTGAAGAACGGGATGAGCATCGAAGAGGCCGAGCGGGTGTTCGAACAATTCGAGCGGAACCATAACCCTGGCTGGGACCTGCGCCTCTTTATCCGCGAATACATTTTCCTCTACATCGTGCGGTTCGGGTTAGAGAAGTTGCCGGATTTGCAGTTCAATGCGGCGAAGATTGTCAGCCAGGCGCCCTCTCTTGCAGGAAAGATGTAACGATGTCTGCCTCTGGTCTCGTACAAATCCAAGGATTGGCTCCGATCAAGAAAGAGGATTGGAAGCAGTCGAAGGTCATGCTGCTCTTTCCTCCTGAGTGGGTGCCGACTGCTCCCTATCTGGCCTTGCCTTCCTTGACCGCCGTGCTCCGCGAGGCGGGACATCACGTCGTGCAGCGCGACATCAACATCGAGATGTACGACCACTTCTTTACGATGGAGTTCCTGATCTGGGTGAAGGCCCGGTTGGGGATGCAGCTCAAGCCGCTCCAAGATAAAGAGAAGGCCGGGACGATCACGGAGCGGGAGGCGAATCAGAAAGCGGTGGTGGAGCAGGCCTATGCCGTGGACGTATTCGATCTGGCGGAGCGGGCCGAGGATGCCAAGCTGGTTGTGCGGGGCGAGCGCTTTTATCAGGCCGAGAAGCTGGAAGGCGCGCTGAACTGTTTCCGCGAGGTGATGCACTATATTTCCGCTGCCTACTATCCTGCCTCGATCGTGTTCTATCCGATGGAAAGCAATCTGGGCTATCGGCCCGGGGTCTCGAAAGAAGTCTTCGCCTGCCTGGACGATGAACAGGTGAACGTCTATCGGGATATCTGCAATCAGTTGGTCATGCCGGCTGTGGCCAAAGAGAAGCCGGATGTGGTCGGGCTCTCGATCGGGACGCAGATGCAGCTGCTCGCGGGTCTTACGTTCTGTAAGATGATCAAGGAGACCTTCCCCCATATCCATGTGGTGGTGGGTGGCAATGTCATCACGCGGTTGCAGGAAGAGCTGCCGAATCAGGAACGATTCTTTCAAGAGATCTTCGACTCGGCCATCCTCTATGAAGGGGAACATGCGCTGCTCTGGCTTGTCGAGGCCTTGAACGGGGAGCGGCCGATCAGTTCTGTGCCCAACTTGATGTATCGCGATGAGTCAGGCGTCCACCGGAATCTCGAAGTCTATACGGAGAAGACGACCTCGTTGCCCTTGCCGGACTTCGAGGGGCTGCCGCTGGATAAATACTTCGTGCCGGAGTTGATCATTCCCTACCTCGCGACGCGCGGCTGCTATTGGGGCCGTTGCACGTTCTGCGACCATGGCCAGGGCTACTTCGACCAGTATCGCGGGGTGCCGGCCCAACAAGTGGTCGAACAGATCAAGACGCTGCGGGACAAGTACCATTGCCGTCATTTCCTCTTCTCCGATGAATCCTATCCGCCGGCCCTGTTCAAGAAGGTGTCGCAGTTGCTCGTGGATCAGAACGTTGGGATCAAGTGGACGACGCTGATCCGGTTTGAGGAAACGCTACAGGATCAGGAGATCTGGGACCTGGCGGCGAAGGCCGGCTGCTGCACGCTCTATTACGGGATGGAGTCGGCAAACGAGCGGGTGCTGAACCTCATGGATAAGCACGCCAAGAAGAGTGTGATCCAGAACAACCTCCATCTGACGGCGAAGGCTGGAATCTGGAACCATGTGATGGCCTTCTATGGATTTCCAGGCGAGACACGAGCTGAAGCGCTGGAGACCCGCCAGTTCGTCATCGACAACCAGCCGGTGATCCATTCGGTGGAGCTGTTCTACTTCGTGGCCTATCGCCATACGCCGATGGTGCGTAATCCGGAGAAGTTCGGCATTACGATCCACAAGCAAGAGGACTACGATCTGCCCCTGGACTATTACTATACGTTAAACGACCCGAGCACCCTCTCCTGCCTGGACGCGATGCAGCTCTGCGAAGAATTCTACAAGAACGATTTTCATCCCTGGGCCGTGCGTGTGAACGCGCGGGAACATGTTTTCCTCTATATCTCGAAGTTCGGGACGAACCAGTTGCCGCAGATCTACGCGCAACAGACGCAAGCTATCGGATCGCCAGAGGGTGTGTCAGGATTGGTTACCTGGCCGGTCGCGATGGGGGATTCAGATTCAGATGGGGATCAATCTATCTCACGTGTCCATAGCCATATGACTCCTTCCTAAGAAGAGCATGATGATTATTTGGTTTCTTCTAGTGATGTTTTACTGTTGGAGTCCTGCTGAAGCTCGCGCTGACCAACCGCTGGAGCTAGTTCGGATCACCTGTATACCAGAAATGCGGTACTTCGAAATTGAGAGTAAAGACTATCCTTCGGAAGCCACGACCTGGATTTGGTTTGGCTTTGAGGTCAAGGAAAAAGATGAGAGAGCTGGCAGGAAGAAACGTTGGAGGATTCTCAAAGAGCACGGTCTCTATCCGCCGGAGAAATTGGTCTATCAGTGTAAGCTTCCCGAATCCACATATGAGTTAGTGATGGCAAAAGATGAACCGCGAGCATCAGGGGAATGCGGCGCTGCTCCTATTGCAACGATGAACTTATTAAGGAACGGCCAGGAATGGGTTTCACATGTTCTTTTTGGAAGTGGCGACTGCTTTAAGAGGCCTACCATCGCAAGTGTTGCTATCAATGATGGCAAAGAAGGTTGGGATGTTCGCAACATGCTGGTATGCGTCAAATCTAATCAGGAAGGCGTGCTGGATAACTGCAAATACCTCAAGGAGACAGACGAGGCTAAGTTTATCCCCGGTGAAGAGATAAAAGCGATGAAACTGCGCGGTGCCTCAGAAGCCGAAATAGTTAAAGCACTGATTCCGGATAGTGTGATGAAAATGAAAGAGGTCCCAATAACGCAGGAGACAATAGCGAGCTATCTGAAGACAGCCATTAGTGAGAGGACGGGGCAGCCGTGACAGTCACGAAAGATGTTGATCGCTCGACATGTCGTCGGGGACAAGCACGGCAGTGAGCAGGGCGTAGGCGGCTTCGATGAGTTTGGTCATCTCTTCGGCCTTCTTGTAGGACTCCATGTATTGCTTGGGATTGTTGGTTAGATTCGAGTAGCGGGCCGGGTCCCAGGTGTAGAGCAGCACTCGTCTGGCCCGGGCGAGGGTTTCGGGGGTGACGGGGAGGGTGAGTCCCAATACCTCCAGTGCGTGGTTCACGTCTTCTTGGGTCACATCATTCATAGATTAAGTTTGGCAAACGGGATATAAGTCTGTCAAACGATGCCGACACCGCTGCCGATCCTCCAGGCGACTCCCATCTTCACGAACAAAGACTATCGTGAGGTCCTGCGCAAGGAAATGGACGCGGGCAAGATTCCGCTCAGCCTCGGGCGCGATTGCCCGGTGAAGTGCGAGTTCTGCTACGAACTCGACCATTCCTACCGCGAAACGCTCGATCCCCCCAAGACCAGTGACGAGGATTGGAAGTATATCCTCGACTACATCAGCAAGAAGCCGACGGACCCGAAACAGTTCTGGTGTCTGGGCGGCAACGAATATATGGAATGGACCGATCTGTTTCTCCATCCGAAGGCGATGGAGTGGGTCGAGGATTTTCTCACCTATACGGACAAGAGCATCCAGTTCTTCACCGTGGGGTTCGTGCATGTCCCCAAGATCCACCAGCTCGTGGCGCAATTCCCGGGGCGGATCAACTTCGAGTTGTCGGTCATTACGCTGAGCGACTATCGCAAACGGTTGATGCCGCATGCCCCTTCGGTCAAGCATGTCTTGAAAGTGCTGGATGGGCCGGCGGTCTCCTCGGCGAATTTTTATGCCTTCGACGCGGACACGATGTCGAAGGATGCAGCGCTGATCTCGTCGATCAACCAGAAGTGTGTGCTCTGGATGGGGACGCTGACGCCGGTGCGCGGCTTGAAAGAGGAGACGTCCAACCTGATGCGGCAGGGACGGATGCATCTGCCGGGAGAAGCGCTGCAGATCTATGAGGCGGGATTGCCCAACCTCCAGACGATTCATACCGAGTCCTATGCAACGGCGTTTCTCAACCGGAAACGGATCGTGAGCACCTTCGATGCGTTGGAGTTGGAAAAGAAGGACACGGTCGTCACGGCGGCAAGTGTCTACAAGGTCCTGACGATGTACCGGAAGAACCGCGCCAAGTTCCTCTATGTGCCGAACACGCTGCTGAGTGGCGATTCGGACTGCACGGTCCTCTTGACGTTTGACGATATCGCCCGCCGTTTGACGAGCCAAAAAATCATCCATATCCCCAAGTGCATCATGCAGTCAGGCCGGGGTCCCTATAGCGACATCACAGGGGTGACGCTGGAGCAGTTCGCGAAGAAGACCGGTGTGACTGTCAAGGTTTTACACAAGATCGATACACGATATACCAATGAGCTGCTCTATCGGAACGGGTCGCTCCAAAACTTTGTGGAGAGTTACTTAAGAAATCCGATGAGGCAGGAGTTTGAAGCGCTCCCGCGTCCAACCTAGGGAGGCCTGTATGCCAGATCGCCGCACGCTCATGTTTTATCAAGCCGATGTGTTCACTGGGCAGCCGTTCGGCGGCAACCCGGTTGCCGTGTTCCCCGAAGCGCAAGGTCTCAACGATTATCAACTGCAGCAGATCGCCCGGGAGATGAATCTCTCCGAGACTGTGTTCGTGTTGCCTCCGACAGACAAGGCAGCAGTCGTTCGCCTCAGGATATTTACTCCGACGCAGGAGATTCCGTTTGCCGGCCATCCGGTGCTGGGGACGTTTTACGTATTGGCCCAGCTCGGGTTGATTGCCGTCGCCGATGGCGTCACCCGCGTGATGCAGGAATGCAATATCGGCCTCTTTTCTGTCGAACTCCATGCGCGAGAGGGGCAGGTCATCCGTGTGGTGATGACACAGCCGAAACCCCTGTTCCTCGGTTCGGTGGATGACGCGGAGGATCTGTTCGACATTGCGAAGGCCCTGGGCCTGTCGAAAAACCAGATTGTCGACACGAAACGGCCGGTGATGATTGTCTCGACCGGCTTACCGGTGATGATTGTGCCGGTGCGGACCCTCACGGCGGTGCGGTCGATTGTGCCGAATGCCGCCGCGATTGTTGAGGTGTGCGGGCGGGTCGGCGCCAACGGCATTATGGTCTTTACGAGCATTACGGTGGAGGACAATGCGACGGTGCATACGAGAATGTTTGCGCCGGCGATCGGCATCCTCGAAGATCCCGCCACGGGAAGCGCCAGTGGGGCCATGGGCGCCTATCTCGTCCACAATGGGCTGGTGGAAGTGGGGCCCATGACGGAACTCATTGTCGAGCAGGGTTATGAAATCGAGCGTCCAGCGCGCATCCTAGTGCAGGTGGAATCGGAAGACGATGCGATTCAGACCGTCAAGGTGGGTGGGCAGTGCGTGATGGTGGTGGAAGGGACGTTGACCTTTTAGCAGCAGGATGATGAAAACGCCATCTAACGGCGTTCTCAGTCGCATGTTTCCCTGCGACGTACCCCAGAGGGTACGACTCGGTCACCATGCTCTCCGCGGCCTTATTATATGCCGTATTGATCATCCGGCGTGGCGGGTCCTGTCTGCTATGAAGAACGGCTGAATGCTGAAAGCTAGGAGTTCTATGAAGGCAGTGGTGTTTCACGAACATGGCCTGCCGGAGCGGTTGCAATTTGAAGAGCAGCCTATGCCGACGGTGGGGCCGGAGGAGGTGCTGGTCCGGGTAAAGGCCTGCGCCTTGAATCATCTGGACATCTGGCTCAGGCAGGGGATTCCTGGTTACCTGATTACTTTGCCACATATCTCCGGCTGCGATGTCGCCGGGACGATTGAATCGTTGGGCGTTCAGGCTCAGGGATTTTCAGTTGGGGATCGCGTCGTCGTGTCGCCTGGAATCAGTTGTTGGCGCTGCGACCAATGTTTGGCTGGACGGGATAATTTTTGTGCGACGTTCGGCATCCTGGGTGCGAAAAGGCCCGGCGGGTATGCGGAGTATGTCTCGGTCCCGGTGCGCAATCTCTTGCCGATACCCGAGAACCTGTCGTATGAACAGGCGGCGGCTTTTCCTCTCGTATCGGTGACCGCGTCGCACATGCTGTTTGCTCTCGCCGGACTTCAATATGGAGAAACGGTGTTGATTATGGGCGCGGGGAGTGGGGTCGGGAGCCTGGCGGTTCAAATGGCCAAGCTCGCCGGAGCGCGGGTCATCACGACGGTCGGGTCCGATGGCAAGATCCCCAAAGCGGTGATTCTTGGAGCAGACGCGGTGATCAACCATGCGCGGGAGAAGGTCTCGGCGCGCGTGAAGCTGCTGACCGAAGGACGTGGCGTTGATGTCGTGATCGAGCATATCGGGCCCGAGGTCTGGGACAGCTGTCTGGCGTCTCTCGCGAAGGGCGGGCGCTTGGTTACTTGCGGCGCGACGACCGGGGGAGACGTGAAGCTCAATCTGCGCTATGTCTTTTCCCGCCAGCTGACGATCAAGGGCTCCTACCTGGGAACGCGTGCGGAACTCGTGAAAGTGGCGGAACTCATGAGCCAGAGGCGCTTGATTCCGGTGATCGACCGCACGTTTCCACTTCAGGAGGCTCGCGCGGCACAGGAACTGATGCTAAGTCGACAGTTTTTCGGTAAGATAGTGCTCACAGTCTGAAGAAGGTAGGCCGACTTTTTTATGCTCATCAGCAATATAAAGGGGGAACGTATGTCCACAGTGGCGAAGATTATGAACAAGCAGCCCAAGACCGTGGGACCTGGCATGTCGATTGTGAGTGCGGCCAAGAAAATGCGGACTGAGCGGGTAGGATCGTTGTTTGTGAAGAAGGGAAAGAAGCTGGTCGGGATCGTCACCGATACGGATATTGTCCGACGCGCCGTCTCGACAAATAAGAGTCTTAGCAAGATGACCGTCGAGAAGATTATGACGAGCCCCATTTGCACGATCGAGGGGAGTCAGTCGGTTGATGATGCTCAGGATATGATGGGTGACTTAGGAGTCCGCCATCTCGCCGTGACCAAAGCAGGCGAGATTGTGGGGGTGGTGTCAGTGCGGGATGTGTTGATGTTTTATAAGCGGTATGCGCAATCGAAGATTTCGCCAGAGCAGGGGTATTCGGAACCGAAGATTTCCCAAGACTAGCAGGATGTTGAAAACGGGGAGAGACGGCTGGGGAATCCTCTGCTCGCGCAACGCGCGGTCTCAGAAGACCCTCGTTGGACGCGCGCGGGTGGATTCCCCAGCCATCTTTAAGGAAACTGAATGTCGGCCTTGCCTGGGACAAGGCGCGTCTTGGCTCGTCGGGGTTGGGCGGGTGAAGAACGCTGGCCGTTGTAAATATCCTGTAATGAGGAAAGTTTATTAAAGGGCGAAGAAGTCGAGAGAACGTCGGAGCAGTCCTGGTTCCCCTCCCCGTTGCCCCTAGCGGCTTATCGCTGACCTATTTGCTGAGTTCTTTGACGAGGTGGCCGAGTTCTGGAAGGATGAGTTTTTCCATCGCGAGTCGCACGGCGTTTTCTGAGCCGGGGGTGGAGAACAGAATACGGCCCTTGATGATGCCTGCGGTGGCGCGGCTCATGATGGCCGGTGAGCCGATGTGCATGTAGGTTAAGTAGCGGAAGATCTCGCCGAATCCCACCAGTCGTTTCTCCAGCATTGCGTCGACCGCTTCAAAGGTTGAATCCCGTTTTGAGATGCCGGTGCCGCCATTGATGATGATGGCTTGTACCGATTCGTTTACTAGGCCTTCCTGAATACGGTCTTTGATCTGAGCCGGTTCATCTTTCACCAGGTGGTAGGAGACGACTTCATGCCCGAACTGCCTGAGGAGCTTGTGGATGAGTTGCCCGCTCGTATCGGTGTCGGGGGTCCGCGTGTCGCTACAGGTAATCACCATGCACCCAATCGACTTGGGTGCATGGGATTTATGTTCGTGGTATGTGGCGCTGGCCATGGCTTAAAGGGGGAGGGCTTACTTCCAGACTGCGTCCGGGTTCAGCTTTGCGACCGACTTTCCGCCCTTGATGTGTTCATCGATGATGGTCGCCACGTCCGCTTCCGTCACTTTGGAGTACCAGGTGGCGTCCGGATAGACGACGACGGTTGGTCCCTGTTCGCAGGGGCCGAGGCAGGAGGAGCCGCTGACGAGGACGTCGCCCGGTGTTACACCCTTCTGCATGAGCCCCATATTAAAGGCCATGAGGAGGGAGGCTGACCCGGCGCTGCCGCAGGAGGGTTTCGGGTGGCCTGGGGGACGGGAATTGGTGCAGACGACGATGTGATATTTCGGCTTCGGCATGGATTCTCCTTTAGTGGTCAATGAAGCGGCCAGCTTTCAGTTTTCTTCAGAACAAAGCTGAGAGCTGATTGCTGTGAGCTGATGGCTGTTTCAGCCCGGCACGAACGACTTCCACATATTGATGGCTTCTTCCGGCAACTTCCAATGCTTAAGGCCTTTCATCACCCAATCGAGATAGTGCGCCTTTGGTTTGAACTTGCCGATGGGGGAGGCGGCATAGGTAGTGACGAGCATTTTCTCTCCGGCTTCCGTCAGTACGGTGACTTGGACCTGGCGAAACGCGCTTTGGGGGACATCCTCCTCGAAGAGGTCCATCAGCTTGAGATCTTCTTCGGTCACTTGGAAGACCACTCCCCAGACCTGTTCTCCCGGTGACGGGGCCACGCTGGCGAGGCCGCATCGCCATTGCGAGGACCATCGGCAGAATTTGATTGTGTGTTCTGGAAGGGTGGCCAGCATGAGGAACTGATGTTCCGGAGCGCGACGTTTCAGCTGTGTGGGGTTGAGATGGTCCCCGTAGAGAAAGAATTTCATTGGTGATTTACCGCCTTAGGATACAAAGGTGTCGACTAGACTGATATTTGTAACATAACCACTTTCACACGCACAAGCCGCGCCTCAAGCAGTTCATCGAACCGGGTGCGGTCAGATTGACATCGCGCTGGTGCTCTTCCTAAGATGCAGCGTGATTATGTGCGGTTCCGTTTCTTCTCATCGAACCCCGTATATAGGATGTCCATGCCACAGAATCAGTGTTCCGCCAGTTCTGCTCATTCCTCGTTTTCGATGGTCAAGATTATTCACTATGCGGTCGTGACCCTGCTCGTGCTAGGATCGCTCTACTACCTCTGGATGAAGCCTCCGTCGCTGAATCCCATGGCTGATCCTCGGGCTGCCGAGGCCCTCGCGTTGGTGCAAACCCATCGGGCTATAGGCTATCCCACGATTCTTCAGGCGATGACCGAGCACGTGCGTTCCATGAGCGAACGCAATCGGGTCGCCCGGCTGGGTGAGTGGCGGGTGAAGCTGGTGGAGGGGGATATGTATGAGATACGAGTTCAGCTGCGTGACCAAGGGGTGACGGGTCAATGGTTCGAGCGAGAGTTCATTTGGCATGCCAATCTCTCGCTGAAGAAGGTCAATGCCGCGTCGCTCGCTGCCGATGGGATTACACCCAAAGAGCCGGATGCTGAGCCTGCTGGCTCGTCGTCGATGCCAATGCCCTTGCCGCCTGGCCCTAGGTGAAGCTCTCCGGCAGTGCCACCTGAACTTGATTCTCTTCGATCCGCACGGGACAGCAGGCGACGGTGATGTTCGGATTCTCCGGTCGTTCCCCGGTTTGTACGTTGAATTGCCATCCGTGCCACGGACATTCGACGACGTGGCCCTCTAGATGGCCTTCTCCGAGTGGTCCTCCCGCATGCGGACAGGTGTTGTCGACGGCGTAGAAGGATCCCTCGACATTAAACAGGGCAATCCAGACTCCGTGGACTTCGACGGTCCGTCCGGTCCCTGGAGGAAGGTCCTCAACCGTCGCAACGGTTACAAATTCGCGCATGGTACTGATCCTTCTTTTTAGCTGATGTCCTGACAGGACTGGCATCGTCCCTAGACCAGTCAATGACTTGATTTCGACTGAGGCTTATGGCATAGAGAAAGAAACGCGTCCTATGACTAAACCCGGGACTTCTCACAGAAGGAGCCTCGGTTGGGAATGAGGTTGCTGCATGGAAATGACCCTCCTGCTCAACGCGACGTACGAACCCCTGCGGGTCGTTCATTGGCAAAAAGCGATCGCACTCCTCTGGCAGGGCAAAGTTGAGGTCCTCGAGGTCTACGACCGAGAGGTCCACGCGGTATCGATCTCCTTTAAGCTTCCCTCCGTCATGCGGCTTCTCAAGCTGGTCCGGCTCAAGGATATCCACCGGGCGGTCAAATTCTCCCGCATCAATATCTTTACACGAGATGGCTATGCCTGCCAGTACTGTCGTCACAAGTTCCGGACCGAGGAGTTGACGTTCGATCATGTCGTCCCCATCGCCAAGGGCGGGCGAAAGACTTGGGAGAACATCGTCACGGCTTGTTGGCGTTGTAACAACAAAAAAAGTGGCCGCACGCCCGATGAAGCCGGTATGCGGCTCATGAAGAAGCCGATCAAGCCGCGCTGGAACCCGGTTGTGACTATTACCATCGGAATTCGCAACACACCGGAAAGTTGGCGTGACTATCTCTATTGGAATCTGGAACTGGATGCCGACCCCGCCGATACCTGAAGTGCTGAGTCCTGAGTTGAAAGCTCTGAGTGATAACGACACTAGCTCT